>Ga0207761_1000124_pt1 | contig 23659 bp, 23 predicted proteins | sample LuqExpMetageno34_FD_187792 | JGI IMG/M metagenome (GOLD analysis project Ga0207761, IMG submission 187792) | Tropical forest soil microbial communities from Luquillo Experimental Forest, Puerto Rico - Sample 34 (SPAdes) | ecosystem: Environmental > Terrestrial > Soil > Tropical forest ... | reverse complement strand
TTGTACTCGTCGCCGTCCCAAGAGCCGTGGCCAATCAAGATCAGCGTGAACTCATCCTCGGGCTTGGCGTCGCGCGCGATTTGCGCCAGCGTGTCCGAGAGGCGCGCCTTTGTGGCGTCGGCGCCGGAGAACGTGAAGACATGCGCATCGGCGGAAGCGGCTTTGAAAATCTTGTCGAAGTCCGCGGCGAGTGCGGCGAAGCGCTGCTCGTAGTCTTTTTCGCCGCCGAGGCCGGCGACGGTTACGACGCGGCCCTTGCCGACGCCCGCAAGGCTATTTTTGGGACGGGCAACGATGTCGAGTGGGGCACACCGGTTCTTTACCTGCGCGCCCCAGACGCGCGGCCGCAGAGCGCCGCTCAACTGGCTCGCCGACAGTGAGTCTATTCTCACACCTGTTCGCGCGCGGCGAGCCGATCCTGTCGGACGCCGGTCCGCGCGACGCGGCCGCGATCGCCGTGCTGCATGGCCACTCTTTCCGCCGCGGCTGGAGCGAGCAGGAAGTTGAAGGCCTGCTGTGCGACCGCCATGTCGTCGCGCACCGCGCCGACAGCGGCGGCAAGCTCACCGGATTCATTCTGTCGCGGCTGGTTGAGGATGAGGCTGAGATTCTCTCGGTCGCGGTCGCCCGCGCGAGCCAAGGGCGCGGCCTCGCTCGCAAACTACTCGACTTGCATTTACGGCGGCTGGCCGGCCTCGGCGCACGAGCGGTATTTCTGGAAGTCGAAGAACACAACAAGCCAGCGATCAGGCTGTATGATCGTGCCGGCTTTCGCGAGATCTTCCGCCGCCCAAACTACTACCCGGCGGCCGATGGTGCTGCCGCCGCTGCGCTGGTACTGCGCCGTGATCTAGCCTAAGCCAGCAACCCGATAGTCCGCGCGCCGTTCGATATGCTATTAGAAGCAGCCATAAGACAGAGACCGATAGCTTTGAATACCCCGGAAAAAAACCTCTCCGAACGCAGAAACATCGAAGCTCTTTGCGTCGCCAAGGGCATGCGCATGACCGAACAGCGGCGCGTTATCGCGCGCGTGCTCGCGGGCTCTGAAGACCATCCGGATGTCGAGGAACTGTACCGCCGCTGCGCCAAAGTCGACGACCGCATTTCCATCTCCACCGTCTACCGCACGGTGCGGCTGTTCGAGGACGCGGGCATCATCGAGCGCCACGATTTCCGCGAGGGCCGCGCGCGCTACGAGACCAGCCGCGAATCGCACCACGACCATCTGATCAATCTGCGCAGCGGCGAAGTGATCGAATTCCAGTCGGAAGAGATCGAGCGGCTGCAAGCCGAGGTCGCACGCCGGCTAGGCTACAAATTGATCGATCACCGGCTCGAGCTTTATGCGGTGCCGCTAAAGGACGAAAAAAAATAATCGTTAGCGACCTGATGGATTAAGACATTCATGGCGCGCGCCCTGCTCGTCGCGACGTTTTTTTTCACCATGACGCCGTTGCTGATCACGGCGCAATGGCTGCTGATCAAATTGGGCCTTCCTGGTTGGGGAGCGATTGCGGTCAATTACTATCGCGTGCTGTGCTGGGTACTCGGTTTGCGCGTGTGCGTGGTCGGCAAACCGGTGCGCGATCACGCGGTGCTATTCGTCTCCAACCACGTGTCCTGGGCCGACATCCTGGCAATCGGCTCGATCATGCCGATCGCTTTCGTCTCCAAGACCGAAGTCGCCAAGTGGCCGCTGGTCGGCTCTGCCGCCAAGATGCAGCGTACGGTGTTTGTCGACCGGTCGCGCCGGCATCAGACCGGCGATGCCATCGCCGAGATGGTCAAGCGGCTGGCCGGTGGCACCTCGGTGGTGCTGTTCGCGGAAGGCACCTCAAGCGACGGCAATCGCGTGCTGCCATTCCGCTCCGCGCTGATCGGTGCGGTGAAGGAAGCGAGCGCCCGTTCCGAAAGCGGCATCCTGATCCAACCTATGTCGATCTGCTACACCGGCATTAACGGCATCCCGATGGGCCGTCAGCATCGGCCGACCGTGGCATGGTATGGCGATCTCGATTTCGTACCGCACATCAAGGCTTTGATGGACCGCGGCGCGATCGATGCGGTGATTACCTATGGGGAGCCGATGGCGGCCGACGGATCCGCCGACCGCAAGGCGATGACCAAGACACTCGAATGCGCGGTGCGTGGTATCACTGCGGCAACGCTGCGCGGCGCTCCCTACCCGGCGCGCGCAGTCGAGTGAGTGGTGTTTCCTTTTTGTGGGAAAAGAAGGTAAGAGGCCGTCTGGCGTCGGCCTCGGCGCCGTTACGTCTTAGAATCGTGACAATTATCAAAGACTTGTGTGGTTGGGACAAGCTCGGCTAGGACAGGTTAGATTAGGCAAATTTCAGTGAATCGAGCGGCATGAGCAGACCCCGCAAAGTCCACGTCAAATCCTTCGGTTGCCAGATGAACGTCTACGATTCCAATCGTATGGCGGATACACTTGCGCCAGCCGGGTTCACCGAGACTGCGCAGCCGGAGGAGGCCGATCTCGTAATCCTAAACACCTGCAACATCCGCGAAAAGGCTGTGGATAAAGTCTATTCCGAGATTGGCCGTGTGCGCGAACTCAAGAAAGTCGCCGCGGCCGAAGGCCGCCAGATGCTTATTGCTGTCGCCGGATGCGTGGCGCAGGCGGAGGGCCAGGAGATCATCCGCCGAGCGCAGGCGGTTGATCTGGTTGTTGGATCGCAGAATTATCACCGCCTGCCTGACATGATCGCGCGCGCGCAAGGTGGCGAGCGCATCGTCGATACCGAGTTCCCGGTGGAGGACAAGTTCGACGCTCTGGCTCAGCCTGCGCACGAGCAGATCGCTAAACGCGGCATCTCCGCGTTCGTTACAGTGCAGGAAGGTTGCGACAAATTCTGCACCTTTTGTGTGGTGCCCTACACGCGCGGCGCAGAAGTCTCGCGTCCGGTCGAGAAGATCGCGGCGGAAGTCGAACGGCTGGCGGCGGCCGGAGTGCGCGAGGTCTCACTGATCGGGCAGAACGTGAATGCCTATCATGGAGTCAACATAGACGGGCGGTCGGCCACGCTCGGCTCCGTGCTGCGTCGCCTCTCGCGCGTGCCTGGCATCCTGCGGCTGCGCTACACCACCAGTCACCCACGCGACATGAATGACGAGTTGATCGCCGTACACGCCGATCTGCCGGCGCTGATGCCCTACGTGCATCTGCCGGTGCAGTCCGGTTCCGACCGCATCCTGGCGACGATGAACCGCAAACATACGCGTCAGGACTATCTCGACGTGATCGCGCGACTGCGCGCCGCGCGGCCCGATGTCGCCTTCACCTCCGATTTCATTGTCGGCTTTCCGGGCGAGACCGAAGCCGATTTCCGTGAGACGCTCACATTGCTCGACGCGGTCGGCTTCGTTGGCGCGTTCTCCTTCGCCTATTCGCCGCGCCCGGGCACGCCCGCCGCTGAGGTTGACGGCCAGGTGCCACCCGAGATCGCCGCCGAACGCCTGCACCGGCTACAGACCGAAATCACGCGGCTACAACGTGCCTTCAACGGGGATTTTCTCGGCCGCATCGTCGAGGTGCTGCTGGAAAAGCCCGGCCGTCACCCTGGGCAACTCGTCGGCAAAACCCCATATATGCAGACGGTGCAATTGATGGCGCCGACCGCGCTGATCGGTGCGCTGGTGCGGGTGATCATCACCGAAATCGGAAGTAATACTTTGTTCGGCAAACTCGCCGAACCGACCGAAATGCCGGCCCTCGCCACAGCAGGAGCTTGAGACGCCTTTGCGCACAACGGATCCCGTGATCCCGCCCGCCACCGCCTCAGAAGAAACGGCCACCACGCAGATCGTGCTCGCCTTCGAGGACAACAAACTGGCCTCCGTCCTGTTCGGCCAATACGGACAAAATCTTGCGCTGATCGAACGTCGGCTTGCAGTGGTGGCGGATCAACGCGGCAATCACGTCACGCTCGACGGCTCGCGCGGTGCCTGCGAGCAGGCCCGCCGGGTACTCGAGGGACTCTACGAACAGATCAAGCGCGGCCACGATCTCTCGTCCGGCGACGTCGAAGGCGCCGTCCGGCACGCGATTGCACAGGGCTCACTATTCGATTTCGACCCGGCGAGTGCGCGGCCTGCTTTCGAAGAGATCAATCTACGCAAGCGCCCGGTGCGCGCGCGCACAGCCGCGCAGGATGCCTATATCCGCGCGCTCAAGCGCCACCACCTGGTGTTCGGCACCGGTCCCGCTGGCACCGGCAAGACTTGGCTCGCGGTCGCACATGCTGTGCAGGTGTTCGAGCGCAAGGAAGTCGACCGCATCATCCTGTCGCGGCCGGCAGTGGAAGCCGGAGAGCGGCTCGGTTTCCTGCCCGGCGACATGCGCGAGAAGGTCGATCCTTATCTGCGGCCAATTTACGACGCGCTCTACGATCTGATGGACTCACGCATCGTCGAGCGCGCGCTACAGGGCGGGGAAATCGAGATCGCGCCGCTCGCCTTCATGCGCGGGCGCACACTGTCGAATGCAGCGATCATCCTCGACGAAGCGCAGAACACCACCTCGATGCAGATGAAGATGTTCTTGACGCGGTTGGGCGAGAATAGCCGCATGGTCGTCACCGGCGACCCCAGCCAGGTCGACCTGCCTCACGGACAAACCTCGGGCTTGGCGGAAGCGGTGAAGTTACTCGCGAGTGTCGATGGTGTCAGTCATGTCGCATTCACCCATGAGGACGTGATCCGCCACGAACTAGTGGCACGGATCGTCGCGGCCTATGACCGCGCCATGCCCGCGCGCGAGGAAAAAAAATGACGAATGCCGCGAGCCGGCACACCGAAGCGCCGGTTATCGAAATCCGAATCACCTCGCCGCTGTGGCAGGCGCGGCCTCTGGCCGAGCAGACCGTCCGCGAGGCCATCGCCGCCGCCGCGGCATTCTCAAAAACCAGCGGGGAAGTGAGTATTGTGCTTGCCGATGACGAGATGATTCGTGCTCTTAATCGCCACTGGCGCGGAATCGACAAGCCGACCAATGTACTATCGTTTCCGGCATCGAAGGCCGGTGGCAAGTTGTTTGGCGATATTGTCGTTGCTTATGAGACGCTGGCCCGCGAATGCGACGACGAAGATCGATTTTTTCTGCATCACCTTGCCCATCTCACAGTGCATGGTTTTCTTCACCTCATCGGCTACGATCACCAGACCGATGCCCAGGCCGACGAGATGGAAGGGCACGAAAGCAAAATCATGCTGTGCTTGAACATGCCCGATCCCTATCTCGAGCGCGATCTCGGGTACGACGACATCTGACAGCTATGGCCGATAACGATCCTCCTGCAATGTCGAGTCTGCCGTTCGAACCGCGCAATCTGCCTGTACCCGTGTCGGCGCGCGAGAACGGCGAGAACTGGCTGGTACGCGCGTTCCGCGCGCTGTTCGGCTGGAAGCCGGGCTCGATGCGCTCCGACCTCAAGGATGTGCTCGACGCCATGCCGCCCGCCGAATCCGGCTTCTCGCCAGAAGAGAGCCGGATGCTCAAAAACATTCTTGGCCTGCGCGAGCGCCGCGCCGGCGACGTAATGGTGCCGCGTGCGGATATCGTCGCCGTACAGCAGGACATTCAGATCGGCGAGGTGCTGCGGACGTTCGAGAACGCCGCGCATTCACGCCTTGTGGTCTATAACGACACACTCGACGACCCGGTCGGCATGGTGCACATCCGTGACTTGATCGGATTCATGACCGCACGTGCAGCGGTCGCGCCGGAAAAAAATGCCAAGCGCAAGAAGCCACTGCCAGCCGGGCTCGACCTCAAGGCGATTGATCTAGCGATGCCATTGTCGGCGGCCAAGATCGTGCGTGAGATCCTGTTCGTGCCGCCGTCGGCGCGGGTGATGGACCTATTGGCGCGCATGCAGGCGACGCGCATTCATCTTGCACTGGTGGTCGACGAATATGGCGGCAGCGACGGACTTGTCTCGATTGAAGACATCGTTGAGCAGATTGTCGGCGAAATCGCGGACGAGCACGACGAGGATGTGGCCGCCGCTGTCGTGCGCCAACCGGATGGCTCCTATATCGGCGATGCACGCGCCAAACTCGAGGACGTGGTGGCGATCGTCGGCAACGAATTCGACATCGGTGATGCCGCTGAGGAAGTCGATACTCTTGGCGGCTATCTGGTGACGCGGGCTGGCCGATTACCGCTGCGCGGCGAGCTGATCCCCGGACCGGGCCTATTCGAATTCGAGGTCCTCGACGCCGATCCGCGCCGTGTCAAACGCATCCGTATCACGCAGCTGAAGGAGCGACGCGACCGGCCGCGCGAGCAGCGCCGGCACGGCGAGCCTGACGCGGTAGTCGCCGGCAGCACGTCACCGCCCGTGCCGATTGACGAGGCCGCCGCGCTGAAGCTCGGCGCGGCCTCCGATACGCGCCAGCCGTGACGTTCACGCGTCTCGCCCACACCACAGTGCTCGCCTTCGGCTGGCGACGGGCGACAATCGCATTTGTGGCAGGTGCCGCCTCCGCGCTGGCCATGGCACCGTTTAATATTTGGCCAATCCTATTCGTAACGTTGCCGGCGTTGGTCTGGTTGGTGGACGGCTCCACCGCCAGCCGCTGGGGCGGGGCCGTGGCTGCAGCGGGTGCCGGCTGGTGCTTTGGCTTTGGCTATTTCATCGCTGGGCTTTATTGGATCGGCTATGCTTTCCTGGTCGATGCCAAGACCTTCGGCTGGCTGCTGCCGTTTGCGGTCTCAGGCCTACCCGCCTATCTCGCGATCTTCACCGCGCTGGGTCTAGCCGCCGCGCGGCTGATCTGGCTGCGCGGGCCGGCGCGGGTGTTGGCGCTTGCCGCCACGCTCAGCGGCGCGGAATGGCTGCGCGGCCATTTGCTTACCGGCTTTCCGTGGAACACCTTCGGCTATGCGCTGAGCCAGCCGTCAATACTGGCGCAGAGCATCTCACTGGTTGGCATTTGGGGTCTGACTTTTCTAACCGTTGCAATCTGCGCCAGCCCCGCTGTGCTTGCCGACGACTCAGTCGACACGCCACATCCCTATCGCGCGCCGCTCATTGGATTGGTCATTCTGGTCGCATTCGCCGCCTACGGCGCTGCAAGATTATGGATGAATCCGATCACCTATGTGAGCGGCGTGAAGCTGCGCATCATGCAGCCCAATTTGCAGCAGGACGACAAGTTTAACTACTCCATCAAGCAGCAGGTGATGGAGCGCTACCTGCGCCTGTCCGATCGCGCAACTGGACCGCAATCGAATGGCGTACACGACGCGACGCATCTGATCTGGCCGGAATCAGCGTTCCCGTTTTTTCTTACGCGCGAGCCGGACGCGCTGGCACAGATCGCGGATTTGCTGAAGCCGTCGACGACGCTGATCACCGGCGCGGTGCGCGCGGTACCCGACGCAACTCGCCTCCGCGCTTATAATTCCGTCTACGTGATCGATCCCGACGGCTCAGTCCACGGCATCTACGACAAGGTACACTTGGTGCCGTTCGGAGAATTTCTTCCATTCCAGGATCTGCTGGAGCGGTTCGGTCTGCAGCAACTAACCAAACAAGTCGGCGGGTTCCTTTCCGGTGACCGGCCGCGCGTGATGGATGTTCCTGGCGCGCCAAGGATGCTGCCGCTGATCTGCTACGAGGCGATCTTCCCCGGCGCTGCAGTGCCACGCGGCGAGCGGCCGGGCTGGCTGGTTAATGTCACCAATGACGGCTGGTTCGGCATCAGCACCGGCCCGTACCAGCATTTCCAGCAGGCGCGCGCTCTCGCCATCGCCGAGGGCCTGCCGCTGGTGCGCGCGGCCAATACCGGTATTTCCGCTGTAGTCGATCCGGTTGGTCGCATCGTCAATTCCTTGCCGTTGGGTGCCGAAGGCATATTCGACGCGGAACTGCCAGCAGCCTTGGAACCGACAATTTATGTGCGGGCAGGCGATTACACCTTCGGTCTATTTTTGGTTGTCAGTCTGCTTATTGTTGGTCGCCGACGATTTCGATCTTAGATTGATAAAATAAAAAATATCATATTTTGGTTGTGGCCCATGCAAATTGTCTTTTGGTTTATTGCCGAACGGTATTTAGTTATGCCTTGCACTATAGAAGCTAAAATTAACGCGGCCTGGATGGTCTGCCGAACCAATGGGGAATAACCGATTGCACAAATGCCAAAAGTTGTGACATTACGTTTTGCAATAAGCATATAGGAGATCTTTATGGCCAAGAAGGCACCCAATCCGATCGACAAGCACGTGGGCTCGCGCGTGCGCATGCGACGGATGATGCTGAGCATGAGCCAGGAAAAGCTCGGCGATGCCCTCGGCCTGACGTTCCAGCAAGTCCAGAAATATGAAAAAGGAACCAACCGCATTGGCGCCAGCCGGTTGCAGCAGATTTCCGGCATTTTGCAAGTCCCGATTTCGTTTTTCTTTGAAGGCGCGCCGCACCTGCCGGGACATTCCAGCGGCATGAGCGAAGCTCCGTCGCCTGCCTATGTGTCGGACTTCCTCGCCACTTCCGACGGCCTGTCGCTGACCAAGGCGTTCATGCGCATCAAGAGCAGCAAGCTGCGCCGGCGCATCGTCGATCTGGTCGAACAGATCGCTGGCGAGGACTGACGTCCTCGTGTCGCTCCTCTCCTAGCCCATCGCAATATAAGGCTACTGCCCACGTGGCCCGCACCTTGACGTGGCACGTCGCCGCTGCAAGAAACAGGCCCGACATGAAACGGTGCGGTGATAAAACCGCGGCACGCGAGGAGTTTAGCGGTGGCTCACACCAATTACCTGTTCACCAGCGAGTCGGTTTCGGAAGGTCATCCGGATAAGGTCTGCGACCAGATTTCCGACGCGGTGCTCGACGCATTTCTCGAAAACGACGTTAAGCTCGGCATCGCCGACGATAGCCTGGTGAACACTCGGCTCGGGTGCGAGACCCTGACTACCACCAACAAGATCGTTATCGCCGGCGAAGGCCGCGGCCAGGCGCCATTCTTCCGCAAGCACGGCGACAAAACAGTAGTCGATCGCGAGCTAATCACCAAGATTGCGCGCGACGTGGTCAAGGACATCGGCTACGATCAGGATGGCTTCTCCAGCTACGGCGCCGACGTGGAAGTTCTGCTGCACGGGCAGTCGCCCGATATCGCCATGGGCGTTAATGCCAAGAAGAAAAAGGGCGGCGAGGAAGAAGGTGCAGGCGATCAGGGCATGATGTTCGGCTTCGCCTGCACCGAGAGCGAAGACCATGAGAAAAACTCATTCATGCCGGCGCCTATCTATTTGGCGCACAAGATTCTGAAGGTTCTATCCGACAAGCGCCGTACTGGACAGCTCTACGATCTGCAGCCAGACGCCAAGAGCCAAGTTACCGTCCGCTATGTCGACGGCAAGCCGGTCGGCTGCACCAAGGTGGTGGTATCTACCCAGCACAAGGCGCAGAGCCGCAACGGTAAGAAATACACGCCCGGCCTCATCAAAGAGATGATCACCGACGCGGTTGAATCGGCGCTGCCGAAAGGCTGGATGCCGCAGCGGCTGTCTGATTTCCTAGTCAATCCAACCGGCAATTTCGTGATCGGCGGGCCAGATGGCGACTGCGGCCTCACTGGCCGCAAGATCATCGTCGACACCTATGGCGGCTACGCCCCGCACGGCGGGGGCGCCTTCTCCGGCAAGGACCCGACCAAGGTCGACCGCTCAGCCGCCTATGCCGCGCGCTATCTCGCCAAGAACGTGGTGGCCGCCGGCGTGGCCGATAAGTGCACCATCCAGGTGGCCTATGCGATCGGCGTCGCGGATCCGATGTCGGTTTTGGTCGACACCCATGGCACCGGCAAGGTCGAGGAGAAGAAGCTCGAGAAGATCCTACCTGAGCTGTTCCGCCTGACTCCGACCAATATCCGCCGTACGCTTAAGCTCAACCGCCCGATCTACCGGCGCACCGCGGCCTACGGCCATTTCGGCCGCGCGCCCGACAAGGACGGCGGCTTCTCCTGGGAGAGGACCGACCTCGCCGCGGCAATTAAAAGCGCGTTGCGATGAGTGGCGACGGCCGCTTGTCTTCACGAAAGCGGCGATCGGGAGATTAATTGCTGAGGCGTCATGGCCGGCCTTGTGCCGGCCATTCGCGCTCTTTGATAGTCAGCTTATGCATCCGAATGTGCCAGCCGCGCAGCGCGCTTTTTTCGGCCGTCGCAAAGGACACGCGCTCAAGCCGAGGCAGGCGGCGCTTTTCGATACGCTACTGCCGCGCGTCGCGCTCGACCTTGCCCAGTCCGCACCGGCCGATCTGCGCACACTGTTTCCGCATCCTGCCGAGGAGGTGCGGCTCGAGATCGGCTTCGGCGGCGCCGAGCACCTGATCGCGCAGGCGCAAGCACACCCGAACATCGCCTTCATCGGCACCGACGCCTTCATCAACGGAATGGCGAAAGCGCTTGTCGCAATCGACGCGCACAAGCTCGCTAACATCCACCTCTATTTTGGCGACGCGAGCGAATTGATCGGCTGGCTGCCCGAAGCGGCGCTCGCACGCATCGATCTGCTCTATCCCGATCCGTGGCCGAAGCGGCGGCATTGGAAGCGGCGCTTCATCCAGGATAACAGCCTCGAGCGGCTAGCGCGTGTCCTTAAGAGCGGCGGCGAATTGCGCTTCGCCACTGACATCGCGGATTATGCGACTTATGCGCTAACACGTGTGCTGCGCTCGAACGATTTCATCTGGACGGCGGAATGTGCCAACGACTGGCGCAGGCCTTGGGCCGACTTTGCCGGCACGCGCTACGAGGCCAAAGCCAAGCGCGAAGGCCGCACGCCGACCTACTTCATATTCCGCAGGACGTGATTACTCGCCGGTGCCCTGACGCACCTGCCAGAAGCGAACCACGCGTTGCGCAGTCGCCGTGGTCAACCGATCGAAATTTTCATAAGCCGTTTCAATCGTTGCGACGTTCGGCTTGAGGCCGGGACGCGCGTTGATGATTTCGCGTACGGTCGGCCAGCCAAAGCCAATGGTGCGCGCCAGAATCAGAACCGGATCGGCGCGTTCGCCGCTTATCAGGCGGTCGACCACCTCGACCGGCACCGCACACAGCGTGGCAAGCGAGGCGATGGTCTCTTCGTAACGGCCGGCCTTTGCAAATTCGGCGACGTTGGCCTCGCCGAGCTTGCGCTCCTTGTGCATGGCGCGCACAGCAGCTACCGCAGAGGTGTAATTGCGCGGTGCAGCCTTGGCGGCAACCTCGTCAGTCACCTTTGCGAGCACCTTGCGGATCTCGGCCTGCGTCTCGGGTTTGGCCTGCGCCAGCAGCCGCTTCTGCACCACCTCGCTTGCCTGCAGCACCAACTGCCGGAACGGCCGGGGTGGAATGTCGGTGCGCAGGCCGACCTTTTCAGCCAGGATGCCGTCTTCTTCGGCGCGCTTCACCAGCGTGGTAAACGCATTCTCCGAGAGTTGTGCATTGTGATTAGTGGCGATACTGCGGGCGACGTCGCGATCGCCGCGCGCGACCAAGATATCGGCGATCGCCTCGCCAATGCCGATGCGGGTCGAGAGCGCCAGAAGATGCGCCTGGCTCTTGGTCTTGGCGATATATCTGAGATCGGGCTCTTCGAGCCTAGCGCTCTTGAGCACTGGGCCAGCGACTTGGATATCGTCGTTCTTGGCGAGCTTACTAACGACGCCAGCAGGCGCATTAGGCACCGGCGCCAGTCGGCGCGCGAGATCCGCCAGCGCTTTGACCTCGATCTCCTCAATTAGACACCCGATCACGTCATCGAATAGCGAGACATGATCCGCATTGAAATTCGGGGCGCTGTCCAGGAACAAAGTGGTAATGCGCCGCAGGGTTTCGGCCCGCCTTTCCGCCGAACCGTGCTGGACGACATCTTCCAATTCGGGGAGCAGCGAGGCGGGAGCGCCCATAGCAAAACTCATAAACGACCGGTAAAACTCGTAAACTGAGCAGATTTACTCAAATTTAAGGGCGATTTCTGAAGGAAGGGTTAGCCAGAACAGCCGGCATTACCCTTGCAAGGGTCCGCAAATGCGCTATATGTTGCCCATGTAAGACACCCTCATAACCGAACGGGTTTTGAGAGTGGGTCCCCCGGGACCCGCTCTTTTTTGTTACCAAAATGGGCGAAAGCCAGACGCACTACGCGGCCACCGGCGCCGCGTCCGACCCGACCGAGCCGCGGCTGATCGTCGAGCCCGGGCTACCGGCGCGCGTCGCCGCCATCGCGGAGCCGGTGATCGAAGGACTCGGCTATCGGCTGGTGCGGGTGCGGGTGTCGAGCGCGGAAGGTTGCACCGTGCAGATCATGGCGGAGCGGGCTGACGGTAGCATGACGGTAGAAGACTGCGAGACGATCTCGCGGGCGCTGTCGCCAGTGCTGGATGTCGCCGATCCGATCGAACGCGCCTACCGACTGGAGATTTCTTCGCCCGGTATCGACCGGCCGTTGGTGCGCAAGTCGGATTTCGAGCGCTACGCCGGGCACCTGGTCAAGATCGAGATGGAGATCCCGGTCAATGGCCGCAAACGTTTCCGCGGCCAACTCACCGGCATCGAAGGCGAGACGGCGCGGCTCACCCGCGACGACGTAAGCGGAGGCGAGGAAGCGGACGTGCTGCTTCCGATCGAGGAGATGAGCGAAGCGAAGCTCGTGCTCACCGACAAACTGGTGACCGAAGCTTTGCGGCGCGAAAAGTCCGCCAAGCGTAATGCGCGTGAGGCGCGTCGAGAAGAAAGACGACAAGAGCGACATTCACGGCATCGGCCGCAGAGGCCTGCCGCCAAAGGAGGAGAGTGAGCTATGGCTGTTAGCGCCAACAGGCTCGAACTACTGCAGATTGCCGACGCGGTCGCGCGCGAGAAGTCGATCGATCGCGGCATCGTCATCGCCGCGATGGAGGACGCCATCGCCAAGGCGGCGCGCTCGCGCTACGGCGCGGAGACCGACGTGCATGCCGAGATCGAGCCGAAGACCGGCGATCTCAGGCTCACCCGCCACATGCTGGTGGTGGAAGCTGTCGAGAACCCATCCAACCAGATCACGCTCGAGGACGCGCGCAAGCGCCATCCCGCAGCGCAGGTCGGTGACACGATTGCGGACCCATTGCCGCCGCTCGAATACGGCCGCATCGCCGCACAATCCGCCAAGCAGGTGATCGTGCAGAAGGTGCGCGAGGCCGAGCGCGACCGGCAATACGCCGAGTACAAGGACCGCATCGGCGACATCGTCAACGGCATCGTCAAGCGCGTCGAATACGGCAATGTGGTGGTAGATCTCGGCCGCGGTGAGGCGATCGTGCGACGCGACGAGCTATTGCCGCGCGAAGTGTTCCGCAACGGCGATCGCATCCGCGCCTATATCTACGACGTGCGGCGCGAGCCGCGAGGGCCGCAGATTTTCCTCTCTCGCACGCATCCGCAGTTCACCTCCAAGCTGTTCGCGCAGGAAGTGCCGGAAATCTACGACGGCATCGTCGAGGTGAAGGCGGTCGCCCGCGACCCCGGCTCGCGCGCCAAAATCGCGGTGATCTCGCGCGATTCCTCAGTCGATCCGGTCGGCGCCTGCGTCGGCATGCGCGGCTCGCGCGTGCAGGCGGTGGTGAACGAGCTGCAAGGCGAGAAGATCGACATCATCCCGTGGTCGCCTGACATTGCCACCTTCGTAGTGAACGCGCTGGCGCCGGCGGAAGTTGCCAAGGTGGTGCTCGACGAAGACAAGGAGCGCATCGAGGTGGTGGTGCCAGACCAGCAGCTCTCGCTCGCCATCGGGCGGCGCGGGCAGAACGTGCGGCTCGCCTCCCAGCTTACCGGCTGGGACATCGACATCCTGACTGAGCAGGAAGAGTCCGAGCGCCGGCAGGCCGAGTTCGAAAACCGCACCAAGATCTTCGTCGAAGCGCTCAATCTCGACGAAGTGGTCGGTCAGTTGCTCGCCTCGGAAGGCTTCGGTTCGATCGAGGAACTCGCGCTGGTCGACCAGAAGGAAATCGCCGGCATTGAAGGCTTCGACGAAGATACTGCGCGCGAGCTTCAGGAGCGCGCCAAGGAATATCTGGACAAGCAGGATGCCGAGCTCGACGCCAAGCGCACGGAGCTGGGGGTCGAGGACGCGGTCAAGGAGGTGCCGGGCGTTAACACCAAGATGTTGGTCGCCTTCGGCGAGAACGGCGTGAAGACGGTGGAAGATCTCGCCGGCTGCGCCACCGACGACCTGATCGGTTGGACTGAGCGCAAGGATGGCGAAGTCAAGCATGAGCCGGGCTTCCTCGACGGCCTCGATGTCTCGCGCGAGGACGCCGAGGCGATGATCATGCAGGCCCGTCTGAAGGCCGGCTGGGTGACCGAAGCCGAGTTGGCCCCGCCGCCCACGCCGGAAGATGCCGCGCCCGCTGAAGCGCCACAGGCGTAACGGGAGGCCGCAAGCCGAATGCTGGCGATCGCGCAACACAGCAAACAGGACCGCGAACTCGACCGTGGGGCGACCAGCGTTGCCCCCGGTACGCTGCGTACCTGCGCGCTTACGCGCGAACTCAAGCCGGTGTCGGAGATGATCCGCTTCGTATTGGGACCGGCCGGCGAGGCGGTACCCGACGTCAAGCGCAAGCTGCCCGGCCGAGGCATCTGGATCACCGCCAGCCGCGGCGCTATCGATGACGCGGTCAAGCGCAACGTCTTCGCCCGCGGCTTTAAGCGGGAGGTGCGGGCCACCGGCGATCTGGCGGCTGAAGTCGAGCGGCTCTTGGAGCGTGCCGCGCTCGATGCGCTGGCGATGGCGGCCAAGGCGGGTGCGCTGGTCGCCGGTTTCGCAAAGGTCGAGGCGGCGATTGACCGGGACGAGCTGCTGGCGCTGATCCACGCCGCGGACGGTTCGGCCGATGGTAAGCGCAAGCTGGAGGCCGCTCTGCAGCGCCGCACCTCCGGAATCTCACGCAAAATCGCGGTGATCGACGCCTTTAGCGGGCGCGAATTGGATTTGGCATTGAACCGCCTAAATGTGGTACATGCTGCCCTGCTTGCCGGACCCGGGAGCGAGACTTTTCTTGCTCGCGCCTTGCGCCTTGCGCGCTTTCGGACCGGAAATTCGCCCGATGCAGTTAGCGCGAATGCGCCGACGGATGGCGCACGAGGACAGAATTCGGAATGAGTGAAACGAAGAACCCTGGCGAAAAGAAACTCAGCGTTGGCAAGCTGACACTGAAGCCGCGCACGGAGACGGGCATCGTGCGCCAGAGCTTTAGTCATGGCCGCAGCAAGCAGGTCCTGGTCGAAAAGGTCAAACGCCGCACCATCGGCGGCGGACCGGCCGAGGCCAAGGCCGAGCCGGCACCAGCCCAAGCGCCGAAGAAGGCGGCCCCCGCGGCGCGCGGTACCGCTGCGCCCGCAACACATGCGCCGGCCGAGCAGCCGAAACCTTCCGGCGTCGTGCTGCGCACGCTGACCGAGGAAGAGCGCACCGCGCGTGCGCATGCGCTCGCCGATTCACGTGTGCGCGAGGCGGAGGAGCGCAAGCACGCCGAGGAAGAGGCGCGCCGTCGCGCCAGCCGTGAATCTATCGAGAAGACCGAGCGCGAAGCCGCCGAAGCGCGCAAGCGTGAGGAAGACGAACGCCGCAAGCACGACGAAGCAACCAAAAAGAAAGCCGGCGAAGTTGCCAAGAAGCGTCTTGGTGAGGATGAAGTCAGGAAGCCGGGTCCGGGCCGCATGGCGCTCGAAGCCGAAGAGGACGAGGTGCCGCGCGCGCGCCGTGCCGGCGCTGCGCGTCCGACCGCCACTCCCCGCCCGGCTCCGCGCGGCGGCGCCGAGAAGCAACGCGGCCGGCTCACGCTGGTCACTGCGCTGCGCGCCGACGAAGTGCGCGAGCGTTCAGTCGCATCATTCCGCCGCCGCACCCAGCGGCTCAAGGGAAATGCCTCGGCCGAGCCGAAGGAAAAATTGGTGCGCGAAGTAACCATCCCCGAGGCCATCACAATTTCCGATCTCGCCAACCGCATGTCCGAGCGCGCGGTCGACGTGATCCGCCTGCTGATGCAGCAGGGCCAGATGTTGAAGATCAACGACGTGATCGACGCCGACACCGCCCAGCTGATCGCCGAGGAAATGGGCCACTCGGTCCGCCGCGTGGCGGAAGCCGACGTCGAGGAAGGCCTGTTTGACGTCGCTGACGAACCGAGCCAGCTCGCCTCGCGCGCGCCGGTGGTCACCGTCATGGGCCACGTCGACCACGGCAAGACTTCGCTGCTCGACGCCATCCGCTCGACTAATGTCGCGGCCGGCGAAGCCGGCGGCATCACCCAGCACATCGGTGCCTATCAGGTGACCGCACCATCCGGCGCCAAAATCACCTTCATCGATACGCCCGGCCACGCTGCGTTCACGGCAATGCGCGCGCGCGGCGCCAAAGTGACCGACATCGTCGTGCTAGTAGTCGCCGCCGATGACGGCGTAATGCCGCAGACGGTGGAAGCAATCCATCACGCTAAGGCGGCGAAGGTGCCGATCATCGTCGCCATCAACAAGGTCGACAAGCCGGATGCCAAGCCCGAGCGCGTGCGTACTGAGCTGCTGCAGCACGAGATCCAGGTTGAATCGCTGGGCGGCGAAGTGGTCGACGTGGAAGTGTCTGCCACCAAGAAGATGAACATCGACCGGTTGCTCGAGATGCTCGGGCTGCAGGCGGAACTCCTTGATCTCAAGGCCAATCCGAACCGTCCGGCCGAAGGCACCGTGATCGAGGCTAAGCTTGATCGCGGCCGAGGGCCCGTGGCGACTGTGCTGATCCAACGCGGCACGCTCAAGCCCGGCGACATCGTCGTGGCCGGCGCGGAATGGGGCCGCGTGCGCGCACTGGTGTCCGATACCGGCGAGCCGGTGCAGAGCGCTGGCCCCTCGACCCCGGTCGAGGTGCTCGGGTTCTCCGGCACGCCCGACGCCGGCGACCGCCTGGCGGTGGTGGACAGCGAAGCGCGGGCCCGCGAAGTCACCGACTATCGCGCACGCCAGAAGCGTGAGAAGATGGCGGCGCGCGCCACCGGCATGCGCGGCTCGCTCGAGCAGATGATGGCGCAAGCCAAGACCAGCGGCCGCAAGGAATTCCCGTTGGTAGTGAAGGCCGATGTGCAAGGCTCGCTGGAAGCGATCATTGGCGCGCTCGAGAAGATGGCGACCGAGGAAGTCGCCGCGCGCGTGTTGCATGCCGGCGTCGGTGGCATTTCCGAATCCGATGTGACGCTGGCGGAGGCGTCGGGCGTTCCGATCATCGCTTTCAATGTGCGCGCCAACAAGGAAGCGCGCGAGGCCGCGGAACGCGCCGGCATCGAGATCCGCTACTACAACATCATTTACGACCTCGTTGATGACGTGAAGAAGGCGATGTCCGGCCTGCTGCCACCGACGCTGCGCGAGACTATGCTGGGTAATGCACAGATCCTGGAAATCTTCAACATCTCCAAGGTCGGCAAGATTGCTGGCTGCAAGGTCACCGACGGCACCGTCGAGCGCGGTGCCAATGTGCGGCTGATCCGCGACAATGTGGTGATCCATGAAGGGAAACTGTCGCAACTCAAGCGTTTCAAGGATGACGTGCGCGAAGTGGGCGCAGGCATGGAATGCGGCATGGCCTTCGAGAACTATCACGACATGCGGCAAGGCGACGTGATCGAATGCTACCGGGTGGAGACGATTCAACGCAGTCTCTAAGTCCAACACTTGGGTCTGCGCGCGACGTTCCATCCAAACACCAACACGGCCATGACCCGCGAAGGCGGGCATCCAGTAACCCGCAACCACGGTGATTACTGGATCGTCCGCTTGCGCGGACGGTGACGGCAGAGAGTTTTGCTAATGCGCGACAAACATCACCGCGACAGCGGACCGCACGCCTCGCAGCGCCAGTTGCGCGTCGGCGAGTTGGTGCGCCATGCGGTCGCCGAGCTGCTGACCCGCGGCGACGTGCACGACCCGGTGATCGAGGGTCATCTCATCACCGTGCCAGAGGTGCGCATGACCGCCGACCTGCGGCTGGCGACGATATACATCATGCCGATTGCCGGCCGCGACGCCGACGAGGTGATCGCAGCCTTCGAGCGCAACAAGAAATTTCTGCGCGCCGAGATCGCGCATCGCATCAATCTGAAATTCGCGCCCGAAATCCGCTTCCGCATCGACGAGCGGTTCGACGAGGCCGAGCGCATCGACAGACTGCTGCGCTCGCCGGAAGTGAAGCGCGACCTAGACCATGGGGACGACAAGTGACGGACAACGAAATCGACAACATCGAGCGGCCGCCGAATTTCATCGGGGCGCGCTCGGCAGACGCTCGGGAGGGTGACGGTGATCGGCGCAACCAGAAGAAGCGCGACAAGCGCGACGTGCACGGCTGGGTCGTGCTCGACAAGCCGGTGGTCATGACCTCGACCCACGCAGTCAGCGTCATCAAGCGGCTGTTCACCGCCAAGCGCGCGGGCCATGCCGGCACCCTCGACCCGCTCGCCTCCGGCTGCCTGCCGATCGCGCTGGGCGAGGCCACCAAGACCGTCCCCTTTGTCATGGACGGTCGCAAGCTCTACCGCTTCACCGTGCGCTGGGGTGAAGAGCGCGACACCGACGATGCCGAAGGCCGCGTTACGGCCATCAGCGCCGATAGGCCCTCGGCCGAGGCGATCCGGGCCCTGCTGCCGAGCTTTACCGGAACCATCCAGCAGGTGCCGCCGCGCTATTCCGCCATCAAGATCGAAGGCGAACGCGCCTATGACCTCGCCCGCGACGGGGCGGTGGTGGAACTCAAGGCCCGTCCGGTCGAAATCCGCCGGCTGGAGCTGATCGAGGTCCCCGACGCCGACCATGCCGTGCTGGAGGCCGAATGCGGCAAGGGCACCTATGTTCGCTCGCTCGCCCGCGATCTGGGGCGGTCATTTGGCTGTTTTGGCCATGTTTCCGCCCTCCGCCGTACCGCAGTTGGGCCATTTGGCCCGAAAACCATGATTCCGCTGGAACAGCTGGAGGCTATGTGCCATAGAGCCGCGTCCGGCGAGGTTAGCCTCGCCGACGCTCTTCTGCCTGTTGAGACCGCGCTGGACGACATCCCGGCGCTGGCCGTCAGCCGGGCAGACGCGGCGAGGCTAACAAGGGGCCAAGCCGTATTGTTGCGCGGACGGGACGCACCCAATTTCCGTGGGACTGTCTATGTTACGGTTTCGGGCCAGCTTTTGGCCCTGGCCGAACTGGCCCACGGCGAAATCGTCCCCAAGCGCGTGTTTAACCTGGCCGGCCTGTTGGGCAGAGCGCGGCCGCCCAAGAAAGGATGACCGATGTCGGTGACCATCGGCCGCAAGGCCGAAGTAATCAAGACATATGCAAAAAGGGCCGGAGATACCGGATCGCCGGAAGTACAGGTGGCGATCCTGTCCGAGCGTATCAACAACCTCACCGAGCATTTCAAAACCCACGTCAAGGATAATCATTCCCGCCGTGGACTGCTCAAGATGGTGAGTCAGCGCCGCACGTTGCTCGATTACCTGCGGCGCACGGACGAGCAAGGTTACAAGAATTTGATCGAGAAGCTCGGCATCCGCCGATAATTTCAGTCCCGCGCGGGGCGCAGGAAGCGCCGCGCGCGTTTCACTAAAGCGTATGCGTAACGCATTCGCTATTTGCGTCCGGCGGCAATAGGCGCTGCCGGCAACAGGCAAGAGCCGAAAAGGTTCGCTTCTTGCGATAAGACAGGGTTCTGAACGCCATGGCAGGATCGCCAGATGCTGTTCGCACCGCGTTTCACGCGCCGCGCGCAGCCTCTCGCCGTCTTGCTCATGGCTTTCAGGGCTTTCCAGAAACCATGAGAGAAAGACACAATGTTCGATATGCATCGAGTTGAGCTGGACTGGGGTGGGCGCAAGCTCACGCTCGAGACCGGCCGTATGGCGCGTCAGGCTGACGGCGCCGTGCTCGCCACTTACGGCGAGACCACTGTACTCGCCGCTGTAGTGGCGGCCAAGCAGCCGAAAGAAGGCATCGATTTCCTTCCGCTCACCGTCAACTACACGGAGAAATATTACGCAGCCGGCCGGATTCCCGGCGGCTACTTCAAGCGCGAGCGTGGCCCGACAGAAAAGGACACGTTAACCTCGCGCTTGATCGATCGCCCGATCCGTCCGCTGTTCGCAGACGGCTGGCGTTGCGACACGCAGGTGACCGTCACCGTGCTCTCGCACGATATGGAAAATGATCCCGACATCGTCGCCATGGTCGCCGCGTCGGCCGCGCTGACGCTGTCCGGCGCGCCATTCATGGGCCCAATCGGAGGCGCCCGCGTGGGCTTCATCAACAATGAGTACGTGCTTAATCCGGCGCTCGACGAGATGCCGGAAAGCCATCTCGATCTCGTCATTGCCGGCACGCAAGACGCCGTGATGATGGTTGAATCGGAAGCCAAGGAGCTGTCCGAGGAGATTATGCTGGGCGCGGTGATGTTCGGACACCGGCACTTCCAGCCAGTGATCGAGGCGATCATCAAGCTAGCCGAGAAGGCCGCGAAGGAGCCGCGCGAGCTGGTGGCTCCCGATCACAAGGCGCTGGAAAAGGAAATCCTCGGCCTCGCCGAGAAGGACCTGCGTGCCGCTTATTCGATCGTGCGTAAGCAGGACCGCCAGGACGCCGTCGCCGCCGTGAAGGAAAAGGTGATGGCGCATTTCTTCCCGGAAGGCACCGAGCCGACCTACGACAAGCTGGCGGTGGCCGGCGTGTTCAAGGAGCTCGAAGCCAAGATCGTGCGCTGGAACATCCTCGACACTAACAAGCGCATCGACGGCCGCGACCTCAAGACCGTGCGTCCGATCGTGGCCGAAGTCGGCGTGCTACCGCGCACGCATGGTTCGGCGCTGTTCACCCGCGGAGAGACCCAGGCGCTGGTAGTAGCAACGCTCGGTACGGCTGAGGACGAGCAGTTCGTCGACGCGTTGCAGGGAACATACAAAGAGACGTTTCTGCTGCACTACAACTTCCCGCCTTATTCGGTGGGCGAAACCGGACGCGTCGGCGCGCCCGGCCGCCGCGAGATCGGGCACGGCAAGCTCGCCTGGCGTGCAATCCATCCGATGCTGCCGACCGCGGCGGAATTCCCTTACACCATCCGCCTGGTGTCGGAGATCACCGAGTCGAACGGCTCCTCTTCGATGGCGACAGTCTGCGGCTCATCGCTGGCGCTGATGGATGCCGGCGTGCCGCTCAAGCGGCCGACTGCCGGTATCGCCATGGGTCTCATCCTAGAGGACAAACGCTTCGCCGTGCTGTCCGACATACTGGGCGATGAAGACCACCTCGGCGATATGGACTTTAAGGTGGCCGGTACCGAAAATGGCGTCACCTCGCTGCAGATGGATATCAAAATCGCCGGCATTACCGAAGAGATCATGAAGGTCGCCCTCGCGCAGGCGAAGGACGGCCGCATGCACATCTTGGGCGAGATGGCGAAGGCGCTCACCGCCGCACGCGCCGAGCTCGGCGAGCACGCGCCGCGCATCGAGATGTTCAAAATCCCGACCGACAAGATCCGCGAAGTGATCGGCACCGGCGGCAAGGTGATCCGTGAGATCGTCGACAAGACCGGCGCAAAGATCAACATTGAGGATGACGGCTCGGTGAAAGTTGCCTCCGCCGACGCCAACGCGATCAAGGCGGCAATCAACTGGATCAAATCTATCGCCTCCGATCCGGAGGTCGGCCACATCTACGATGGCACCGTGGTGAAGGTGATGGACTTCGGCGCCTTCGTTAACTTCTTCGGCGCTAAAGACGGCCTGGTGCACATCAGCCAGCTCGCCCCGCAGCGAGTGAACAAGGTTACTGATGTGGTCAAGGAAGGCGACAAGGTGAAGGTCAAGCTGCTAGGTATGGATGAGCGCGGCAAGGTGCGCCTGTCGATGAAAGTGGTCGATCAGGCCACTGGCGAGGACCTTGAAGCTAAGCAGAAGGCCGAACGCGGTGGCGAGCCACAGCAGGTGGCGGGCGGTGGCGCTGCGGAGTAAGCCTAGCGACAAACCAACGCAATGGGGCGGCCTCGGTGGCCGTCCCTTTTTATTGGCTCTTGCGCGGGGTACGCGCGGAAACAACTATCGTCTGCGTGATAACTTTGCCGAGTTGTTCGATATCCTTCCTCCTTGGCGAGGCACGCCGAAAGGCCAACCCGATGCTGCGTCCGGGCTGTGGCTCGGAAAAGCGTAACAGCTTGACACGGGTGTCGCGGGCTTCGGCGTCGACGGCCACTTCCGGCAGTAGCGTCACGCCATAGCCGTTCGCCACCATCTGCATCACCGTCGCCAGTGAAGTGGCCCCGAGGCCGGCTGGCGGATCGCGCCGCTTGGTGGCGCAGAAAGCCAGCGCTTGGTCGCGAAGGCAGTGGCCCTCCTCCAGCAAGATCAGCCGACGCTGATCGACATCCTCGATGCCGACGCGGCTGCGCGCCGGAAGCGCCTCGGCCGCCGGCATTGCCAGCAGGAACCGATCGTCGAACAGCCGCAACGTCTCGACCTCCGCCGCGTTCACCGGCAGCGCCAGCATTGCGCAGTCGATCTCGCCGCCCGTTAGCTCGGCCAGCAGCATCTTGGTCTGCGTCTCGCGCACCTCCAGGCGCAGCTGCGGATACTGCGCTTGCAGGCGCGGCAGCAATAACGGCAAGACGTAAGGCGCCAGTGTCGGGATGATGCCGAGCGCCAACCGTCCGCTCAGCAGGTCGCGGTGGCGGACGAATTCGACCAGGTCGCTGACGGCAGTCAGGATCCGCGTGGCGCGCTGGGCCACTTCGAGACCGGCGTCGGTGAGTGCGATCTCGCCCGGACGCCGCTCGACCAATTTGGCGCCGATCTCGCGCTCCAACTCGCGCACCTGCATCGAGAGCGCCGGCTGGCTGATCGCACAGTCTTCCGCCGCCCGGCCGAAATGCCGGTGACGCGCGAGTGCGGCTAAATAGCGGAGCTGACGCAAGGTGATCATTGCAATAAGTTATTCTTATCGTTTCTGCCAATCAATACGATTGGACCTGATGGAGGCGGCACCCGTAAAAAGCCGCTTACGGGCGTGCGCATAGCAACATGCGCACTTACATACCCGATCGAGCCCGTCCGCCCGGTCCAAGGAGCAACACACATGGCCAAACCCACATTGACCACCAGCGCCGGCAATCCGATCGCCGACAACCAGAATTCCATCATCGCGGGCCCGCGCGGACCAGTACTGCTGCAGGACTACCAACTGATCGAGAACCTGGCCCACCAGAATCGCGAGCGCATCCCCGAGCGCACCGTGCATGCCAAGGGCTGAGGCGCCTACGGTGAGCTCGTCATCACCGCCGACATCTCGAAGTACACCAAGGCGAAGGCGCTGCAGAAGGGCGCCGAGACGCCGATGATCATCCGTTTGTCGACAGTGGCCGGCGAACTCGGCGTGGCCGATGCGGAACGCGACGTGCGCAACTTCGCTCTCAAATTCTACACCGAGGAAGGCAACTGGGATCTCGTCGGCAACAACTGCCCGAAGTCATAACAGTTCCATACGGAACAACTCGAAGCAAACTGGAACACGATCAGAGAGAAACATGGACGCAAAGACTGACAAGAAAGCGGAAAAGACTGACAAGAAAGCGGACAAGTGC
>Ga0207761_1000123_pt1 | contig 23727 bp, 24 predicted proteins | sample LuqExpMetageno34_FD_187792 | JGI IMG/M metagenome (GOLD analysis project Ga0207761, IMG submission 187792) | Tropical forest soil microbial communities from Luquillo Experimental Forest, Puerto Rico - Sample 34 (SPAdes) | ecosystem: Environmental > Terrestrial > Soil > Tropical forest ... | reverse complement strand
TGGGGCGCACGGCGGCCACGGCCTTGCCGGTGCGGTGGATCTTCCAGGCCAGCTGATCGGCCCGCTCCACGGTGTGCCCGAAGATCTCGACGAAGGCCTGGATGACCGTCTGGAAGGTCGTGACGTCGTCGTTCCAGACGATCACGGCCCAGAGGTCCTCGAATTCGAAGAAGGCGTCGATGTCCTCGTCGGCCAGCGCCGGCAGATCGACGGTCGACGGATGGAGAGGGCTCACACTCATGGGTTCGGAACCAGCCATTTTAGTCCAGCGCGGTAGCGTGCCTGCATGCGCGCCACCGTCCTCGCTGGACCACGCGACGTGCGGATCGAAGAGGTCCCCGAGCCCGAGCTGCCCGGCCCGGACGGCGCCGTCGTCACCGTAGAGCGCACCGCGATCTGCGGCTCCGACCTCCACCTGTTCCACGACGCCCCGACGGGCAGCGGCGTCCGCCTGGGTCACGAGGTGATCGGCACGGTCGCCGAGGTCGGCCCGCATGTGCAGACACTCCAACGCGGCGACCGGGTCCTCGTCTCGGGGGTCATCGGCTGCGGACGTTGCGGACCCTGCCTGGCGGGCCGGCCCAACCTCTGCCTCGCCGGGCAGGCGGCCGCCTTCGGCACCATGCCGACGTTGCCCGGCGGCCAGGCCGAGGCGATGGCGGTGCCCTTCGCCGACGTCTTCGCCCTCTCCATCCCCGACGGCATGAGCGACGAGGAAGCGGTGCTGCTCACCGACATCCTCCCCACCGGCTACGCGGGCGCCGAGCGCGCCAACATCCGGCCCGGCGCGACCGTGGTAGTCGTGGGCCTCGGTCCGGTGGGCATCATGGCGCTGCAGTGCGCCTCCCTGTTCGGGCCGGCGCGCATCCTGGCCGTCGACGTGGTGCCGGAGCGGCTGGCCCGCGCGGAGCAACTCGGCGCGCAGCCGATCGATGCCAGCGTCGCACCCGCTCCGCAACAGGTGATGGAGACGACGAACGGACGGGGCGCGGAGTCGGTCATCGAGGCAGTCGGGGCCGATGCGACGGTGCTCGACGCGGTCTCGTGCGCCGCCACCGGCGGCACCGTGTCCATCGTGGGCGTCAACCTGTCGCTCGACCTGCCCTTCCCGATGGGCGTCGTGTTCTTGAAGAGCCTGTCCGTCCGGGCAATCTTCGCGCCCGTCCCGAGCACGTGGGCGTCGCTCGTTCCCCTCGTGCGCTCCGGCCGCTTCCGCGACCTGGCCGACACCTTCACTCACCGCTTCGGGCTCAGCGAGGTACGCCAGGCCTACGAGTTGTTCGACTCACGCGCCGACGGCGTCTTGAAGGTCTTGTTGACGCCGAACGCCTGAGCACCCTCGGGCTCGTCGGGCGTGCGGTTCAAGATCAAAGGTAAGCGGGCCATCCCGAGGCCGGGCCGCACGGTGAACCACGGTGCCGGCGGGGGCACGACCAAGGCCGTGAGCGCGTCGACGATGCCCTCGTAGTTGACCCGCCAGCCCTGGAAGTGGCGCCAGGACTCGTCCGCGTCGCGCTCGAGGGGGAAGCCGACGGACTGCAGCCGGCGCAGACCCTCGTCGTACTCCTCGCGCGACAACCGGATGCCGGCACTCGGGAGCGGGTCCGGGTCGTAGGGGATCTTCAAGGCGGCCGCCATGGACCGCAGGCAATTCATCCCCATCTGCAGGCACGTGCGCGCCTCGCGCGGCGACAGGCCGGGGCTCGACGAGTGGAACATCGCCGCTGAGTCCATCATCGCCACCAGTCCGAGCAGCCAGCTGCGCAGCGGGACCGGGGACCGGAACCACATCAGGGCCGGGTAGTTGGCGTGACTCTCCGACACCGCCGCCGCCCACCGCTCCCAGTCCGCGTAGAGCGGCGGCAGCTCGTTCATGGTGTCGAGCCAGTGGTGCCGCGCCAGGATCTCGGGTCCCCACGCGGGCGTGCCGGCACGGGTGGCCAGGAGGGTGACCTCCATCTCGCGGGAGGCGAACGCGTTGTACAGCGCCGGGAGGTAGGCGATCTCGAGCGCGATGACGAGCAGGCCGATGCCCGCCGCCAGGATCTCGAGGGTGCGGGCCCCCGCCTCGCTCGAGCTGGCGATGCCGAGGGTGAAGACCGAAGAGCCCGAGATGCCCAATGCCGTGGCGAAGTCGAACCCCGTGCTCCACCACAAGATGAGCGAGAAGCCGACGACGAGCAGAGCGAGCCAGAGGCCGAAGAGCAACACCATCGTGGCAGGGCCCACGAAGGACAGCAGCCGGTCCCTCGCCTCGTAACTCGGCAGCCTCGGCACGAGAATGCGGACGCCGCCGCCGATCAATCGCCCGATCAGGGTCTGCAGCCGCGAGGAGGAGGCACGCGGGACGACGAGCGACGTGAACACGCTCCACACGGTGAGCACGACGATGAGGACACCGGCGACGAGCGCCACCGTCCGCGCGATCTCCACCGCGTCATCCTGTCAGACCGACGGCGGCGCGCTGTGGTCCGCGTCGTCCCGCGCTGGCCGGCTCAGGCCTGGGCAGGCAGGGGTTCGGCGCCCATCCAGGCCCGCCACCGCGCCGCCGGGCGCCCGCCGGCGAGCAGTGCTGCGGGCACGTCGATGTCTCGAGACCTGAGCAGCTCGCCCAGCCCCTTCGCCTGGGTGTCGAGGCGAAGGTTGGACGCGACGCCCCATCCGAGGATGCCGTGGACGACGAAGTTCACTGCGCGCAAGTTCGGCAGGGGGTAGCGGCTGACATCGAAGCGCTCGGCCTCGGGCAAGAGGGCCTTCATGACCTCGGTCGTGAATTCACCGAGCAACCAGTCCGCCACCACTGCCTCGTCCGCCCACAGTCCCACGTTGGCCGCACCGCCTTTGTCGCCCGAGCGGGCGCCGACCAACACCCACAGCGGCACGCGCACCAGCTCGCCCGTCTCCCCCGCGACCGCCGTCGCGGGCCCTGCGGGCACGTCCGGCGCCGGCTCCGGATCGTCCGGCCGCGACGACGGCGACGGCCACGGCGAGGGCTCCAGCGGCCGTCCGTCGCACTCGATGTGCGCGCTGACCGCGGCCGCGTCGACCGTGGTCGGCCAGTAGCGCGCCACCCCCTGGGCACCGGTGGGGGCTGAGGTGAAGAAGGTGCCCGGATAACTCGAGAGGCTCGTCTCCACCACCGCGCCGGAGAAGGCGCGCCCGACGGCGCGCTCGTCGTCGCCGCGCACGGCGAGGCGCAGGTACGCTATCCCGCGGCCGGTCAGGTCGCCCGTCAGCTCCTCGGCCGTCTCGCTGAACGCGTCCCGACCACCCGGGACGCCGGCCCACACGGCGTCGGCGCCCAGGCGCGCCTTGTCGGCCACGTGGGCGCCGGTCAGGGCGAGCGTCATGGCGTTGCGCCACCCGGCGTCCAGGTTGGCGGTCACTTTCAGGGTCGCGGGCGGGGCCTCGCCGCGCACCCCCGAGATGCGCACCCGGTCCGCGCCCTCCTGGGCGAGCTCGATGGTGTCGAAGCGCGCCACGGCGTCGGGGCTGAGGTAGCGCGGGCCACCGATCTCGTAGAGCAGCTGCGCCGTCACGGTCCCGACCGTCACCATCCCGCCCGTCCCTGGGTGCTTCGTGATGACCGAGGAGCCGTCGGCGTGCAGCTCGGCGACCGGGAACCCGATGCGCTCGGCCCCGGGCACCTCGTCGAAGAAGGCGTAGTTGCCCCCGCAGCACTGCGCGCCGCACTCGATGACGTGACCGGCGACCACGGCGCCGGCGATGGCGTCGACCGCGCTGTCGGGCCAGGCGAAGGCGTGCAGCGCGGGCCCGACCACCAGTGCGGCGTCGGTCACACGACCGGTGACGACCACCTGGGCGCCGGCGGCCAGGGCGTCGGCGATGGGCCGGGCGGGCAGGTACGCGTTGGCGGTGACGAGCGGCGCACCCGAGGCCAGGGGCTCCCCGGTGTCGAGGTTGACGAACCGCTCCCCCGCAGCGGCGAGGTCGGGCACCCGCGCCGTGATGTCGTCGCCGGAGACCGACGCCACCCGCACCTCGACCCCCTGCCGTCGCGCCAGCTCGCGCACCGCCGTCGCCAGCCCCTCGGGGTTCAGGCCGCCCGCGTTGGCCACGACCGTGATGCCGCGCTCCAGGCACGCCGGCAGCACCTCTTCGAGGGCTTGGAGGAACGTGCGCGCGTAGCCACCGCTGCGCTCCCGCGTCTTGTGCAGGATGTACATCGTCAGCTCCGCGAGCCAGTCCCCGGTCAGGACGTCGATCGGTCCGCCGTCGACCATCTCACGTGCCGCCGAGACACGGTCGCCGAAGAAACCGCTGCAGTTGGCGATCCGGAGCACCCCGTTCGCGCCTTCGTCGGCGCGGACGGTCGTCACGCCGGCTCCACCGCGACGAGCAACTCGCCCACGTCGACCTGCTGGCCGGCGACGGTGGGGATCGCGCTGACGACGCCGGCTCCCAGTGCGCGCAACGTGTGCTCCATCTTCATGGCCTCGAGCACGACGAGGCCGTCACCCTCGGCCACCATGTCGCCCACTGCCACAAGGACCTTGGTGACCGCGCCCGGCAGCGGAGCCCGGCATTCGCCGGCGACGCCGCCGCGCTCGTCGGGGTCGTCCTCGGCGCGCAGCGCGAAGGTGGACTGGCCTTCCGGCCCGTTGACGCACGCCGCATGGGCCGTGTGGCGGACCGTGTAGCGGCGACGAACACCGTCTGCCTCGGCCGTGAGGTCGACCGCGTCACCTCGGGTCACGGCCGTCGCCACGGCGCGCCAGTCGCCGTCGCCGTCGACGCTGACGCTCGTCCGTCCCGCTTCGCCCGCGCCGGCGGTGCGGACCCGGAGGCTCCCGCCCGCATCGGTGAGGACGTCCGCGTGCAACGGGGCGCCGACGTTGCGCCACCCGGGCGCACGCACGGGCACCAGGCTCCGGGCGGCCCGGTCGTCGAGCAGGCGGGCGGCCACGGCCGCCGCGTGCAGCCGGCGCACGTCGTCGGACGGGGCGGCGTCGCGCAGGTCGGAGCGGCGCTCGAGATAGTGCACGTCGAGCGCGCCGTCTCGAAAGTCGCCGTCGTCGAGCACCGCGGCCAACAGCTCCCGGTTGGTCTCGAGACCGTCCAGCTCGAGCGCGCGCAGCGCGCGTGCGAGCCGGGCGACGGCACCCCCACGGTCCGGGCCGTGCGCCATGAGCTTGGCGACGAGGGAGTCGTAGGCCGCGCTGACCGCGCTCCCCGTCTCCACGCCGCGGTCGCACCGGATGCCCGGACCGCTCGGCCAGCGCACGTGCGCCACCGCACCCGGCGTCGGTCGGTAGTCCTCGCGGGGCCGCTCGGCGCAGAGGCGAACCTCGACGGCGTGGCCGGTAGTGCCGAGGTCGGACTGTGCAAACGGCAGGGCGAGGCCCCCGGCCACCAGGAGCTGCAGGCCGACCAGGTCGACTCCCGTCACGAGCTCGGTCACCCCGTGTTCGACCTGGAGACGCGTGTTCATCTCGAGGAAGAAGAAGGAGTCGCCGTCGACGAGGAACTCCACCGTCCCCGCGCCGGCGTAGCCCACCGCGCCGGCGGCGGCGACCGCCGCCTCCCACATGCGCCGCCGGACCTCCGGCGCCACGTTGACGGCGGGCGCCTCCTCCACCAATTTCTGGTGCCTGCGCTGCACCGAACACTCGCGATCGAACAGGTGCACCACGGTGCCGTGGTCGTCGCCGAGCACCTGCACCTCGACGTGCCGTGGCGTCTCGAGGTACCGCTCCAAGAAGACCTCGTCGGAGCCGAAGGCGGCGGCGGCCTCGCGCTGGGCGGACTCGACCGCGTCGGCCAGGTCGCTCGGCGACCACACCTGCCGCATCCCCCGTCCCCCGCCTCCGGCCGACGCCTTGACGAGGAGCGGGAACCCGACGGTGCCCGCGGCGCCGCCCAGGTCCTCGGCCGTGGCTCCGGCGGCGACCACCGCGCTGGGCAACACCGGCACGCCGGCGGCGGCGACCACCTCCTTGGCGCGCGCCTTGTGGCCCATGACACGCATCGCCTCGGCGCCGGGTCCCACCCAGGTGATCCCCGCCTCGCGGCAACGCTCGGCCAGCGCCGGGTTCTCCGAGAGAAACCCGTAGCCGGGGTGCAGCGCGTCGGCGCCGGACCGCCTCGCCGCCTCGACGAGGGCGGCGGCGTCGAGGTACGTCTCGCCGAGCGTCGTGCCCGGCAGCAGCACGGCCGCGTCGGCCTCGCCGACGTGCGGGCTGTCGGCGTCGTCGGAGGCATAGACCGCCACCGACTCGCAGCCGGTGTCGTGCGCGCCGCGGATGACGCGCCGGGCGATCTCGCCGCGGTTGGCCACGAGGACGCGGGACACCGGCGCCGGCCGGCGGGCCATCAGTGCCGCACCACCCCGAAGGTGGCCGTGCCGCGGATGGGTGCGGAGTGGACCGCGGTCAACGCGATGGCGAGGACGACGCGGGTGTCCCGCGGGTCGATGATCCCGTCGTCCCACAGCCGACCGGTGGCGTACTGGGCCGTCGATTCCTCCTCGATTTGTGCTTCGGTGGCGCGCCGGAGCTCGTCGTCGGCCGCCTCGTCGAAGGAACGGCCCGCCGCGTCGGCGGCGTTGCGGCGCACGATGGACAGGACGCCCGCCAGTTGCTTCGGGCCCATCACCGCGATGCGGTGGTTGGGCCACGTGAAGACGAAACGCGGGTCGTAGGCGCGGCCCGCCATGGCGTAGTTCCCGGCACCGTAGCTGGCACCCACCATCAGTGTGAGGTGGGGTACAGAGGAATTGGAGACGGCGTTGATCAGTTTGGCGCCGTCCTTGATGATGCCGCCCTGCTCGTAGCGCGTCCCGACCATGAAGCCGGTGATGTTCTGCACGAACAGGATCGGCGCGTCCACCCGGTTGCACAGCTGAATGAACTGCGCCCCCTTCTGCGCCTCCGGGGAGAAGAGGATCCCATTGTTCGCGATGACGCCGACGGGGTAGCCCCCGATGGAGGCCCAGCCGCACACCAGCTGCGGGCCGTAGGACTCCTTGAACTCCTCGAACCGGGAGCCGTCGACGACGCGTGCCAGGATCTCGCGGGTGTCGAAGGGCACGCGCACGTCGACCGACGCGATCCCGAGGAGCTCCTCGGCCGGGTACAGCGGCTCGTCGGCGGTGCCCGCGGGTGCGGGACCGAGGCGCCGCCAGTGCAGGTGCGCGACGATGCCGCGCGCGATGCGGATGGCGTCGTGCTCGTCGCGGGCCAGGTAGTCGCACAGGCCGGAGACCCGGGCGTGCATCCGGGCGCCCCCCAGCTCCTCTTCGTCCGCCTCCTCGCCGATCGCCATCTTCACGAGCGGCGGGCCACCGAGGAACACGCGCGCCCGGTCCTCGACCATGACGGTGTAGTCGCTCATCCCCGGGAGGTACGCCCCGCCTGCCGTCGACGACCCGAAGACCACGCAGATGGTGGGGATGCCGAGTGCGGACAGCTGGGTCAGCCGCCGGAATTGCTCGCCGCCGGGGACGAAGACGTCGGCCTGATGCGGCAGGTCGGCCCCTCCCGACTCGACGAGGAGCACGACGGGGAGACGGTTCACCTCGGCCACGTCCATCGCGCGCAGGAGCTTGCGGATCGTGGTCGGGCTGGTGGTGCCGCCGCGGACGGTCGGGTCGTTCCCGATGACCAGGCACTGGGTGCGCGAGATCTCCGCCAACGCCACCGCCACGCCGCCGCCGACGGGGTCGCCGGTCTGCAGCCCCGCCAGCGGGCACAGCTCGAGCACGGGTGTACCCGGGTCGACCAAGGCCTCCAGGCGCTCGCGCACCATCAGCTTCCCGCGGGCGCGGTGGCGCTCGACGTACTGGGAGCCCCCGCCCGCCAGGACCGCGTCGTGCAATGCCCGCACCTCGTCCGCGAGCGCGCGCATGGCGTCGGCGTTGGACCGGAACTCCGGAGCCGACGGCGCCAGCAGCGTGCGCAGCGGCGCGCTCACGGGGTCGTGTCCCACGACGGCCGGCGCTTCTCGAGGAAGGCCGCCATCCCCTCGGCCGCCTCGGGGCCGCCGAAGAGCTCTGCCGAGCGGTCCGCGGCCGCCGCCAAGCCGTCCGCCCACGAGAGCGCGGGGAGCGACCGCGCGAGCTCCTTGGTGGCCCGGACGGCTCCGGGCGCTCCCTTGCGGAGGGCGGCGGCCTCGGCGGCCACCCAGGCATCGAGGGCGGACTCGTCGTCGACGACGGCAGTGAGCAGCCCGGCAGCAGCGGCCTCCGCCGCGCCGAAGGGCGCTCCCGTCAAGACCGCCCGGGCCAAGAACCGCGCCTCGACGACGCGCAGGGCCGGCACGAGGATCATGGCGGGTGCGACCCCCACGCGCACCTCGGTGAAGGCGAAGGTGGCCGTCGTTGGCGCGACCGCGAGGTCGGCCACGGCGATGAGCCCGAGTCCGCCCGCCCGGGCATGACCGTTGATCCGCGCGATGACGGGCACCGGGCTCTCCATGATGCCCGTCAGGATCTCGGGCATCCGGTTCGGCGCAGCCGAGCCGCGCTCGGAGAGATCGGCGCCGGAGCAGAACACGGTGCCGGAGCCTGTCAGCACGACGACACGGACGTCGTCGTCGGTGGTCGCGGCACGCAGCGCGCCGGCCAGCTCGTCGAGCAGGCGCGCCGAGAGCGCGTTGCGATTGGCCGGAGAATTGAGGACGAGCGTGCGGACGCCGGCGTCGTGATCCACCGCGACCAACCTCTCCGTCACGGATGCGCAGTGTAGGGGGACCCCCGCAGAAGGGCAGAAATTGCCAGTGGTAACGTGCGCGGGTGATCGAAACAGACGAGCATCAGCTGTTTCGCAAGACGCTTCGTGACCTTTTCGAGCGCGAGATCGAACCCCACGTCGACGAGTGGGAGTCCGCTCGCAGCTTCCCGGCACACGAGCTCTTCCCGAAGCTGGCGACGGTGGGTCTGTTCGGGCTCGAGTACGACGAGGCCTACGGCGGGATGGGCGCCGACCACCCCTTCACGATGATCGCCGGACAGGAGCTCGGTCGTGTCAGCTGCGGCGGCGTGCCCATGGCCATCGCGGTCCAGATGTCGATGGCCACGCCGGCGCTGGCCCGCTACGGCAGCCACGAGCTGAAGGAGCGGTTCCTCGCGCCGGCCATCCGCGGCCAGGCCGTCACGTCGATCGCCGTGACCGAGCCCGACGCGGGCAGCGACGTCGCCGCGATCCGCACGCGTGCGGTGCGCGACGGCGACGAGTGGGTGATCAACGGGGCGAAGCTCTACATCACGAACGGCACCCAGGCCGACTGGCTCTGCCTCCTGGCCCGAACCTCCGACGAGCCCGGTGCGCGGGGGATGTCCCTCATCGTCGTCCCCACCGACATCGACGGCGTGGTGGTGTCACGCAAGCTCGAGAAACTCGGGATGTGGTCGAGCGACACGGCGGAGCTGTCGTTCAGCGACGTGCGGGTGCCGGTCGCGCACACCATCGGCGAGGTCGGCCGGGGCTTCCAGCAGCAGATGGTGCAGTTCCAAGCCGAGCGCCTCACGACCTTCTACAAGCAGGTGGGCTCGATCGAGCTCGCGCTCGAGCGGACCAAGACGTACCTGCGCGAGCGCAAGGTCTTCGGCGCGCCCTTGCTGGCGAACCAGCATCTGCAATTCGTCCTGGCCGAGCTGGCCGCACGCCACGACGTCCTCAGGCACTACGCGGAGACGGCCGCGGAAGCTGTGCGCCGCGGCGAGGACGCCACGCGCTACGCCACCATCGGCAAGCTCTTGGGGTCGCGGCTCCAGCGCGAGGTGGCCGACTGGGCCGTCCAGTTCCACGGCGGCATCGGGTACATGGACGAGCACTGGACGTCGCGATACTTCCGCGACACCAGGCTCGACTCCATCGGCGCGGGGGCCGACGAGGTCATGTTGCGCATCCTGGCCCGCATGGACGGCTTCGCCACGGAGTAGCGGGCCGTCAGGCACGGGCGCGCGACGTGTGCCGGAACACCGCCTGCCCGCCGCCGCTCGCCACCAGGCCCAGGGCGCGCGACCAGACCCGACCGGTCCACGACAGCAGGCCCGCGCCGGCCAGCGGCGAGTGCGCGTCGAGCAGGAGCCACTCCGACGAGGGCCCGTGGAAGGCGGCGTACAGGTCGAGGCTGGGCGCGATGAACGGCGGCGCGCGGAACATGTGCGGTCGTGACCCTGCCGGCCAGCTCCCCACGTCGAGCACGACCAGCGAGCGGGCGGCGTCGACCCACGGGTCGCCGAGGACGGGGGCGTCCCGATAGCGGACCCAGGTCCGCCAGGTCGGGGGCAGCGGCCCGGCAGGGGGCCACGGGTCGATCCGGTCCACGAGGCGCTGGTCGAAGTTGTCCCAGTAGCGATAGCGCGGCCCATCGTCACCCACACTCGCGGGCGGCTCCGGCAGCGCGTCGGGATCGGCCACGTCGGGAGGGTGCAGGTCCTCGTGCTCCAGTCCCTCGACGTCGCCGACCGACCAGACCATGGCATCGAGCACGGGCCGCCCCGATTGCGTCATCTCCACCCGCTGCGCCAGGACCGTGCGCCCCGAGCGCAGCGCCGTGACCGCCAACTCGACCGGGGCGAAGTCGGCCACGGCCAGGTAGTGACAGAAGAAGCTGGCCGGCCGGCCGAACGGACTCTCCTCGCCCGCGGCGCGCAGCGCGATGGCGGCGACGTAGCCACCGCACGGGCCCCAGATCTCCCAGTCGTCGGACACGAGCGCGCGGTAGCGGCCCTCGCCGAGCGGTTCGCAGGCCGTCTGGCGGCCGATGTCACCCAAGGGCGGCTCGCTCCTCCCAGCGTGCACGAGGCAGCTCCATGACCACGACCTTCTCACCACGTGGTGACGCCGTCGTCGTGAAGGCGAATGTGAACCCCAGTCGCTCCATGACGCGGCCGGACGGCTCGTTCTCGGGCTCGTAGATGCTGACGATGCGATCGAGCCTCGCCTGGCCGAAGCCCCAGTCGACGGCTGCGGCGCCCGCCTCGGTGGCGAGCCCGCGACCGCGGTAGGGCTCCGACAGTCGCCAGCCCACCTCCACCGCGGGCAGGATCTCGGGCAGGAAGTGCGGCACCGCCAGGCCGGCCCAGCCGATCAGCTTCCCGCTGGCCCGCTCGACGAGCGCCTCGACGCCGAAGCCGTCGCTCTCGTAGCGGCCGATGACGCGGTCGAGGAACCCGGCGGTGTCCTCTTCGCTCATCGGCCCGCGGAGCGGATACCACCAGAACGACGGCTCCGCGTGGACGGCCGCCAGATCGGCCAGGTCGCTCCGAACGAAGGGCCGCAGGACCAGCCGTTCCGTGGTCAGCGTCGGGATGCCGGGCGGATCCACGGGCCGGCCTCAGCCCAGCGGGAGGCCGGGTGCGTCCGCCAGCGGCGCGTCGCGTCCGGGCCGGGCAGACGGCGCGTAGACCTGATCGGGCCGGAAGGAGCGCACGGAGCGGTCGCCGGCACGCCCACCCACCACCTCGACCCACGCCTCGCCGGTGCCGTCGTTGACGACGTGGGCCACGAACTCCCATGTCGCACCGCGCAGGCGCGTACCCTCCACCCGGACGCGATCGCCGGGTTGCAGGCCGGCCCACCGTGTCGTGCGACGCAGCTCAGCCACAGCGGTCCCCTGCCATCTGCCTTTTCTATCGCCTTTGGGCGGGGGTCCCCGGCATCAGCGGTGTGCGCGCAGCGCCGCCGTATCCTGACGGACATGGCACTCGATCTGCCGCGGACCCTCTCGCCCTCGAAGGTCAGTGCGTTCACGAGTTGCCCGCTCGCGTTCCGGTACTCGCAGATCGAGCGGCGGCCCGAACCCCCGTCGCCGCACTCCGTGAAGGGCACCCTCGTCCATGCCGCGCTCGAAGGCCTCTTCTGGCGGCACCCGGCCGGCGAACGGTCGCGCTCGGCGGCGGACGCCGAGTTGGAACGGGTGTGGGCCGGTCGTCTCGACGACCACGAGTACGCCGAACTGGGCCTCGCCGACGAGGACGAGGCAGCCTTCTTGGCCGACGCCCGGGGACTGCTGGACAACTACTTCCGGCTCGAGGACCCGGACTCGGTGCACACCATCGGCGTCGAAGTCGGCGTCGAGACCGTCGTCGATGGCATGCGCCTCCGGGGCGTCATCGACCGCCTGGACGTCGCGGCCGACGGGAGTCTCGTCGTCGTGGACTACAAGACGGGCCGGACCCCGTCCGAGCGCTTCGAGCGCGGGAGTCTGGGCGGCGTCCAGACCTACGCGCTGCTCTGCGAGAGCATGCTGGGCCGAGCCCCCGCGGAGGTGCGGCTCCTCTTCCTCCGGGAGCCCGTGGCCATCTGCGCCCAGGCGACGCCGCAGACCATCACCGGACAGCGGCGCCGGGCCGTCGCCGTCTGGTCCGCCATCACGAGGGCCTGCGACACCGAGGACTTCCGGCCGCAGGTGGGACCGCTCTGTGACTACTGCAACTTCCGCGACGTCTGCCCTGCTTTCGCCGCGTGAGAGCCGAGGCGCACTCGCCGCCCGTGGACGCGAGAATGCGCCGGTGAGCACCATCGACGCCGCGGTCGATGCCGCCTTCGACCCCCTCCGGGGGAATCCCGGGGCCGACCGCGCCGCCGCGGTCGTGTCCAACCTGGCCGACTACGGGTTCGTCTGGGTCCTGCTGGCGCTGCTCAAGGGACGGCGCCGCGGGCCGAAGCGCCGCCGCGCCGTGACCGCGCTCGCGACCGCCGGGTTCTCGTCGCTGATCGTGAGCCGCGTCGTCAAGCAGGCCGTGGCGCGTCAACGCCCCGACGACCACCTCGCCGCCGCGGTGCGGGCGCCGTCGAGCAGCAGCTTTCCGAGCGGCCACACCTTGGCGGCGTTCTGCACGGCATTCGTCCTCGGCGAGACCGACGTGCAGACGGCCGCCAACGTCGGGTTCGCCACGGCCGTGGCGGCCAGCCGCGTCCACCTGCGGGCGCACCACGCCACCGACGTCCTCGGCGGAGCGGCGATCGGCTCGGTGCTGGGGCTCGGCTTGCGTCCGGTCGTCAACCTGCTCGTGCCGGGCGCCCGGCGCCGTCGGCAGCCACGGGCTCGGCGAAGGGCTGGACCGAGTGGCGCGGTCGTGTCGGCCCGGCTGTAGGACCCGACCGGGGCGCGCTCAGCTCCGGGCCAGCTCGCTGAGCAAGGACAGCGCCCGCCGCCGCTCCTCGGCGTCACCGACGATGGCCGCCACGAAATCGGTGGCCCCGCCCGCGGCGAGCTTCTCGATGGAGCCGGCCACCGACTCCTCGTCGCCGATGATGGCCACGTCGGCGGGGCTCCGCGCGCCCTCCTTGTCGAGCATCGCCTTGTAGGACGGCAGCGTCGGGTAGATCGCCAGCTCGGCGTCGATCTGCTCCGCCGCCCGCGCCCGCTCCGCCTCCGACGTGATGGCGACGGGCAGCGAGACGACCACGCGGGGTTCGGGGCGTCCGGCGGCCTCGGCGGCGGCACGGATGCGCGGAGCGATGTGCGACTCGACGGTGCCGGCGCCCGTCATCCAGGTGATCGTCCCGTCCGCGACCGTGCCGGCCAGCTTGAGCATGGCGTCACCCAGGGCGGCCACCAACACGGGCGGCGGCTCCACGGCCGGGATGCCGATGGGCATGAAGGCGTTCGTGGTCACCCGCTCCCCGTCGCTGTGCACGACCTCGCCGCGCAAGAGCGGGAGCAGCGACGCCAGGTACTCGCGCATGTAGGCGGCGGGCTTGTCGTAGCTGAGGCCCCAGATGCCTTCGACGACGACCTGGTGCGAAAGCCCGATGCCGAGGAGGAGCCGGTTGCCCGTCGCCGACTGCACCGTCAGCGCCTGCTGCGCCAGCACCATCGGGTGCCGCGGGTATACCGGCACCACGCCGGTGCCGAGAGCGATGCCCGGCACCTGCGCGCCGGCCACGGCGAGGAGCGTCAGCGCGTCGTGATCGAAGATCTGAGAGGCGAAGGCGTGGTCCAGCCCGGCGTCGGCCAGCCGCCGCAACCCCGCGACGGTGTCGGCCACCGGCTTGTCGACCTCGATGAGACTCCCGATACGCAGCGCTTTTGCCATGGTCCCGATGCTCCCTCGCCTAGTCTGCCGGTTGTGCCGGCGACGTTCCGATGCCCGCAGGGAGGCTAGTGACCACCGCCTACGACGTGGGATTCGTGGGTGCGGGGCAGCTGGCCCGGATGGCGGGAGAGGCAGCGAGCGCGCTGGGCGTGTCCATGGCCGTGCTGGCGGCGAACCCCGACGACGCGGCGTGCGAGGTGGCCGCCGAGGTACTCGTCGGCTCCCCCTTCGTGGAGCCCGACCTCCGGGCGCTGGTCCAACGGTGCGCCGTCGTCACGTTCGACCACGAGCAGGTCGACCTGTCGATCGTCGACGCCTTGGCGGCGGAGGGCGGCGTGCTGCGGCCGGGCAGCGCCACGTTGGAGTTCGCGGTGGACAAGGCACACATGCGCACGAAGTTCGACGCGGCGGGCATCCCCGTCCCGCGCTTCGCGGTCGTCGAGCCGGGTGGCGGGGCGACCGAGGCCGTGACCGACTTCGCCGAGGCCTGCGGCTGGCCGGTGGTGCTCAAGGCGGCACGCGGTGGCTACGACGGCAAGGGCGTGTGGCCCGTGGCCGGCCGCGACGAGGCGGAGGCCGTCGTCGCCCGTGTCGGCGGTCCGGTCGTGGTCGAGGAGATGGTCCCGCTGGACGCCGAGCTCGCCGTCCTGGTGGCGCGGCGGCCCGCGGGCGACGCCGTCGGCTGGCCCGCCGTCGAGACCGCGCAGGTCGGCGGCGTGTGCCGCGAGGTGCTGGTGCCGGGCCGGCTGCCCGGCCAGGTCGTCGACGAGGCGAGTGCATTGGGGCGCCGGGTGGCCGACCTCGTGGGCCTGGTCGGGGTGATGGCAGTGGAGCTGTTCTGGTCCGAGGGCCGGCTCCTCGTCAACGAGGTGGCGACGCGTCCGCACAACTCGGGGCACTGGACGATCGAGGGTGCGGTGACGTCGCAGTTCGAGAACCACCTGCGCGCCGTGCTCGACCTCCCGCTCGGGTCGGCCGTGCCCCAGCACCGCGCGGTGGCGAGCGTCAACGTCTTCGGCGGCGCCGACGGCGCGGACCCGGCCCGGCTGCTCGGCCAGGCGCTGTCCGTCGAGGGCGCGCACGTGCACCTGTACGGCAAGGGGGCGCTGCCGGGTCGCAAGCTGGGCCACGTGACCGTGTGCGGGGACGACCCCGGCGACGTCCGTGCGCGCGCCTGGTCGGCGGCCCTCGCGCTGGGTACACCGGCGCCCGAAGGGATCGCGCTGCCGGCGGGAATGGTTCGATGACGGGCGCGCCGGTCGTCGCCGTCGTGATGGGGAGCTCGTCGGACCTGCCGGTCATGCAGGGCGCGGTCGAGATCCTGGAGCGCTTCGGCGTGCCGCACGAGGTGCGCGTCGTCTCGGCGCACCGAACGCCGCGCGAGATGCTGGCCTTCGGCCAAGAGGCGGCCGCCCGGGGGTTGCGCGTGCTCATCGCCGGTGCCGGAGGGGCGGCGCACCTGCCCGGCATGCTGGCCTCGGTGACGACCCTCCCCGTCATCGGGGTGCCGGTCGCGCTCTCCCAGCTCGACGGGCTCGACAGCCTGCTCTCCATCGTGCAGATGCCCCGCGGGGTGCCCGTGGCGACGATGGCAGTGAACGGCGCGCGCAACGCGGGACTGCTCGCGGTGCGCATCCTTTCGATCGGGGACGCCGGCCTGGCTGGCAAGATGGAGGCCTTCCAGGAGGAGATCGCATCGGACGCCCGCGCGCAGGACGCGGACGTGTCGGGAGGAGCAGGAGACGATGACTGAGCCGACGCTGGCCCAGCGGCTCGGCTACCCGGCCGACGCCAAGCTGGTCGTGATCAACGCCGACGACCTCGGCTCCTGCCACTCGGCCAACGTCGGCGTCTTCGAGTGCCTCGCGACCGGCACCGTCACCAGCGCCACCCTGATGGTCCCCTGCCCGTGGGCACGCGAGGCAAGCAGCCGTTACCGCGGCGAGGACATCGGGGTGCACCTGACCGTGAACGCCGAATACGAGCTCTACCGCTGGGGCCCGATCACCTACGCGCCGTCGCTGCTCGGCGGGGACGGCGGGTTCCCGCGGACCATGGAGGACGTCTGGGACCACGCCGACCTCGACGAGGTGCGCCGCGAGTGCCGGGCCCAGGTCGAACGCGCCATCCTGTGGGGCTTCGACGTCAGCCACCTCGACGCCCACATGGGCACCCTGCAGCTGCGCCCCGAGTTCTTCGACGTGTACCTCGAGCTGGCCCTCGAGTTCGGGCTCCCGCTGCGAATGGTCGGCGCCAACGTCGAGCGCTACATGGGCTTCCCCGCCCGCGCCGTCGCCGCCGACGAGGGCGCGGTGTTCACCGACCACTTCCGCTACGTCGGCGGGGTGGGTTCGCGCGAGACCTTCGAACGCGACTTCGCCACGCTGCGGCCCGGCGTCACCGAGTTCCTGCTGCACCCGGCGGTCGACAGCGCCGAGCTGCGCTCGCTGGCCACCGACGACTGGGAGTCCCGCGTCGACGACTACGAAATGATCTGCAAGGAGGACTGGGTGCGCCGCACGCTCGACGAGGCCGGCGCCACCCTGATCGGGTACCGACCGCTGCGAGAGCTGGCGCGGGCGGGCGGCTGAGCCCGGTGGCGACGACGGCGTCGACCACCATCGCCGGCGTCTCGGTGCTGACCGGGGACGAGCGCAGCAGCCACCTGTTCGACCTCGCACTCTCGGCCGACGGCATCGAGATCCGACGCGCCGACCAGCCGCCCCGACGCATGTCGTGGACGCGGGTGTCGGCATGGGACGTGGAGCGGCGCCGCGACGACGTCGTGCTGACACTGCGCGGCGACGGCGCGACGACGCCCCTGCGCATCACGGGCTGGTCGGCGGACGACCTCGAGGCCCTGGTGCGCTCGTTGACCTCCCGCACGACCGCGGCCCCGGAGGCCGTCGCAGGTGCCCCGGGCCGCGACGACGACCCCGTGGCCGAATCGGCGGCGCCGGCCGCCAGCCGGCAGGAACGGCGCCGGCACGCCCGACGCCGGCGGGTCGGTGGCAAGGCCGTGCTGACCGTGGTGCTGTTGCTGGCGCTCGCGACGGCGGTGACGCTCGTGCTGCTGCAGAGCGCCGGCGTCATCGACTGGGGCTTCCTGGGCCCGACCGCCTGAATCGGCGCCGCCGGGCTCAGTCCCGGCGGACGCGTGCGAAGAGGTCGTCCTCGGTCACGTCGGTCGGCCCGACCCGGCTCTGCGCCAGCAGGAAGGTCTCCGTGGCGTTGATGTCGCGCAGTGCCTCGGGGGGGAGCCCGAACCAGAAGGGCGAGTCGGGGTCGACCTGCGTGGCGTGCGCCCGCAGCGCCTCGCCGCGCACGTCCTGGTAGCCGTCGATGTCGATGGTGGTCGTGTGCTTCTCGTCGTGCTCGATGCGCTTCAGCCACTTCTCGTCGAAGGGCGACTCGAGGCCGAGCTCCAGGAACCTGGCGTGGATCTGGCGGAAACGCGACGCCGGCCACACCGAGTAGTAGAGCTTGGCCGGGGCGTGCGGCGGTCCGGCCTCCGGATAGCGGTCCGGGTCGCCGGCGGAGTCGAACGCCAGGACGGAGATCTCGTGGACGCGGATGTGGTCCGGGTGCGGGTAGCCGGCATGGTCGTCGCCGTAGGTGATGACCACCTGCGGGCGATCTCGGCGGATCACCTCCACCAGTTTGCCGACCGCCTCGTCGAGGGGCGCCTGCGCAAACGAGGCGGGGTTCTTGTTGGCCTCCGAGTCGGGCATGCCCGAATCGCGGTAGCCGAGGAGGACGGTCTCGTCGTAACCGATGATGTCCGTGGAGGCCTTGAGCTCGGCCATCCGGATGCGGCCGATGTCGGCCCGGACCTCGGGGGTGTCCATGGCCGGGTTGAGGATGTCGCCCTCCTCGCCGCCGGTGCAGCACACCAGGACGGTCCGCACCCCCTCGGCGTGGTAGCGGGCAACGGTCGGCGCACCCTTGGACGCCTCGTCGTCGGGGTGTGCGTGGACACTGAGCAGGGACAGGCGATCAGCCACGGGGCGAGGTTAGCGGCGCCCCTGCGCAGGGCATCCCGGTGCCCCCCTCCCCCGCCGGGGCCTTATGCTCGGTGTCCATGGCAGGCTTCTTCAGTCGGCTCGCCGACATCTTCCGGTCCAAGGCCAACAAGGCTCTGGACAAGATGGAGGACCCCCGGGACACCCTGGACCTCTCCTACGAGAAGCAGATCGAGCAGCTGACCAAGGTGCGCCGGGGCGTGGCCGACGTGGCGACGGCCCGCAAGCGGATCGAGTTGCAGGCCCAGCAGCTGCAGAAGCAGGCCGACAAGCTGCAGGGTCAGGCCAAGGCCGCGCTGCAGCAGGGGAACGAGGAGCTTGCCCGCGAGGCGTTGACTCGGCGGGCGGCGCTGGGCGAGCAACTCGCCGAGCTGAAGGTCCAGCACGACCAGATCACCGAGCAGGAGCAGAAGCTCGTCCAGACCTCGCAGGAGCTCCAGGTGCGAGTCGAGCGCTTCCGCACCCAGAAGGAGACGCTCAAGGCGTCGTACACGGCGGCCGAGGCGCAGACCAAGGTGACCGAGGCCGTGTCGGGCATCTCGGACTCGACGCGCAACGCCGGCGCCACCATGCAGCGGGCCCAGGACAAGATCGCCTCTATGCAGGCGCGCGCCGGCGCCCTGGACGAGCTGCTGGCCTCGGGTGCGCTCGACGACCTGACCCAGCCCGTCGACGACATCCAGAAGGAGCTCGACAAGGTGTCGTCGACGAACCAGGTCGACAACGAGTTGGCCGCGATGAAAGCCGAGATCGGGTCGGGGTCGGGTGGCGACGGGGCGGCCGCGTTGCCGGCCGCGGAGCACGGAGTGCCCGCAAGCGAACAAGGGGGCACTGGAGGAGGCGAAGGCGCCTGATGGCCATCTCACGCAACATCAAACCGGACCGGGGACTGACCTACCGGATGCTGATGACGGGGTTCTTCCTCGTCGTGCTGTACGGCGCCGTGATCGGGATCCTCATCGCCGTCGGCCTGTCGTTCGTCTTCGTGCTGGTGATCGCGTTCGCGCTGCTGTTCTGCCAGTACTGGTTCAGCGACAAGATCGCCATGTACGCCATGCACGCCAAGGAGGTGACCCCCGAGCAGGCGCCTGAGCTGCACGGCGTGGTCGACCGGCTGTGCGCCCTGGCCGACATGCAGAAGCCCCGGGTGGCCATCGCCTCGACCGACGTGCCCAACGCGTTCGCGACGGGACGCAGTCCCAAGGCCGCCGTCGTGTGCGTCACGACGGGCCTCTTGCGGCGCCTCGACGAGCCCGAGGTCGAAGCCGTCTTGTCGCACGAGCTGTCGCACGTGGCGCACCGTGACGTGGCGGTGATGACCATCGCCAGCGGGCTGGGCGTGATCGCCGGGCTGCTGACCCGGGTGCTGTTCTACTCCGAGCTCTTCGGCGGTGGCCGAGACAGCCAGCAGAGCAACGCGGCCTTCATCGAGATCATCGTGATGCTGGTGTCGATCGTCGTCTACTTCGTCAGCTTCCTCTTGACGATGGCGCTGTCGCGCTATCGCGAGCTGGCGGCCGACCGCTCGGGGGCGCTGCTGATCGGGCGTCCGTCGCTGCTGGCCTCGGCGCTGGTGAAGATCACCGGCGAGATGAGCCGGATCCCGACCAAGGACCTGCGGGCCGCCGAGCCGTTCAACGCCTTCTTCTTCACGCCCGCCGTGGCCAATGGCGCCACCCAGGGCGGCGGGGGCGGGTTCAGCTTCGGCAACCTCTTCCGGACCCACCCGACCCTCGAGGTGCGCCTGGCCCAGCTCGAGAAGCTCGAGCACGAGCTCGGCCAGGCCGGCTGAGGCCCGGGCTCCGGACTGAGGCTGAGGCTGAGGGTGGGACTCGGGCTCGCTTCGAGGCCAGGCGGCGATCACGGGCCCTCGGAGCGGTTCGGGCCCGGAGACTGACGCGATGGGACTCCTCGACACCATCCTCGGACGCAGCAAGCCGGTGCGGGCCAACCTCGACGCCCTGTTCGCGCTGCCGACAGCGGCACTGACGCTGCAGAGCGCCGGCGGCTTGGTGTCGTCGGGCCATGCGGGGGTGTGCTGGAAGCCGCCGCCGGGCCAGGGTGCGGCCGACGCCCAGAAGGAGATCAACGAGCTGGTCGGCGACGACTCGGGCTTCCACCATGCCGTCGACAAGTTCGACTACGGCTGGCTGCTGCTCGACGACCCCGACCTCGAGGAGCTCGTCACCAAGATCCACATGGCCAACTCCACGCTGCAGGACAACGGCTGGGGCCCGCAGCTGTTGTGCTCGGTCTTCGGGTTCGCGCCCGGGCCGGACGCGCCGGAGGACGCACGGCCTTTCCGGCTGGTGTACCTCTTCAAGCGCGGCACCTTCTACCCGTTCGCCCCGGTGGACCCCGAGAAGGAGCGCCGCGACATCGAGCTCGAGCTGCGCATCCGGACCATGGTGGGCGCCGACCTCCCGGTGGAGCCCGATCTCACCCGCTGGTTCCCCATGTGGGACATGCCGGTCGCGTGACCGATTTGGGGTCGTCGGCGACGGAGGCGGAGGCGGAGGCGGAGCGGAGGATCGCGCTGCAGGGTGCGGTCAACTTTCGCGACCTCGGCGGCTATGCGACGGGCGACGGCAGGCGGACACGCTGGCGCACCCTGTTCCGGGCCGACGGGCTCGGCGACCTGACGGCAGCCGACCTCGAGGTGCTGCGTGACCTCGGTATCCGCACCGTCGTCGACCTACGCTCCGGTGACGAGCTGGAGCGGGGTCGCTTCGACGTCGACGCCCACCCGGTGGCGTTCCACCACTTCCCGTTCATTGAGACGCTGCCCGACCCCGACGAGTTCGAACGCCGGCCCGGGCTGCTCGGCACGCAGTACCTGGACATGATCGGCGACTCGGGGCCACAGATCCTCGGGGTGCTCGAGGTCCTGGCGGCGCCGGGCGCGCTGCCCGCCGTCTTCCACTGCACGGCGGGCAAGGACCGCACCGGCGTGCTGTCGGCCATCGTGCTCTCGCTACTCGGGGTCGACGAGCCGACCGTGGTCGCCGACTACGCGCTGAGCGGCGAGGCCATGGTGCGCCTGCGGGCCAAGCTGATCGTGAAGTACCCCGACAGCCGGACGGTCATTGAGAACATCAACGAGGTGTTCTCGGCCGAGCCGGCCCAGATGGAGGCGCTGCTCGACCACCTGCGCGAGCGCTACGGCTCGATCTCGTCCTACGTCGAGGCGTTGGGGGCGGGGCCGGACCTGGTGAAGACGCTGCAAGAGGCGCTGCTCGAGGCCGACGCGTAGGGGTCACGCGTGGGAACGGGCCGGTGGCGCAGTCCGGCTCCGGCTCAGCCCCCGTCGGCGACCGGCTCCTCGGTCGAGCGCGCGTCGGGACGCAGTTGGTCGATGGCGCCCGCCAGCGCGAGGTCGAGCAGCGTGAGTCCACCGGCGCTGTGGGTGCTGAGGGCCAGGCGCACCGTGTTCCACCGGATGTCGATGTCGGGGTGATGGTTGGCCGCCTCGGCGGCCTCGCCGACGGCATTGACGAACGCGAGCGCCGCCTTGAAGTCGTGCAGCGTGACGCTGGTGACAAGCTCGTCGCCCTCGCGGGTCCAGCGCAGCCCCTGCTCGGCCAGGGCAGCATCGACCTCGTCGGCGCCGAGGACGTCGTCGCTCACGGGTGCGTCATGTCCTCGGGCCGCACGGCCGCGTCGAACTCCTCGCCGCTGAGGAGTCCGAGCTCGATGGCCGCCTCGCGCAGCGTGGTGCGCTCGGTGTGGGCCTTCTTCGCCACCTTGGCCGCGTTGTCGTAGCCGATGATCGGGTTGAGCGCGGTGACGAGCATGAGCGAATTGCGCAGGTGACGCTCGATCTGCTCGTAGTCGGGCGCCAGGCCCACCACGCAGAATTCGCGAAAGGCACGGCAGGCGTCGGTCAGTAGCGCGATGGACTGCATGACGTTGTACGCCATCACCGGCTTGCAGACGTTGAGCTCGAGGTTGCCCCGGCTCCCGGCGGTCGTCACCGCGACGTCGTTCCCGATCACCTGGATCCCCACCATGATCATGGCCTCGCACTGGGTCGGGTTGACCTTGCCCGGCATGATGGACGAGCCCGGCTCGTTCTCGGGCAACCGCAGCTCGCCCAGGCCGCTGCGCGGGCCGCTGCCGAGCCAGCGCAGGTCGTCGGCGATCTTCATGAGCGAGACGGCCAGTGTGCGCAACGCGCCGTGCGTGAAGACGAGCGCGTCGTGCGCGGCCAGCGCGGCGAACTTGTTCGGGGCCGTCACGAAGGGGAGCCCCGTCATGTCGGCGATCTTGTGCGCCACCCGCTCGCCGAACTCGGGGTGCGTGTTGAGTCCGGTTCCCACGGCGGTGCCGCCGGCGGCCAGCTCGTCGAGGCCCGGCAGCGTCAGCTCGATCCGTTCGATGTCCGCGCTCACCTGCGCCACGTAGCCCGAGAATTCCTGCCCGAGGGTCAGGGGCACGGCGTCCATGAGGTGCGTGCGACCGATCTTCGTGACCTCCGCGTACTCGAGCTCCTTCTCGTGCAGGGCGTCGCGCAGCGCACCCACCGAGGGAAGCAGTCGGTGCACGATCTCCTCCACCGCCGCAATGTGCATCGCCGTCGGGAAGGTGTCGTTGGACGACTGCGACATGTTCACGTGGTCGTTGGGGTGGATCGGCGTCTTGGAGCCCATCACCCCGCCCGCGAGCTCGATGGCCCGGTTCGAGATCACCTCGTTGGCGTTCATGTTCGTCTGGGTGCCGCTGCCCGTCTGCCAGATGCGCAGCGGGAACTGGTCGTCGAGCGCGCCCTTGCCCACCTCCGCCGCCGCCTGTTCGATCAGCGCCGCCAGGGCGTCGTCCAGCTTGCCCAGGTCCCGGTTGACCGAGGCCGACGCGCCCTTGAGGATCCCGAAGGCCCGGATGAGCGGCTTGGGCATGGTCTCGGTGCCGATGTCGAAGTGGTGCAGCGAGCGCTGCGTCTGGGCCCCCCAATAGCGGTCGGCCGGGACCTCGATCTCCCCCATGGAGTCGCTCTCGAGGCGGGTCGGGGTGCTGGCGCCGGTCACGTGGTCAGCTTAGGACCGCCGTCGCCGGGCCCCGCCCCCGGGCGGGCGGCCTCAGGGTCCGGGCGGGTGGTCGTCCGGACAGGCGCCCGGCGGGTCGTTGAACTCGGGGTCGGACGTCCACGCGCCCTGGGACCAATCGGGCGCCGCCGGGGACAGGCCGAAGACCGCGGTCATGTCGGTCAGCAGCGCGTCGGCGTAGCGCGCCGCGCCCTCGGGACAGAAGTGGACGTTGTCGAGCTTGCGCACGCGGATCCACGCCGAGCTGGGCGCGTGCGGCGAGTCCTCGGGCGGCAGCCAGGCCGAGTAGCGGCCGTGCAGGAGGATGGACCCGCCCACGGGGAAGTACATGACGCGTCCCGGGTACACCTTGGTCATCTTCTCGGCGATGGCGTTCCACGCCGCCAACCCTGCCGCGCGCTCCTTGTTGACGGCCGTCTGCTGTTCCGGGTTCTTGGCCGCGACGGTGCCCGATTCGGGGAAGGCCGTGAAGACGACGCCCTGCACGCCGTCGCCCGGGGCGAGCATGGTCGCCACGGCGCGCTCGAGCAGCCGGGTGTACTGCGCCGGCTGATGCAGCGCGTTCGGCGTCGTCGGCCCGTACTCGTCCCAGCTCCACGACGCCACGATCAGCTGCGCCTGCGTCTGGCGGATGCGCTCGGGCAACGACGTCGGC
>Ga0207761_1000122_pt1 | contig 24010 bp, 15 predicted proteins | sample LuqExpMetageno34_FD_187792 | JGI IMG/M metagenome (GOLD analysis project Ga0207761, IMG submission 187792) | Tropical forest soil microbial communities from Luquillo Experimental Forest, Puerto Rico - Sample 34 (SPAdes) | ecosystem: Environmental > Terrestrial > Soil > Tropical forest ... | reverse complement strand
GGGAGCCTGCGTAGCGCCGGCTTTTTGCCCTGAGCTTCGAAGGGTCAGGCCAACACTGCTCCCGCATCATCACCACGGCCCTTCTCAATTTCCGCAATCGCCTCGCTGCACCGCTCGCAAATCGTCGGATAACGAGAGTTCTCCCCCACGTGCGTCGAATAATTCCAGCATCGCACGCACTTCTCCCCGTCCGCACGCTGTACCGTCACTTCCAGGCTCGGCACCACATCCGATTTGTAGTCACCCGCACCCGCGCTGATCAATTCCACCTGTGACACGATAAACAGCCCCGGCAGTTGTGCCAAGTAGTGCTTCAGCTTCGCCTTCAACTCCAGATCGGCGTTTAACAACACCTTCGCCTCCAGCCCGGAGTTGATCAGCTTCTTCTCATTCCGCGCGATTTCCAATGCCTTCAACACTTCGCCGCGCACCCGCCCCAGCAACTCCCAAGTGTTCGCCTTCGACGCGGCAATTCCGGTGCGCAGTTCCGCCTCCTCCGGGAAAAGCGCCATATGCACGCTCTCTGGCTCTCCCTTCGTCTTCGGCAGGTACTTCCAGATTTCCTCGGACGTGAACACCAGAACCGGGCACGCCAGACGAACCAGAGCGCTTGTGATGCGCCATACTGCCGTCTGCCCTGACCGCCGCGACTTATTCTTCGGCGCCTTCGTGTACAGACGGTCTTTCAGCACGTCGTAGTAAAACGCGCTCAAATCCACTACGCAAAAATCATGAATCGCATGATAGATCCGGTGAAACTCGTAGTTCGCGTACCACTCCCGGCAACGCTTCACCAGATCAGCGGTCCGCTCGAGCATCCACTGGTCCATCTCGTCCAATTCGGTGTTCGGCAGCGCATCGGTCGTCGGATCAAAATCATTCAGATTGCCTAGCGCAAACCGGAATGTGTTGCGAATCTTCCGGTACGCTTCGCTGAGCTGCGTCATCACCCGCTCGCTCATCTTCACGTCCGCCTGGTACTCCTGCGACGCCACCCACAAGCGCAGCAAATCCGCGCCCCACTTTTCGCAGATCTCGCTGGGCAGCACCACGTTCCCGAGCGACTTCGACATCGGCCGCCCTTGCTCGTCCAAGGTCCATCCGTGCGTCACTACGCTGCGATACGGCGCCGCATCCTTCACTCCGACGGCGATCAGCAACGAGCTATGGAACCACCCGCGATACTGGTCCGGCCCTTCCAAATAGACATCCGCCGGCCATTCTCTTCCGTGTAACACCGCCAGATGCGATGAACCGGAATCGAACCACACATCCAGAATGTCGTTTTCTTTACGCCACTTCGTTGATCCGCACGAGCACTTCGTTCCCGCTGGCAGCAACTCTTCTGCCGTATGCTTGTACCACGCGTCCGCGCCTTCGTCCTGAAACCACCGCACAACATTCCGCAGCGCGTTGTAGTCTTCCAGACGCGTGCCGCACGCATCGCAATAGAACACGATGATCGGGGTGCCCCAGAACCGCTGCCGCGACACACACCAGTCCGGCCGCTTCTCGATCATTTCGTACATCCGCTCTTCGCCCCACGACGGGATCCACTTAACCCCGGGAATCTGCTCGAGCGCTTCGCGTCGAAATGTTTCCTTGTCGCCATTGCCAACCTGATCCATCTTGATGAACCACTGCTCGGTCGCCCGGAAGATCACCGGATTGTGGCAGCGCCAGCAGTGCGGGTAGCTGTGCTTGTACGGATGATTGCCTAGCAGCGCCCCGTGCTCGCCGAGCAACTTCACGATGATGGGATTCGCGCTGAAAACATCCTTCCCTTTGTATTCGGGCAAGCCCTCCAGATACACGCCGCGATCGTCGAGCGGCGCGTACGTCTCGAGTCCGTACTTCTGCCCGGATACAAAATCGTCCGCGCCATGACCAGGTGCCGTGTGCACGATCCCGCTTCCTTGATCGAGCGTCACGTACTCCGCAAGCAAGCCTGGTACCTGGATCGGCAAGAACGGATGCTGGAATTTCATGCCCTCAAATTCGCGCCCCTTATACGTGCCGAGCACGTCCGCCTGCTTGATGTCGCAGTCCGCCTGCAGTGCCGCCACGCGGTCTGCTGCCAGTAACAGCTTCCCTTTCTCCGTCTGCACCATTGCGTATTCGAAATCCGGATGAAACGCCAAGCCGCGGTTGTGCGGAATGGTCCACGGAGTCGTCGTCCAGATCACCGCAGCTACGTCGCTGCCGACCTTCCTGGCTGCTTCGCCGTTTCCCCCGCCCACTACCTTAAATGTCACCCAGATCGACGGGCTGGTGTGGTCCTCGTACTCCACTTCCGCTTCGGCCAGCGCGGTATTGTCGTAAATGCACCAGTACACTGGCTTACGCCCGCGGTAGACGTACCCCTTCTCCATGAAGTCCAGGAACGCGCTCGCAATCGTCGCCTCGTATTCGTGGCTCATCGTCAAATACGGATCGTTGAACTGCCCAAACACGCCGAGCCGCTTAAAATCCCGCTTATGCTGCTCCACGTATTTCGTCGCATACTCGCGGCACTTCTTCCGGAACTCCGCCGGGGGAACCTTCCCCTTCCCGCCTAGCTCTTTTTCCACCTGCGTTTCGATCGGCAACCCGTGGCAGTCCCAACCCGGCACGTACGGGGCGTAGTGGCCCGCCATGCTTTTGGACTTCACAATCATGTCTTTCAGGATCTTGTTGAGGCCGGTGCCCAAGTGGATGGTTCCGGTCGGGTATGGCGGCCCGTCGTGCAGCACAAACAGCGGCTTTCCTGCCCGTGCGTCCAAAATACGTTGATAGACGTCCTCCGCCTGCCACGCTTCCAACTGTTTCGGCTCGTTCTGCGGCAAGCTGGCCTTCATCGGAAAGTCGGTCTTGGGCAGGTTCAGAGTCTTCTTTAACTCCAATGGTTCGGACATAGATGCGGTTTCGTATCCCTTCTACGCCGCCACTCCGTGGATGACCGGGAAAAGGTCGCACAGCTGGGTTGTACGGCGGGAAACTACCGAAAGCAGTGTAATCACGTATGTTACAATAAGTGTTGAAGGCGTGTCAGCCGCCGTTGGGGGATTCCGCGCAACCTTTTCCCAGCCCGCGCGAATCATAACGGCTGGAGAACTTTTGGCGGCCGTATCGCGTCTAAACTAGTCGAGGGGACTAAGGTGCCTGGATTCATCAACCTCCTTCCCGATGAACTGAGAAGGCCTCCGCGCAAAGGGCCTGAAGAGATTATTCCCGTGTCGAGCGAGGCTCTGCCCAACTTCGGCACCCCGGCGCACTTGATGCCGGACGATTTCTGGTCGAATCTGAAGCAGTTCCTCTTTGAACCGCCGGTCAAGGTCATTGATCGTCCCGGCGCTCCTTTCACGAAAAATACCTGGAAGAGCGGCCTCTTCGACAATCTGAGGTTTTACTTCTCGGCGCCCGCGGTCCGCAAAGGCCCCATTAACAAGCGCCTCGAAGTCGATTGGGGCGGCAATTTCGGCAGCTTCACCGATCGCATCAGGGATTTCTTCAATCCGCCCAAGCCCGCGCCGCTTCCTCCGGGCATTCAGCCGGTCAAAGTAAAAGACATTTGGACCAAGGACGAGAACTTCGGTTGGACCCAGGGAATCGCGTTTGCGGTTCACGCGGGCGTCGTCGCGCTGCTGATCACTCCCTTCATCATGACCTGGACGCAGCCAATTAAGGCCGTTAATAAATCCCAAGTCGACGTGACGCCGCTCGACATTTCTCCTTACGTTTCGAAGCTCCCTGCGGGAGCAAACAAAGCTGGCGGTGGCGGCGGCGGTGGTGATCGTTCGCCGCAACCTGCCACCAAGGGCAAGGCTCCGCGCTTTGCGATGACGCAATTCACTCCGCCAACCGCGGTGATTAAGAACCCGAATCCCAAATTGCCTATGGAGCCCACGCTCCTCGGGCCGCCGGAATTGAAGGTCGCGAATCCGAATCTTTCCAACTTTGGCGATCCGCTCGCAGCGTCCGTAACCATGTCCAATGGTCCGGGCGGTGGCGGCGGCATCGGCACCGGTGAAGGTGGCGGTATCGGCAGCGGCAGTGGCGGCGGTCTTGGTCCTGGCGAGGGCGGTGGCACGGGCGGCGGAATGTTCCATGCCGGCGTCAACGGCGTCGGTCTCCCAAGCTGCTTTTACATGCCGAATCCCCCGTATTCCGAGGAAGCGCGCAAGGCCAAATACTCCGGCATCGTACTCGTTGAAGCGGTTGTGAATCTCGACGGCCACTTGAGCAATCTTCGCGTTATCAAGAGCCCCGGCCTCGGTCTCGACGAGAATACGCTGACCACGCTTAGGACTTGGCGCTGCAAGCCAGCAGTCGGCCCCAACGGCAAGCCCGTGCCGGTGATCGTGCCCTTCGAAGTCAACTTCCGCCTCTACTAGCACTAGCGAGACTGGGGTTTAAACAAAACGCTGTCATCCTGAGCCTGCCTGCGGCAAGCAGGCGAAGCGAAGGATCTCAGCCTCTGCGTCTTGCTTCGAAAACTAGGGCACACGGTTACTGATTCAACCGGTTGTACTTCTTCAGGACCGCCTGCAACTGGTCGTGCGGCAGCGCCGAGACGCGATGATTCTCGATCCCTGTCATTGTCTTCGCCGCTACCATCGCGTTGATGATCGATTCCTCGGTGGCTTCCACGGTTGCCGCAAACACAGCATTCAGCCGGTCATTCGGATACATTTTCAAATCGACGGTGTGATCGGTCGCGGCGGCGCCTGCGTTCGCCGTTGAGAATGCGATAAAGATGTCCCCCGAGCCGTTTCCAGAAATACTTCCGTCGCGTCCCAAGCCCAGCGAAACCCGTCGCGCCAGACGCTTCAGTTGGTGGGGCAGCAGCGGAGCGTCCGTTGCCACGATCACGATAATCGAGCCACGCTCCGTAATGTCATCCGGCGCGAATGCATATGGATCTTCGCTTCTGATTTCGCGGCCGACGGGGATTCCCGCTACGCGAAAATTCTGGCGCGATCCGTAGTTGCACTGCACCAGCACACCCACCGTGAATCCCCCGTCCTTCACGGAGAGTTTGCGCGACGCTGTGCCAATGCCGCCCTTGAAACCGTTGCAAACCATTCCCGTGCCGCCGCCTACCGCGCCCTCTTCGACCGCTCCACCTTTTGCACTCTCGATCGCATGAAAAGCATCTTCCGGCTTGACGTGAAAGCCATTGATATCATTCAGGTAGCCGTCCCAAGTCTCCGCGACTACTGGCAGCGACCACCAGTCGTCATCAGGACCAATCTTCCGGTGCGCCACCGTCCACTGAATCACCGCGTCGCGTACGACTCCCACGCTATGTGTATTGGTGATCATCACTGGCCCAATCAGGAACCCGGATTCTTCCACCCACGTCGTTCCCGTCATTTCGCCATTGCCGTTCAGCGACCACCACCCCGCAAACACTCCCGTGTCGTCGCTCTCCTTCCCGCGGGGAAAGACCGCCGTTACACCGGTGCGCACCGGCCCCTGCCCCACAACCAGCTTGCCCTCGCCGGAAATCAGAGTCGTGTGGCCAACGGTTACACCCGCCACATCCGTGATGGCGTTCTGCGGGCCAGGCGTGCCATCGAAGGGCACTCCCAAATCGCGAGCGCGCACTTTTGCGCCACTCCCCTTTTGCGCGAGCAATCCGGGCGAAAATAGGGCAAGGATGCACAACACGACGGCGAGGTGGCGATACGAGCGCATGAACGAGTCTCCAGGAATGGAAGATTGGGTCCTAAATCGTTTTAATTCAGGTGCGCAACACAATCAAGCGGAAAACGTTTTCTCCAACGCATATCCCACGGCCGCCGCGATTTGCCCGCATTCGCCCTTGCCAATGATGAATGGCGGCGCTAAAAGTATATGGTCTCCGCGCACTCCGTCCACCGTTCCCTGCCCGGGATAGACGAGGACGTTTTTCTCCAGCGCCGCTTGCCGGACCTTCTCCGCGATACCAGCCTCTTTGGGAAATGGTTCGCGGCTCGCTTTGTCCTTCACAAACTCGATTCCCTGCAATAGCCCCAAGCCACGCACCTGACCCGCATTCGGATGGCCTTCCAACTCCGATAGCGCGTCCCGTAGTTCTTTTCCCGCCGGAGTAACTCGATCGAAGAGCTTGTGCTCTTCAAGGTAATCGAACACCGCATTTCCCGCCGCGGTCGCCACCGGATGCGCCTGGTACGTAAACCCGTGCATGAATGCCGCAGTGCCTTTCTCAAACGCCTCCACGATGCGGGGCGACACGATCACCGCTCCCAACGGCGCATAGCCGCTGGCGATTCCTTTTCCGGTCAAAATAATGTCGGGCTCCAGGCCCCAGTGCTCGCTCGCAAACGGCTTTCCCGTCCGCCCCATCCCGGTCATCACTTCATCGGCAATCACCAGGATTTCATGTTTGCGGCAGATCTCGGCGATTCGCGCTGTATAACCGTCCACAGCAGGTACTGCCCCCAGCGTCGCTCCGACCACGGGCTCAAATAGAAACGCGGCGACACTCGCGGAATCGTTCGCCTTCAAATACGCATCCAGATCATCCGCGCAAGCCAAATCGCACTCGGGATATGTCTTCCCAAACGGGCAGTGATAGCAGAAGCACGGCGCAACGTGTCCCCATTCCGGAATCATCGGCGCGTACGGCGCGCGGCGGCCCACATTTCCGCTGACCGACATCGCCCCCAGCGTGCTGCCGTGATAGCTCTGCTTGCGCGAAACCACGCGATACCGCGAAGGCTGCTTCGTCTCCAGAAAATACTGCCGCGCCAGCTTGATCGCTGTTTCCGTCGCTTCCGATCCGCCGGAAGTGAAGTACACCCGTCCGCCATTCTGAAAATTCTTGGGAGCGATCGCGAGGACGCGCGCTGCAAGCTTTTCGGCAGGCTCCGAATGGAACTGCGTGGTGTGCGCGAACGCAATCTTCCCGGACTGCTCGGCCATCGCCCGGCCGATCTCCTGTACACCGTGTCCGATGCTCACCACAGCCGCCTGCCCCGAAGCATCGAGATAGCGCCGGCCGTCGCTCGCGAAAATCCAGCACCCCTCGCCACGCACCGCCATTGGGTATTGTTTTCGAAGATTGCGCGAGAAAAGCGGAGTGGTTTCCGTCTTCGTGCTCATAGCGAAAATTGTAACAGATGGTCCGAACTACAGCAGTTTGCAGCGCTTTCGACGCCAGCCAACTTGGTCTCCTTGCCCGCAGTTCAAACTTAACTGTGATACGCTTTCGCCGGTTCCGAGGAACACATTGAGAATTGCCCCGTTATCCCGGCCTGGTTCAATTTTCTCCCATCCCCTTCGTCACCTCCATCGTCGCCTCTAGAGAGGACCGCTCGTTGATCTCCCGCCCGCACGCGCTGATCCGCACCATCGGCCGCTGGAGTCTCACAGCACTGATGATCAACTCGATCATCGGCGTGAGCATCTTCAAGCTTCCCGCCGACCTTGCGGCAAAACTCGGCCGGCTCAGTCCATTCAGTTGTCTTCTCGCGGGCGCTGGGATCCTGGTCGTCGCGGGCTGTATCGCCGAAGTTTCGTCGCGATATGACGACACTGGCGGTCTGTATCTTTACGCGCGCGACGCTCTCGGCCAGTTTCCAGGTTTGCTCGTCGCTTGGCTAACCTGGCTGACTCGCATTGCCGCTCCCGCTGCCGGAGCGAATCTGTTTTGCACCTACCTGGCCCAGTTTTTTCCTTCGTTGAAAACTCGCCCAGCCGAATTGCTGATTCTCGCCCTGCTGGTTGGCCATCTCGCCCTTCTCAACTACATCGGCGTGCGCGCCGGCCAGCGAGTCAACAATCTGTTCACCGCCGTCAAAGTTGGCTTTCTGTTGTTTTTCGTAGTGGCCGGCACCATTGGCTGGCTGATGCGACCAGAGATCCGCGTTGCTTTCGTGTCATCTCCCGCAACTCCAGCAAACTGGTTCTCGGCCATACTGCTGCTGGTCTATGCCTACGGCGGCTTCGAAGGCGCGCTCTCCATCGGCGGCGAAACCAGGAATCCGAAGCGCGATACGCCAATGGCCTTGCTCACCGCACTCGCGGCCGTTTGTCTCCTTTATACCGCGGTGCAATTCATCGTGCTTGCTCTACTCCCATGGGCCGCTACTTCGCCCGCACCGCTGGCAGGTGCCATGGGACGAGTTCTTGGCCCCGCCGGTTCTATGGTCATCACGCTCGCCGCGCTGGTCTCTGCCTACGGTTATCTCAGCGCAAACCTGTTGCACGCCCCACGCATCACCTACGCCCTGGCCGAGCAGGGCGACTTCCCCGCTTTTTTTGCTATCGTTCATCCACGTTTTCGCACACCGTATGTGTCGATCCTCATCTACGCTGCGTTGGTCTTTATTTTCGCCGCGCTAGGGAGTTTTCAGTGGAACGCTGTGCTCTCCGCTGTTTCCCGGCTAGCGGTGTACGCCGCCATGGCGATTGCCGTGCCGGTGCTCCGGCGGCGCGGCGATGGAAAGGCACAGTTCCTTTTGCCGTTGCCATATCTTTTCTCTAGCGCGGCGTTCTTGTTTTCGCTGCTTTTGTTGACGCAGATGGGCAAAGCGGAATTCTATGTTGTTGGCGGCACCGTCACGATTGCGCTCGCGAACTGGGTGTTTCTCCGAAAGTAGAACAGCAGCGTTCCAATCGCCACTCCTTGGATTCGCCCCGCAATCGTGTCATCATTCATTCATCGCTCAAATCCTGTTTACTTCTCCTGGTCGCTCAAGAGGAATCTCCATGAAAATCTGGCAAGGTGTGAGTCTGTTGTGTGCTTCGTTGGTCCTGACAATCTCCGCGCAAGCGCAAACTTCCGCGAAGCACGCCATGACATTTGACGACCTGATCAAACTGCATCGCGTCAGCGGCGCGACAATTTCGAAAGACGGGCAATGGGTCGCTTACGCCGTTTCGACTCCGGACCTCGATGCCAATCGCAGCATCAGCAACATCTGGGTCGTCAGCACGGCTGGTGGCGCGCCGAAGCAGGTGACTCAAGGTGGACGCGACAATTCTCCCGCGTGGTCACCCGATGGCAAGACCCTGGCCTTTCTCTCCGCTCGCGACGGCAACTCCCAGGTTTATCTGCTTTCGATGGCGGGCGGCGAGGCGAAAAAACTCACACAGCTCTCCAGCGGGGCTGACCTCTTTCATTGGTCCCCGGATGGCAAGCTCATTGCGTTCACCTCCTCCGTTTATCCCGACTGCAAAGATGACGGCTGCAACGAAAAGCGCGACGCCGACAAGGAAAAGAGCAAAGTCAAAGCGCGCATCTACGATCACCTGCTCTACCGGCACTGGGATCATTGGTCTGAAGGCAAACGCGGCCACCTGTTTGTCCTGGCGATCGAAGGAAGCGCCGCGCCCAAGGATCTAACGGCCGGGGCAGATTACGATGTGCCGCCTGAAGAACGAGGCGGAGCCGGCGACTTCAATTTTTCTCCCGATAGCAAAGAGCTTTGCTTCACCGCGGTGACGGAAAAAGTCGAAGCCATCAGCACCAACGCGGATCTCTTCCTCATTCCTATCGCCGGCGGTGAACCCAAGCGCATCACCACGCAACAGGGCTTCGACGGCAATCCCGTCTACTCGCCTGACGGCCGTTACATCGCCTATCACGCGCAACTCACGCCGGGCTACGAAGCCGACCGGTGGCGCGTCATGCTCTACGACCGCGCGAGCGGTAAGAGCGAGAACCTCACGGAAAACAGCTTCGACCGCAGCGCCAACGAGTTCGCCTGGTCGCCGGACAGCAAAACCCTTTACTTCGCTGCTGAAAACGAAACCTTGGAACCCATCTATTCGATGGAACCGCGCGCCGGAGCCACCCCCAAGAAGCTTGTCGACGGCTTTAATGCCGAATTCTCGCTGAGTGGCGACGGAAAGACCTTCGTCATGACGCAAAGCAGTTTGACCATGCCCGCCGAAGTGTTCACCGCATCCGTAGATGGCAGCGGGATTAAGCAACTGTCCCACGCCAACGACGCGATCTTGGCGCAGATCGAAATGAACGCGCCGGAAAAGTTCTGGTTTGATGGCGCCAATGGCACAAAAGTCGAAGGCATGCTCATTCGCCCTCCTCACTTCTCCGCTTCACAGAAATACCCGCTCCTGGTATTGCTGCACGGCGGCCCGCAAACCATGTGGTCGGATGCCTGGGGTTATCGTTGGAACGCCCAGGTTTTTTCCGGTGCAGGCTACGCTACCCTGATGATCAACCGCCGCGGCTCGACCGGCTATGGTCAGAAGTTCACCGACGAGATCACCAACGACTGGGGCGGCAAAGCCTACGAAGACGTAATGAAGGGCATCGACGCAGCGCTCGCCAAGTATCCGTTCCTCGATCCATCGCGCATGGCCGCCGCTGGTGGATCCTATGGCGGCTACATGGCGGACTGGCTGGCCACCCATACCGATCGTTTCAAAGCTATCGTCAGCCATGCCGGCGTCTACGACAAAGTTTCGATGTACGCCACCGAAGAACTCTGGTTCGAAGAGCACGACTTGCAGGGCACGCCTTGGAGCGCTCCGGAAAATTACAAAAAATGGGCCCCTTCGACTTATGCCGGCGAACTCGCCAAGTACAAAACGCCCACGCTCGTCGTCGCCGGTGAGCGCGACTACCGCGTGCCATACACGCAGTCGCTCGAATTCTTCAACACCCTGCAGCGCCAGGGTGTTCCCTCAAAGCTTCTGATTTTCCCCGACGAAGGCCACTGGGTGCTGAAGCCGCAGAATTCGCAGCTCTGGTACAAAACGTTTCTCGATTGGCTCGCCACCTACGTGAAATAGCGAGACGCTCAGGTCGCCGCGAGCTTCTGCAGGGTCCGTCGCAGGAATCGGAACAGGTGATACAGCAGGAATAGTGAAATCACTAGCAACACGGCGACCACCACTACGGCAACGGCCGGGTGCGCCGTAGCAAACCAGGTCAGCCAAACTGCCAGCAAATCTTCCCCAAAGCTGAGCGCCCAGTTGCTCAGCGGCTCGGGCGACATATTTGCCGCCGCCCGTGCGCTGGCTTTCGTCCCATGAGACGTCAGCGCGATACCGCCGGCCAACATGGCTGCCGCCCACCGCCAGGGTTCCGAAGCGGCCGCCGTAACGCTGAATGCCAACAGCGCTGCAGCGGGAGGCCGGATGAACGTGTGCACCGCCTGCCACACCGAATCAACATACGGAATCTTGTCCGCCAGAAACTCCACGACATAGAGCGCAAGAGCAACGCCCAATACCAACGGGTGCGAAAGCACTTGCAACTTCCCAGGCAGGTGAATCACTCCGAATTTCTGCAGTAATCCCAGGGTCGCAACCGTAGCGTACAGGTTCAATCCCGACGAAAAACCCGTACCTAGAACAAGACTGATGGTTTCGATCGGATTCATGCGCGCGCAATCCGCTGACTGGCTTTATCTGGCGGTATAGTCGAAGGTATCACGAACGGCGGCACACGCGTACGGCGCAAAAAAGAACGTCCCAGCCAAGACCGGGACGTTCGAATTTCAGGTTGCGGTTTGTCTTATTGGCTGGGCAACATCAAACGCGTCCAGCCTGTTGTGTTGGTGTCGCGGAAGAGTGGCGTGCGCGGCGGCAACAGCGTCGGGTTCAGGAAGTCCACGTCGAACTGGTAACCGCGGGTGGGCGGCGAATATACCGTCGCGCAGCACTTGAAGATGCCCGTGGATTGCCGGTTGTAATACATGCTGATGATCGACCCGGTGTAGTACAGCGTCTGACCGCCCCAATTCTCGATGTAACGCAGGAAGTTGTGGATACCGCCGTCGCTGCCATTGTCGGCGCTGTTGTTGAAGTAGGGGAACGGAATGCCCTTTCCCGCCACCGTCGCGGTGCGCCAGTAGGTGTTCGCGGCGTTACGCGTGGTGCCGTTGAGGTTGTACTCATCCAGCGCAAAGGAGTTGATGTCGTTCCAGTTGTTCGATAGGAGCGTTATCGAGTCGCCGGCAACCGATGTTGCTACGTGCGGATCGTTGAAGCCGCCGCTCGCCGAATTGGCGTTGTAGTCGCCCTGGATGTAAACCGGGTTCTCCGTGGAAATGGTCAGGCCGCACGGAGCGCCGCTGGGGCAGCTTCCAAGGGCGGTCAGCAGCTTGCCGTTGACGATCTTGATAGCCCGGCGGAAGAAGATCGGAGGATTCTCGCGCGCCGCGTTGGTGACCGCCGCGAAGGACATCGGCCAAATGCCCGACCCGCTGCCATAGCTTGGGAAGCCGCAGAAGTTGTTGGCCAGCAGTGCTGCTGGCGTGCCCGAGACCAATGTGTTGTAGAAGCCATACTGGCCATAGGCAGTCGCAGCAGTTCCGCTGATGGTTGCCGTTCCGGTCGGTGCGGGAGGCCACGTGCCAGTGGTGCTGTACAACGTGCTCGGGGCCGAAGCCGCCGCCATAATGTAGTTCGTGTCTACCGCGTTCGCGCCATACGTGAAGAGCACGCCAACACCGTCGAGGTCTTCGCCGGGGTCGAGGCTACCATTCTGGCATCCGTTGGTCACAGTTCCGTTGGCGATGTCGTCCCAACCGTATTCTCCCGTTTCATGGCCGGAAGGGGAAACCGGAGGCCAGGCGGTCGCCCACGTCTTGCTGGAAGTGTAGTTGCCGCGCCGGTCCGAGATGTACACCACGAAATCGTTCGGCGCGACCACAGGATCTTTGGTCGAAGTGCCGCTTGACCCGATGGTGCCCGCAAACCACTTGACGAGATTCGACGCGTCCAGCTCGATGTAGTGCATCGTCCCGTTCAACGTCGGAATGTTCTGGTACGCGCCGCTGTTGATGACGGTCTCGCGCAATTCGCCCTCGCGCGTGTCGAAAAGTGTGTTGGGCCAAAAGTCGGATGGCACCATCAACGTGCTATTCGTCAGGCCGCAGCCATTGCCGGCCGCCCACGTCGAGGGGTTGTCGCGCACGCGCTCCAAGCGAATGATCGCGTTTGGATGCAACTCGCCACAGGTCGCCGCACCCGCCTGGGCAGTTGGCAGATGCGCACCGGAGAGAGGAGCGCCAGCGGTCGCGCTGGGAGCACCGTATTGTCCCGCCGTAAGTCCAGTCTGCGGATTGATGTTGCGGCCGACATAGCCCAGCCCAAGAACCTCGGCGGTCACATCTTGCCAGCCTCCGCACGGCGAGCCGTAGCTCGTCTGCGCTTGAATCTTGATGAACCCCTTGATGATTGGATAGCCGTATGGCAACCAATATCCGTCGGCGGACGCGTATGCGCTGGCGTTCGTGGTATTGGTCGCCGCGCCGGAGGCCGCCAATGGCAAAGCGGTCGTTCCGTAGGTGGTCAGCTTGGTTTTCAGAGTGCTGGCGCCGCCGGTTGTCGGCCAGTCTGCAACCGGCTGCGCCAGCGTGCTCAAGTCCAGCGGCTGTGTGGATTGCTCGACACAAGGAAGATTCATGATGTCCGTTGGATTGTCGGACAGCAGGATTTGCAGACTCGCCTGCGCGAAATACCGTTCACCCGTGATGTTCGCAGCCTCGCCCCCAACCGGCCGGCGAATCAGGTCAATCGACTGCGTCGAACCGCCGCCCATGGTCACGATACCCAAATTCAGCTGCCGGGCTCCCGTCGAGTATTGGGGGTAGAGACTCCCGCGGCCGTTAATCAGGTTAGCGTTGTAGTCCGCCGGTGCCGCGCCGGTCGAGATCGTCGGCCAGCCGGTATTCGCGCAACTCGTGCAGTTGGCGCCCGCGGTCAAGCTTCCTTCGCTCATACCCAGAGAACGATAGTTGGTGCCTCCGGGATTGGTGGTGATGTTCACTGTGCCGTTATAGCCGCTGCTCGTGGGCCAGCCGTCCGCCAGGTTGGTGCGGATCACGTCTTTATACGCGTCCACTTTGTCTTTCATCGTCAGCGTCGCACCGTCGCCTTCAGCAAGGAACAGGTTGCCGTTGGTGTGCGTGCGGCCACCAAAAGAGAAGTCCGGGCCGGCGTGGAAGGTAAGGTCCATGTCGGAAAACACGCCGAACTGGAACATCGGGATGCCCACCGTTTGCGTCGAGCGCTGCAACTTCACTTCGCGTCCCAGCGAGGTGCGCGCATTCACAGTCAGCGTGTACTCGGTGATTAACGCGTTCATGCCCACATAAGGTCCCGATTTGATCGTCGAGACCGTCGGTGCCGGATTGCCGTTCGCGTCCACCGCGAGCGGCGTGATCACGTAGCCGGAGTGCCCGTCGGCCGTCACGTAATTGATGCCGGAGATCACCGGAGGGCTCGTCTGCAGCGTATTAATCTGCGAAATGCTCGGCGCGTACGTCTGCGCGAACAAGTTGCCGAGGCCCGCGGTCAGTTCTTCCATTCCCGCTTCCGCGCCGTAGAACGCTTGTACGTCATCGTTGTCGGACCCCGCGAGCTGCTGGTTCGACATCAGCAGAATCGCGAAGCCCACCAGCAGGCTCGACATCAGGAAGAGGAGCATCAGCGTCGTCAGCAGGGCCACACCCGCTTCCCGGCCAAAGCGTTTCATTTTCGTGAGAGACTTTTTGCTCATTCTCAACTCCCCTTATTGGTACCGATTCACGTAGGCCAGGCTTCGAAGACTGACCTGAGTCTGTAGATTCGTTCTAGCAAACAGCGTCTGTGTTTGCGTTCCTGAGTGGACCTGGTAACCGGATCGCGCCGCCAGATAAACGTTCACAGAGCGAATCTGCGATTCCGAGTTTCCGGTCGGGACTGCCGCCTGGTTCGTGGGATTGGTCACGCCGTCCACGAAGTTATAGGTGAATTGCAGATTCTCCAGAGTTTCACCTACGGGCGCCGGCGTCTTCATGTTGACCTGACGGATGAGGCGCACAAACGGCGGAGCGGTGACATTGTCGAGGTAATAGCTGATCATCCACACGCGGGTCGCCAGCGTTGGCGGGAAGCACGACGCGCTTCCACCGCAGGTCGGGCCACCTGATTCCAGTTGCCGGATGGTGCCACTGGTGTCGGTGCGGCCGTTCAACGCAAAAGCGTCACCGGAAGCGAAGGTGAGTGTTTGCCCGGATACGGCGGTAACCGTGAGCATGGCGTTCCCCAGCGTGTTGGTGAACATGATCAGGTCACCCGGTGAAATCGTGATCCCGGAGGTTGCGGGATTCAGGTTTACGCAGGTGCTATCGAAAGTGACCGACAGCGTCGATCCCGACAGGCTTAGCGATCCAGCCGGGCAGCCGGGGTTCGGCGGACTGGCCGTTGCTGGCTGGTTCACCGGCTTCTGATCCAGGCCCAGGGTATTGTCCGCGTAAAGCATCGTAATCTCGTCGGTGATGCTGCCCGGATTCGTCGCCGTGCCGGTGGTCGCATCGGCCGCGGTGATTGCCGGACCCAGCATGTTTCCGGGTTCGACAGCTGGCACTGTTGAATTGCACTGCGGGAACGTCGTCATACCGCCCAGCTTCGGACGGTTAATCGCCAATGTCGTGCTGCATGGGCTGGTGGTCGATCCATTCGAGGTGTATGGCGTGCTGACCCCGCCCACCGGAATGCCAGTGCCCGCCTGCTGAAGATCCAGTTCAATCGAGTTCAATCCCGCGCGGAAGTTTTCCGTCATGTCCGCCGCTTGCGTAACCAGCGTGTTGGACTGCGTGGCGTCACGGAACGTCATTACCGCCGCGTACAACAGCACCAGCGTGACCCCCATCGCGATCATCATTTCCACCAGCGTAAAGCCAGCGACTTTTCTTGCTTGATTGAGTGTCATCGGAGGCCTCACGAATAGTTCGAAATAAAGCTGGTGATCGAAATCGATCCGTTCTTACCTTGGTACGTCCAGTTGATGGTTACGGTGATGTGGTTCAAGTTGACCACGTTCGCGTCCGGCGTAAACGTGATCGTTCGCGTCATCCAGGGATTTAGCGTGAACGATTGGTCATCCGCAGTGCCGAAGATCTTGTCCGGACCTGGCCCGGTCACCACCACATCAGGGTTATTGCAATTGTCGTCCGCCGTGCCGTACAGCCCATCCGGACCGGGATCGCAAAGTGGTCGCGGACCGTCTATGAACACGCCGCCCTGACTCACATTCGCGATCTGCGACCAAGTCAACACCTTGGTATCCCGCGCGGTGAAAATTGTCTCCATCGCTTCGCGCGCCTTTTGCTGTGCGATGAACTGGATCTGCGCTTGGAACGAGTTGGTTAATCCTTGCGAAAACACGCTCACGAGAGACAGGATGCCAAAGCTGAGAACCGCCATGGCAACCATCACTTCCAGCAGCGTGAACCCTCTTTTTGCTTTCTTCCTACCGGATCGTTTCATGATGCTCGCTCCCTATTCCGTCCAGGCCGTGGTTCCACCGATGTAGTAATACGGGCGCACACGACCGGTGCTGCCCATAACGGTTACCGCGCGCGCGGTGCTCACTTGGTTCGGTATTCCAATAAAGATCGTCCCATTGAGCGTAGTCACGCCGGTGCTGTCTGTGAGTTGACCAGTCGAAGTGAACTGCATGAAAGCCGGCCCGCCGGCAACGTTGCCAATGCAGACTCCGCTGCCCGAGCAGGTGCCGAAAGCCATCGGGGTGTCTGGCACTCCGGATTCCTGCATGAAGGAGACCTGTTTGGAAGAGATGAAGCTGGTGACTGCAGCCTGTGCCGGATCCGAGCTGCCAGGCCGCGGCAGAATCGTGTAGCTGATCGTATAAGGTGTGGAGGTGCTGATCTGGATCTGCACGTTGCGGCGCTGACTGATCGCCAACTGACGCGCGAGACGCAACTGGCTCGCCACCGTGTCCACCGCGGAATTCGTCTGATACGATTCAAACGAGCCGAAGCTTTGGATGATCGCGAGTCCTCCGAGCACCATCATGACGGCGATCACAAGGACCATTTCCAGCATGGTGAAGCCCCGTTCCGGTCTCTTCGTTTTTCTCATGGGCAACTTCCTATCTTTCCAGCGGCATAATCCGTGCTCTGCGTCCAGGCAGCCACATTCCTGCACCTACACGGAGTCCGCCGATGCTCAGTCCTATCTCACAGTTAACTAGTTCACTTGTGCGGGAACAACTGGACGGTGGTACGGGTTCGGAGCAGCCGTGGCACACCCGTCCCGAAGTTCCAGAAGAGCAGTTACGAAGGTTTACAAGGGATGACCAAATGACAAACCAAGGAGCAAAAGCGTCAACCGATTGATAATCATATATTTACGCGGACAATCGCGCTGCGGCACCCGCCCGGCGCTTGGTCCCGGTGGCTTCGAGGAACTTCTCAAGGTCCCAATGGCGATAGTACTTTTCTCTTTAGCTTTGAGACACGCCCGCGGCTCGTTTTTGCTGTTTTTTGCACGACGGCGAGTTCGCCCCGTGTGTCTCGGAGGTTCGATCGGCAGCCAACGAGTCTAGTCCACCGTCAACGTCATCGTCGTCGAAGCCGTGATCGACGACGTCGCTGTATCCGTTCCCGTAATCGTTACAGTGTAATTTCCCTTCGCGGCGTTTCCGCCGCCTCCTCCACCGCCTGAACCACTCGCCGAGCTGGAACATCCCGCGGTCACCATTCCCGCCACCAAAAGCAGCAGCGAGCAGCCCACCGTGCTTAGCCTGAGGTAGCGGCGTCTGCCAAACCCGATCAGCAGTATTCCCACGAGCGCGACACAGCTTTGCCCAAGCCTCACAAAACCCGTAGGCCCGGAGCTGTTGTTCAGAATCCGTGGAGTCAGCGCCGCGAATTGCCGTTTTCCGCCGCTTCCCACAATCGCTCCCGTTCCGCAAGCCGACGCGCTCGTTTTGATGGTGAGGCTCGCGGTGACTGCCGAAGTCCCGGAAACCGCTAAATTCGTCATCGCAAAGCACACATCCGCCGAGGATGGGCTGCTCGACACTGTCCAGGCAACCGTGCCGGCATAACCGTTCTGCGGCGTAACCGTAACGGTGGATGTCCCTGTGCCACCCGCCGCAATCGTCACATTCGTCGCCGCCAGCGTGAAACTACCTGTCGTGGCGGTCGACCCGCTCCAAGCCGTGAGCAGACCGTTGAAATTGACAGACCCGAGGCCGGATGCCAGATCGTATCCAGTCGTCGCGGAATAATTCGTTGCCGCTGGGATTGTGGTCGGGCAGGCGGTCGCTCCCGCCGCGCTGCAGTTGTTATTTCCGTTTATGGTGTCGTGAAACGCGGAAGCGTAAGTGCTGGAATTCGCTGCGAGCGAGTACAGTTTCGTGTTCGCCATGCCCTGCCTCGAACCCATCTTCTGATTGATGATCGCAATCATCCCCGCAAATATCGGCGCGCCGAAGCTTGTTCCTCCCGCGACGGTCAGGTTTGTGCTGTTTGTGTCGCGAAAGCCGTTGGCGCAGCTTCCGGTGATTTTGGTCGAAGAATCGCTGGAACAATATAGATACCCCGCGTTGTTCGGCGACGTGCTCAGCGAAATGTCCGGCACCAGCCGAAAGGTCCCGCTTGGTATGCCGGTTACCCCCGCTTGCCACGTCGCGCGCGGCGTCAGGGTACTGATGCCGCCCCCACCAGCCGAGATGTTGCCGGTCGAATTGTCATTCCAAACTTGTTCCGGAATGTAAGAGAGGGCCGAGTTTGGTGTAACGTCCGAGTTACCGTTGGACGAAAAGTACGTCGAATTGCCCGATGCAACGTCGGCGGCCGGAAATTCCGTGCCTCCAACACCGGTCACATACTGGCTGCTGGCGGGAAAATCCACGGACAACGCCTGCTGTTGCGCCGTGCTGGCACCCGTCGCGCCTGAGCAGTCCGTCGAACCGCCGTCTCCCGCCGCCGAGATTACCGTTTGCCCCTGCGCCGCGGCCTGCGCCAGAAACGTGCCGTTCAGAGAATTGTAGAAGGCTTGCGGCACCAGCGGCTCACATACTCCATAGCTCGAGCTAATGATTTGCGCCAAATTGTCCGTAACCGCGGTTTCGATCGAGTTCCACACATTAAAGTTTGAGTTGTTACCCGTGTAGTAGAAGTAGATGGTCGCCCCAGGCGCCATCGTGCTCGCGTATTCCAGATCGAGATCGGATTCCGATTCGTCGCCGGTGACGATCGTTGCTGTTCCGGAATTCGGCACGAACTTCCGTATCGGGTCTTTGATGCTGAATCCCGCGGCGGTCTGAAAATGCTCGATGTCCGCCATCACGATTTCCGACTGCCCCACCACCGCGATCGACTGGCCGCTACCGTTCAACCCCGCGCTATATGCCGGCGAGATGTTGTAAATCGTCGCCAAATCTTTCGGCGTCAGGAAGTGATTTCCGGTCTGCCCCGACGTGAAATGATACTGCACCGCCGCTTGCGGATCTTTCCTCACGATGTGCGACCGCGGCCGGAAGGTGTTGAGATTTGTGACCGCCTGCACCACCGCCGCCAACGATGCGGGCAGCGCCAGATCGCCATGCGGCGCAAAGTGCCGCTCGCCGCTTACGTTGTAGTAGTGCAATTCCGTGCCGAACGCCTGCTCCGCCTGTCGCACCGTGCCCGAGAACCGGATGTGATTCTTGCTCCGCGCCACCTCATCCACCGTGAAGCCTTGCTGCATCAGCCAGTTTTGCACCGCGGTGATATCGGCATCCGCCAGGCCAAACCGTGCCCCAAATTGTTCCGGTGTAAGCCACTGGTGGTACTGCGGAGAAGCCGGGTTCTGTTGCGCGGCGATCAGTTCCTGCAGATCCTTCTCTTGCGCATCCGTGCGGCTGAACACGATGCCAATCCCCTCAAGCCGCATATCCGCCGACACCCGCCCGTTCTCGTTCTCTGCTTTCGCCATTGGCGCGTGCGAGCCACGCAGCGTCACCCGCTCTGCTGAGCCAATCTCCGCCGTGATTCGCGGTGCGGGCTGTTGTGCGCTCAGCGGCAAACCCAGCAGCAACCATGCGCCAGTTGCGAATATCGACATCGCGGTTCGTCTAGAGCCCTTGACCATGAGCAAGAGTCTCCTTCATGAATTGCTTACAACCTTATTCTTACGCGCTGGGTCCCGAAATAAATGGATGCGACAAAAACCGGTTTCCTCAGAGCCAATCTCTGACTGGGTGGGGTGTGGGTCAGTTGGCTTTGCTCGAACCGCTGTATTCTCCGAAGGCAACCTGGGCCGCCGACCACACGCCCGTCGTGGCCGTCCTTCATTCAGATGGGGAATTCGCCTCCCGAGTTGCGCGGCAAATTCCCGCCGCCATCTCCGAAGCTCCCCTACCGGAAAACTAGCTTAACCTTCTTATATGGGCAGCTGGCAAGTTGCCCTGTGCTTAACGCGACACCGGCCCCGCAGCCAGGACTCGCCGGAAAAGCCCCGTGGCCGCGTCAGGCCTTAAGCCTGCGCAAGCAAGCGTGTCGCGCAGCACGTACTGGCGAGTCTTCAGACTCGCGCTTTCCTTTCACGTAGCCCTATCGCACATTTGAACCGTAGCGCCGTGCCTTCAGACCGGCATCTTTGGTTTGTGTAGCGCTGGCTTTTCATGCCAGCTCTTCGCCGTGCCACACGCTTCCGCCGACAGGGCGCTTCCAACTCGCCTCTAAACATCCGTCCCTTTTGCTTTATACTCAAGAAATCAGGCAGCGCGCCCGTAGCTCAGTTGGATAGAGCGTCTGCCTTCTAAGCAGTTGCTCCGTTTATATCCTCTGCTTAAGGTAATTTAATAAGTCTATACAATTCAATTGTTTCATGGTACACTGAGCTCGTTCATTTAACTTCCAGTAAGATCAATTACTCCAGAATACATGCAATAAGTTAAATGAAAGTTAAATGAAATGGAGCCTGCCATGCCCCAGACCGAGCGCATGAACTTCACAACTCGTTACTTAAACAGTCTTAAAACTCCGCAGTGCGGGCGAACCATCGCGTGGGACGCCACCAGTCGCGGCCTCGGCGTCACGATCCAGGCAACCGGAACGAAAACATTCTTCTGGGCGCGTCGAGTCAGGAAGAACCTCATCTGGCACACCATCGGAAATTTCGAAGACTTCAGCCTCGATGAAGCTCGCTCGCGAGCCGACCAGATCAATGCCGAGATCGGGAAGTGGAAAGAGGCTGGCTGTATTGGGCCGGTACCGATCGCGAAGCCGGCAAAGGCACTCAAGCTCGGCAACCTCTTCGACGACTACTGCACGCTCCACGCCGCGAAGGCGAAGAACCCCGTCAAGGCGCTCGAAGGCGCGAAGTGGTTCTTCGACGCGTATCTCTCGAATCTGCGCAACCGAGAGCTGGCATCCATTACCCGCGCGGAGCTGCGTGACCTTCACGCATTCGTGGGCGAGAAGCATGGTTCGGTTGCGGCGAACAGAGCCATCCAGCTTCTGAAGCGCGTCATCAATTGGGGAATCGATACCGAGCGGTACGAAGGGGGGAACGTCGCGACGAAGATCGTCATGTTCCCGGAGTACTCGCGCGAGCGAGTCGCGCAGAAGACTGAGCTTGCTCGCATCTTCGCGGAACTCGAACCGGAGAGAGAACCGAGCCGCGACTTGCGGGATTTCGTGTGGCTTGCACTGACAACGGGCGCGCGCAAGAGCGACATCCTATCGATGAAGTGGGACGACCTAGCGCTGGCCGACAATCGCTGGACGATACCGAGCACGACGAAGACCGGTAAGCCGTACGAAGCAGCGCTGCCGCCACGCTCAGTAGAGATTCTTAAAGAGCGGGCGCGCCGCCAGAGCAAGGAAGGAATATGCGAGTGGGTCTTCCCTTCGCGCGGCGTGAGTGGGCATCTCGTCGATTTGAAGGGCGCGTGGAAGAAGCTGCTAGAGCGCGCAGAGATCAAGAACCTGCGGCAGCACGACTTGCGGCGCACATTGGCGAGCTTCCAGCTGAAGAATGGCGCGACGATGCCTGTGATAGGTAAGTCTCTTGGCCACGCCGCCGGGAGCTCCGCGACGGCGATCTACGCTCGACCCGACTTCGAGATGATCGAGAAGTCTGTCAAGGCAGCGACAAACGCGATGATCGCGCTTGCTCCGAAGAAGTAAGCTGAATCTCGTTCTAGTACGAACCTTTTCGGTAAGCCCTGCCGGCGTTGACGTTATTTTTTCGCTGGCTGGGTGTATGCGCTTGCTTGTGCTTCCGCTCTACCACCGGTCGCAAGTACGCGACATATGCTTCGCAAATGGCTATGAAACAAAAGCCAACCTACATGAGCGAGCTGTTGTGGTCGTGCGCACACGTTCGTAAAGACTTGGTCGTTGGGATGCTCAACTGCTGCACGGTGTTCTTTATCTGGTCGAGCCACTGTCGCCATTCCGTCGGTGACACATGCTCTAGAAACTCAATCGTGAACGATGGATGCTCCAAACTATTCTCAATGGGTAGAGTACCGTGTGCCGTTCCAGCGATAGTTTGAGTGCCCTTTGCCATCGCTCCAAATGATTTGAACGTTGAAATGGTCTTTCTCGGTTATATTCTGCTCGCCGCATTCTCTACGAAACGACTGCGATTCACGTTTCTCTCTCTTGTAGTAATAATCGCCTGGGGAATCCTGGGCTCGATCACTCACGCAAGCCTCATTGGATTCGTCGTCATAATACCGTGTGCTCTCTTAGCCTATGCTCTTGTGAGGTGGCAGGGAGACCTCCTGAAATCGTCCGGTTAGCAGGACAAATCAAGGAGTTGACGGTTGGGATGTGTTCGAGGGGCATTTTCAAACCTACGTAGAGTAAAAGCGCACCGACTACCGTAGGAGTCAGCGCCAACAAAAAGTAGATGCCGCTGGCGCAAGAACTAAGCGGATCTCAATGTGTGCCCCTGAAGAATTTTTGAATTCTGGATGGCGGGCCCTGCGCGCTGTGGCAGGGGTGACTCCCCGGCCTCTCTTTTCCAGGCATTCTCGGCAAAAAATCCTAGCTCCACATCTCCAGCGTCCAGTGGATCAGGTCGAGGTGGACGCCGCTATCCGCAGCGGTGTCTGGGGTAAGGCCGTGGACTTCCTCGCAGTGCTTCCGAAACACTGAATAGCAGGCGTCGAATGCTGCCTCGCCAAGGTCGGGCATAGGAAAGCCCCACTCGCAGTCAGGAGTGGCGCAACGGATGACGAATCCACGTTGGGCCTTCACAGCCTAAGGATACTGGTGGACGAGGCGGCGTGCGGGGAGTCTTCATTCCTTGTCCGTAATTCCGGACAGCCGGGCCGTCTCGAGACGTTGGGAAGGCTCGGTGTGGAATGCGTGAACATCGGGTCTTTCGGCCTCAGAGAAAAAGCACTACCTTTAGTGGTACCAATGGTTGAAACCGTGATTCTCGAAGAACCGAGCGCCCGCGCTCGGTTTCGAACGGCGCCGCTCCTTAAAGAACGAGAGCAATATCTCTCATATCTCTTGCAGAGTGGTATAAGTCTGGCGCGTGTGCGCTCGGTTTCCGGGTATCTCATTCACCTCATCCGTCTGATGGGGCTCACCACTCTCCGAACGGTGACGTCTGCAGAAATCGTGAAGGCAGGTGAGTCATGGGCGGCTTGCCCAAGTCCAGATCGCGGGCGACGACCTGGCAAGTCGTCGACGTACGCCCTGGGCTATGTCGCCAGGAACTGGTTTCGCTTCCATGGTCGCTTGGAAACACCACCCGTCCCACTGCACCCTTTCCAGAAGGAATTGGATGACTTCGTGGAGTTCCTTCGTTCTACGCACAGTCTTTCTCCTATGACCATCTTGGGATACAGCTCCCGAGCGAAATTGTTCCTAAGTTGGCTCGCCGACCGAACAAGTGCTCTTTCTCGCGTCTGTTTGACGGATGTGGACGACTTCTTCGGGGACAAACGTAGCCAAGGATGGCTTCCTTGTACGGTAGCCAATCACGCGAAAGGGCTACGAGCGTTCTTTGGATACGCTGGAATGCGGGGTTGGTGCGCGCCAACGCTGGCCGCCGGCATTCGAACCCCTCCTTTGCCAAAATTTGATGGGCTGTCCAAGGGCCCGACCTGGAAGGATGTCCGGCGCATGCTGCGCTTTGGCTCGAAGACAACAACGATATCCTTGCGTGCTCGTGCCATCTTGTTGCTCTGCTCGATTTACGCGCTACGCAGCCCGAGAAATGGAATTGGAGAAAACGCGAGGTTAAGGCGTAAGCGTCCGATGCAGACCGATGCAGGACGTATTGACGGTGCTACTTGTCT
>Ga0207761_1000121_pt1 | contig 24496 bp, 21 predicted proteins | sample LuqExpMetageno34_FD_187792 | JGI IMG/M metagenome (GOLD analysis project Ga0207761, IMG submission 187792) | Tropical forest soil microbial communities from Luquillo Experimental Forest, Puerto Rico - Sample 34 (SPAdes) | ecosystem: Environmental > Terrestrial > Soil > Tropical forest ... | reverse complement strand
GCAAGCCCCTCTCTATACCAATTGGGCAGCGCGTCGTTGTCGCCGCTGTAACCTGCCATGAAGCCGTTTCCTGGGTCGATCTGAGCGTGCATTTAGCGTGTTGTGCTATGTAAGGCCACCATGCGTTCGCTAGACCAATTCGCACAAACCAAGCTCGACGAGCTCGAGCGCTACCACCTACGGCGGGCGCTCGCCGAGACGCTGCGCGAGGACGCCATATGGGTCGAGCGCGATGGGCGGCGGCTGTTGTCGTTCTGTTGCAATGATTACCTGAACCTGACGCAGCATCCTGCCATCAAGCAAGCCGCCATCGCGGCGATCGAGCGCTATGGCGCGGGCTCCGGTGCCTCCCGGCTGGTCACCGGCAATCACCCGCTCTACGCTGAGCTGGAGACGCGGCTCGCCCGCATCAAGCAGACCGCGGCGGCAGTCGTGTTCGGCTCCGGCTACCTCGCCAATACCGGCGTCATCCCGGTATTGATCGGCCGTGACGGCTTGGTACTGGCGGACGAGCTGTCGCATGCCTGCCTGTTCGCCGGCGCTCAATTGTCGCGCGCCAAGGTGATCACCTTCCGTCACAACGACGTCGCTCATGCGCGCGCACTGTTGTCTGCGCACCGAGCCGCGCACGACCATGCGTTAATCATCACCGACGGTGTGTTCTCGATGGACGGCGATCTGGCGCCGCTCGCGCAACTGTATGATCTCGCCGGTGAGTTCGATGCCTGGTTGATGTCGGATGACGCGCACGGGCTAGGCGTGGTCGGCAGCGGCCGCGGCTCGAGTTATGTGGACAATGAGCATATTCCCATTCCATTGCAGATGGGCACACTGTCGAAAGCGCTCGGCGCCTACGGCGGCTATATGTGCGCGTCGGCTCCGGTGGTCGACCTGATCCGCAACCGTGCGCGCACGCTGATTTATTCCACCGGCCTGCCGCCCGCCTGCGTCGCCGCCGCCATCGCCGCGCTCGACCTGATCGAGCGCGATCCAGCCTATGCGGCTCGGCCGCTGCAGAAGGCCATCGCCTTTACACAACGCGCCAGGTTGCCGCTCGCACAGAGCCCAATCGTGCCGGTCGTGATCGGCGACGAGCAGGCGACGCTTTCCGCCTCGCACTATCTGACCGAGCAAGGCTTCCTGGCTGTGGCAATCCGCCCGCCTACGGTGCCGGCCGGATCCTCACGCCTGCGCCTCACCTTCACCGCGCAGCATCCGGATGACGCAATCGAGCGGCTTGCTGAACTTGTGCGCAATAAGATTTTGGCATGAGCGCTTACTTCGTCACCTCCACTGGCACCGATATCGGCAAGACCTTCGTCACCGCTGGATTGATCCGCTATCTGCGAGGCTCCGGCGCGGCGGTCGACGCGCTCAAGCCGGTGGTGAGCGGCTACGATTCCTCCGTGGTGTCGACCAGCGATCCGGCCGTGCTGCTTAAGGCGCTTGGTCGCGAGGTGTCCGCCGAAGAGATCGCGCGTATCGCGCCTTGGCGTTTCCGCGCACCACTGGCGCCCGATCTCGCGGCCGCGCGTGAGGGTCGCAGCGTGGAGTTCGACAAGTTGATCGACTTCAGCCGCTCAGCCATCAAAGCTGCGAACTCCATCCTGTTTATCGAGGGCGTCGGTGGCATCATGGTGCCGCTCGACGCGCGGCGCACGGTGCTCGACTGGATGGCGGCACTTGATATTTCGCTGCTGCTGGTGGTGGGTGGCTATCTCGGCGCCATCAGCCACACGCTGACCGCACTCGACGTACTAGCGCAGCGCAAATTGAAGCTCGCGGCCATCGTCGTAAGCGAAAGCGAGCGCAACGCGGTCGAACTCGAAGACACCGTCGCCAGCATTGCGCGATTTTCACAGGGCGTTGCCGTGATCGGCCTGCCGCGCCTGCCGGGAGGGCTAACTCAGCACCCGGCCTTCGCGCAGATCGCTGCACAACTGTAGAAGTGTTTGTTAATGTGAGCATCAACCTCGGTTGCCACTTCGCTAGATTACGATCCGAACCAGCCCTGCACCACTGTTTCCAGCATACCTTCCGCGTTGATCAGCCCATGCAGCAGGATAGTCAGCAGTGTCGAGCCAGTCGCCCAGCGCATCCAGCCGAGTAGCAGACCGAACACGAAGACCTGGCCAGTGACGTACCAGTCATATTGTACATGCACTAGTGCCCACAGTAGCGCGCTCAGGATAATGACAGGCCAGGCGTCGCGCGGCGTTCGCAGCCAGCCGCGAACTAAGAAGCCACGGAACAGCGTTTCCTCGCCGATCGGCGTCACCACCACTACGGCGAGCCACAACCATAACAGCGGCAGCCAGCCCGCCGCAGCAGCGGTCCGGTAGATGTCGCTCTGGAACTGGGTGACCAGCCCACGGCCGATTAGCCAGCTTACGGTATTGGCGACGATGATCAGCGCGATCACTGCGGCAATGCCGAACACCACTTCGCTGCGGCGCGGCCAGATCCAGCCAAGATAGTTCGTGCTGCTACCGCCGGCGCGCTGCGCAAATAGCATCAGCAGGCCAACCTGCACCGGCGTCGATACCACGATGACCAGCGTCACCGCGACTCCGTCGCCGGTGAAGTCCGGCGTCCCTTGAATTCCGGTGTTGAACCACCAGGCCAGCGCGCCCAACGCGACCATCTGGCCGGCCAGCAACGCCACCGCCCCGAGGCCGAAGCTAGAGAGCCGGCCCCAGGGTTTGCTGTCTTGAATCGGGTTGAGCGAGATCAACCGCGAGACGCCGTCACGGGATCAGGATGGTCGAACCCGTGGTGTCACGGCCTTCCATGTCCTTGTGCGCCTGGCCAGCCTCCTTAAGCGGATATTTCTGATTTATCGGAATCTTCACTGCGCCGGAGCCAACCTTCTCGAACAAGTCCTTGGAGCAGGACATAAGGTCCTCGCGCTTGGCGACATAATTGTTGAGCGTCGGCCGGGTGGCGAACAGCGAGCCCTTGGTCTGCAGGATGTTGATGTTGAAGGCCTCGATCTGGCCGGAGGCGCTACCGAAGCTCACGAAATAGCCAAGCGGCCGAAGGCAATCGAGTGAGGCTGGGAACGTCGTTTTGCCGATACCATCATAAACCACGTCGCACAGTTTGCCGTTGGTGATCTCCTTTACGCGCGCGACGAAGTCCTCGTCGCGATAAAGGATTGTGTGATGGCAGCCGTTTTTCTTGGCGAGATCGGCTTTCGCTTTCGAACCAACGGTGCCGATTACCGTGGCGCCGAGGTGGTTCGCCCATTGGCAGGCAATCAGGCCGACGCCGCCGGCGGCGGCATGGATCAGGCAGACGGCGCCCTTCTCCACCTTGAAGGTGCGGTTGAGCAGGTACTGCACGGTCATGCCTTTCAACATCATGCCTGCGGCCTGCTCGTAAGTGATGTTGCCGGGCAGTTTTACTGCGCGCTCGGCCGGAATCACGCGCTCGGCCGCGTAGCCCCCGAGCGGGCCGACGAAGGCGACGCGATCGCCGACCTTGTAGTCGGTGACGCCGGGGCCGACAGCGATTACCTCACCGGCGCTTTCGTTGCCGGCGATGAACGGCAGGCCCACCGGCGACGGATACATACCCATGCGAAAATAGGCGTCGATGAAATTCACGCCGCAAGCGTGCTGTTTAATCTTGATCTGGTTCTGGCCCGGTGCGGGGATGTCGACGTTCTCATACGTCAAGGCTTCCGGACCGCCAGGTTTGTGAACGCGCACTGCCGCAACCATGTTTTACTCCCTAAATGAATGCGAATTGTCGGATGGATGGAAGTCGTCGGCGATCATAGGCAACCGAACGCCGAGCGCAACTACCTTCCGCCCGAGACGTTCAGCACCGCACCGGTGATGTAGGAGGCTGCGTCCGACAGCAGGAATAATATTGCCTCGGCGACCTCGCTCGGTTCGCCGGGACGTCCCATCGGCAGCAAGGGCGTGATGCGCTCCAGGCGGCCCGGCTCGTGAATGTCAGTCTTGGTCGGACCTGGCCGGATGGCGTTGACGCGGATGCCCTCCCTCACCACTTCGCGGGCAAGACCGTTTGTCAACGCGTCTATGCCCCCCTTAGCGGCGGCATAGAATACGTATTCGCCGGCACCACCGGTGAGGCTGGCAATTGAGGACATCAGCACAATCGACCCACCCGGGCCCCCTCTGGCAGTCGACATACGGCGCACGGCTGAGCGCGCGCACAACAACCCGCCGTAGAGATTGACGTCGATCACCTCGCGCAGAGTCGCAGCGCTCGCAGCTTCGAGTTTTGAGTTTTTGCCGCCGATGCCGGCGCTATGCACGAAATGCGTAATCGGTCCCAGTGCTTTCGCGGTCTCGTCAAACACATACTCGACCGTATCTTCGCTCACCATGTCGCCTTGGATGGCCAGCGCCCTACCGCCAGTGGCCTTCACCGCCTCCACCACCTCGGCAGCGGCTTTTGCGTTGCTTTTGTAGTTGATCGCAACGTCGTAGCCGCGTTGGCCGGCCATACGTGCGGCCGAAGCCCCGATGCCGCGGCTACCGCCCGCAATGAGAAGAATTGGACGTGCCATCGACGGCTCCCGTTAATAATGGAACTCGCTAATCGAGCAGATCAAGCGGGACGACGCAAGAAACCGGCGATAAAGAAATATAAAGCGATCGCGGCCAGCGCGATGGTGACATAAGGGCTGGGCTGCAGATTCTCGATCATCGCCAGCAGTGCCATCGCCGCCCATAGGACCAGCAGTACGATATTGAGCACGCGCAGATGCCTTACCCGTAATGGATGCACGAAGCGGAACGGCACGAAGGTCATGCCGGCCAGCGCGAACACGCCCATGGCGGCGACCCATTCCGGCGGCTCCAGTAGAAAGAGATAAAAGGCCGCGATATTCCATAGGCCTGGAAAGCCCCGGAAGTAATTGTCGTCGGTCTTCATGTTTCGATCGGCGAAATACAAAGTTCCGGTAATCACCATCACGATGCCACACGGAATTGTCAGCACCTGCGGCAGGTATCCGCTGGCAGCGATCGCGAAAGCCGGCACAAACACATAGGTAACAAAATCGACCACGAGGTCCAACGTCTCGCCCGACCAGCGCGGTAGCGTCTCCGCAACCCTGAAGGCACGTGCCAAGGGCCCATCGATGGCGTCGACGATCAGCGCGATACCGAGGCAGAAGAACATCGCCGACCAATGGCCACCCGTTGCCAGGATCAACGCTAGCAAGGCGAGCGCGGCGCCGCAGGCAGTAAAGATATGAATGGTGAACGCGCTCGCCTTCGCGAAGTCCGCCACTATCCATTTCCCCAATTCAATTTAACGATTTCGGCCGAGCGGTCAGAAAGATTCCAATTGCGGCCAAACCCGCGGAAGCGCGACTTGTCGGCGCGAGAGACGATAACGTCGGGACCAATCCAGTACTGGCTGTTGTGGATTACCACGTTTTGACCCGCTTCCTTGCCACGCACCGGCGTGATCGCGCCATCCACATATTTCTCAATGCGCACGATGCGGGTTTCACCCTGTGTCTCGTAGCTGATCGGCACCTGCTGCACGCCGAGGAATTGCCCGATCAGGATCGACAACAAATGCGTGGTTCCGCCGACGCGGCCCGTGAAGATGCGCGTCAGCGCCTTCACCGCGTGCACCGAGGCGTTGTCATCGACGAACAGAGCGGCAGTCCAGTTGCCGCGCGCCATGATGCCAGGTAGATCCATCATTAATCCGACCTTGAGGCCGGACAGATCCACAGTGTCAAAATGGCCGTCGTCGATGCGAATGCCGGCCCAGGTCTGGCAACGGTCCTCGGTCGGCGGGTGTTCGCCGAGCGAAAGCACGCAGGGGCAGAACACCGTGCAACTGCACGATAGCGCCATTTCGCCATTCAACGTCCACGCTTCAGTCACACGATTGCTCCCGCGATTGCATGCCTTCTAACTCAGATCACGCGCGCCGGCCAATGGGCGGCCACCGCAGTCGAGACAAAACCAATGCCGACAATCATCAGTACAACGCCGACGGCATACGTGAACCTTTTGCCGGCGGCGATCTTTTCGATCGTCATCACCATCCCGAGCGCCGCCATCCAGACCACATTCATCACGCCGACCGCGAACATCACCAGCATCATCGCCCAACAACAGCCGACGCAATAAAGTCCCTGTTTAACGCCGAGCCGGAACACGCCGCGCGGCGTGGTCGCCCAATGGGCGAAGAAGAATGGGAACGGCCGCTGGCATTGCGTGAGGCAGGCGTGCTTGAGCGCGGAGAACTGATAGACGCCGGCGCCGATAAAGATCGCGCCTGAGAACAGACCGCTGACCGAGGCCATGCTGGCGTCGAGTAGCATTATGCGCGCGAACGCAAGCTGCACGACGGTCGCCACCGCGGCAAATCCGAGCCAGACCAGCAGGTAGCCAGCGGCGAGCACGAAGGGCGTCACTACTGGTTCGCCCTTGTGCGCGGCGGTATCGGCGATCTCGGCATAGGTGAAGATCATCGGCGCCGCGCTCGGCAGCATCATCGCCAGCGTCATGGCGCCCCACATCAGCGCCACCAATACGAAAGCGCTGGCACTCCCGCCGGCATGCGCCATGGCTGCGACGCCGAATTCCGGCCGGCACACGAGATAAAGCGCGCGCGGCAGTCGATCGAGCAGGCTCATGCCAGGACCGAGCGTCGCCAGCGGACCCTCCATGCTTGCGATCGTCAGCGCAAGATAGAGCCAACCGAGAACGGCCAGTGTGACTACGCAGACCACCGCCAACATTTTCGGCCGCCCAAATAACGCGCCCAGCCGCGCCGCAGCGGACGACAAATGGTTTAGCTCGCGGTTCGTGGCATCGCTCATGACCGAACTGTCCTTCCGCCCAGTGCATAGCGCATCAGGCCGGATCGCGCTAAGTGTAGGTGGAGCGGGACCCAAGCATTTTGATGCCGAGCAAATCTCATAAAGATGAGGTAAAAGCCGCAGCTATCGTGGTGGGCGGCGGACCGGCGGGACTAACCGCCGCGATCACACTCGCCGCCGGCGGGCTTGCCACCGTGCTGGTGGGAAAGCGCCCGCGCCGACCGGATACCCGCACCAGCGCTCTATTTGCCGGTTCAATCACCGCGCTGAAGACGCTCGGCGTCTGGCCATTGTGTGAGACGCAGGCCGCGCCGCTTCGAGTAATGCGCATCGTCGATGACACTGGCCGGCTCTGGCGGGCGCCCGAGGTGAAGTTTGAGGCGAGCGAAATCGATCTCGACGCCTTCGGCTACAACATCGAAAACCGACAGCTGGTCGACGCGCTGGAACAGCGCACGCGCGACTTCGCCAAGCTACGCACGATCGATGACAACGTAGTTGCCGTGGTACCGGACGACCATGCCGTCTCCGTTTCGCTCGAGAGCGGGGAGACATTGCGCGCACCGCTCGCGATCGGCGCCGACGGCCGCCACTCACTCTGCCGCGAAGCCGCTGGCATCGGCCTCGACACCCGTGACTACCCGCAGGCCGCGCTAACATTATCCTTCAAGCATTCGCGGCCGCATCGCGATACCTCGACCGAATTCCACACGCCAAGCGGGCCCTTCACATTAGTGCCGCTGCCGGGCTTGCGCTCAAGCTTGGTCTGGGTGCTTGAACCGCATCGCGCTGAGGAGCTTGCGATGCTCGACGATGCCACGCTCGCCGACGAGATCGAACGCGCCGCGCATTCGATCCTCGGCAAGATTCAGATTGAGCCCGGACGTGGAGTGTTTCCGCTCAGCGTTGCTACTGCGCAGCGATTCGGACGCGCACGTATCGCGCTGGTCGGCGAAGCCGCACATGTGATCCCACCGATCGGCGCGCAGGGGCTCAACCTCGGCCTGCGCGATGCGGCTTCGATCGGCGAACTCGCCCTCGCCGCGCATCGCGAGGGCCGCGACGTCGGCGATAACGATGTGCTGGCGGCCTACGAGAAAATGCGGCGTACCGACGTCGGCAGCCGCACGCTCGCCATCGATCTGCTCAACCGCACGCTCCTCTCGGATCTTCTGCCGGCGCAGGGCCTGCGCGGACTCGGACTTTACGCGCTCGCTCAGGCCGGCCCGCTGCGCCGCGCGGTAATGCGCGAAGGCGTGCACCCCGCCGCCGTGCAGCCGCGCCTGATGCGTGGGGAAGCGCTCTAATTATTTCTCCAGCGCCGGCGCTTTCGTTACCCCTGACGGGTCGCGGAGTTCCGGCATAATCGGCCGCGGTAATGCCGGCAGGGATTTTCTTCCGCTGTGTCTACCCCGATGCGCGAACAGACCGCGCTCGACGAAGTACAACTTGGTGACATCCAGCGCGAGAATGCATGATAGCGGTTGTGTGAAATCACCTGAATAAGAGCTGCGGCAAGGAACCGGTCTTTACCATCCACATCACGCTGGTGAGCGTGAACACCGATACCAGCGTTCCGACCAGCACCGCGCTTGAGGCCTGCTCAACCCAGCTATCATATTGCCGCGCGAAAACGAAGACATTAAGCGCGGGCGGCAGCGCCGCCATCAAGAGAGCCGTATCGATCCAGCTTCGTTCGAATGGACCGAACAGCGAGATAAGCAGGAAGATCAGCACCGGGTGTACGATCAGTTTCACCACGGTGAGAAACGGGACCTCCCATGGCATCTTCTTCAGTGGCCGCAGCGCCACCGTCACCCCGAGCGCGAATAGCGCACAGGGTGCTGCAGCGTTCTGCAGGAATTGCAGCAGCCGCTCGAGCGCGAGCGGAGGCTCGAAGTGCAAGGCAGCCGAAACCACGCCGAACCCGGTCGCAATCACCAGCGGATGCGTGACGATGCGCTTGACCACCTCGACGGCAGTGGCAGCAATGCTCATCCGCTGCGGCTTAGCCAGCGCCATGAGAAACGGCACCAGGGAGAACAACAGCAACGTGTCGAAGCAGAAAATCAGCGCCACCGGCACCGCCGCCTTTGGCCCAAGCGTCGCCAGCGCGAGGCCAGGACCCATATAGCCAATATTACCATAACCGCCGGCCAGACCCGAGATTGTCGATTCCGCGATATTGCCATGCCGAAGAGCAATGCCGATGGCAAAGGACAGCGCGAAGGCCAAGAATGTCGCCAGCGTGGTGGCGAATACGAAATTAAAGCTCGCCAGCTGCTCCAGCGGGGTCTGCGCGATGATGCGATAGAACAACGCTGGCAGCGCTACATAGACGATAAAGAAATTCATCCAGCCCAGGGCGGTATCGGGGATCTGCTTTAGCTTGCCGCAAGCAAGCCCGATGAAGATCAACCCGAAAAACGGCAGTGCCAAATTGAGGATTTCGAGCATTCAAGGGGTTCCGACCAGCGCGGCAATTGGCCAATTACCACCCACTTGGCGTGGCCTTTGCATTCCTCTAAACGGCAGACCGCAGCTTTGGAAGAGCGCCCCATGAAGGCTCCGCGTCAGTTCTTCACTCCCCTGGCCATCGGCGCGCCCGCGCCTTTGCGCGAATTGCCGGTGCGGCTCGAGCGCATGGTCCATTTCGTGCCGCCGCATCTCGATAAGCTGCGCGCCAAGGTGCCGGAACTCGCCCGTCAGGTCGATGTGGTACTCGGTAATCTAGAGGACGCCATCCCCGTTGAGGCCAAACAGACGGCACGCAGAGGCTTCATCGACATGGCTAAGGCGGTTGATTACAGCTCAACCGGCCTTTGGACACGCATCAACGCGCTCAATTCGCCTTGGGCGCTCGACGACGTAACCGAAATTGTGGGCGCGGTCGGCAACAGGCTGGACGTCATTATGCTGCCTAAGGTCGACGGGCCTTGGGATATCCATTATCTCGACCAGCTACTGGCGCAGCTCGAAGCGCGCCACGCGATCAAAAAGCCGATCCTAATCCACGCCATCCTAGAGACGGCGCAGGGGGTCAACAATGTGGAAGCGATCGCCACCGCTTCCCCGCGCATGCACGGAATGAGTTTGGGCCCCGCCGATCTTGCCGCCTCGCGCGCGATGAAGACGACGCGGGTCGGCGGCGGCCATCCCGAATATAAGGTGATCGCCGATGCGCAAGGCGATGCGCCGCGTGCGGCCTTCCAGCAGGACCTCTGGCACTACACGATAGCGAAAATGGTGGACGCTTGTGCGGCTGCTGGAATCAAGCCGTTCTACGGCCCGTTCGGCGACTTCTCAGATGCCGCCGCCTGCGAGACGCAGTTCCGTAACGCATTCCTGATGGGCTGCCTCGGCGCCTGGTCGTTACATCCTTCCCAGATCGCCATCGCCAAAACCGTGTTCTCGCCCGATCCAGCCGAGGTCGCCTTCGCCAAAAAGATCGTCGCCGCCATGCCGGATGGCGCTGGCGCGGTGATGATCGACGGTAAAATGCAGGACGACGCCACCTGGAAGCAGGCCAAGGTGCTCATCGACCTCGCCAAGCTGGTCGCCGCCAAGGACCCTGAGATGGGCGCGCGCTACGCCCTCTGATGCACTGGCATATCCGGGATCAACGCGGTGCTCGAGCGGCTGCGCGCTGACGCTTCGGCGCTGCTGCCTATGTGAGCTTGAGGTTCCCTAGGCTAGGTAGGTCTCGAGCGCAGCTTCGCCGGATGCGCCGTGACTCCGAAAACATGCGGCACGTGGGGCGCGGCCCTTTGATCTGGCCCACCGCGTTTCATACGGCGCAACGCGGCCGACGCGCGCCGCCACTGGGCCTCTACTGCGGGTTCGTCACGCTTGAGCAGTGTCGAGCAACAATCAGCGGAGTGGGCGGGCTCTCGAACGGTACAGGCGGCATTGGGCAGAAGGTGACGCTCACGCGCAGCGACATGATCACGTTCTGATCGAGCTGGACTCGGAGGATTGGCCGCCTGAAGGTAAATGATCGATAGCTTGCCGGGTTACTTGCCGTCCTCCGCTTGCGCCAGATTTATGCCGGCCGGGCATGGGAAGGCTCCAGTACCACCTCCCCTATATTGCCGCCGTCCACCACCAGCGTATTAGCAACAGCGCGATGGACGACGACCTAGAGCAGGACTAAATAGAGTATACGCAGGCGTTTCTGGGCGTTTTGCTGAGTCCTGCCAATTGTTGCCAGAAACGTTGCCAGATTGGTTTTATCGCGGTCGATGGTTATCGCGAAAATGGAGCTAATGCCTTGAATAATAGAAATATAAAATCAGCGAAATATACGATCGGCCAGGTGGTCAAGCACCGCCTGTTTTCATTTCGCGGGGTGATTTTCGACATCGACCCGGTATTCAACAACTCCGAGGAATGGTGGCAGGCGATTCCGGCCGAGATACGCCCGCACAAGGAACAGCCGTTCTATCACCTGTTCGCGGAAAACGCGGAAACCGAATATGTCGCCTATGTCTCCGAGCAGAACTTATTGCCAGATAAGTCCGACAAGCCAATTCGCCATCCGCAGGTCGCCGAGGTATTCGAGCGCGGCGATGACGGAGCCTATAGGCCGCGCCGTAGCCAGATGAATTAATGTCATTCAATTAAGATAAAAAAGGCGCGGCCTAAGCCGCGCCTTTCGTTTCGTAGCAGGTCGACCTCCGGCTTATTTCGGTGCCTGCGCCGACGGCTGCTGGCTTTCGAGCTTCTTGCGCGCTTCTTCGGCCTTCTTTTGCAGCTCTTCCTGCAATTTGCGCTGCTGTTCCTCGAACGCCTTTGGATCGGTGGCCGGGCCTTCATAGGCTTTTGCGAAGTCATTGAGCGGTAGCGGCAGGCTGATCGGCGTACCCTGCATGTTGATCGCCTGGATGACGATGTTCTGGCCCTTCTTCATTTTTCCGATCATGTCGTCGGTTACCGGATAATCCGACATACAGCCGATCGGGAAGCAGATGCGATAGGGCTGCTGCTGCGGTTGGTCCTGGTCGATCAGTACGCGCGTGCCGTGCTGCAACTGCATGCCAAGCGGAACGGTGACGCGCAGCACCTTCGGCTCGCCTTCCGGCTCAAACAGTTGCACCACCGCGACCGGCATGCCGTTCTCGAGGCGCCCATCCTTGGTGATCACGCAGACCTGTTTGTTGTTGGTGTCCGGACCCTTGCCGCAGACCTTCATCCAGGGCGAGTACATCAGTTGCGGCGGCTGCTCGCTACCGGCGGCCTGCTGTTGCGGTTGCAGAGGCTGCGTCGCCGGCGGTTGCTGTTGGGCGGCAGGCGCCTGCTTGGGCGTTGCCGGTTTCGGCGCCGCGGCTTTCGGCGGTTGTTGTGCCAGCGCGACCGGCGCCACGAATAGGACCGCGGCGGTTGACAGGCCCACAGCGGCCACAGTGGCGGTCAGCGCCCGACCCAGCGGCCGAGCCTGTGCAATCCGATGATACATTCCAATGGTCCTTTTGTTCCTTACCGCTCGTACCCTTACGCCCTTCGAACGGTAGCCTCCTGAACGGCTCTCTCCGCGTGAAATACGGCGGGAGCGTGACAGCTCAAGGCCTGCCTGATAGCCGAAATTAAGCCCGCAATAAAGTCATCAATGCGCCGAAAATACGGGGCGCGGTTAGTCCCGCGGACTGTGATAAATTCTCACGAAAATTGGACGAATCGCATTCGACCTCCGCTCGCGCCCATCTTTAGCTCCCGTCCGGCGACGGTTCCGGCCGCATCTCGCCGCGCAGTGCTGCACGGCGGGATCGCAACGCTGCTAGCTGTCGCCGGCCCTCGCCTCGTCCGCGCCGCTCCGGGCGCGCCCCTACGCCACGCCATCGCCATGCATGGCGAGCCGGCCTGGGCGGCCGATTTCAGCGGTCCGAACTATGCGAATCCATCCGCACCGAAGGGCGGGCAACTGGTGCAGGGGGTACTCGGGACTTTCGACTGCCTCAATCCATTCATCGTCAAAGGGCTGCCGGCCGCTAACATCCGCGCCTATGTGGTCGAGAGTCTGCTGGCACGCGGCTATGACGAGCCGTTCACGCTCTATGCCCTGCTCGCCGAAAGCGTCGAAACCGACACCGCGCGCACTTATGTGGCTTTCGCCATCGATCCGCGCGCGCGCTTTGCCGACGGCAAGCCGGTGACGCCGGCCGATGTGATTTTCTCCTGGGAACTGTTGCGCGACAAAGGCCGGCCGAACTACCGGACCTATTACATCAAGGTTGCCAAGGCGGAAGCAATCGGCGCGCGCGGCGTGCGTTTCGATTTGTCCGGCGCCGACGACCGCGAATTACCACTGATCCTCGGACTGATGCCGGTGTTGGCCAAGCACGCGATCAATCCCAACACGTTCGAGGACACTAGTTTCGAACCGCTGCTCGGCAGCGGTCCCTACACGGTGAGTGCGGTAAAGCCGGGCGAGAGCGTCAGCTTCGCGCGCAATCCGAATTATTGGGGCCGCGAGTTGCCGATCAATCGCGGCCTGTGGAATTTCGACACCATCCGTTTCGAATATTACCGTGACGGCAACACGCATTTCGAAGCCTTCAAGAAAGGTCTCTATGATGTGCGGGCGGAGACCGATCCAGGCCGCTGGCAGACAGCTTACGATTTTCGGGCGCTGCGCGAGGGTCACGTATTCAAGGAGGAATTCCCCTACGGGCTGCCCAAAGGCATGCAGGGATTGGTGTTCAACACGCGGCGGCCGATCTTTGGCGATGTAGGCGTGCGGGAGGCACTCCTGCAGCTGTTCGATTTCGAATGGATCAACCGCACCTATTTCTTCAGCCTGTATAAGCGAACTGCTAGCTATTTCGACGGCTGCGAATTGTCGGCACATGGCATACCGGCCAATGCGCGGGAACGGGAGTTGCTAGCGCGGTTTCCGGGCAGTGTGCGCGCCGACATTATGGCCGGCACCTGGGCACCACCGGTGACCGACGGCTCTGGCAGCGACCGCGTCGGACTGCGCCGCGCCTTGGAGCTGTTCGCTGAGGCCGGCTACGAATTGCAGGGCACCAGGCTCACGCACCGTACCAGCGGGAGGCCGATGGCATTCGAGATTCTTACCACCACCCGCGACCAGGAGCGGCTCGCGCTAGCCTTCACGCGCAACCTTAAGCGCGCCGGCATCGATGCGCGCGTACGCAACGTAGACGCCACCCAGTTTGAGCGCCGCCGCATCGCCTTCGATTTCGACATGATGGACTATCGATGGGAGCAATCGCTGTCGCCCGGTAACGAACAGTACTTTTACTTTGGTTCCGATGCGGCCAACCAGGACGGCACCCGCAATTATATGGGGGTGAAGTCGAAGGCGGTCGACGCCATGATTTCCGCCATGCTCAGCGCCACTAGCCGTGAAGACTTCGTCGCCGCCACCCGAGCGCTCGACCGGGTGCTACTATCGGGTTTCTACCTGATCCCCCTGTACTTCCCGCCCAAACAGTGGGTAGCGCGTTGGTCGAGAATCGAGCATCCCTCACGCACCTCGCTGTTCGGCTACCTGCCAGAAACATGGTGGCGGAGGGACGCGGTATGATCCTGGGCGAAAAGCGACGTCAGACGGCCGCCGACTGCGCCACGCTCGACGATTTGTTTCGCCGCGCGGGAGTACGTCGGCCTCACGCACCAGCGCTGATCGACCCGGATAACCGCCAAAGTTTCACTGACGGGGCGCCGCGCAGCCTCAGCTATGTGCAGGCTGACCGCGCTATCTCGGCTTTTGCCGCACGGCTGCGTCAGCTTGGCCTTGCGACCGATACTGTCGTAGCCTTGCAACTCCCCAATACCGTCGAAGGCGTGATCGCCCTGCTCGGCGCGCTCCGGGCCAGGCTGATCGTGGCACCGGTACCGCTACTGTGGCGGCAGCAGGACATGGTTGATGCGCTCGGCCGCATCGGCGCCAAGGCGATTATCACCCACGCCCGCATCGGCAATACTGCGCATGCAGCACTGGCGATGCACGTGGCGGCAGAGTTGTTCCCCATCCGCTATGTCTGCGCCTTCGGCGGCGATCTGCCGGACGGCGTGGTGCCGCTCGACGATGTGTTCACGTCCGATCAGGCCGAGGTGGTGGCACCGCCGGCGCGGCCGGGCAATCCCGCCGCCCACGTTGCCGCCGTCACCTTCGATATCGGCGCCGACGGCACTTTCGCCGTAGCGCGCAATCATATGGAGCTCGTCTCTGGCGGACTTGCAACATATCTCGAAAGTGACGCGGCGTCCGATGCGGCGATCCTCTCGTCGATCCCACCCACTTCGTTCGCCGGTATGGCCCTGACCGTTCTGCCTTGGCTGTTGAGCGGCGGCACACTCACGCTCCATCACGTGTTCGATCCGAACACATTCGCCGTGCAATGCCACCGGCAGAATGGGGGTATCATCGTTTTGCCCGGTCCGGCGCTCGCCGCGGTCGCGTCGGCTGGGTGCCTCGGCGAGCAGACCAAGACAATTGTCACACTTTGGCGCTCGCCCGAACGGATTGGCGCGAGCGCACCGTGGCGCAGCAAGGCAACGCTGATTGACGTCGCGAGTTTCGGGGAAATCGGTCTGCTGGCAGCGCGGCGCGGACCGGATGGGCTTCCGGCTCCGATTCCTTGCGGCTCGATTGGTGCGCCGCGCGGCTCGGCCAGCGCGGTACCGATGTGCGAGGCCGTGCGCACTGGTGCTGGCAGACTTGCGTTGCGCGGTTCGATGGTGCCGATGCACGCCTTCCCACCCGGCGCTGAACGCGGCCACACGACGCATCTTTCGGCGGATGCCGCAAGCTTTGTCGAGAGTGGGTTTGGTTGCGCGCTCGATCGTAACACAATCACACTGTCGATCACCGGAGCACGCGGCGGCCTCACCACCATCGGCGGCTATCGGTTCTGCCAACGCGACGTCGATGCGTTGGTCGCGAATGTCGATCCGACCGCTACCATCATCGCCCTGCCCGATGTATTGCTTGGCCAGAGGCTGGCCGGCGCCGCAGCCGACTGCGCCGCGATCGCCGCTCGCTTGCAATCGGCCAATCCACTGATCGCCGGGGCGTTTCGCCTGCGTAATGCCGCTTAATCCGAGGTTGTCATTGACGGGGCGTTAACACGCGGCCGTTAAGTTTGGTCGTGATTTTGTACCCGTCGCGTGCGCCTGTATGTTGCTTCAAGGTCCCATGATCGTCGTCGCCGAGCAGCCGGCGATTGATCTAGTCGAAGCGCTCGGCGCCGCCGGCGCCTTCCCCATCGTCGAAGCCAAATGGAGCGACGCGCCGAGAGCGTTTGTCGCAGTCAAGCCTGCAGCATTAGTAATCGCCGAGCCGGGTCCGCCGCCGAGCGAGTCCGCCGCGCGCATGCTCTGTATGCAGATCGCCACCGTGAATGGCCCAATCGTGCCGACGGTTGCACTTGCGCACAGTAATGTCGAAGCCGCCATTCCAACCGCGCTGACGGTCGACGCGGGCCTACCGGTGGAGCGGGTGGTCGCGCGGCTACAATCAGCCATGCGCGTGCGCGCGCTTCATGCGACTGCGCTGCGCCGCATCGAGGTGTCTGCCGCTCATGGTAGAACGATGCCGCCGCTGCCGATTGACGATGCGCTCCACGACGCTACCGTGCTGATCGCAGGCCGCGGACCACTGTATCCAGCGCTCAGCGTTGCGATGGGCGAGCGGATCAAGACGATCGGCGCACTCAGCGTGGAGACCGCCGCCAGGCATCTTAACGCGCGCGACGTCGACGGTATCGTGGTTGGCGACGGCTTCTCCCCGCGCATGGTGGAAGCCTTCCTTACCGTGCTGGCGCAGGACAATCGCTTCCGAGACATCCCGGTGGCGGTGATCGGCGAGGCGCCGACCGACTTCAGCGAGAGCCTGACCAATATAGATCACGTCGATGGCGATCCAGCCCGCATCGTGTCACGCATGGTGCCGTTGGTGCGCATGCATGCCTTCGAGGCGCGCCTCAAACGCATGCTCAAGTCGCTTGATGCTAACGGCATGCTCGATCCAGAGACCGGCCTGCTCACTCGCGATGCGTTCTGGCGCGACTTCGATAAGACGGTGGCCGACGCCGCCGATTGCAGCCAGGCATTGTCAATTGCGCGTTATGCCATCGAAGGCACAATGGACCTCCGCGCCGGCCTGGACGGCGCCCGCTTGGTGCCGCGGCTCATCCGCAATATCGATTTTGCCTGCCGCGACGACGACGGCTCGGTCCTGGTCGCCTTCACGCAGACCGATCTACGTAGCGCACATGTGGTTGCCCGCCGCATTGCCGCTGCGCTCAAGAATACGTTGCTGACGTTCCACCGCACCCACGATAAGGCCACCGTCCATGTGACGCTGGCAACGCTCAAGAACGGCGATACGCTGGCAAGCCTGTTGCAGCGCGTGATGGGCAGCCGCATGGTTGCCGCGGAGTGAGCGGCTGGCTAGGCTCTCCACAACAGGAGCCAGCCTATGTCCCATCGACCACCAGTCCGCATCGACGTCGTCTCCGATGTGGTCTGCCCGTGGTGCTTCATCGGCAAGCATCGTCTGGAGCAGGCCATCGCGCTCAAGCCTGACATTCCTGTCGAGGTGCATTGGCGGCCTTACTTTCTAAACGATTGGATTCCACGCGAGGGCATTTCGCGCGAGGAGTATCTCACCGCCAAATTCGGTTCGTCCGAACGCTACAAGGGCATCGCGCAGCGCGTCGTCGCGGCGGCTGCCGCCGAGGGCCTCAACTACGCGATGGATAAAATCAGCCGCCAGCCGAACACAATCGACGCGCACAGGCTGATCCGCTGGGCCGAGGGTATAGGCAAAGCGGCCGAGATGAAGCAGCATCTAATGGATCTCTATTTCACCGAAGGCGCCGATCTCACCAACCACGCTGTGTTGGTGCAGGCGGCGGCCGACGTCGGGCTCGACGCTGAAGACGTGCGCGCGGCATTGGTAAGCGACCAGGATGTTGCGGAGGTCGAGCGCGAGGCGCAGTCCGCCAAGAAAGCCGGCATTGAGGGTGTGCCGTGCTTCATCTTCGGCGGCAAGTTCGCGGTGTCGGGCGCGCAGGCACCGGAATATCTCGCCGAGGCTATTGAGCGTCTGGCGGCGGCCAGCGACGCGGCGGAGTAAGCGCGACCCATGAGGATCACCGCGGCGGTAGTGTTCGAGCGATCTGCCCCATTCAGTGTCGAGGAGGTAGACCTCGACGACCCACGCGGCGACGAACTGATGATTGAGGTCGTAGCCTCCGGCATGTGCGCGACCGATTTGCACGGCCGCGATGCCTATTATCCGACCAAATTCCCGAAAGTGTTTGGCCATGAAGGCGCCGGAATCGTGCGTGCGGTCGGGCGCGCGGTGACACAATTCAAGCCGGGCGACCACGTGGTGATGGCATATCCGTGGTGCGGCGAATGCCCAAACTGTCGTTCGCGGCGCCAGTCCTATTGCCTGCATGCTGGCGACCTCAAGCACGGCGGCACGCGAGCCGATGGCTCGACCCTACATTCAAAGGACGGCAAGCCGGTTTACGGCGCCTTTTTTCAGCAGTCCTCGTTCGGCACTTTCACTATCGCCAATGAGCGCTTCACAGTAAAAATTCGCGACGACGTGCCGCTCGACCATGTTTGTGCGCTCGCCTGCGGCGGGCAGACCGGCGCCGGCGCCGTGCTCAATGTGATGGAGCCAAACCCGGGAGACTCCTTTGTGGTATTCGGAGTCGGCGCGGTCGGCTTGTCCGGGCGGCGAAGATTTTAGGCTGTGACCCGATTATCGCGGTAGACGTGCACGGGCATCGCCTTGCGCTCGCACGTGAGCTGGGCGCCACACATACAATCAGCCATACCGGCCGCACCGATGTGGTGGTCGAGATCAAAAAGATCACTGGGTTCGGCGCGCGCTACACGCTGGAGACTTCGGCGGTTGCCGCCGTATTCCGCGAAGCGGTGGAGGCTCTAATGCCGGCCGGCACCTGCGTGTTGCTCGGCAGCGCGCGCGCCGGCACCGAAGTGTCGTTCGAGACACCGTTTCTGCAGAACGGCCGCGTCGTGCGCGGCGTGATTCAAGGCGACAGCGTGCCGAAGAAGTTCTTGGCCGCGCTCGCCGATCACATAATGGCCGGCCGTTTCCCGGTGGAGCGCATGATTACCTTCTATCCGCTCACTGATATCAATCGCGCGGCGTCAGAATCCGCCGCCGGCAAGACCATTAAGCCTGTGCTCAGGATGCCGCATTAGGCCGCCTTCGCGGGCGCGGCGATGCTCGCAAGCTTGCGGAGGATTGCGGCGGCACCTTTCAGGCGATCCTCCGGCCGCTCCCATTCGTCGTAGAATACAAGCTGCTGCGCCTTCGCATTCTTCGGGTCATTGCGCATGCGTACTGCGCTGCCCTGTTTCTGGATGAAGGTAAGCAGCCCTTCCGGATTGGCAAAGATGTTGTCGCGGAAGGCTAGCACAGCGCCCTTCGGCCCGGCCTCGATTCTCTCGACATTGGCGCGGTGACACAGGCTCTTGATCGCCACGATTTGCAGTAGATGTTCGACCTCCTTCGGCAGCGGTCCAAACCGGTCAACCATCTCGGCGGCGAAGCTGTCGATCTCGCGCTCCTCCTCGATCTCAGCCAGTCGCCGATAGAGCGCGAGGCGCACCGACAAGTCACTAACGTATTCTTCGGGGATCAGCACTGGCATGCCGATGGTAATCTGGGGCGACCAACGGTCGGCGACCGGCACGCTGGTGCCAGTCTTTAGACTGACAACTGCCTCCTCCAACATCTGCTGATAGAGCTCGAAGCCGACCTCCTTGATGTGGCCGGACTGCTCATCGCCGAGCAGATTTCCGGCGCCGCGGATATCGAGGTCGTGCGAGGCGACCTGGAAGCCGGAGCCGAGCGTGTCGAGCGATTGCAGCACCTTCAACCGCCGCTCAGCCTGCAGTGTGATTGGTTTCTGAACCGGCAGCGTGAACAGTGCATAGGCGCGCAGCTTGGAGCGGCCCACCCGTCCACGCAATTGATATAGCTGCGACAGGCCGAACAGGTCTGAGCGGTGTACGATTAGTGTGTTGGCGGTGGGTATATCTAGGCCCGATTCGATAATCGTGGTGGACAACAGTACGTCGTATTTGCCGTCGTAAAAGGCCGACATAATGTCGTCGAGCACGGTCGCCGGCATCTGCCCGTGCGCAACCGCGACGCGGACCTCAGGCATATTTTTGTCGAGGAAGTCCTTGGCGCCGGCCAGATCCTCAATGCGCGGACACACGTAGAAGGTCTGTCCGCCGCGATATTTTTCGCGCAGCATGGCCTCGCGCACCGTCACCGGATCGAATGGCGAAACGAAAGTGCGCACCGCCAGCCGATCGACCGGTGGCGAGGCGATGATCGACAGGTCACGCACGCCGGTGAGCGCGAGTTGCAATGTGCGCGGGATCGGCGTTGCGGTGAGCGTAAGGACATGCACTTCGGCGCGCAGCGTTTTCAGCCGTTCCTTGTGCGCAACGCCGAAATGCTGCTCCTCGTCCACGACCACCAGGCCGAGGTCCTTGAATTTGATGCCCTTGCCGAGCAGTGCATGGGTGCCGATGACGATATCGACGCGGCCTTCGGCAAGATCAGCCTTCACGGCATTAAGCTGCGCGTTCGGCACCAGCCGCGAGGCTTGCGCGATCGTTACAGCGAAACCACGAAACCTCTCGGTGAATGTCTTGAAATGCTGGCGCGCGAGCAGCGTAGTCGGCACCACCACCGCGACCTGCTTGCCGTTGATAGCGGCGATGAAGGCCGCGCGCAAAGCTACCTCGGTCTTGCCGAAGCCGACGTCGCCGCAAATCAGCCGGTCCATCGGGCGGCCGGAACCGAGATCCTTGACGGTCACCTCGATGGCGGCAAGCTGGTCCTCGGTCTCCTCGTAAGGAAAACCGGCGCAGAACTCGTCATACGCTCCCGGCCCGACGGTCAGCATTGGGGCTTCGCGCAACTGTCGCTCGGCGGCGACCTTGATCAGCTCGCCCGCGATCTCACGGATGCGGTTTTTCATCCGCGCCTTGCGCGTCTGCCAGCCGGTGCCGCCTAGGCGGTCGAGCTCGACATTGGTCTGTTCGGAGCCGTAGCGCGACAGCAGGTCAACGTTCTCGACGGGCAGGAACAGCTTGGAACCCTCGGCGTAATGGATCTCCAGGCAGTCGTGCGGCGCCCCGGCGGCCTCGATCGCCTGTAGGCCAACGAAGCGGCCGATGCCATGATCGACATGCACGACCAGATCGCCGGATGCCAGACTGGTCGCCTCCGCGATGAAATTGTCGGCCCGCCGCATAGCGCGGCGTGGCCGCACCAGCCGGTCGCCGAGGATGTCCTGCTCGCTAACAAACGCCGTGTCCTCGGTCTCGAAGCCGGATTCGATGCCGAGCACGGCAAGCGCCACGGTGTGCCTGGGCAGCGCCTGCGTCTGCGGCCAGGAGCCGACTGGCGTCAGATTGTGCAATCTGTGATCGGCGAGCACGTGGCGCATACGCTCGCGTGCGCCCTCGCTCCAGAGCGCAATCGCCACCCGTTTGCCGGAGGCCTGCAGACCGAGAACGTGCTGGCTTACAGCCTCGAACACATTGGCATTCGGCTCGGCGCGTTCGGCAGCGAAGTTGCGGCCGGTTCGGGCACCGACGTCGATCACATTGGACGCCGCCGGCACTGCGAACGGCGTCAGCCGCGCTAGCGCCGCGGCGTCGAGCCGCCGTTTCCACTCGCTCTCATCGAGGTACAGTCGCGTTGGCGGCAGCGGCTTGTAGAGCGGCGTCATGCCTTCGGCGAACGCCTGCTTACGAGTGCTGTAATAATCAGAGATCTGCGTGAAGCGTTCATGCGCGGCGTCTTCCGCCAGCGGCTCAACCGCGAGCGGCGTGCCCGGCAGATAGTCGAAGATGGTTTCAACTGTTTTGTGAAATAGCGGAAGCCAGTGCTCCACGCCGGGATGGCGGCGTCCCTCGCTGACCGCTTCGTACAGCAGATCATCGGGTTCGGCCGCGCCGAATTCGGAAACATAGCCGGTGCGGAAGCGGCGGATGCTTTCGGTGACGAGCTGGAATTCGGCGACGGGCACCAAATCGAGCCCGCGTAGGCTCATCTCGCTGCGCTGAGTCTGCGGATCGAAGCTGCGGATCGTCTCGAGCGCGTCGCCAAAGAAATCGAAACGTACCGGTATGTCGAGGCCGGGCGGATAGAGATCGAGGATGCCGCCGCGCACCGCATATTCACCGGGCTCGCGTACGGTCGAAGCACGGGTGAAACCGTTGAGCTCTAACCATTCGATCACCCCATGCATGCCGAGCACGTTGCCGGGCGCGACCGACAGCGCATGGGTAGCGACGAACTCGCGCGCGGGCACGCGTTGCGCGGCCGCATTGATGGTGGTGAGGAGCACCGAAGGCTTGTCGCGTCCCGTCACACGGGTGAGCCGCGACAGCGCGGTCATACGCTGCGCCACCACGCTAGCATTGGGCGAGACGCGGTCGTAGGGTAGACAGTCCCAGGCTGGGAATTCCAGCACCGCGATATCGGGTCCGAAGAACGCGAGGGCGCGCGAAAGCTGCGCCATCCGCTGCCCGTCGCGGCAGATCACGCAAAGCGAAATCGACGGCGCATCGGTGCGTGCCGCGATCGTGCGCGCCAGATCGGCCAGCACCAGGCCTTCGGCTCCGTCGGCGACCTGCGCGAGCGTTACGGCCTTGGCCGGACGCAATGCATCGGCGGGGGACTTCGCCATCGCTATATTTGCGGCCCCGTTTTGTGGAAATCGCGCAGGCGACGGAACAGAGCGGTGTCGAATTCGGCCGGCACTGGATCGGCGCCATTCACCCAGGCGTAGATCTTCTGGTCTGGCACCTCGAGCCAGCGTTCGTACTCGTCGAGCTCGCCGTCCTTAAGCGCTGCAATATGCGCGTCGGCGAAGCGGCCGAGCACCAGATCCATCTCGCGGATACCGCGATGCCAGGAGCGAAAGAGCAACCGGCGCTGACGCGGGTCGAGGCCATCGCTCGAAATACTGGTGCCTGTCACTTGCAAGTCTCCAACGCCAAAAACCCGGACGGGGCCGGGCAGCGGGTTATATAGAGATGAAAGGCCTAAATGTCATTGCTCTTCTCGCGTTCCCTGCTTGTGAGAAAGGGTCGGGGTGACGGGCAACGCGCAATCGAAAGCCTCCTCATCCCGTTTTCTCGCTTACGCTCGAAAACTAACCTCTCCCCGCCAGCAAGGAGAGATGAGATAAAAGAGACATGCGGCCACTTGTACTCAACCCATTGTTTGCGTCGCTCGCCAGCCTGCCCGGAGTCGGGCCGAAGCTGGAGAAGCTCTATGCCCGCTTACTCGACCGCGAGGCGCCGCGCGTCATCGACCTGCTGCTTCATCTGCCTTCGGGCGTAATCGACCGGCGCGCGCGGCCCAAGTTGAACGAGGTGCAAGGAGGCCAGGTTGCCACCGTGGCGGTGACCGTCGAGGAGCATCGCCCAGCCCCACGGCATCGCCCGCGCGCGCCCTATCGCATCATCACCAGTGATGACACTGGCATCACGCTGACGCTGATCTATTTCAACGCGAGGCCCGACTATCTCGAGAAGCTGCTGCCGGTCGGCGAACTGCGTTACGTGTCCGGCACTGCCGAATTCTATGAAGGAAATTTGCAGATGGTGCATCCCGATCGGGTGGTCGACAAAAAGGGCTTCGCCGACCTGCCGCTGGTCGAGCCGGTCTATCCGCTTACTGAGGGGCTCGCACTCGGTAATGTGCGGCGCGCCGTGGACGGCGCGCTGGCGCGGTTGCCGGCCTTACCGGAGTGGCAGGACGAGACCTGGGTCGCGCGCGAGCGCTTCCCGGTTTTTACCGACGCGTTGCGCCATCTGCACCGCCCGCATGAGCCGCGTGACATTCTGCCCGAGAGCCCGGCCTGGACCCGACTCGCCTATGATGAGCTGCTCGCTGGCCAGCTAGCGCTCGCACTCGTCCGTGCGCATATGCGCCGGCAGGCTGGCCGCGGGAGTGCCTCCGAAGGCCGCCTGCGGGCGCGCGTCCTGAAGGCGCTGCCGTATGCGTTGACCCATTCGCAGCAGAAGGCGCTCGATGACATCACCACCGACCTCGCTCGCCCACAGCGCATGCTGCGGCTGCTGCAAGGCGATGTCGGATCCGGCAAGACCGTGGTTGCGCTCGCCGCCGCCGCCACCGTGATCGAAGCTGGCCGGCAGGTCGCCTTCATGGCACCGACTGAGATCCTTGCGCGCCAGCACCTTAACACCATCACGCCGCTGGCAGAGGCTGCCGGCATTCGTGTCGCTATCCTCACCGGACGCGAACGCGGCGGTGAACGCCAGACCATTTTGGATAGACTCGCGCTGGGCGATATCGATCTGTTGATCGGCACCCATGCGCTATTCCAGGAAACCGTGGCGTTTCATGACTTAGCGCTGGCGATTGTCGACGAGCAGCATCGCTTTGGCGTGCATCAGCGATTGGCACTGACGCAGAAAGGTGAAGCGGTCGACGTTCTGGTGCTCACCGCCACGCCGATCCCGCGCACTCTCGTGCTGACTTATTTCGGCGACATGGATGCATCCGAGCTGCGCGAGAAGCCAGCCGGGCGCCAGCCGATCGACACCCGCACGGTTTCGTTATCGCGCGTTGCGGAAGTCGAGGATGCTGTTGGCCGCGCG
>Ga0207761_1000120_pt1 | contig 24528 bp, 18 predicted proteins | sample LuqExpMetageno34_FD_187792 | JGI IMG/M metagenome (GOLD analysis project Ga0207761, IMG submission 187792) | Tropical forest soil microbial communities from Luquillo Experimental Forest, Puerto Rico - Sample 34 (SPAdes) | ecosystem: Environmental > Terrestrial > Soil > Tropical forest ... | reverse complement strand
CCTCGAAAAGCTCAGGGTGTCAAATTATCGAAAAGAGCTGCTTTCAGCGCGGGTAGTTACGCAACGTGCTCAGGAGGTGCAGTATGAAGCATAAGCTTTCGCACGCGACGACCCTGCACGATCGCGAGACGAAACAGGTGGAAATGGTTCGCGCGGCGGGCATTCCGTCCAAAACGGTGTATGTCTACGACGGATTCAAGGTCGAACCGAGCTATCAGAGTTGGCCGATCGAAACGATTCGCCAGCAGGAGAGCTACGGATTGCTGTCCAACCCGAAGGTATGGGTGATGCAGGAATTCAAGAACAGCGACGAGAATCACCTGGGCATGCCACTGCCCAAAGGCCGGGTACGTTTCTACCGGCGCGATGACGACGGACAGCTCGAGTTCACCGGCGAGAATGTGATTGATCATACGCCGAAAGATGAAATGCTGCGGCTTTACACCGGAAACGCGTTCGATATGACGGGCGAGCGTACGCGCACGGATTATCGCGCCGACTTCAATGGAAGGTGGATGGACGAGACCTTTGAAATCAAGGTGCGCAACCACAAGAGCGAGAAAGTAGATGTTCGCATCGTGGAGCACCTGTACCGGTGGAGCAATTGGGACATCGTGAAGAATTCCGACCCGTTCAAGAAGCTGGACAGCCGGACGATTGAGATTCCGGTGGAGGTGCCGGCGAACGGCGAGAAGACGTTCTCGTATAAGGTGCATTACAGCTGGTAGGTAGGACGCGCGTTTAGCACAAAGGCATTCGCGTCCCAAGACCCAGCCTCACGAAACGAGGGTGGGGCACGCTGGCCAAACCGCGGGTCTGAAGACCCTCCACTACACACACGCGCCGATCGGGAGATCGGCGTTCCCAGGATACAGCGCACAGCAGGAATGCCTGTGCCACTGGCGGAAAATTTGGGCGTCGGCTACACTGAATTGTACACACACCGTTGTGCACGATTTTGTCCCCTTATATATGGGAAAGCAGCTATGACCGAGACGAAAACCACTGTGCCCGCTAACAAGGCCCCTCGGCCGACCTGGAAACCGGCAGGAAAAGTCCATGCCAGCGAGCAGCCGTTTAGCTATCCGCTGAAGCGCGAGTTTGTCGAGCCCGACTGGACGCGCTTGCCGGGCTACAAAAACGTCACCAAGGAAGAGTGGGAAACCGCGCTGTGGCAGCGGCGTCACACGGTCAAGAACCTCCGCGAGTTCAAGGAAGTGTTCGGGGAGTTGATGCCGGATTCGCTGTTTGCCAGCGTGGAGCGCGATATTCGAGACCGCGCCACGATGTCCATCCTGATTCCGCCGCACATGCTGAACACCATGGACGAAAAGGATCTGTGGAACGATCCGGTGCGGCGCTACATGCTGCCGGCGTTTGACGACCGTCACCCGGAATGGCCGAGCCACCCGAAAGCCAGCCGCGATTCGCTGCACGAAGCAGACATGTGGGCGGTGGAAGGGTTGACGCACCGCTACCCGACCAAGGTGCTGGCCGAGTTGCTTTCAACCTGCCCGCAGTATTGCGGACACTGCACGCGCATGGACCTAGTCGGCAACGATGTGCCGCAGGTGGTGAAGCTGAAGTTTCAGATTCCGCAGAAGGATCGCTACCAGCAGATGCTGGAGTATTTGCGGGTGACCCCGTCGGTGCGCGACGTGGTGGTGAGTGGCGGCGACATTGCCAACACGCCGATCGGAACGCTCGAAGAGTTCTGCTCCAAGCTGATGGACATTCCCAATATTCGGGATATTCGTCTGGCGACGAAGGGCCTGATCGCGCTGCCGCAGCACTTCCTGCAAGGCGACGTGCTGGCCGGGCTGGAACGTATGGCGAAAAAGGCGCGCGAGAAGGGTGTGGACATCGCGGTGCACACGCACGTGAACAATGCGCAGCAGGTGACGCCACTGGTGCGCAAAGCGGTGGAAGCGCTGCTGGATATGGGATATCGCGATGTGCGCAACCAGGGCGTGTTGCTGCGCGGAGTGAATGGCACGGCGAAGGATCTTCTGGAGTTGTGCTTCACGTTGCTCGATTACGGCAAGATCATGCCGTACTACTTCTACCAGTGCGACATGATTCCGAACGCTGAACACTGGCGGCTGGCGATTCACGAGGTGCAACAGTTGCAGCACGACGTGATGGGTTATTTGCCGGGATTTGCGACGCCGCGCATGGTTTGCGACGTGCCGTTTGTCGGCAAGCGCTGGGTGCATCAAGTGAAGGAGTACGATCGCCAGCTCGGTATTTCGTACTGGACGAAGAACTACCGCACGGGAATCGAGGCGGACGATCCGGAAGCGCTTTCGCGGCGCTATGAGTATTTTGATCCGGTGTATACGCTGCCGGAGTTGGGCCAGCAATTCTGGAGAGGCAGCAGCGTGCAGCAGACGCTGTCGAAGTAAGAAGCGGGAAGAAAACCAAGACCGTCATTCCGAACGGAGTCTGCAGAGTGAGGAATCTCTCTTCAGTCGCCCGAGGTGCGCTGGTTGTTCTCGCGCAGATCGCAGAGATGCCACGACCACACGAATCGTTCGGCAAAGATCAGGGCAGCGGAGGCCATGATCGCGAGGCCGATCGCTGGGGATGAGTGCCGGACGTGGTTTCCGGCGCACACCAAGATCACGAGCGCCACGTCGCGGAGCCAGCCGAGCGTAATCAGTGATTTAACCAAGGCAGTAGTCCTATACCTATCCAGTCCTAGGACTACTTTACGCTAAGTCAAAGCTCTGTGCTCCGCCCGTTCGGGGGCGTTTTCCAAGTGGCAACAGCTTCCTGATGGCTGCGTGAAGCTTAGCGCAAGGTGAATTCGATCCGCCGGTTCCGGAATTTGCCTTCTTCGGTGTCGTTGGTCGCCACGGGACGCGTATCGCCATAACCCTTTGCGACCAGCGCATTGCCATCCACGCCTTGTTGAATCAAGTAAGCGCGAACCGACTCCGCCCGCTGTTGCGACAAGGCCATGTTGGATGCGGCGTCGCCGGTATTGTCGGTGTGCCCGCCGACTTCAAGGACGGTTCCGGAGGGAGCGGCCTTGATCGCGAGGGCCACTCTGTTGAGGTAGTCGGTGCTATCCGCCGGAATTTGCGCGCTCGCGGAAGCGAAGTTGATGACATTCAAATTCAACGCATTGATGAGATCGCTGGCAGTAAAGCCCGGTTTCAGAGCTCCCAGAGCAGCGGTAGCCTTCTGCGTGGCAGCCTGCACGCGCTCGGCAATGTTGAATGCGGTGTTGGTGGCCGCTTGACGCGAGCCCCAGAACCAGTAGCCCAGCAGTAACAACGCAACGAGGGCGAGAAGTGGCCAGAGCCACGAAGCCCCGGACCTGACTTTCCTTTCGACGGCATAGGCGGCATCGCGAGTTCCGGCAGCCATCGCCGCTGTAGCGCTTCCCGCATACGCGAGAACATCACTCGGAAGCCGGTTGGGAACAACTCCGCCGGGAGTAAGCCGCTGAATCAAATTAGGCAGCATAAGAGAGAGAGCGGAAGCGGCCGTAGAAAAGGAGAGGCCTGACTTCGATGCGATCTTGTCAATGGAATCGCGACCGACGGCCAATTCCAAACCGGTGGTGGAAAGGGGGCGGGGGTTCGTCCCTCCAATCCAGGACGAGACTATTTCGGTCAGTCCGGCTTGTCGAAATCGATCGAGGAAGCCGCTCAAGCCGCCCGGAGTGTCGGTGATCATGGAGAGCAAGCCGGAGAGCAAAGAAGTGGTTTTGGAACCGCTGATGCCGAGCTGAGTTCCGACATCCGTCAAAACTGCATCGAGTGTGCCCATGTTGTGCTCCTAGATGTTGGAATCGATAAAGATGAACGGGCGGACTGGGCGGAAGGCGACTGGGCGGAAGGATTGAGAGGTTAGCAGATTGACATGCGGCACGAAAGAGGAGAAAGCGGTGGTGCCGGCCGGAGTTCAGGCCTGGTTGATGAGGCCCTGCTTGATCGCGAAACGCACCAGGTCGGCGTTATTCTCGAGGCCAAAATCCTGCATGATGCGGTATTTGTGAAATGCGATGGTGCGCGTCGCCACGTTCAGAATGGCGGCGGCTTCTTTCATGGTATGGCCTTCCGCCAGAAGCTGCAGCACTTCGCGCTGGCGGGCAGTGAGCCCCCGGGAAGAATCGGGGCGCGAATCGCGAGTGGAAAGTTCCTGCATGGCCTCACGCAGGGCAGGAGCGATATAACGGCCTCCCCGCAAGACATCGCGAACCGCTTTTAGGAGTTCGCTGCCCGCAGATTTCTTGAGCAGATAGCCGGAAGCCCACTTCTCCATGGTCTCCGCGGCAATCTCCGGGTCCTCGTTCATCGTGAGCACGATAATCTTGATTTTGGGCAGAGCTTGCTTGAGCTGCTCGCTGGCGTCCAAACCGTTGAGCAGCGGCATGTTCAGGTCGACCAGGACGAGATCCGGTTTCAGCTCGCCAGCGGCTTTGAGAAGAGCGCGGCCGTCGCCGACGGTTCCGACGACCTCGAACTCCGGCTCCAAGAGCCGCTTGAACGCTTCCGCTACCAGGGTGTGATCGTCTGCAAGCAGAATCCGAGCCTTGGTCAATCCGCCTCCCCGAACTTCGCCGTTAAGGTGCATTGCAGGTACGGTCTAACACTAGCGACGTACAAGAGGATACAGGAGGGCTGAAACGAGAGAAAGGGCGACGATTCGGCGAGGAGGACCGGTGCTATCAGTGCGGGAGTTGCTTTCCAGGAGGTGCTCACCATCGAGCAACCCATCGCGGCCTAGAAATTCTCCGCCCAAGAATTTCTAGAAACACTCCGCCCCGTTGAATCAACGAAACGAAACTTGCAAACCGCCTGGGTTGCTCGAAAGTAAGCACCAACCGCGGGTGAGATTTCGAGAGGTGTGGAGACACCTAAAATGGACGCCCCCACTCCGAGAGCGAGGATGCCGAAAAACAGGGCAGAAGTGAACTGTCATTAGTTACAGTTTTCGATGACGACGCGGTAACAGTTGAAAAAGGGCTTCCATGCCTAGTACTGGCTTAGATTTCTCATTCCAGAATGGTTAGAGGCTTTCGATTGGTTTTATATGTAGCAAAGTAAAAAAACCGTAAACTACGCAAGAAGGCAGCGCCGCGGCTCCCGCGATTTCGAGGACTGTCACTTCTCCCAGTTGTTTCCGGGATTAAACCCATTTAATAAGAGGGTCTGACCTCCGTTCCCCAGGTCTCACAGGAGCAAAGGATGGGCTCGCGTCCGCGCATTTTGCTTGCCGACGATCATCCCGGTGTGCTCGAACATGCGCAAAGGATCCTCGCCACCGACTACGAAGTGGTGGGCCAGGTAAATGACGGCCGGGCAGCCGTGGACGCAGCCTTTGCGTTGTGTCCCGACCTGGTAGTGCTCGACGTGATGATGCCGGAATTGGATGGGTTTAATGCCGCCCGGGAACTGCGCCGGCGGGGCTCATCGGTGAAGGTTGTATTGTATTCCTGACGGTGCAGCAGGATCCGGAATATGTTTCGGCGGCGATGGAGAGCGGCGGGCTTGCCTACGTATTGAAGTCGCGGATGTACGCGGATCTGGAGCACGCCATACGCCAGGCGCTGGCGGGAAGTGTTTTTGTTTCCGAACTGATTGCTTGAAAACTCATTTGGGTTTTCCGTTGATTACTGAAGCTTGGCTTCAAGTTGCGCCCAGCGCGCGTAGAGATCGTCGATGGCCTTCTGATCCGCTTCCAACTCGAGGGAAAGCGCCGCCAGCCGCTTTGCATCGCTCATAACGGCGGGATCAAGCAGGGAATCGTGCTTGGCTTGCAGTTGCTTTTCCGCGCCCGCGATGCGCTCTTCGATGGTCTCGAGTTCGCGAGCCTCTTTGTAGGAGAGCTTGCGTTTGGGCGTGTTGGCTGGGGCGGAGGATTTGAGCTGGGGCTCTGTAGTCTTCGAGGCAGCGTCTTTCGAGGCGGAAAGGCGCGACTTTTGCCAGGCTTCCCACTGCGAGAAGTCGGCAAAGCGCTCGGCGTGGCCCAGTCCATCCAGACCGAGAATCACCGTGGAAACCCGGTCGAGCATATAGCGGTCGTGGGTAACCAGCACCAGCGCGCCCCGGTAATCCAATAGACTTTCTTCCAGAATCTCGAGCGTGGGGATATCCAGATCGTTGGTCGGCTCGTCGAGCAGCAACACGTCTGCGGGCTGAAGCATGAGTTGAGCAATCAGTACGCGGGCGCGCTCGCCGCCGGAGAGGCGGCCGACCCGTTGGTTCAGTTGTTCTCCAGTGAATAGAAAACGCGCGGCCCAGCCTGCCACGTGAATGACTTGATCCTGGTAGATGACCGAATCACTGTCAGGAGCGAGTGCGCGGCGAAGGGTGATGTCCGGATCCAACACGCGGTTCTGGTCGAAATAGACGACGCGCAAGGATTCGGCTGACCGGATTTTGCCTTGCTGGGGTTTCAACTCACCTTTGAGCAAGCGCAGCAAGGTGGTTTTGCCGCCGCCATTTGGTCCGACAAGTCCGACACGCATCCCGGACGTGATGATGAAATGGATGTGCTCGAAGAGCTGCCGTTCGCCGAGAGCAAAGCTGACGTCATCCAGGGTAAGTAACTGGCGGGTCTTACGGTCGGAGGAGGTGAAATCGATCTGCGCGCTGGAAGAGCGGGTGCGCGAGCTCAATTCGGCGAGTTCACCAATCAGCTCGTGCGCCTTGTCGATGCGAGATTTGGCCTTGGTGGTGCGCGCTTTGGGGCCGCGGCGGAGCCATTCGATTTCCGTGCGCACGCGATTCTCCAAAGCAGCTTGACGATTTCTTTGCGCGTGGAGGTGGAGTTCTTTCGCTTCGAGGAATTCGCTGTAATTCCCGGAGGCGCGCAGGGCGCCGTTCTCGTAGGCGGCATTCAGCTCGACGATTTCATTGGCGACGTTTTCGAGGAAGTACCTATCGTGGCTGACGACGACCGAAGCGAATGAGGCGTTTCGGATCACGGATTCGAGCCAGTCGATTCCGGCCAAGTCGAGATGGTTGGTCGGCTCGTCGAGAAGGAGCACATCCGGCTGGTGAAGCAGACCTTCGACAATCGCCAGCCGCTTGCGCCACCCTCCCGACAGCGTGGCCGCTTCCGCATCCAGATTCGTGATGCCCGCGCGTCCTAGAATTTCGGCGGTACGGCCGGGCCGATCGGACTCGGCAACGCCCGCGCGGTCCAGAGACCGCGTAATGACGCCGCGAACAGTTTCTCCCGGCGAAAAATCCGATATCTGACGGACCAAGCTGAGGCGCGTGCCTTTGCGAATCGCGACATCGCCGGTGTCGGGAGAGGTGCGGCCACTGAGAATGTCCAGCAGCGTGGATTTGCCGGAGCCATTCGGGCCGATGATCCCGACACGGGCGCCTTCCGAGACAATGAAAGAAACATTTTCGAACAATGGCGAAACGCCGAATCGCTTCGACAAGCCCTGTGCGCTGATGATGGGTGGCAAGAGTGCGTTTGATCTCCGGTAGCTTGGTCTTTCAGGATACCAGCGGGACGCTTCAGAACCGAAATCCACAATCGCGGGGCCTCGTGCGGCGGAATGGCTCTTTCGCAGCTATACTTGGCGGTGAGGAACCAAGCCAAGCTTGTGAACGCCGCGAAAAACCCCGATCCTATCCAACCGTTGACTGAAAAATTCCAGGCCATGTTTGACGCTCCGCCAGTGGTGGTGCAGGCGCCCGGCCGGGTGAACCTGATCGGTGAGCACACCGATTACAATGACGGCTTTGTGCTGCCTGCGGCGATCCAGTTTCATACGACGGTTGCGATTGCGCCGCGAGCGGAGAAACGCCTTGTCGTTTTCTCCGAGAACTACGCGGAGCAAGTGGAGTTCGCTCTGGACGGACTGCCCGAGACCGCCCGGCACCACTGGAGCGACTACGTAGTTGGAGTTGCGCGAAAACTGCAAGAACGGGATGTGCCGTTGCATGGCGCCAGCGTGTTGCTTCAAGGGGACGTCCCTCAAGGTGCGGGCTTAAGCTCTTCAGCGTCTTTAGAGGTGGCCGTCTGCCACGCGTTTCTCGAAGTGGCGGGACAAAGCCTGCCCGGTGCGGAGGTAGCATTGCTTTGCCAGCGCGCCGAAAACGAATTTGTTGGGGCGCGCTGCGGCATCATGGATCAATTCGTGTCCGTGCATGCAGAACAGAACCACGCGCTACAGCTCGATTGCCGGTCGCTGGAATTCAGCCACGAGCCACTACCGCGGGAAGTCCGAATGGTGATTTGCAATACCATGGTGAAGCACAGCGTGGCCGGCGGCGAATACAACCAGCGTCGTCAGGAGTGTGAAACGGGAGCGCGATGGTTTGCCGAACGGCGGCCCGGGGTGAAAGCGTTGCGCGACGTCTCGCGGGAAGAGTTCCGGCGCGAAGAGAGTGCATTGCCGGAAACAATTCGCAAGCGTTGCCGGCACGTCATCACCGAGAATGCGCGAGTTCTGGAAGCGAGCGACGCCTTATGCAAGCGCGACCTAGTGAAATTCGGGAGACTGATGGCAGAATCGCATGGCAGTTTGCGCGATGATTTCGAAGTGAGCTGCCGTGAACTGGACCTGATGGTGAACTTGGCGACGGAGATCGAAGGCGTGTACGGAGCGCGCATGACCGGCGGCGGATTTGGAGGTTGCACGGTGAACCTGGTCAAAGCCGAGCGTGTGGAAAACTTCCAGATGAGGATCGCGGCTGAATACGAGCAGGCGGTCGGGCAGCGGCCGGAAATTTACGTGTGCACCGCATCGGCGGGGGTGAGGCGGGTGCGATGAGAGTTCTGGTTACAGGCGGAGCGGGTTACATCGGGAGTGTGGTGGCGGGACAACTTGTGTCCGCGGGACATCAAGTCACGGTGATCGACGATTTGAGCCGGGGACATCGGGAGGCGGTCCCGAAGAATACCGAGCTTGTGGTGGCGAATCTGGCGGACCAGGAATGCCTGGATCGCTTGTTCCGCGCAAATCGATTCGAAGCGGTGATGCACTTCGCGGCATTCATCGAAGCGGGCGAGTCGATGAAGACGCCGGAGACATTTTTTCGCAACAACACGGCGACCGCGCTGGGAGTACTGGAAACCATGTTGGCGCACGGCGTGAAGCGATTCGTCTTTTCGTCCACGGCGGCTTTGTTCGGCAATCCGGTGAGGACCCCGATCGAAGAAGACGATACCGTGCAGCCGACGAACGCGTACGGCGAGTCAAAGCTGCTGGTCGAGCGGATGCTAGCCTGGTTCCACCGGATTCATGGCCTGCGGTATGCGAGTTTGCGTTATTTCAACGCTGCCGGCGCGGCTTCACCGGATCATGGTGAGGCGCACCAGCCAGAGACCCACCTGATTCCGAGATTGATGCTGGTGGCGCTTGGCCGGCAGCCGCGCAGCGAGATTTTCGGCACCGACTATCCAACGCCGGACGGCACTTGCGTGCGTGACTATATTCACGTGAGCGATCTTGCCACCGCACATTTGCTGGCACTCGATGCACTCGAAAAAGCGGACCGGCTGGTCTATAACCTCGGCAATGGCAAAGGGTTCAGCGTGCGGGAAGTCGTGGAAGGTGCGCGGCGCGTCACCGGCCACGCGATCCCGATCAAGGAATCTTCGAGACGGCCGGGCGATCCGGCGGTTCTGATCGCGAGTTCGGAAAAAATCCGCCGCGAGCTCCATTGGAATCCGAAATATCCCGAATTGGACGCGATTCTGAAAAGCGCGTGGGAGTGGCATCGGAATCATCCAAACGGATACGCGGCGAGCGGCGCAAAATGAGCGCAGAAAAAAGCCGGGTTTTGCTGAGTGAATACCCTCACCGCCGCTTCAACCCGCTGACGGAAGAATGGGTGCTGGTCTCACCGCACCGCGCGCAGCGGCCCTGGCAAGGGCAGATCGAGCACGGAGTTCGTGAAACAGCGCTGGAATACGACCCGCAGTGCTATTTATGCCCGGGAAATTCGCGAGCGGGCGGAGCGCAAAACCCAAAATACACGGGAACCTTTGTGTTTGAAAACGATTTTGCGGCGTTGCGCACAAATGTGCCTAACGGCGAGTTTCTCGGGGGCGATTTGTTGCAGGCACGCAGCGAACGAGGCACGTGCCGGGTGGTCTGCTTTTCTCCGCGGCACGACCTGACACTTGCGCGAATGAATATGACCGACATTCGCCGAGTGGTCGATACGTGGTGCGAAGAGCTCACGACGTTGGGCAGCCAGCCCGATGTGCGCGCGGTACAGATTTTCGAAAATCGCGGCGAGATGATGGGCTGCAGCAACCCGCACCCACACGGGCAAATCTGGACGAACGAAACGGTGCCCGACGAACTGGCCCGCGAAGTTGTTACGCAGCGAAAGCACTTCGAGAAGAATGGCGCGAGCCTGCTGGACGAATACTTGAAGCTGGAAGTCGAGCGAAAAGAACGCCTGGTCTGCTTTAACGATCATTTCGTTGTCGTGGTACCGTTCTGGGCGGTTTGGCCGTACGAAACGATCGTCATCAGCCGTCGATGTGTGGCCTCTTTACCGGAGTTGACGCCCGATGAACGCAACTCGTTGGCGGATGTTTTGCGGCGTATCACCACGCGATACGACAATCTGTTTCAAACTTCGTTTCCATACACGATGGGCTTTCATCAAGCACCAACCGATGGCGCGGCTCATCCGGGATTCCACCTCCACGCACACTTTTATCCGCCGCTACTGCGTTCGGCCACGGTTCGCAAGTTCATGGTCGGCTACGAAATGTTGGCCATGCCGCAGCGAGATATCACGCCTGAAGTGGCCGCCGAGCAATTGCGCGCCCTTCCGGAGAAGCACTATCTGGAGGGGAAGTAGGTGCGCAGAGGGAGAGGTGGTTTGTGGCGAGAAATTGTGACGATGGTCACATTTTCAATGGGTAGCCGTCACGTCAGTCGGTGTTGCGCCTCACTCTCCCTCCTCTTCTAGTGCCTTTCTGTTATTGTCCGTTTTCCCTTCCGGCGGTGTACTGAACGCAACATAAACATCGGTGCAGTTAGGACATGCGGTCGCTCCACCGCACGGGTAAATGACTCGGAGCGCTTCTAAACTCCCAACTTACGCAAAACTGACCGGGCTGCTGCTCGCAGCGCTGGCTACGTTTGCGATCAATCTCAGAGCTGATAAAGATGCGGCGCGCCAGTTGACTGATACGGCGAAAGTCCCACCGATCATCTTTGTCCAAACGCCGAAAGTGGCAGCCACGGCCGGTTCGATGCGATTTCCGGAGGGGAGCCGCATCGCTGTTCTCGCGGGCGGCACGCCAAACAAGAAGCTGGTGGTATTGACGAAGGAGTTTTTTGCCGCGGCCGATCCGCAAGTCAACTTTGCTGGCACGCGAATATTGTTTGCGGGGCAGAAAGCGCAAGGCGATCACTGGCAGATCTGGGAAATGAACCTGGACGGCAGCGAGGTACGCCAGGTCACCAGATGCGAAGCGGACTGCATGCGGCCCGCGTATTTGCCGGCGGAAGAGATCGTCTTCACGAGCGTAGCGGCGGACGCGGGGCGACGGCGCTCGGCGCTGCAAGTCGCCGGCCTCGACGGATCGAATGTCCGTGGGGTCACGTTTGGCCCGGGCGATTGGTGGCTCGAGACCGTGTTACGCGATGGCCGGGTTCTGGCGTCGGCAAATTCACCGTTGACCGACACAGCGGCGAACCGGCTGCTCTACACGTTGCGGCCGGACGGCACCGGTCTGGAATCGTTGCGCTGCGAACACACAAAATCGGCGGATCGTGGAGAGGCTGCCGAAATGGAAGACGGCGCTGTTGTCTTCACGGAAAATACGGGCGCGTTGATGACGATCAAACGCGGCGCGCTCCACGAAGAGAAGATTGGACGGCCAGGACAGTTCTACAAAACGCCGAGTCTGGCCGGCAGTGGTTCCCTTGTTGTGGCGACGAAGGCGGCAAATGGGCCTCACTATCAGCTGGTCATCATTGCGGCGGATGGGCGCGGTGAATCGCGAACGATTTACAGCGATCCGCAATTTGACGCGGTCGAACCAGTTGCGGTCGAAGAACGCCCGGTGCCCAAGAGATTTTGGAGCAATCTGATTCTGAGTTCAGCTTCGGGATACTTCATCTCGCTGGATAGTGCCGACTCTGTCGATAAGCCAAAGAGTGCAGCACCCATTCGAAGTGTCCGCGTTCTCGCGCAAAGACCTGAAGGAGAAATTGTGTTGGGCGAGGCGCCGGTCGAGGCAGATGGATCGTTCTATCTGCAGGTGCCGGCGAATCAGCCAGTGCGATTTGTATTGCTGGACGAGCGAGGCGGGACGATTCGCGAAGAGCGGAGTTGGGTGTGGACGCGTCCGGGGGAGCAGCGCGGGTGCACAGGTTGCCATGGCGATAAAGCACTGGCTCCGGAGAATCGCTGGCCTTTAGCACTGCGACGGAAGGAGCCGCCGGCGATGCTGGGCAGCGAGTCGGCTGGGCACGAAACGGGAGAGAATCGTGGCCACTAGGAATTTGCGCGCAAAGTGGACTGCTGGTGCGATGTGCGTGCTGCTGGCCGCGAGTGCTGCCGCGCAAACACCGAAGACCACAGACACAAAAGACGCGGCCGCTTTACATTTTCCGGCATTTGAAGACGCAACCGAAAAATCGAAGATTCAATTCCGGCACTCCTTCGGCGAACAGGCGCTGAGTTCGATCATGGAGGCCACCGGCTCGGGCGCGGTCTGGTTCGATTACAACAACGACGGGTTGCTGGATCTGTATGTGCTGAGCGGCAAGTACATCGAGGGCGTAACTGACCACAGCCACGCGGATGGAAAAGACGCGACGAATCATCTCTACCGAAATAATGGCGATGGCACGTTTACCGACGTGACCGAGCAGGCAGGAGTGGCGGGCAAGGGATTTTCGATGGGAGTCGCGGCCGGGGACTACGACAACGACGGCTACGAAGATCTGTATGTGACGAGTTGGAATTCCGCGATCCTTTATCACAACAACGGCGACGGCACATTCACGGATGTGACCGAGAAGGCGGGCGTGCAGAACCCGCATTTTGGCGTCGGCGCGGCATGGGTTGATTACGATCGCGACGGAAAACTTGACCTGTTCGTCGGGAACTATTTGAAATACGACCCGAAAGCGAAGCGCTTGTACTACACCGCCGATGCGTTCGCGGGCCCGCTGGACTATGAGGGCGAGAGCAACCGACTGTTTCACAACAACGGGGATGGAACGTTTACAGACGTGTCGGAGCAAGCGGGAATCGCGAGTCCGGTTGGGCGCGCGATGGGAGTCACGGTCGGCGATTTCGACAATGATGGCTGGCCGGACCTATATGTCGCGAACGACCAGATGGAGAGCTACCTGTACCACAACAACCACGACGGCACGTTCACGAATGTATCGCTGGAACAGAACGTGGCCTATGGGACGAACGGCGACACGCCGTCGGCAATGGGGCCGATCTTTGCGGACTACGACAACGATGGCGCGCTCGATCTGTTTGTCTCGGACATGCGCTACCACCGGATGTTCCGCAATTCGCTGAAGGAGGGCTTCTTCATCGACACGACGGCTGACTCCGGGATCGCGCGGATGGCAGGGCAGTATGTCGGCTGGGGCGATGCAATCTTCGATTTCGATAACGACGGGTTGAAGGATTTGTTCGTGGTAAACGGCGGGCTGCACTGGCTGATTCCGATGGAAGATACGCTGCTGCGGAACAACGGCAATGGGACGTTCTCTGATATTTCCGCACAGGCGGGGAGCTATTTCAAAACGAAGAAGGTTGGGCGCGGGGCGTGCTTCGGGGATTTTGACAACGACGGCTATATCGACGCGTTCATCGTGGTGCTGGGCGGAAAGGGAATTCTAGTGCGCGCGGTGCCGCCACCGCCAGCGAACCGCTATCACTGGCTGACCATCAAGTTGATCGGAACGAAAAGCAACCGCGACGGATATGGCGCGCGAATTGAGGCAGTCGCCGGCGATTTAAGGCAAATCGTCGAAAATGAGCCCTCGTCCGGGTATCTCTCGCAGAACGATCCGCGCCCCCACTTCGGGCTCGGCACTCATCGGGAGGTCGATACGCTCACGATCAAGTGGCCGAGTGGGGTTGTGCAAACGCTGGAGCATGTGGCGGCGGATCAGATCCTGACGATTACCGAACCGGGCGAACGCAAAGCAACAACTCAGGGGGCGAAGCGATGAGCGGCTTTGCAGCCGACTTGCGGATCGCGCGACACCTGGTGGGCGTCGTGGCCATGTTGTGCACAGGATTTTCGTTACTGTCGTCGCGCACGGAGGCACAAAGCACGGCCGGGAAGAATGAATCCGGGTACCTGACGCCGGTTGAGGCGAAGTTCTCCTTGGACGGTACGAAGCTGTTTGTGGTGTGCGAAGACGCAGATGCGTTGCTAGTGGTGGACGTCCGGACGCAAAAGGTGATCCAGCGAGTCGCGGTGGGGCACAAGCCCCAGGATGTGGCGCAGTCCCTGTCCGGGCAGAAGCTTTATGTGTCGAACGAATGGAGCGACAGCGTCACGGAGATCGACGCAAAAACACTTCAGGTGACGCGCACGATTCCGGCAGGCTGGGGCCCGGTGGGGCTGACGACAGATCGCGCGGGCAAGACGCTGTACGTGGCAAACAGCATTGGGAATGACGTTTCGGTGATTGATCTGGCGAGCGGCACGGAAAAGAAGAGGCTGGCGTCGTGGCGCTCGCCGCATAACGTGCTGCTGTCGCGCGACAGACGCTTCGTGTTCGTTTCGAACATGCTGGGGCACCTGGGGCCGTGGGACCAGCCGCCAGTTTCCGAACTCACGGTGATCGACGCAGAAAAGCAGATCATCGCACAGCGAATTCAAATACCGGGAATCATCGAGTTGCGCCACATCGCCGAAGGTCCTGCGATAGAAGGCAATGACCTGATCGTTCCGTTTTTGCGCCCGAAGAACTTGAATCCGCTGATCCAGGTGGCGAACGGCTGGATTCTGACGCATGGAATTGTGGTGCTGCATCCAGCGGCCAAGGCGAAGAGCGGATATGAGATCGCGCAAGTGCTACTCGACGACATCGATTCGTATTATGCGGGCGCCAACGGAATCGCGTTCACGCCCGATGGCAAGCGCGTGCTGGTGACGGCGTCGGAAGCAAACGTGGTGTCCGTCATCGACACAGCGAAGCTGAAGCAGCGAGTAAAGACAGTACCGGCAGAGCAGTTGCCCAACCGCCTGGATTCGGCTGACACGTTCGTGGAGCGGCGGCTTGAGACCGGTGCGAATCCGACCGCCGTGGTGGTGTCGCGCCAGGGGGATCGAGCTTATGTGGTGAACCGGCTGGATGACAGCCTCACGGTCGTCAACCTTGTGGGTTCGCGAGTCGAAGGGCGAATTGACTTGAGCGGCGGGCTGAAGGCGGAGACGGCGCTGCGCAAAGGCGAAAAGCTGTTTCACTCCGCGAAGTTCTGCTTCCAGGGACAGTTCGCCTGCGTGACCTGTCATCCCGACAATCACATTGATGGCGTGTCGTGGAATCTGGAGACACCCGAGCTTGGCAAGGATCGAGTAGCCAATCGCACCTTGCGGGGAATCTCCGAGACCGCTCCATACAAATGGAACGGACACAACCCCGACCTGGAAACACAGTGCGGGCCACGCATCGCGAAGTTTTTGTTTCACTCGGAAGGATTCGACAAGGAACAGTTGGCGGACGTGGTGGCATTCATCAAATCGATTCCATTGCCGCGAAACCGCCACTTGGCAACCGACGGGCAACTCACGGTTTCGCAAGAACGCGGGAAAGCGGTTTTTTATCAGAAGAACTGTGACAACTGCCATCCCGCGGCGACCCACTACACGGCGCAGCGGAGTTTCGATGTGGGCACGGCCAATCAATATGACACGTCCGGGCTATTCGATGTTCCGCAGTTGGACCGGATTTACGAAAAGCCTCCTTATTTGCATAACGGCGAAGCGTTATCGCTCGAGGAGATTTGGACGGTCTACAACAACGACGACAAACATGGCGTGACATCGAACATGACGAAAGAGCAGTTGAACGATTTGATTGAGTTTCTGAAATCGTTGTGAGATTCGGAGAGCGAGCATGAACTACCGACAGATGACGGTTGCGGCGCTGGGAACGGTAGCGATCCTGCTGTTCGGAGCGTGTTCGCCTGCGCAGGAGTCGCCGCTTTATACGCGTTGGGAGAATTTCACAACCGCCAACGGCATGCCGGATGACAAAGTGTTTCAAGCCACCGTGGACGGTGATCGGGTGTGGGCCGGCACAGAAAACGGACTAGTGCTGATCGAGCACGGCAAAATTCAGAAAGTCTATAAACCGGAAGACGGGCTGGCAAACCGTGTGGTGACAGGCGTAGCGGTCGATGCGGCGACGGGCGACGTGTGGCTTTCGACGTTTGGCGGATTGAGCCGGCTTTCGGGCGGTGAGTTCAAGAACTACAAGAACCTGACGAGCGGCCTGGCCAACGACATTGTCTACGCGGTGGCCGTGCAGAACGAGTTCGTCTGGGCGGCGACAACGGCGGGAATCAGCCGGTTGAATACGCGCACGGGGGAATGGTCGATCTTCAGCGAGAAGAACGCACCCATGCATGAGCCGTGGTCCTACGGCATCGCGGTGACCGACAAGAAGGTGTATTTCGCAGTTTGGGGCGGGGGCCTGCTCGAATACGACATCGCGGGCGGCTGGTGGAAGCCTTACAACGATCCCGACGGCGAAATGGAGATTGTGCTGTTTCAGAATCAGGGACTCATTCACGACATCGTCAGCAATGTTGCCTATAACCGCGAAACGCAAATGGTCTGGGCGTCTACATACTTCGGTTTGAGCGGGTACGACGGCCACAACTGGCACAACTATTTGTCGACCGACAGCGCGATGGCGTCCGACTTTCTCAACGCGGTGCAGTCGCGGGGCAATGATGTGTGGGCGTGCACCGACAAGGGCCTGAGCTATCTGAATTTTAAGACCGGCGAATGGATCACGTACCGGCCCGCGGCTGACGGCAAGAGCGGGGAAATTGTGATCACCAGCGCCGACAAAAAAGTGGAGCACCGGCAGACCGGCACGACGTTGGCGCACAACTACATCCTGAACCTGGCGTTTCAAGGCGACGACATTTGGGTGGCGACGGCCAAAGGCTTGAGCCACGGTATGCGGGAACAGAATCATCAATCCAACAAGGAAGGGAATCGAAATGAGCACAAGCCAGCTAGCCGTTGATCGCACAAGCAGCGAAGAGAAGGAGATCGTAAAGAAGCGCGCGATCACCAATAAGGACGTGTTGAACGAGGCGTATGACTACCCGCGGCCGTCGTCGTTCTCGCGCGGATTCCGCATCGACATCAAGGGAGTCACGATTCTGCTGATCTCCGGAACCGCGAGCATCGACGAGTACGGACAAACGGTACACGAAGGCGATTTTCACGCGCAGACATTGCGAACCTACAAGAACATTACCGCTTTGCTCGCTTCCGAAGGCGCGACGTGGAAAGACGTCGTCCGCACCACCTGCTATCTGCGCGATATCGAGCGCGACTACGCGGTGTTCAATGAGACGCGCACAAAGTTTTTTGCGGAGCACGGATTGAATCCAGTTCCAGCCTCCACGGGAATTCAGGCCATCCTGTGCCGGCCGGACCTGCTGATCGAGATGGAAGCGATGGCCATTTTTGACACGGACCGGAAGTAAAGAAACGCCAGAGAGAAGGAAAGCCATGAACATAGCGGGAGCGGCGGCCAGCGCGGACTTCACGAAGATTTGCCCGCTGATCAGCCGCAGAAGCAATTTGAAGTATGCGGGGGATTCGACGCTGACTGTCCGAGTGAAAAACGTCGAGTTTGGCGGCGACCGGCCCGTCATTATCGGTGGACCCTGCTCAGTCGAGAGCGTGGAGCAGACACTGGAACTTGCCCACGCGGTGAAGGCCTGCGGAGCGGACATGCTGCGCGGCGGCGCCTACAAGCCACGCACATCGCCGCACGACTTCCAGGGGTTGGGTATGGAAGGGTTGGAGATCCTACGCGAAGCCAGTTTGCAGACCGGATTGCCAATCGTGACTGAGGTAATGGATCCGCGGTTGGTGGAGCAGGTGGGTGAGTACGCAGACATGCTGCAGATCGGTTCGCGGAACATGCAGAACTATCCGCTGCTCACCGAAGTCGGGAAATTCGGCAAGCCGGTGCTACTGAAACGTGGGATGGCCGCCAGTCTTTGCGAGTGGTTGGGCGCGGCGGAATATATCGCCAAGGAAGGGAATTTGCAGATTGTGCTCTGCGAACGGGGTATTAAGGCATATCCCTCGGGAGAATATTCGCGCTTCATTCTCGATCTGAACGTCATTCCCGCGCTGCAGGCAGAAACCTTTTTGCCGGTGATTGTCGATCCCAGTCACGCCACCGGCGTAGCCAGCATGGTTGAGCCTGCGAGCCGTTCCGCGCTAGAGGCCGGCTGTCACGGATTAATCATCGAGATCGCCAGCGACCGCCCCGGAGCAGCACGGCCGAAATGTGATGCGGCGCAAGCCATCAGTCCGGCGGTCCTGGGCAGAATCGTGGAATTCGCGCACAGTCGCGTGGGGCAACGATTGGAGAGCAAAGCCTGTGCTGTCTAGATTCGTATCGAGGATGATCTGCTCGGCTTGCGTATTGGCAGTGCCGGTTCTTGCGCAGACTCCGGAGAATTCCACATCACCGTCTCAGGCCGCGCCGAAGCGCTACGCCAACATGCCCGACGAAGCGGTGCCATATCGCAATTTCACGAAACCTTACAAGGAATGGTACCTGGCGCCAGAAACGCTGGAGTACAACGGCGCGGCACGCGATCGCGTCGACGAAGAAATGCTGAAGTCTCCCACGGTCAACATCGGCTTTCTTGGGCCCATCGAGAACAATCCCGAATCGCCATACGGAATCGCGATGCTTCGTGGAGCGCAATTGGCACTCGATGAAGCCAACGCGCGCGGCGGCTACCGTGATGCTTCTGGCGGGCAGGCAAAACCGTATACATTGATGATCCACAACGACGTGGCGTTGTGGGGCGCCTCGTCGTTTGAAGCGGTGAAAATGGCGTTCGACGAGCATGTGATCACGACGCTGGGTTCGATTGATGGCGCGTCGACCCACATCATGCTCCGGGTGGATCTGAAGCTGGAAGTTCCGATCATGGACACGGGCACCACGGACCCGACCGTGACAGAGACGCGCATTCCGTGGCTCATCCACAATTTTCCGGACGACCGCCAGCAGGGGTATACGCTTGCGGACTACATTTTCAAGCAACGCAAGCTGAAGAGAATCGGCGTAATTCGCACGCAATCGCGTTACGCGCGAGTGGGTGTGGCGAAGTTCTTCGATGAAGCGAAGCGCATGGGGCACGTGCCGGTCTTTGAGACGAAGTTCGACCGGGGCGACATTGACTTCACCCAGCAGATTCGTATGCTGCAGACCGCCAAGCTCGACGCCGTGGTGATCTGGGGTGAGTCGAAAGAGGCGGGGCTGATTCTCAAGCAGATGCGCGAGGCGGGAATGAAGCAGCCGGTGTTTGGCTCCAGCCGCACAGCGTACGCCGAGACCATTGCGATTGCGGGGGAGGCGGCAGCGGAAGGTTTTGTAACCACGTCGCCTTTGGATTTGTCGCGCACGGACGCGCGGTGGTTGGAATTCGTGCAGCGCTATCGCGCCAAATACGGCACGGACCCCGATGCCTACGCTGCTTATGCGTACGACGGAATGAACCTTCTGATCGGGGCAGTGGAAAAGGCGGGGCTCAACCGCGGAAAAGTGATGGACGCGTTTCGCGAATACGTGAACAAGACGTACGATGGGGTGGCGGGGCTGGCGCGTTTCGACCCAACGCTCAATAATATTGCCCCGCTGGGGCTGGCGCGCGTGGAAGGCGGGCGCTTTGTGTATTGGAACCCGCGCCAGGAGATGGCCGCGGCCGCGAAAGGTGGAGGGCAGCAGTAGGTGACCGGCAGCAGGCGAATTGCGATCGTCAGCACAATCGCCCTGCTCGCGATTGTGCAAGGCAGGTACGCCTTCGGGCAGACAACCGAAGCGCCGCAGCCGCCTTACGCCAGTATGGACCGCGCCGCGGTGGACTATCGGGGGCCGGGACGCGCAACTTCTTCGGACATCGTCAGCAAAACGGCCACGATCGGAATTCTGCTGCCGCTGCAAGGTGGGGAAGCCAAGCAGGGCCGCGAACTGCTGAAAGCGGCGCAACAAGCGATCAACGATGAAAATAAGAGCGGGCCGCTACCCGATGGCCGATCCTTGTCGCTGGCGGTCCGAAATGAATCCGGGAGCTGGGGGCAGAGCAGCTCGGAGATGATGCGGCTGATTACGGAAGATCAGTCGCTCGCGTTAATCATCGGCCCCGACGGCAACCTCGCTCATCAGGCCGAACAAATTGCCAACAAGCTGGGGATTTCCATCGTCACCCTAGCCAGCGATGCGACCACGACGGAGATCAACATCCCGTGGATCTTCCGCGTGGTGCCCAGCGACCAGCAGCAAGCGGAAGTAATTGCCCAGGCCATCTGCGACCGCGACAAAAAGGCAAGGGTGTTGCTCATTGCAACCACGGATCATGACGGGCGCGTGGGGAAAGCGGCGTTTTTGCGGGCGATGCAAAAGCTGGGAGCGAGCGCGGCGAGTGAGCTGGACATCGACCCGGAATTTGTCGACACCGGAAAAGTCCAGGAGATATTGAACTCCACGAAGTCCACAATCGTTGTGTTCTGGACCGACTCGCTGGTGTTCGAGGAATTGCTGGAACCGGTGCAAACGGAGCGCTCCGTGCAGTTCGTCTACGCCAGCGAAAAGGCGGCGCAAACGGTTCTGGGAATCGCGGCGAATCCGGCAAGCGCGGTGGTTCGCGTGCCGGTCACGGGAGTGTCGATCAACGAGCCGGGCGTGTCCGAGCAGGTGTACAGCGCGGTCCGGTTGATTGTGGCGGCAATTCGCGCGGCCGGCCCCAATCGCGCGCGTGTCCGCGATGCGTTAGCGCGCAGCACCATGGAATCCGGCGAAGGCTCGGGCCCGATTTTCGATGGAGCAGGGAACCTGCTGGCGAAGCCGCAATTGGTGCCGGTCAACTCCGCCATACGGCTGCCGGAAACAACTCGAGACAGATAATACGACGCAGTCGGTAGTCTGTAGTCAGTCCACGAAGTCGAGGGTCATGCCTTCGTGCCTGTAGAGGAAACCGACGAACTTGCCGAAGTCAGGGGAAGCGACATTGTTATACACGGTACTGAAATTTCCGTGATTGGTAATGTTGAGCGAATAGGCCCCGAGGCGGAAGTGATGTCCATTGCCGTTTTTGCCTTTCAGGAACGGCACACGGAAGGTGCGATACGCCTTGAGGTTTAGAGAGAAGAACTCGGGGAATCTTCGCCCGTTCGGCGTACCTACATATTGCTGGTTGACATCTATCGCCGAGTAGGGGAATCCCGAGTGGACATCCACGAGGGGGCTGAAGGTGATCTTCCATGGCAGCGCAATAATTCCCCAGGCGACAAAACGGTTGGGTATATCGGACGCTGAAATGCCGTACACATCCGGCCGAAACACGGGCGCAGCAAAGGGAATCATGACGTTGGGCAAATTATTCAGGTCACCGCGCGCACGGCTCCAGATGTAGGAGGCCTTGATCTGGTCGTTGGCCCGAAATGTGTAGTGCAGCGAGGCTTCGACCTCTTCGTAGGTGGAAGACCCAGTGTTCGTCAGCGCCATAAAAGACTGCTCACCGGGCACTGGCGCAGTAAATGGCTCGACTACGAATAAATAGGTTGTGTGGCTGTTGAGATAACTCAAATCCAGCTGCAGATTCTTGCGCAGCTCTCGAACGAAACCACCATTCCAAGTCAGGTTCCGGGGAGAAGTGGCCGGTTGCGAAGGCAAAGCCGGAGAGGACAGCGGATTCAGCCCTGCTGTGTATACGTTCGTATATGTTACCGGGCCCGCGATTGAAACTCCGCCGGCATCGAACTGAGTAATCGTTCGGGTAGGATTGGCCGCCCAATCTGCCGCCAGCAACGGAAGTACTCCGTAGAAGAGGCCAGCGCCGACCCGGACCACGGTCTTTTCGTCTTTGCCCGGCGAGTAGGCCAAACCGAGCCTTGGCGCCAAGCCTGCGGGCCAACCGAGAGTCTCGGTGCTCAGGCGTAGGCCGAGATCGAGACTGAGGTGTGAATTCAGCAGCCAATGATCCTGTGCAAACTCCGCAAAGATCGTATCGGAGGGAGCTTGGGCAGGCACAGAACTGAAGTTAGTGGTCTGTACCAGCAGATTATTCTGGTCGAGGACTTGAATCGGGTGGGATTCGGTTGTTCCGAAAAAGCTGCGCCAGTCGATATCCACACCGACGCGGATTTCGTGGGATCCCAGCCAGCGCTTCTTGGAGAATTCGTAATCGGTCAAATATTGGAATTCCTTGCCTCTCCGGGACCAGTTATTGAAATAATTGCCGCCGTATCCCTGCGGTGTGATCACCATGTCGTCAGGGCCGTATCCATGCGCGTTGCTGTCGAATCGTGTGTACTGAGCCACGGTCGAGAGAATGGCTCCGGACCCGAACTCATAACGATCGGAAAGTGCGACGGCGAGCCCGTTCTGATTGAGGCTGTTGGAGGCGGGCTGCGGTATAAGGGCGCTGATGTCAATGTGGTCTGTTCGCAGCGGAAAGGCGTTCACGGTCAAGGTCAGCAAGTGATTTTTTGCGAGAATCGCCTCTAGGGTGGTGAAGGAATTGAATCCCTGGCGCTTGCTGATATCGTTTGGCCACGGCAGCCCTTCTACCGTGGTCTTCTTCATTTCGTACTGAAATGATTCCGAGAGCAATAATTTGTGGGCAATCAAGGGAACGTCGAAAGAGATGGCAGGGGTCGCGCCGCCCAATCCTGCCATATGTCCATCCTTCCCCAAAATAGTGATACCGAGTTTCGTGATATTGAAATCCCACCCATCGGCTGGCGGCTTCGTTGCGATGGTAGTAAGGCCACCGGAAAAACTGCCGAGGCTAGCGTCGTAGGGCGTCTTGTAAACAGCAAAGGACTCGACGGCGTCAGTTGGCACAGTAATTCCGAAGCTGCCGGTTACGGGGTCCGTGTTTCGCGTTGAATTGATGATCAGCAGGCTCTGATTTTCGTCGGAGCCCTTGAACACCAGTTTGCTGTCGAGTGTCTGCACCACGCCTGGTGTAACCGGTATCACTTCCTTGACCGTTTCCTGCTGGGTGGGAAGTGTTACCAATTGCGTGTTGGTTACGACGGCCACCGGCGCGGAAGAGCTCTCCGTGGAGACAATCGACGCAAGCCCGGTAACCTCCACTTTTTCGATGACGACCTGAACTTCCAGGCTGAAATCCTGAATGATCTGATCGCCTTCTCTTAAAAAGACATTCTTTTCCACTCGCTTGAAGCCATCGCCCTCGGCAGAAAGCGAGTAGCTTCCTGGCTCCAGATTTTGGAACTGATAGTGGCCACGCTCATCGGTTTCGACCGTCACTGGAGCGACTGAGGAAGCAATCCGAATGAGCTTCACCGTAGCGCCCACCAGTGCGGCGCCGGTTTGTGCGGACACTGTTCCCTTGAGACCGGCAGTGGCGGGGTGAGTACTCGGCGTCCTCTGCGCAAAAACCGAAGAGGATGCCAGCAAAGCGACGAGCGCCACGGCCAGTTTCGTTAGCCGAAGGACGGCAGGCGGGTGACGCAGGGATTTGTTCTGCACTTGTAGCACGCAAATTCTCACTTAAACCGAAGAACAGCTAACGATTGACTTCTCGCAGCTACCAGCATGCTTCATCTGGTGGCCAAATCCGCAAAAGAGATTACCGAGGATTGCCAAGCGCGAAACTCCGCTGAATCCGAGGGCTCGAGTTCCTGACACGGCCGCGGCAGCCGCTTAAAAGTTTGCTTCATCTCTTTGAGACGCTGCCCATTCGAGCTGCCCGCGGCCGCAAAATGCGTCATCAGGCCTCCGGAGCTATTCGATCCCGAACGATCAACGAGTTCGATATTGGCTCGCGGAGAAAAACCGGCGGCGGCCGACGCGAACATCGAAAAGCGGTCTGCGGCGGATTCGCTGGTCGCTTCCTGCGATGAGAGAATCTGTGCGGTCGTCCGCAAGGCGCTTGCAGTCCGGTCGAGGCTCGTCATCATGCGTCCGAACTTGTCTAAAATATCCTGGCGATCGCTTACAGAATTCACGTGCAGAATTGCGTGGAATAGACGACTCACGATGATGGCATTCTGATGCATTTGAATATGCCCGAGTTCATGGCCAAGTAATCCGGCGAGTTCGTCGTCAGTCTTGAGAAAGGCAACCATCTTCGTTGTGACGTAAATGCGACCGGGGCCGACACTGAAAGCATTCGCTTCAGGCGCGTCGAGCAGCAGAGCACGAACCTGGAATTGATCGTGCGGAAGCCGCGCGAGGACGGCATTGAGGTGCGCCTCGAGACGGTCATCGTGAACGGCGGGGTAAACCTTTTCCAGTTCTTCCGCCTCGATATCGCCGAGGATTCGCTCCTGCTGAGAGTTAAA
>Ga0207761_1000118_pt1 | contig 24700 bp, 15 predicted proteins | sample LuqExpMetageno34_FD_187792 | JGI IMG/M metagenome (GOLD analysis project Ga0207761, IMG submission 187792) | Tropical forest soil microbial communities from Luquillo Experimental Forest, Puerto Rico - Sample 34 (SPAdes) | ecosystem: Environmental > Terrestrial > Soil > Tropical forest ... | reverse complement strand
AACCGAGGACCAACAAAAGTGAAGCCAGGATTAGCGCAAAGGCAGCGAGGCCACATCGACCGACGCGTTTGCCGAACCCGGCAGAGAGTTTGTCGTTGATCACACCGCCGAGCAGGCTGCAAACAACCATCGCAATGGGAGGAAGCGAGCTATAGAAACGCATGCCTTTTACATCGAGGCCACGTTCCTCGGTGAGGTAATTGTAGAACCAGGTAAAGAAAATTGCGGCGACATAACCGTAGGAGAAATAACTCAGGGTCACGGCCCAGACTTCCTTGCTTCGAAGGATGATGGACCAAGGGATTCGCTGGGCTTGAGAAACGCCCGATGGCGCTGGCAGAGAACGGCCTTGTTGGATGTGAGCCAGTTCGACGGCGGAAACGGAGTGGTGCTCTTCCGGGGTGTCGCGGGCAGCGAGGTACCAGACAACACCGACCAAAAGACCGACGAGCGCGCTGAACCAGAATGACCAACGCCACCCATAATGCAGCATGATGTAAGTAACCAGAGCAGGCGCGGAACTTGCGCCGGCACCCACCCCGGCAAAGACCAGGCCGTTAGCAAAGCCACGCTCCTGCGTAGGAATCCACCGTGATACGAACTGATTGGATGCGGGAAAAACGATCGCTTCGCCCGCACCGAGCAGGAAGCGGACAACCACAAAGACAAAAATCGCGCCCGTGATCTTGGGTGAAACTGCCGCCGTAAGGGCGGTAAAGATGCCCCACCACACCACACCAACGGTCAAGACTCGTCTTGGGCCAAATTTATCCGCAAGCCAGCCACCGAACGTTTGAAATAAAGCGTAGCTCCAGAAAAAGGCGCTGAACACCCAACCGAGCTGAATTTTGGAGAGATGGAACTCCGAGGCAATGGAGGTTCCGGCGATGGAAATGTTGACGCGGTCGAGGTAGGAAACGGTGCTGAGAATAAAGAGCCAGAACACCAGGAACCAGCGCAGGTTTCCCGGCCGTTCACTCATGAGCAAGCTCCCAGACTTCGTGGCTGTTCTGCGGCATCAGGCAGCGTGCGCTTTCAATACTTCGTAGAGCTTATCCGCGATGATGGTGTCTTCGCCGGGTTTTAACATAAACGAAGCGATGGTCACGCTGTCGCCCAGCTTCTCGCCGAAAGCATGCTTTTCGGCCAACGCGAGAACGATGGAAGGCTTGCCGCCGCGCAAGATCTTGAGGACATCCTCTGCCGGGATCTTGATGCGCTCGCGTTCCCATTTCACATCCATGTGCGGCACGTGATTCGCGATGTCCGGCAAGTAATAGGAGGTCGTGACGCCTGGAAGACTCGAGACTTTGCGCGAGATCCGTTCCAGCCGGCCCTGCCATTCCTTGTTCAGCGCGTCGTGATCTTCCGCCAGATACAGTTCGAGCGCCTTGATCATGCCGACGATCTCTTCCTTGCCGACTTTCTGACTGCGACCGATGGTGTCTTCGTGAGGGCTGTTATTGAGCAACGCGTTGACCACCAACTCCTGCTTGCCGATCAGCAATCCGGCACATTGCGGGCCGCGCATCGCTTTGCCACCGCTGTAGGCGATCAGGTCGTAGCCCATGTTGGCGTAGTCCCAAAGGTGCGAGACGGGTGGTGTGTCGGCAGCCGCGTCGATGAACGTCGGTATGTTCAACTCCTTGCCGAGTTTCACCCATTCGTCGACTTTGATCTGCCCCTCAGAATTGGCGAAGTTGGAGAAGTGCATCATCGCGGTCTTCTCGTTGACCGCTTTGCGCAACTCGTCCCGCGTTTCGACGACTACCAGCTTCACGCCGGTAGTGCGTAATTGGTGATCGAAAGGATTGCGGTGTGATTTCTGGATGATGACTTCGGACTTCATGCCCGTCAGATCGGGAATCTGCTCGATGAACTTCGGGTTGTTGCCCGTGAGAATGCCCGCAAGGCCCGACTGCATGGCCGCCGCGGCGCCGGAAGTGACGATGGCGGAGTAGCCCGCGGGTAGCTTAAGCATCCCGGCGATGCGCTTGCCCGCGGCGACTTCGAGGTCGGGAACGCTGACAAAGTGCTGCGTGGCCAGCGCCATGACCGCTTCGACTTCGGGCCGCATGAGCGACCCACCGAGGACGGTCATGGTGCCTTGGCCGTTGATCACCGTGGTGACGCCGAGCTCTTCATACACATTGCCCGTGGAGCCAAACCCGGCAATCTTGACGCCGTCCGCTTTCGCTGCACCGGGAAAAGACAGCGTTCCTTTGGGATTCAACGCAGCGCCCGTGATGGCGCCGAGAATGCCCATGAACGAGCGACGCGTCCACTTCAAATCGAATCCCATGAGGCGTCTCCCTTTTTTCCGGCTACTTATTCACGACAGCAGCGATGCAATTGATTTCGACGAGTGACTTGCCGGGCAGAGCGGCCACAGCAACGGTGGTACGAGCCGGCCCACCGTTCGGAAAGTACGTTTTAAAGACATTGTTCATGCCATCGTAGAAGTCGATGTCCGCGAGATAAACGGTGAGTTGGAGAATGCTGTCCATCGTGCCGCCGCCCTTGGTAACGAGCGTCTTCACGTTTTCCATGACTTTCTTCGTGTGCGTTTCGATATCCATCGGGAAATCACTCGAATCGTGCGAGTGAGCTCCTTGCCCGGCGATATAGATCGTGCCATTGTGAATGACCAGAGGAGTAATGAAACCCGTGCCTGCGGTTTTGCCTTCGTAATCGAGCTTCTGCACGCCGCTTGGAGCCTGCGCAGCCGCTGGAGCGGCGTTCGAAAGCAAGCTGGCGGCGCCGACTCCGGTGAAGAGCGAAGCGAGGCGCGCCGCGAAACCTCTGCGAGAAGTGAGATTGCTGAACATCGTGTTCCTCCTGTAATTAAGGTCAAACTGAACTCTTGCCAGGCGAATCGCGACTATTTGCCTACAACCGGCCGAATTTCTTCACCGCTTCTTCGATGGACTTCAGCTTTTCGATGTACGCGTACATGGAATGCTCCTTGAAGTCCATCTCCTGTGCCAGTTCCAGCACTTTCGCCGCATCACCTCGGGGCACGACAACCACGCCATCCTGATCGGCGGTCACCATGTCCCCTGCTTTTACTTCCACGCCGTCGCAGGTCACCGGAATGTTTGAGCCGCCAAAACGGTAGTGATGAATCGATGTAGAAGGCACAATACCAAGCGAGTACACCGGAAATCCAATCTTCTTCAAGTACGCGACGTCGCGCACGCCTCCGTCAATGACTGCTCCCGCATACTCGCGCGAATACATGGCCGTGCCCATCAAACCGCCCATTCCGGCGATGTCGGCACCATCTTCGACAACCATTACATAGACCGAATCCTTCGAGCCCTGATCGATGGCCGCCAGCATTCCGTTCAGCGCGTTAGGGTCGTTATTGGTTTCCTTTTTCAGCAGGACCGTCACAGCAAATCCGGCGAACTTTGTAGGGAAGATTGGACGCATGCGGTGAGACATGTACATCTTGCGTCCGGTAAGCTGCTCCATCGCGTCGGAGACTGAAGCCACCTCCACGTGACGAAATCCTTCGAGCAACGCCACTGAGTTATCGGGGGTCGGCGCTGCTGCCTGCCCGGGCGGGCCGGAGATCGCAGTTCGGACCAGAATCAGCCCACAGACCACGGCCAGGGTACCAACGACAAGCAACTTTCTGTCAGAGAATCGATGTGCACGAGAATACCAGCCCATGAAATCCCTCCGTGCTTCCGACGCACAGGACTTTATCACTCTGGATGGCACAGATGAAATATCTTTTGAATCGATTTAAGAGCGTGCAAATAATCGGAACCTTCCAGAAACAGATTGACACAATTTACGCGTTCATGTATTCCAGAGAACCGATGAGATATCGCAGACGAATTTTGTTTTTGTTCATGCTAGCTCCATTTTTCGCTTCCATCAGCGCGGGACAAACGGAACATCCAGTCCGCCAGTTCGAGTTGCGCGCTGAATCGCCTCGATTTTGGGACCTGGTCGACAAAGATGCCAAGCTCGAGCGCATGGCGACGGGTTTTGGATTCACGGAAGGTCCGGTCTGGGATCCGGCCGGCTTCGTATACGTGAGCGACGAGGAGCAGAACAAGATCTATCGCGTGTACGACGATGGCCATCGCGATGAGTTGATCGCGCTGGGCGATCCCGATGGCAACACTTACGACCGGAATCGCAACTTGATCGATTGCGCCAGCGTTCTTCGCGCGATCATCCGGATCGATGCAAACGACCACTACACCGTCCTTGCAGATCGTTTCGAAGGCAAACGGTTCAACAGCCCCAACGACGTGGTGATTGGTCCGGACGGCGCGATTTACTTCACCGATCCGACCCTGGACCTCCCGCAAGGCGAGAAGCAGGAGATTCCGTTTCAAGGTGTGTATCGTCTGAATGAAAAAGGCGAAGTTCGCCTGCTGACTAAAGAACTCACACAGCCGAACGGATTGGCATTTTCTCCGGATGGAAAAAAGCTTTACGTCGATGACAGCAAGGAACGGAACATCCGTGTCTATGATTTCCACCCGGACGGCTCGCTAGGCGAAGGGCGCATCTTCGGAAACGAAGCGGGGCCGCCGCATTCCGGTGTGCCCGACGGGATGAAACTCGACAAGAACGGCAACCTTTATGTAACCGGCCCGGAGGGTATCTGGGTCTGGGATGCCGAGGGCCACCATCTCGGGATTATCGCGATGCCGGAGCGACCCGCGAATCTTGCCTGGGGCGACCCGGATTATGGCACTCTCTATATCACCGCAACCAAGTCGGTGTACAAGCTCCGGACGAAGGTGCGCGGCGACGTGCCGTACCTGAAAGATGCTCGACCCTAATTTCCTTTGCGAAGGAAACTGACCTGACCGTTTCTCAAGCCATTTTTCTCTTTTTCGCCGGGGCGCTCGGCGGTGCGATGAATGCCGTAGCGGGCGGCGGCAGCTTTGTGGCGTTTCCTGCGCTGCTGTTCACGGGAGTGCCGCCGATCCCGGCGAATGCCACCAACACGTTTTCACTTTGGGTAGGCACCGCGGCAAGTGGCGGAGCGTACCGCAACCGGTTGGTCACACCGCGACGAATCTTGATTCCACTTTTGATCATGAGCGCCATTGGCGGCCTAGCCGGCGCTCTTTTGCTGATCAAAACTCCCGCTCACACGTTTCTGCGGCTTATTCCCTGGCTTATGCTGGCCGCCACGCTTCTCTTCACGTTCGGAAAGTATCTCACTCGCTACATTTCGGCGAATCTGAGCCACAGCGCGAGCAACGCCGCGATCGGCGGCGCTTCTGGGGTTGAACTGCTGGTGGCGACGTACGGTGGTTATTTCGGCGGCGGGATCGGAATCATGAACCTCGCGCTGTTTTCCGCACTGGGAATGACGGACATCCACGCGATGAACGCGCTGAAAGTCGCGCTGGTCACGGTGATCAATGGAATCGCGACACTGACGTTCGTCGTGAACGGTGCGGTGAAGTGGCACCAGGCCATCGTCATGACTCTGGGCGCGGCGGCTGGCGGCTATCTCGCGGCCCACTTTGCGCAGAAGGTCCCGCCCGTATATGTGAGGGCGCTCGTAATTGTGATCGGATTCGGTATGACGATCTATTTCCTTACGAAAAGTTTTCAGTGAATCACCCGCACCCTCGACAACGCAGCCGTCACGGGTCACAATGCGCTTGTCGGCCCTATGCTGGATCTAGCCGCTACTTTCGAAAAGAATGCCATCGACGCTGCGGCACAAGTGCGCCGGATTTGCGCAGGCGCGGAGGCAGTGCGCTCGGCGGTGGAAGCGCTTACAAATAGCTCGAGTTCCATCGCGCTCGGCGCGAGCGAATTTCTTCCCGGCGGTTTTGTCGACGCGCTCCGCGATTTGCCGGGCCTTCTTGCCTCCCCGACGGATGATCAGCTTGCGCGCGCAGAAATAGGCATCTGCGGCGCGTTCGCGGGTGTAGCTTCGTCGGGTTCCGTGTGTGTTGCGATGGGGCCGCCACTGGTTACACTCACGAGCCTGCTGATGCCGTTGCACATCGTGTTGCTGATGGCTGACCGGATTGTTCCCCGCCCGCGCGATCTATTCGATCCGGCTTGCCTCGATGGCGAAGGCCTGCGCCGCAACCTCGTATTCATTACCGGGCCCAGCGCCACGGCGGATATGGGGCCGCTCGTCCGCGGGGTTCATGGCCCGCACCGCTTGCAGATCCTGTTGCTGGAGTAACGGAATGTCGCAGCCCATTCAGACTTCAGCAGAACTGAATCCGCGCTCCGTCGCCAACAAACGCGACAAGCGCAAGCTGCTGGAAGCCATTCGCATGGCCCTCGAGATTCAGAGCCCCACCATCCGCCGCAACACGCAAACCTTCAATCGCGGCCGCTATCAAGCCACTGCTCTCCTTCCGGACTACGACGCTCTGAAAGATGAGGCGCGCCGAATCAAGGAAACCTCCATCGCGCGCCTGCCCGAATTAATCGAACAATTGCGCAAGGTGATCGAAGCACGCGGCGGCCAAGTATTCGTGGCGCGCGCCGCAGAAGACGCTCAGAGGTATGTGCGAAGCACCTGCACGCGGGTTGGCGCCAAACTGGTCGTCAAGGGGAAAAGCATTACCAGTGAAGAGATTCGTCTCAACCATGTGCTCGAGGCCGCGGGAATTGAAGTGGCGGAAAGCGATTTAGCCGAGTTCATTTTGCAGGTCGCTGACGAGCAGCCCTCGCACATCATTGCTCCCGCATTGCACTACAGCCGCGAGCGCATCACCGCGCTTTTCAAACGCAAATTTCAGACTGAGCTGGCCTTGGAAACCGGCGAGGAATTGACGCAATTCGCGCGCGAAATCCTCCGGCAGAAGTTCTTGCACGCCGACGTGGGCGTTACCGGTGCAAACCTGATCGCGGCGGATACGGGCACGCTGATGCTGGTCGAGAGCGAAGGCAACATCCGCATGACGAGCGTACTCCCGTCCGTTCATGTCGCGGTGGTCGGGGTCGAGAAAATCATACCGACACGCCGGGAAATGGCGCCGTTTTTGGAGCTGCTCGCCGCCAGTGGGACGGGACAACTGATGTCCTCGTACACCAGCTTTCTCGACCCGCCGATTGGCGACGCTCCGTTCGCAATGGCGGGCAAACCTCGCAGGCCTCGCGAATTCCACCTTGTGCTGATCGATAACGGCCGACTGAGGATGCGCGAGGACGCGGTCCTTCGCGAAACGCTTTACTGCATACGCTGCGGCGCCTGCCTGAATTCCTGCGCAAACTTTCAAACGGTCGGCGGCCACGCATTCGGCGGTGAAACCTATTCCGGAGGCATCGGCGGGTCGTGGGAAGCTGGCATCGGGAAGCTGGAAAATGCGCGATTCTCCGAGCTTTGCACAGGTTGCTCCAGGTGTGTCAACCAGTGTCCGGTACGGATCGATATTCCGTGGCTGAACGAGAATCTGCGCAACCGGCTGAATCGGGAAGCCGGGGAATCGATTCTCTCCGGCGCACTGACCACACTGACTTCGGCTCCCGAAGCGGATGAGCGGTCGCCCGCGAGCAAACTTTTCTTCGGAAATTATCACTGGTTCGCGGAATGGGGTTCGCGTTTCCCGCGCATTGCGAATTCTCTCGGCCACTCAAGGCTTGCGCGCTGGGTTCTGGAGCGGAGCGTAGGGCTGGACCCGCGGCGCAAGCTTCCTCTTTTTCCCCAAAAGACCCTCGTATCCGCGGCCGTCCGCACGGATGGAAATTGCGCGGCTGATGCCGTCGCGCGCGTTGCGCTCTTTCCCGACGTCTTCACGAATTACGGGATGGTAGAACGCGGGCTGGCTGCGCTGCGCGTTCTGCGCGCCATTGGCGCAGACGTCGTGATTACGGATTCCTTGCCCGAGGGCCGAGCCGCACTGTCGCAGGGTCTGCTTGCGACGGCCAAAGAATTTGTGCAGCGCGCCGCATCGCTGCTTGACACGCAAATCGGGCGGGGGCGCGACATCATCATCGTCGAGCCCAGTTCGCTGGCGATGTTTCGTCGTGATGCGCGGCATTTGCTCGAAGACTCCGCACAGTTCGAACGGCTGCGGACGCACACGTTCGAGCCGGTCGAATACCTGACGCGGCTCTTGCGGCATCTCGGGCACAACCCGCAATCGGTCTTTGACGTCGGCCGTTCTCCGGTCGGGACGCGTCTTTTCTATCATTCCCATTGCCAGCAAAAGACGATTGGCGCAGCTGCGGCCACCGAAGAGTTTTTGCGCGCTGTCGGCTTCGACGTGGTGTCATCGTCGGTCGAATGTTGTGGAATGGCCGGGAGCTTCGGCTACAAGAAGGACTTCTACGAACTGAGCATGGCGGTTGGCGAAGACCTGTTCGACCAAGTGCGGCGAGCCGAAAGCGAGACGGCACCGCGTGCGCTTGTGGCCAGCGGCACGTCCTGTACGGAGCAACTCCACGCGGGAATGCATCGCGAAGTTCTACATCCAATCGAGCTGCTGGCCGCGATTTTGCGCGACTAAGATGGTGTGCCGCGCCTAAAGCGAGTCGATGGGCGCGCCGCGCATCGATGCGTCCAACAGTTGGATCGTGTGCAAGACAGGTACTCGACAGTTCGCCCGAGCCAGCGCGGCCTCCAGTTGCAACAGACATCCCGGATTCCCGGTGACAACAACCGAAGGTTTCAGAGGCGCGATCAAACCGGCCTTGCGATCGCCCAGCGCATTCGCGGCGTCCGGCTGAACCAGATTGTAGATCCCCGCAGAACCGCAACAAATCGCAGCCTCAGGAATCTCGACGATTTCTAGCCCGGGAATTTGAGAAAGCAACGCCCGCGGTTGTGCACGCACGCCCTGCGCGTGCTGCAAATGGCAGGAATCGTGAAAGGCAGCTCGCAGCGCCAGCGGCTTGCGCTCAGAGCGCAATGGGAATTCGGCCAACACTTCGCAGATATCCCGACACTGGGCCGAGAATCGCCGCGCCCGTTCGGCATATTGCGGAGCGTCGCGCAGCAGGTGGCCATATTCCTTAACGGCCGAGCCGCAGCCAGCGGCGTTGGTGACGATATATTCGACGTTCGCTCGTTCGAAGACATCGATCGTCCGCCGCGCCAGCGCTTCCGCCCCGTCCTCCTCGCCGCCATGCATCAGCAATGCTCCGCAACAAGGTTGCTCGGCCGGAGCGACCACTTCATACCCCTCCGCAGCGAGCACGCGCGCCGTGGCCGCATTGACGTGGGAAAGAAACGCGCGCTGGACACAACCGAGCAGCAATCCGACGCGTTTGCGTTTTTCGCCGCGAGCCTGGGTCATCTCGGGCAGTCGCTCCGCTGGTCGCAGCACGGGCAAGAGCGCCTCTGCGGACGCCATTTGCTTTGAGAGTAGACGCAGAATTCCCGATTTGCGAACCAAAGCTCGCAGGCCGCTTGCCTGATAGAAACGCAGGGGCCAGCGCAACAGGCGCAGCCTCTCGGGCCGCGTGAAAGTGCTGGAGATCAGCCTGCGGTGCACACGCTCGGCGAATGACCGCTCGAAGTTTCGTTCGATCTGCGCGCGCGTCGCCTCAATCAGCTTTCCGTAATCAACGCCGGATGGGCAAGCGGTCATGCACGCAACGCAACCGAGGCAGGCATCGAAGTGACCGACCCATTTCTCATTCATACTAGCCGTGCCTTCGGCCGCCATTTTCATCAAGTAAATGCGGCCGCGCGGCGAATCCATTTCCTCGCCCCAGAGAACATACGTGGGGCACACCGGCAGACAGAATCCGCAATGGACGCACTTGTCGATGATTTCCCGGGCCGGCGGGTGGCGTTCGTCGAAAACGCCCGGTTTCGACACTTTTGCTTCTCCGCCGGGCATCAGATGCCTCCCACGAAGCGCCCTGGATTCAGCGTTCTTTTCGGATCAAACTGGCACTTCACAGCCTGCATCAAGGCAAGCGAATCGCCTGCAGTTCCCCAGCAATCGATACGTTCTGCGTTGGCCGAGAAATGGAGAATAGCCAGTGAGCCGCCATTTGCCTCTACATAGTTTCGGATTTCGGCAACACGCGCCAGTACGGGACCGGCCGGCCCATCAACTCGAATGCAGCCAATTCCCGTCGCTTGCATCACCGCCTTCCAGGCGAAGCCACCTGTGCTTCCCTGTTCCTGGAGCTTCTGGAGCGTTGTCGCCAGCTTGCTCGGCAACACAACTACTTTGGCAATGACGGACTCTCCGCCCACGCCGTTCCACAGTTGCTCCCTGGCGCGCCAACCGCCGGCTTCCCTCGTTACTCCCGCCATTCGCAGCAGCGCTTGGAGTTGCTTCTCCTGCGCCTGCAATCCAGCTCCTCGCCCTTCGAATAAAACATCAGCCTCGAGGCTGCCGTCGCTAGAAGCGCGAACTTGTAACGCGGTGTGAGCTAATTGAGAATTCTGGATCGCCAGGACCTTCACTTGCATCGTCTCAACATCTGCTGCCGTAAAGCTGAGTGTCTGCGATTCGCGGCAAACCGGATGCGTGCGAAAAATCGCTCGCGTTATCACGCCCAACGTACCAAACGCCCCGGTAACGAATTTCGGCAGATCGTACCCTGCGACGTTCTTCACGACTTTTCCGCCACTGCTAGCAAGTGTGCCGTCGGGCAAAGCGACGGTCACGCCGATGACTAGGTCTCGCAAGGCACCGTAGCGCAAGCGCAATACGCCGCTGTCGTTTGTGGATAGGACGCCTCCGACGGTTGCCTTCTCCGGCCACAGGCAATCGAGCGCCAACCGCTGGCCCTGGTTCGCAAGCGTGTTTTGCAGATGCTCCATCGTGCAGCCAGCCTCGACCACAACGGTCAGGTCGGCCCAGGCGTGCTCGATAATGCGATCCAGGCGACTCAGAGAAACCAGAACATCCGCGCGTTCTGGCGGATTGCCCCAGCCCAGCTTCGTGCCACCACCGCACGGAATGACCGCGAGTCCAAGCTCGTTTGCACGAGCCAACACGGCGGCCACTTCCTTTTCGGTTCCGGGAGAAACCGCAATTTTGCAATTGGTGCCAACCGGCGAATCATCAGCTGTCGCGGCGCGAACATGCTCGGCGCCGACGATAGTTCGAAACTGCTCGTCGATGGTCTGAGGGATAGTCATCACTGAGGCAAGTTCCCTAGCACTTACTAAAAACGTTCTGCAATCCCGGCGGTTTCGAGCGGATGCGGCACGTACTCGCCCGGTTTTTCACCGCACAATCTCGGCGTCGGGAAAACCTTTGTGGGGTTCGCCAGCCGCAAAGGATCGAAAGCGCAGCGCACGCGTTGCATCGTGTCCAGGTCTGGCTCGCTGAACATCTTCGGCATCATGTGCTTCTTCTCTTCGCCAACGCCGTGTTCTCCGGTGATGGAGCCACCGGCTGCGAGACACAATTCGAGAATGCGCGTCGAAAGCGCTTCCGCCGCGGCTTCCTGGCCGGCAATGCGGCGATCGTAGAGGACCAGGGGGTGCAAGTTGCCGTCGCCCGCATGAAATACGTTCGCCACACGCAAGCCGGTCTCTTGGCTAAGGCGCGCAATTTCCTCCATGACGCGCGGCAACGCGGTTCGCGGAATCACGCCGTCCTGAACAATGTAGTTCGGGGAAATGCGGCCCATCGCCGCAAAGGCAGCCTTGCGGCCTTTCCACACCACTGCGCGCTCGGCTTCCGTTTGCGCCACCCGAATCTCCCACGCGCCATTCTTGCGGCTGATGGCGTCCACTTCTTCCATCAGCGCCTCAACTTCCGCCGTTGGCCCATCCAATTCCACGAGCAACAGGCCGCCGCAATCCGGATAGTTCGCGTGAACGGCAGCTTCGGCAGCTTGAATCGCCAGATTGTCCATCATTTCGATGGCCGCAGGCAGCATTCCTGCCGCGATGATGTCGCTGACCGCCGCGCCGGCTTCGTTGGTGGTTGGGAACGCCGCAAGCAGTGTCCGGATGCACTCGGGGCGTTTGACGATGCGCAGCACGACTTTGGTCGCGATGCCAAGCGTGCCTTCGGAGCCCACGAACACTCCGGTTAGATCGTAGCCGGGCGTCTCGAGCATGTTTCCACCCAGGTGCACCAAAGAGCCATCCGGCAAAACTACTTCCAGCCCGAGCACGTGCGTCGTTGTGAAGCCGTATTTCAAGCAGTGGGCCCCGCCGGAATTTTCCGCTACGTTGCCGCCGATGCTGCAGACCGATTGCGACGAAGGATCGGGAGCGTAGAAAAACTGGCTTGGCGAGACACGGCCGGTCACGTCTAGATTGATGACGCCGGGCTCCACAACCACGCGGGCATTTTCCAGATCGACTTCCAGGATGCGGTTCATGCGCGCCAGGCTGATGACAATCCCGTTTTCTACGGGCAATGCCCCGCCGCTCAGGCCGGTCCCCGAACCGCGCGCGACAAAGGGAATTCGCTCGCGGTGACAGATGCGAACAATCCCTTGGACTTGCTCGGTGCTGGCGGGCAGCAGCACGGCCTGCGGCATGACCCGGAAATTCGTCAGCCCGTCGCATTCGTAAGTGTGCAGTTCCTCGGAGGAAGAAATCAGGCCACGCTCTCCGACGACGGCGCGGAACTCATCCAGAATGCGTTGATTCATAACGTCTCACGGAAAGCATAATATGGCGTGGCGCGGGTGAATAGGGCCACCAGCCACCCGGCAAATCGAACGCCTAGTGAATCACGAGTTTGGTGAACGGATACACGTAAGCTTGTAGGAAGACCAGCACGCCGACCAGGCAGGCCAGCGCTATGCTGTGCAAAAACACGTAACGCAGGATGTCGCCTTCGTGGCCATACCATTCCGTGGCCGTGCTGGCCACCACGATGCTCTGCGCGTCGATCATCTTGCCCATCACGCCGCCGCAACTATTAGCCGCCGCCATGAGCGTTGGCGAGACACCAACCTGTGTCGCAGAGATTTTTTGTAAGCTGCCGAACAGCACATTCGAGGAAGTGTCCGAACCGGTCAACGCCACCCCGAGCCAGCCGAGCAGCGTTCCAAAAAACGGATAAAACATTCCAGTGCGCGCAAACGCCAGGCCCATCGTGGCGTCCAGGCCGCCGTAGCGCGTCATAAAGCCGATCGCCATCATCGCGGAAATCGTGATGAGCGAGAAACGCACCTTATAGAAGGATTTTCCATACTGCTTGATCAGCTGCAAGGGGCCGTAACCCATTACGAAGCCCGCAATGATCGCCGCAACAAAAATGCCGGTGCCCGTAGCCGAGAGCCAATTGAAGTTAAAGATGGCGCCTTCCGGAGTCGGTTTGGCCACGACTGGCGGCACGCGCAAGATCAGGTTGTGCAGTCCTGCGATCGGAACCTTGATTACGGAGAGTTTGTCGAGCTTGGCTTTAACACTCGGCAAACCCCACAAGAACACCAGTACGCTGAGGATCACCCATGGTACCCAGGCGCGTACGACTTCGCTCGTGGAATGGCCGTGCTGCCCGCGGGCTTCGCGGTCCGGCTCATGTCCCTCAAATCCCCAGATCCGCTTCGGGTGCCACACATAAAGGAGGGCACCTACTGCAGCCATGGAAACCACAGCCGCCACAACGTCGACTAGCCACGGACCGTGGTAATTCGACATCAGATATTGCGGAATCGCGAAGAACACCCCGCCCACCAGGAGCGCCGGCCAAACCTCCATCATTCCATTGAAGCCGCAGAAGGCCCACAGCAACCAGAACGGCACAAGAATCGAGAAGAACGGAAGAATGCGTCCGGCCATTCCGCTCAACTGCAGCAGATCCAGGCCGGTGACTGTCTGCAATGCCACGAGCGGTGTGCCGAGAGCGCCATAGGCAACTGGTGCGGTATTGGCAATCAGAGAAAGCCCCGACGCCTGCAGCGGCTTGAAGCCGAGCCCAATCAGGATCGCAGCGGTCACCGCTACCGGAGTGCCGAATCCCGCGGCACCTTCAAAAAAAGCTCCGAAGGAAAACGCAATCAGCAGCAACTGCAGGCGCCGGTCCTGCGTGATGCCCATCAAGCTGTTCTGCAGTACGCGAAAGCGGCCGGTGGCGCAGGTCATGTCATACATGAAAATCACGTTCAATATGATCCAGCCGATGGGAAACGCGCCGTATGCCAGGCCGAACACCGCTGTCCGCATGCCCATCGCGGCGGGCATCTTGAAGACACCCAGCGCAACCACCAGCGCGCTTGCCAAGCCAAGCAGCGCCGCCCAATGCGCTTTCAAATGCAGCCACGCCAGCGCGCCCAGCAATACGAGCACGGGCACAGCCGCGATCAGCGTCGACAACCACCAGTGGCCAAGCGGGTCGTACAGTTGCGTCCATGTCATGAGCATTCTCCTGCCGAACGTATCGACCGCTGGCGTGCTCTATACACCCACACGACGACTTTAGATTCCTGAGTTTGATGCCGAACCCGGTAAGGCGAGCCTTCCCCGCGCATCAAATACCTTCTTCGCGGCGGAAAGTCAAGGCATCGCTTTGCGCACGAGCAGGACGGTCTGGAGAACTGCATGGCAGTCTCGCATCCATCCCTAGATGTTTTGCTTGCGCTTGCTCACGGAAACGTCGTAATTTGCTCGCCGCTCGTCTGCCCGTTCGGAGTTGAGGTGCATCCCATGACCACGCCGTCGCGCAGCATCCCCGGCTTGCAGATTTCGGCTCCTTCTCATCCGCAGCAAGACCACATCCTGACTCCGGAAGCGATGGAATTCCTTGCGTCGTTGCACCGCAGTTTCAACGCGCGCCGCCTGGAATTGTTGAGCATGCGCGCCGAGCGGCAGAAACGCATTGATGCGGGCGAAAAGCCTGACTTTCTGCCGCAGACGCGCTCGATTCGCGAGTCGGAGTGGACCGTGGCGCCGATTCCCGCGGACATCCGCGACCGCCGCGTGGAAATTACGGGCCCGGTCGACCGGAAAATGATCATCAACGCACTGAATTCCGGCGCGCGGGTCTTCATGGCCGATTTTGAGGATTCCAACGCTCCGACCTGGCTCAATGAGATGGAAGGCCAACTCAACCTGATCGACGCGGTCCGGCGGCGCATCACCTATGCAGACCCGGCCACGGGAAAACAGTACAAGTTAAATGAAAAAACGGCGGTGCTGTTCGTGCGCCCGCGCGGCTGGCATCTCGAAGAGCGCCACATGCTCATCGATGGGCAAGTGATGTCCGGCTCGCTGTTCGACTTCGGTCTGTACTTCTTCCATAACGCGAAAGAACTGCTCGCATCCGGGACTGGCCCGTACTTCTATTTACCGAAGCTCGAGAGCCATCTGGAAGCGCGGCTCTGGAACGACGTGTTCGTCTTCGCGCAAAAGCACATTGGCGTGCCGCAGAGCAGCATTCGTGCGACGGTGCTGATAGAGACCATCCTGGCAGCGTTCGAGATGGACGAGATTCTGTACGAGTTGCGCGACCATTCCGCGGGGCTCAACTGCGGCCGCTGGGATTACATTTTCAGTTTCATCAAGAAATTCTCGCGCGATCCCCACGCCATTCTTCCTGACCGCGCGCAGGTCACCATGACCACGCATTTCCTGCGCTCGTACAGCAAACTGCTCATCCGCACCTGCCATCGCCGAAACGTTCACGCGATGGGCGGCATGGCCGCTTTTATTCCCATCAAGAATGATCCTGCGGCAAATGACGTAGCCATCGCGCAGGTTCGCGCCGACAAGTCGCGCGAGGCTGGCGACGGGCATGATGGCACCTGGGTGGCTCATCCGGGACTGGTGCCAATCGCCACGGAAATTTTTGACCAGATCATGCCCGCATCGAATCAGATCGACAAAAAGTTAGCGGACTTCCACGCCGGCGCCGCAGACCTGCTGCAAGTTCCGCCCGGTGACATCACGGAAGCGGGCCTGCGGCAAAATATCGCCGTGGGACTCGGCTATCTCGAGGCTTGGCTTCGCGGCATCGGCTGCGTGCCGCTGTTCAATCTGATGGAAGACGCCGCCACCGCGGAAATCAGCCGCGCACAAATCTGGCAATGGATCTTTCAAGGTTGCAAGCTGAAAGACGGACGGAACATCGATCTGGCGCGGTGCGACCAGATGATCACAGAAGAGCTTGCCAGAGCCAAGCAGTCCGCTGATTCCGCCCGAATCGCCGCCTACGCGAGCGCCGCACAACTAATGCGCGATCTCATCCGTGCGCCAGAGTTCGTAGAGTTCCTGACGGTGCCGGCGTACCAACAACTGTTGAAGGAGGGCGCGTGAACGGCGCGATTCGTTCAGGCCAGTCGTGCCATCAACAGCGGTCTTGACCTGCCCTTAAATATCGTTACGCCAATTCTGCGATCGTCACATCGGCGAACGGAGTAGTGGGGGTGCCGCAAGAGCAAGTTGCGCGGAGTGATTGTAGTTCTCAAGCAACTTCTTGCGATTGCGGCGAAGATTCGCCCGGGAGCGCGTTTCAGGATACGGAACGGCTTCACCCATGACACCCAGCCAAAGCAAATGGTTGTACCGGTTTGCATCCAGTCTGTCTTCGCGGCTGAAGTCCATACCTTTGGTCTGTTGAACCCACCAAGCTCCGTCGTGCAGCGGTCTGGAATAGCGAACGGACAGCCAGTCGGCGGGTACGCTGTTCTTCACCTGGTACAGCGGATCGAAGGACTGCTGCATGGTGACGTAGTCGCCTCCGGCTGCATTGACCAGGATCGCCGGCAACGTGAGGTTGAACGCCCAATCCGATGGCTTGGGTTTGAAAATATCGCTCATCGGTAGCGCAGCATAATCCGTCAGGCCCAGGTGGTCGATTCCCAGAATGTCCACGATCGTCGAAATAAAACTGACCGTCGTGTACTTGCGAGAGATCACCGCGCCGCGTTTCACGTTTGCGCCCGCAACAAATGCGATGCTGCGGTGAGCGTCTACGTGATCGGGGCCGTCTTGCGCGTCGTCTTCCAGCACAAAAATCAGTGTGTTGTTCTTGTAGACCGCGCTATGCGAAACCGCGTCGACGATGATGCCTACGGCGTAGTCATTGTCAGCGGTTTGCAACTCAGGCGTGTCCACCCCGAAGCCGCCGGGATCACCAGAACCGGTGTGGTCTTCCATGACCCGGACGAATTCGAGGTTCGGCAAATTGCCGTCCTGTTCGAACTCGCGGAATTCGCGGAGCCATTCTTTGGCGCGATAGAGGTCCGGATAATTAGTATCGAAGCCGCGGAAATAAGGATCTGTGATATCCAACAACGCCTGCTTGGCCGGCCATGCTACACGGAGCCCAAGCGACGCCGGGTCTTTCACCAGCGGGCTGTAGAGCGGAGGCGCGAGCGCGGCCACAATGCCGCTGTAGCGGGCGCCGTCCAGGAAGAATCCATAGTTCCGGACGCTCAGGCCACCACGCAGCGCGGAGTCCCACAGGTATCCCAACTGTTCTTCGCCTTCGGCTGGCCCGTCGATTGCCGAAACGTCAGAAGTGCCGGGTAAAAGATTGGGATCGGGGGGAGTGAGAGGCAGAAAAGCGAGACGTTCCGGGAGCGTCCCAAGGCCCACGTTGATGTTGCGATTGGTGCCTTCGTAGTCGTAGTTCAAACCGCGACCGGCGTAGTTCATCGGGATGGTCTTTTCAATGGTGTCCGAAGCGCGCGCCGCGGTGGACCAGTTCCAGCCGTCGCCGCTGACCTCGCCGCTGTCGTAGAAGTTGTCCAGGTCAACAAACTGGGAAGCAATGGCGTGCTGGTTGGGAGTGAGCGGCTGCGGATACACCGTGATCGCGGGATCGCCATTGCCCGTGGGAAGATCACCAAGGATCTGGTCGTAAGTGCGGTTTTCTTTGACGATGTAGATAACGTGCTTGACGGTCTGGCCCAACGCCTTCAACGCGCGCTCCCCGGCATCGTTTTCCGCGTCACGATCATAACGGTTGTTGTGCGCAGATTGCAGGGTCAGCTTACTTAGTTGATTGCCTTGCGGAACAGGGACGGTCAGAAAGCCAGCTTTGGTGAGTTGCCAGACATATTGATTTGAAGCGCTGCACGCGTTCTCATTGCCACCCGGAAGATTCGAAGCTTTGTCGCGGCAGTTCAGAGGATTGGGCCCGGCATTACTCTTGCCGTTCACGGCATAAAGTGTCCAGCCGTCGGCGCTCACGCTCACGGAATTGGGATACCACCCTGTCGGAATCAGGCCAAGGACCCGGCTCTTTCCCCAATATGCGTCGTCTTCCGTACCGCTATCTCCGGCAAGCTCGATGACCGCCAAATCGTTTGCTCCCCCGTTGGTTACGTATAACCGTGAACCGTCCGGCGAGACCGCCACGCTGTTTGGTGAGGCGCCTTTGAAGCCGAGGCGATTCGCAAACACACTGGCAGGCGCTACCGTATTAATTTCTTCGAGCACTTTGAAAGACTTAGTGCTGATGACCGCGACGGTGTCCTGGCTGCCCTCCGTGACGAACAAATGGCGCTGGTCCGGGCTGAGTGCAGCGCGGACTGGTTGGCCGCGAAGAGGAATGCGAGATGCAACGACCGGCAACGGCCCCGTTAAGTCCACAACCACGATTTCGCGATCCCGCTCGCTGGTAATGTAAGCGGTTTTGCTTCCTTGAATGACCACCCAGAACGGGAATTCGCCTCCGGGGACTCCTCCGCCCGGGCGCAGATCAAGGGTGGCCGTTGTCGTCCGCGACGCAACGTCTACCACGTGAATCGAGTCATTCTCATAATTCGCAACCACCAGGCGCTTGCCATCCGCTGTGATCGCCACTCCAGCGGCGGCGGGACCCGGCAACAGCGGGTTCAGGAACCCGGTCTTCAAGGCAATCGGGCTCTTCGGGTCCTCGGCAAAACCTGTCGCGCCCTTCACGAAGACATGCACGTTGTCGTCCGGTCCGCCAGAAACGTAAAACTCGGCGCCGCTGGGATTCCACACCAATCCGTCGAACGCGTTCGGAACTTGCAAGACCTGGTGAAGCAACGGCTGCCGGCCGCTTACGTCATACACAAATACGTATTCATTCGATTCCGCGGGGTTTACGCTGCCTTCGTTGGGGCCGGAAGGAAAATTCTGGCTGTTGTAGCCACTGGTCAGGATCAGCAGGGTTCGGCCATCGGGACTCAGCGCCGTCGTCACTGCCTGGCCCACCGTGAATGAGGGATCGAGGGAAAGCCCGGGGTTCAGCGACTGAAAAATAGATCCTGGCGCCGCGGAGGGAGTGATATGAACTCCTGTAGGAATGAACTGATCGTCGCCATCCAGTGCCTGAGCGGACAGTGGTAAAAGTGCCAAAACACACGCAAGCAGCAACGCACACAGAGCCGCGCGAAATGCAAAACGCTTATGGTTCATAGGAGTCTCCTCGGCGCGGAAGACTTATCTTTTTGAAATGACCCCGGTCATTCCTCCCCCTGAGGAATAACGTTCACCTGGTGTTGCTGGGAACTCTGTGCCTGTGATGTTTCAAACGGAGAGCAGAAAGATGAAGCGACGGTGAAAAGGAGTCCCCAAAATGGGGATTAGGCGGAATTCAGGCCGGGTTCACAGCAGATGGCTAGGGTTGTCAACTGATAGGGCGGTCTAGAACGTGAATTGTAGGGAAAACTGGAGAGCGCGTGGAAGCCCATACGGGCTGATTTCCTGATAAGTGCCAAAGTTCCCCGGGCCCGAGTTCGGCACCAGGTAACAAGTCTGGTTTATGCTTTGCCCATCGCCACAATTCGTGCCGATGGGATTGTACTGAAGTTGGTTGACGCCGTTCCCATTCTGCACGTAAAAATTTGGGTGGTTGAAGAGATTAAATACCTGCACTTCGAATTTCAGCGCTTTGCCTTCCTTGAAGGCGAAGCTTCGCCCCAGGCCAACATCCACCATCTCCTGCCACGGCCCATAAAACGAGTTCAACCCAATCCCAGGAGTTGGCCCAGCTCCGTTGATACCGGCCGCGGTGTTTGCGGTGTCTTGGTTGAACGCCGAGTCATTCAGGTTGTTATTGGCGCCATCGCAATTACTAAATGAGAGCGTGGAACTGGTGCAGGCGGGAGAGAGTAATCCTGCGTACGGCCGTCCGGAAGAAAACTTCATCACGCTACTGAATCTCCAATCCGAGAGGAGCGCCTTTCCGATCCCCGAGTCAGTCCACTGTTCCATCCTGGGCTGGTACACGAAGGCGAGACTGATGTTATGCGTTTGATCGAGTAGCGATGGGCCGCTGGTGTTGCTGAAGTCAAATTGATTGTTGAAATCCATCCCATTGCGCATCGAGCTCTTCGCAAATGTATAGGAAAACTGTAACAACAGGCCTCTTGCCATCCGGCGCTTCAGCTCCACGAACAGGGAGTTGTATTGATTCTGGCCCGGGCTGATCAATTCGTTGATCTGGCCGAGATTGGGATCGATCCGGCCTTCCGTCAACAGGCCATTGTCCATCGTGGGAAGGGAGACTGTGCGGCCCGCGCATGGAACGGTGGTCGTGCCGGGAGGACATACGATGTACGCCGTAGTGCCCTGCAACGGATTCAGGTTCGCGTCATAAGCACTACCGGACAACAGATGCACGCCGCGATTCCACATGGTGCCTACACTCAGAGTCGTATTCTCGAAGATCTCCCGCTCGATCTGCAGGCTTGCCTCCAGGACATAGGGCACTCGGAAGTTGGGGGCAACCATGGATATGTCTTCGGACGCGCTGAAAAAAGGAGAACTACCCGGCAGGATACTCGGGAACGTCGGCGCTTGTTGGTTTGGCGCGCCGGAACCGTAATTGACGCTCACCGAGGACTGCTGAGAAGCCAGCCCGTTCGAGACCACCGCGTTACGGTAGTTCAATCCATTCATATTGCTGTAGAACTCGCCGAACCCTCCGCGCACCACGGTTTTTTCGACCGGTTGCCACGCAAATCCCAAGCGGGGCGCCAAACGTTGGAATTGATTTGGATATTGGCCGGTTAGCGGAAAGGCCGGGTTTTCTTTTGGCTGCGGATAGACTTGAAAGTCTTCCCGCAAACCCATCTCCAGGGTCAGCTGCGGCAAAACTCGAAAGGTGTCCTGCGCATAGAATCCGTAATAAGGCACGGTGAACGAGAAAGCCGGGTTTCCTGAAGTTTGGCTGAAAATGTTGTATTGCCCGAGCGCAAAGGCCTCCAGATTGGAGAACTGATAGCTGCCGAGGAATGAGCCCAAGTCTACGACGGCATTCGGATCGGCGCCTCCATCATTGTTGTCCGCGTCCCACACGCGGGTAAAATCGAAACCGAATTGCACGGTGTGTTTGCCAATCACGTAATCAACTCGATCCGCAACAGACCACTGCCGCTCAAAGATTCGGCCAATGGAAAATGGCGCGTTGCCGAGGGTAAAGCTGGATGGGTAGTCCAAGAGGATTGTGGGAGTGTTGGGAGCCAACCCCGTGGGCGTCGAAATCTGGTTGTCATCCGAGGCGCCAAAATGAAACTCATTCATCAGCTGGGAAGAAAATGTGTGAGTCCAGCCTACGCTCGTATGAAATACATGCACATCGGCGTTCGCCAGCGTTTGAATCCCGTAGTTACCCACCGTAGGATCGGTGATTACTCCACCCGGTGAATTAAACCGGTTCACATTGAAGCTGAGGAACAGACCGTCCCGTGCGCTGGCTTGCCAGTCCAGCCGGCCCATAATCTGATAGTCGTTGCGCTGTCTCGATTTCTGGCCGAGATTCGAATTCAACGCGTTCACGACATTCGAAACTTGCTGCAGGTAGACAGGATTCGTGGGATCCGGCGCGCTGTCGTTTCCCGGCACGGGCAGAGGCCCGTTTGGCGCCGGGAGCACCGTTCCAGCAGGTATGCCAAAATTCTGGCTCAGGAACGCCGCTTCATTTGCCGGCGTCACTGTCAGCGCCGGATTGATTACAGAAATGGGGTTATTCTCGAGTTGTTGCTCGTAGTCCGCAAAAAACCACAGGCGGTCGCGCAAGATCGGCCCACCTATCCCCCCGCCGAATTGCTGCAAATTATTGTAAGGTTTTGGAAGGCCAGCGGCTTTTGAGAGCGTGTCGTTAGCTTCAAACGCGGAATTGCGGTTGTAATAAAATGCTTCGCCGTGAAAGACATTCGAACCAGACCGTGTGACCGTGTTAATGAATCCTTGGCCGCCGCCGTAGACGGATGAATAGGGGCTGGCGGCGATTTGAAACTCCTGGACCGCGTTTTCTCCGTACAAGTAAGGAATGCGATAGCGCCCGAGGATGTCGCCGAAATAGTTGCTGGTCGCGTTGGTCCCGTCGACGGTGAACGACGTGGATCCGTTTCCATTGGCATACCCGGAATCCTCGCCTCCTTGTTGGCCAGCGATGCTTACCAATCCGGTGTCCCCGTCTGTGGCGGTATTCGAAGAGAGCAGAGTAAAATTCGTGTATTTCCGGCCGTTGAGGGGCAACTCATCAAAAAAGGACCGGTCGATTATGGTGCTGACCGAAGAGTCCGATGGTCGCAGCAATGGGGTTGTATCCGTCACGGTTACAGCTTCTCCAATGGAGCCAACCTGAAGTTCGAAATTCTGCAAAGTGGTGCTTGCGACTTGAGCTTCTATAAGTGCGCGGGCCTCGCGAAATCCCTTCTTCGTGACTGTGATGGCATAGTTGCCTGGCGTTAACGCACCGAAGCGATACAGTCCCAAAGTGTTAGTCTCAGCAGATTTCTCGACACCGGTACCTTTGTTCCGAACGACCACAGAAGCTCCCGGTACGACCGACCCGTCCGGATCGGTTACGCGTCCAGACACGGTTCCCGTGAGCACCACATTTTGTCCGTGAACCAAAAGAGGGGGCAGGAAAGAGCAACCAAAGAGAAGAAAGACCAAAGATCGAAGTAGTGTTCGCATGGCTCAGTCTCAGATTCCAAACGTGCCAGGGGTACGATCAGCTCGCCGTGGGTGCTGCTTCGTGTATCAGATCGAGCGCGAATTTGGCGCGAGCACAACGATTACAAAAATGAAATCATAGCTCGGCTACTCTACCGTTATCTTCGAATGAATTCTTCAAGACCCTGATCGGGTTTCCACGTGCGCGCGGTAACAAGAGGAGTGTTGGGCCGGAAATATCCGATTCCGTAATCCCGTGAGCCTGACAGAAAGCATTAATGTGCTGTTGACACTACGATAACAGCGTGAGCCTACAAGAGTATTTACGAGCATAGCTTGCTCCCGGCGTTGCGAGAGCGCTTGCCTGCTTTTCGCAGGCGTTCGCCGGATGTTCGTCCAACAGATAAGCCCTTTACGCGCCGACGCGTTTCGTAAACCGCCGGTCCCGCGATGGCGAAGCGCAAGAATTCCGATGAAGATTCTAATCATCGAAGACGAAGTCAAGACCGCCAAATTCCTCAAAAAGGGATTTGAAGAAGCGGGATTTGTGATCGACACGGTCGGAGACGGTCTCGAGGGTCTTCATTTGGCTCGGGAAGTGGAATTCGACCTGATTATCCTGGATGTGATGCTTCCTGGCTTGGACGGCTGGCAAGTTCTGAGCAGGCTGCGCCAGGCTGGTCGAAAATCGCTTGTCCTCCTGCTCACGGCGCGGGACGCCGTACATGAGCGCGTCCGGGGATTTGAACTCGGAGCGGACGACTACCTGGTGAAGCCGTTTGCATTCTCCGAACTGTTAGCTCGAGTGCGATCACTGTTGCGCCGGGGGCCGGCGCGTCAGCCCGAAACGATTCAAATGGCGGACTTGGAAATCGATTTGTTGCGTCAGCGCGCGACCCGCGGTGGCCAACGCCTGGACCTGACCTCCAAGGAATTCTCGCTATTGACCCTCTTAGCCAGGCGCGCTGGCGAGGTGCTGTCCCGGACATTAATCGCCGAGGCGGTGTGGGACATGAATTTCGACAGCGACACAAATGTGGTGGACGTGAACGTCCGCAGACTTCGCGCCAAAGTCGACGAACCTTTTCCCTATAAATTAATCCACACGGTCCGGGGCGCCGGATATGTCATGGAATGTGAGCGCTAGCTTCACTCGCTTCTCGTCCCTGTGGGATACTCTCGCTTTGCGGTTAACCGCCGGCTATGCCCTGGCGGGCCTGCTGATGGTTCTCGTCTCCACCGCCAGCCTTTATTTTGTCCTGGTCACCGAGTTGGAACGAAGCACCGACTTATTCCTGGCCGACAAACTGAATGTCATTGGCACCATGTTGCGGGAACGTCCCGACGACTTGGACGCATTACGGGAAGAAGTGGAACTGGAATCAGCCGCACGGCGGTACGAGCAGTTTTATATTCGCTTGCTCGACGAACGAAATGCCCCGCTCATGTCCACGCCGGGAATGACGGAACAATTGGACCTGCGCCATTTCCCGAGCCCGCCACAGACTTCGCCGGGGCACGCATTGTCCATGGTGGGCAAGAACGCCCGGCCCTTTCGCGTCGCGAGCGCGGTCGTGCCTGTTGGTTCGCCACCAGCGCAAAGCGACACAATTCAAATCGCAATCGACGTCTCGCAGAAAGAAGAATTGCTGGCGCGCTACCGTCATTGGTTTGGCGTCATTTTGCTCGCGTCGCTTGTCATCTTCCCTCTGGTCGGATACCAGATCGCTCGCCAGGGTATTCACCCCGTGGAAGAGATCGCCAACACCGCTCGCCACATCAGTTCCACCAATTTGCATGAACGGATCCACCCGGAAGGCTATCCGTCAGAACTGGCGTCGCTGGCTGGCACCTTTAATCAAATGCTCGATCGTTTGGAAGAATCCTTCGACCGAATCTCGAGGTTCACAGCCGACATAGCGCACGACCTGCGAACGCCGGTGAATAACATTCGTGGCGAAGTGGAAGTGGCTTTGGCGCGGGCGCGAG
>Ga0207761_1000117_pt1 | contig 24851 bp, 25 predicted proteins | sample LuqExpMetageno34_FD_187792 | JGI IMG/M metagenome (GOLD analysis project Ga0207761, IMG submission 187792) | Tropical forest soil microbial communities from Luquillo Experimental Forest, Puerto Rico - Sample 34 (SPAdes) | ecosystem: Environmental > Terrestrial > Soil > Tropical forest ... | reverse complement strand
TGTTCCGAGGCATGCGCGGTCTTTTTTTGAGCGTGATCCGGTGCCGTTTGAAGAAGCGCCATAGGGTACCGATACCGACCCCAATCCTGCGTTCAGCAAGTTTCCGCTGCAGCTCGGTCAGCGTGATATCCGGTGTTTTGTTCACCGCCGACAGAATAAGCGCCGCATATGCTTCGATCCGCCCTGACCGGCGATCGCCGCCTTGCCGCTTCGGTCGTGCATCACCAGTCTTGCGCTGCTGGGCATACCAGCGGATGGCACTTGATGCGCTGACACCAAACCGTTCCGCCGCCTGGCGGCACGACATTCCACCTTTTACGGCCGCGATAACCCGCCGACGAAGGTCAAACGATAAAGCTTTGGCCATGCATGCTGGCCCCCTTCGCCAGCATGCAGCTTGAATCAGATCTACCCTGATTTGGGAATCCCAATCGATTCAATCCGTTCGGAAAGTGCTCTAATGTACGGGTGTGTTGGTCGGCGGGGTTAAGTTTTTGGTGCGATAGAATCAATTGAACTTTTCGCTGCGTACAGACCCTCGCCGCACTTAATAATCCACTCGCATCAGATACAACCCGTCTGGCGGCGCGACTTGGCCGCACGCGGTGCGGTCGCGCGCCGCCAGCGCACGCGTGAGATCATCGCCGCTCCATTTTCCGTCGCCGACCAACACCAGCGAGCCGACCATGGAGCGCACCTGGTTGTGCAGAAATGAGCGCGCGACAGCCGTCACAAGCACCTCCTCGCCCTGACGTACGACGCCGAGCCGGTCGAGTGTTTTAACCGGCGACTTGGCCTGGCACTCTGTGGAGCGGAAGGTAGTGAAATCGTGCTTGCCTACCAGCCGCTGTGCGGCGGCGTGCATAGCTGCCGCATCAAGCGGGCGCGGCACCCGCCAGGCGCGATTGAGCTCCAGCGTGAGGTCTGAGCGCCGGTTGACGATCCGGTACATATAATGGCGTTTGAGCGCAGAGGTACGCGCGTTGAAATTGCGGGTCACCCGCTCGGCTGCCAAGATTGCCACTGGATGCGGCCGCAAGTGGGCGTTTAGACCGTCGCGCACGGTATCAGGTTCCCATTCGCGCGAAAGGTCGACATGGGCAACCTGGGCCCGAGCATGCACGCCGGCGTCGGTACGCCCGGCGCCTTGCACCAGGGCCTTTTCGCCCGAAAGTGCCCCGATGGCGGCGGTCAGCACCCCCTGCACGGTCGGTTGTGCGGGCTGTATTTGCCAGCCGGCAAAAGGGGTTCCGTCATATTCGATGGTTAGCCTGTAACGCGGCACGATTGATTCACCTCAAATCCGCCAGCGGGCGGAACTTTTATAGATAGCGGGAAAAGCAAGGGATTGGACCATGAAGCGTGAATTCAAGCGGCAAATCGTGGATCTGCTCAATGACCATCGTATCATGACGATGGCCACCAACCGTGACGATGGCTGGCCGCAGGCGACGACGGTCGGTTACGCCAACGACGGGCTGGTCATTTACTGCCTGGTTTCCCGCGACAGCCAGAAATACGCCAATATCAAGCGAGATCCGCGGGTCTCGTTGTCCATCGCCAAGGACTACCCGCAGCCGTTGTTGATCAAGGGCCTGTCGATGGCCGCTAGCGTTAGCGAGGTAGCCGACAGGGGGGAAATCGACCACGTCTCGGAAATTTTTCTGCACCGCTACCCCGAGCACAAGGTCATGCCGCGGCCCGACCCGTACGCCGTGCCGACGCTGCGGTTGACGCCAGAGATCGTCTCGATCATCGACTATTCCAAGGGCTTCGGGCACAGCGACCTCGTGCGAGTCACCGACAACGACCTCGCCGAATTCATCGAGGCGCGCCGACATCATTGGGCGGGATTCCACGCGGCGCACCAGTGAGCGAGCAGTAGCTTAGGCGACTGTGCCACCAGCCTTGACCGGTGTGCCGCGCAGGAATTCCTCCGCCGGCATCGGGTGCTTGCCCGCGCGCTGCACCTGGAGGAGCCGTACCGCGCCTTCACCGCAAGCAATGGTTAGCTGTTCGTCGAGCACGCGGCCGGGCGCACCGCTGCCGTCGCCGCGTATAGAGCGCAGCGCCTTCACGCGCACGCCGCCAAATTCGAACCAGGCGCCCGGAAATGGCGACAGGCCGCGGATATGGTTGTGCACGTTGGGTGCCGGCTTGCTCCAGTCGATGCGTGTCTCGTCCTTGGAAATCTTGGCGGCATACGTAATGCCGTGCTCCGGCTGCGGCATCAGCACGAGCGAGCCGCGCTCCAGCGCCGCCAACGTGCGTACTATCAGATTGGCGCCGAGCGGTGCCAGCCGGTCGTGCAGTTCTCCCGCTGTCATGTCGGGCGCAATACGAACGTGATCGACCATCGCCATGGCGCCGGTATCGAGTCCCTCGTCCATCTTCATGATGGTGACGCCACTCTCTACATCACCTGCCATAATCGCTCGGTTGATCGGCGCGGCGCCGCGCCAGCGCGGCAGTAGCGAGGCATGCACGTTGAAGCAGCCGAGTCGCGGCGCTTGAAGGACCTCCTTGGGCAGGATCAGGCCATAGGCGACGACCACCGCGGCGTCGGCGTCATGCGCGCGTAAGGCTGATTGCGCCGCGCTGTCCTTGAGCGACTTCGGCGTATACATGGGAAGGCCAAGCCGGCGCGCCTCGCGCTCGACCGGCGTAGGCTGCAACTCCATGCCGCGGCCGGCTCGTCTCGGCGCGCGTGTGTAGACCGCCACAATCTCGTGCCCGCGCGCAGCAAGCTCGATCAGCGTCGGCACCGCGAAATCCGGCGTGCCCATGAAGATCAGGCGCATGCAGGCACCGTCAACTCCCACGGCGCTCGCGCGCCAGAACTAGCCAATGTGATGCGAAGGCTCTTTGTCCTCAGCGAGCGGCTTGACCGGCTCGCCGCGCTTGGCCGCCTTCTTGAATTTTTTCAGCACCATGTTGCGCTTGAGCTTCGAGATGTAGTCGATGAACAGCATGCCGTTGGTGTGGTCAATCTCGTGCTGCAGGCAGGTGGCGAGCAGGCCGGTTGCTTCGATCTCCTGCGGTTTCCCGTCGAGATCAAGATACTTTACCTTCACAGCCTGCGGACGTGCGACCTCCTCATAGTATTCCGGAATCGACAGGCAACCTTCTTCGTAGGTTGACTTCTCATCCGAGGCCCACGTGACTTCCGGGTTGATGAAGACCTGCGGCTGCGCCGGCTCGTCCTTCTTGGCAAGATCCATAGTGACCACGCGCTGCGCCACGCCGACCTGGATGGCGGCGAGTCCGATGCCGGGCGCGGCATACATCGTCTCGAACATGTCCTCGATCAGGTTGCGCAAAGGTTTGTCGATCGCCGTTACCGGCTCCGATTTCAGCCGCAGCCGCTTGTCGGGAATGATTAAAATGTCACGGATCGCCATGGCCGCGATGTAAGCGGTCGTATCAATCGGGTCAATGTGCGCTTTTCCCTTGAGCCACAAGCATTATCGCCATACCGTTCGCCGTTCGTTCGCTCGCTGGAAGCGAATCGGGGTAGAAGGAGCGCATGCCGGATACACTTCTTCTAGTCCTCGCACTGATAATCGCGGGCAGCGTCGCGGCCATTATCGTGCTGCTCTTGCGGCCACGCGCGCCGGCCGCTGATCCGGCGGCGGAGCAGCGCATCGTTGAGCTCAACGCCCGGGTTTCCGCGATGGGCGACCTGCTCGTCAAGGCACAGTCGCAGTTGCAGCAGACCGTGCATGAGCGGCTCGACGCGGTGACCGCACGGCTCGGCGAGTCCATGCAGAACTCGAGCAAGCACACCGGCGAGCATTTGCAGCAACTGCACGCGCGGCTGGCGGTGATCGACAGCGCGCAGAAGAACATCACGGATCTGGCCTCACAGGTGACGACGCTGCAGCAAGTGCTCGCCAGCAAGCAGCAGCGCGGCGCCTTTGGACAAAGCCGCATGGAAATCATCATTCAGGATGGGTTGCCGAAGGATTGCTACGAATTCCAGGCGACCTTGACCAACAAGGCGCGCCCCGATTGCATCGTGCGACTGCCCAGCAGCCCGCCGCTGGTGATCGACGCCAAGTTCCCGCTGGAAGCGGTAACGGCGTTTCGCGAGAGCAAGAATGACGACGAACGCAAAACAGCAAGTGCACGCGTGCGCCAAGACATCGGCAAACACATTGCCGACATCGCTGAGAAATACCTGATCCCGGGTGAGACCCAGGACATGGCGCTGATGTTCGTACCGTCGGAATCGATTTATGCCGAGCTCTACGACGGTTTCGACGATATTTTTCAGAGGGCCTACCGTGCCAAGGTCATCATCGTCTCGCCGTCGCTATTGATGCTGGCGATCCAGGTGATCCAGCAGATTCGCAGAGACGCAAAGATGCGTGAGGCGACCGACAAGATTCTCGCCGAGGTCGGCATGTTGATCGGTGACGTGCAGCGCCTGCGCGATCGCGTCGAAAATCTCGACAAGCATTTCGGTCAGGCCAATACGGATATCAAGCAAATCGTCATTTCCGCCGACAAGATCGTCAGCCGCGGCGAGAAGATCCATGGCGTCGAGTTCGATGACGATGGCGAAAGCGCCGAGATCATTCCGGCGCCGAACGCGCGCAAGCTCGGCGCCAACCGCTAACGCATGACCGTAGCCCCTGACAGCTCGCAGGCGGGACCATCGTGGTTCGACGCACTGGCTGTGTATCTCAAGCCACGCGTGCTGATCGTGATGTTCCTTGGCTTCTCATCCGGGCTACCGCTGGCGCTCTCGGGCGCGACACTACTAGTGTGGATGCGCGAGTCTGGCGTCGACCTCGGCACCATAGGGCTGTTCGCGCTGGTTGGTACGCCGTATACGGTGAAATTTCTCTGGGCACCGCTCACCGACGCGCTCGACGTGCCGCTGCTGTCGCGCTGTCTTGGCCGACGGCGCGGTTGGCTGGTGTTCACGCAAATGTTGCTAATGGCGGCGATCGTGTTTCTCGGCGCCTGTGATCCCGCCAGCGCGCCCGGACTGGTAGCGCTCGGCGCGCTATTGGTCGCCACCGCCTCGGCGACGCAAGACATCGTGGTCGATGCCTTCCGGGTCGAAAGCCTGCCGGAGAACGAACAGGCCGCCGGCATGGCGTCCTACGTTGCAGCGTATCGCGTCGGCATGCTGATCTCCACCGCCGGTGCATTGTTTCTGGTGAGCGGATTGGAAAGCTGGGGGCTTTCCAAGCAGGCCGCCTGGCATTGGGGCTATGTGGCGATGGCAGTGCTGGTTCTGATTGGCACCATGACCGCGCTCGCCGCCACCGAGCCGGAGCGCTCGCGCGCCGCCGAAAACGCACACGCCCGGCAAAACACCTTCGCGCGCGTGACCGAGGCCGCGGTCGGCGCCTTTAAGGATTTTCTCGGCCTTGAGATGGCGTTCGTGATGCTTGCCTTCGTGGTGCTGTTCAAATTCACCGATGCGCTGTCGGGTGCGATGACGGCGCCGTTCGTGATCGATCTCGGCTTCTCGCGTAACGAATACGCCGCGATCGTGAAGGGTGTCGGTCTCGCCGCGCTTCTCGCCGGCGGTTTTGCCGGCGGGTTCGTGGCGCGCGCCTTCCCGCTCGCGGTTAGTCTTTGGATCGGCGCCATCGCACAGGCGCTGGCAAACCTTGGCTTCTCTTGGCTGGCTGTAGCCGGCACCAACACAACAGCATTGGCAGTCGCCATTACGCTGGAGAATTTTACCAGCGCCATCGGCACCGTGATGTTCGTGGCTTATCTTTCCGCACTCTGCCAGAACCCGCTGCACACCGCCACGCAATATGCGCTGCTTACCGCGCTCGCTGCAGTCGGCCGCACCTATCTTTCATCGGGCGCCGGTTTTCTCGCCGAGCAGACCGGCTGGGTGTGGTTCTTCATGATCTGCGCGCTGGCGGGCCTGCCCAGCCTGGTACTGCTGACCATCTTGCAGCGGCGCGGGCATTTTAAACGGCTGGAGCCGAAAAAAGCCTAGCGCTTTGCCGGCTTGGCGAAGTGCCACTTGGTGACGACCGCGTCGCCAACATGCCAGGCGGTCTGGGAACAGAAGAATTCGTCGCCGACCACCGCGATGGTCGTGCCGAGCAGACGATAGAGGTGCGCTTTCTGTTCCTTGTCGTTCATGACGACGAGATGGAAGGTCATTGGCGCGTGCTCCGGACAGAATTCGTCCTTGTCGGCGAACTTGCGCGGGTTATCAGAAGTGAACTGGTAGATGTTGATTCACGTCCCATTCGGATGCTGATGGCGAAAGAAGCGCAAGCGCCAGCTGATCGTGTCGCCCTGTTTGAGCGTCTCCTGTGCAGTCGTGCCGCTCAGCCAAACCAGAAAAGTAAGGACAATGGCGGAGACGCGCATGCATTTAGAACAGCGTTCGTTGCTTGATCGCGGCGGACAGAGTGCCCTCGTCGAGATAATCGAGCTCCCCGCCGACCGGCACGCCGTGCGCGAGCCGGGTCACCTTAACCTTGGCGTCCTGCAGCAGCTCGGTTATGTAGTGCGCCGTGGTCTGGCCGTCGACCGTGGCGTTGAGCGCCAGAATTATTTCCTTCACCGGCTCAGCATGGGCGCGTGCGATCAGCGCGTCGATCGTGAGGTCCTGCGGGCCGACGCCGTCAAGCGGCGACAACGTGCCGCCTAGCACGTGATAGCGGCCATTGACCGCGTTGGCGCGTTCCAGCGCCCACAGATCGGCGACGTCAGCCACCACCACGATGATCGACGGATCGCGGCGCGCGTCGGTGCAGACCGTGCAGGGATTCTGCGTGTCGATATTGCCGCAATTTCGGCAGACGACGATCTTGTCCATCGCCGTCTGCAAGGCATTGGTGAGCGGCGCCATCAGTAATTCGCGCTTCTTGATCAGATGCAGCGCGGCACGTCGGGCCGAGCGCGGGCCCAAGCCCGGCAGACGCGCCAAGAGTTGGATCAGGCGCTCGATCTCGGGTCCGGCGACTGCGGCAGGCATTAAGGCAAATTCAATCCCGGCGGCAGTGGCAGCCCACCGGTCAGGCTTTTCATCTTCTCCTGCATGACGCCTTCGGCCTTGCGGCGCGCATCGGCATGGGCGGCCACCAGCAGGTCCTCGAGGATTTCCTTTTCCGATGGCTTCATCAGCGAATCATCGATCTTAGTGCCCTTGAGCTCGCCCTTGGCGGTTAGCTTCACGCTCACCATGCCGCCGCCGGCGGTGCCCTCGATCTCGATGGTGTCGAGTTCGGCCTGCAAGGCTTGCATCTTCGACTGCAATTGCGCGGCCTGCTTCATCAGGCCCATGAAATCAGCCATGGCTCAATCCTCAATTTCGTCGCCGGGCGTGGCCTCAGCCACTTCGTCGGCTTCTGGTAGGTTTTGCGTAACCCCCACGATCTTGGCGCCGGGGAAGCGGTTGAGCACTGCCTGCACCAGCGGATCGCTCTGCACGCCGCGCTCGATCTCTGCCTGCCGCGCATCCTGCTGCGCGCGCATGGTCGGCGCGCCCTGCTCCTTCGACACCACCACGATCCAGCGCTTGCCGGTCCAGGCTGTGAGCTTGCGCTGCAGGTCGTGCACCAGCGTCCTCGGCGCACTCGCCTCCAGCGCGATCTCGAGCTGGCCGTCCTCGCAGCGTACGAGCCGCACGTCCCGTTCCAACGCCACTTTCATGGCGATGTCGCGCTTTTCGGCGGCGAGCGCGACCAGTTCAACGAATGAGCTGATCGTCAGCGTCGGTGCCTGCAGTATCTTGCGCTCGGCCACCGGACCGTCGACCAGACGCGGCGACGCTGCCACCGAAGAGCGCGGGCTGGAGCGCGGCGCCTCGTAACGCGGAGCGAAACTCTGCGCGTTCGGCGCCGCCGCGTTGCCGCCATTTCCGGGTGGGCGCGCGGGCGCCGAGCCCTCCTCGCCGAGCGAGCGGATCACCTCGTCCGGCGTCGGCAGGTCGGCGGCATAAGCAATCCGGACAAGAACCATCTCGGCGGCGGCGACCGGTCGGCCGGAGGCCTGCACCTCGCCGACGCCCTTCAGCAGCATCTGCCAAGTGCGTGCCAACACGCGCATCGACAGCTGCGTGGCGAAATCGCGCCCGCGCTTGCGCTCGGCCTCCGACAGCGAAACGTCCTCGGCGACCGACGGCACCACTTTCGCGCGGGTGACGAAATGAGTGAACTCGGCGAGATCGGAGAGCACCACCGCCGGATCGGCGCCGATGTCATACTGCACACGCAACTCCTTGATCGCGGCGGCGATGTCGCCTTTCATCAGCGCTTCGAACAGATCGACCACGCGCGCGCGGTCGGCGAGGCCGAGCATCTGCCGCACGTCCTCGGCACGCACGGGTCCAGCAGCATGTGCGATCGCCTGATCGAGCAGCGACAGACTATCGCGCACCGAGCCTTCCGCCGCGCGCGCGATCAGCGCCAGCGCCGGCTGCTCGACGTTGATCTTCTCTTTCTCGGCGATGCCGGCGAGATGCTTGACCAGCAGCGAGGCATCGACGCGCCGCAGATCGAAGCGCTGGCACCGCGACAGCACGGTCACCGGAACTTTGCGGATTTCAGTAGTGGCGAAGATGAACTTGGCATGCGGCGGTGGCTCTTCCAGCGTCTTGAGCAGCGCGTTGAAAGCCGCGCCAGACAACATGTGCACTTCATCGAGGATATAGACCTTGGTGCGCGCGCTCATCGGCGCGTAGCGGATTGCGTCGTTGATCTGACGCACGTCCTCGACGCTGTTGTGCGAGGCGGCATCCATCTCCAACACGTCAGGGTGGCGGCTCTCGATGATGGCCTGGCAATGCAGGCCCATGACCGGCATATTTATCGTCGGCCCGGTCACCGAGCCGTCGGGCAATTCGTAATTGAGAGCGCGGGCGAGAATGCGCGCGGTAGTAGTTTTGCCGACCCCGCGAACGCCGGTGAGGATCCAGGCCTGCGGGATGCGCCCGGTCTCGAACGCATTCGAGATGGTGCGCACCATGGCGTCCTGGCCGATCAGGTCGTAGAAAGTCGCCGGTCGGTATTTGCGCGCCAGCACACGATAGCCGGCTCCTTCGGCTGCCGCGTCGCCGTGATCGGGGCGTGGATCGGCGGTTTTCGTAGGCTCGCTCATCGTGCCATCCGGCCGGCAGCCGCGCGTGGGCCACGGTTTTTTCGCGTCGATCGCGGAATTGGTGGGAGGCTGACGAGCGACCCGAACCGCGCTCGTTAGGGCTGCTTCCTTCCGGACCTGACCCGGTTGGCGAGTGGCTCGTCCACCGCCAACCTCCCGAGGATCTATATCGGGCCTAGAGCCAAGGAAAGCAAGCTGGCCCGCCGCAACCGTCATGCCCGGGCTTGACCCGCGCATCCATGAGGCGATTCTGCCTGTGGAAAGTCATCTAGGATGCTAGGGCCCAGCCCGGGCACGCACCGCATGGTTACGGAATCGACCTGGTCCCTCCACCCGCAGCTTGCCGCCGAAACGGTTTCAGTCGGCGACCTGGCCCTGTCGCGTGTACTGCTGGCAAATGACGCCAATTATCCCTGGCTGATCCTGGTGCCGCGCCGGCCGGGCCTCACCGAGCTGATCGATCTTAAGCCGAAAGAGCAGGTCCAACTGCTGACCGAAATCGACGCCGCCGCGCGCGCGCTCAAATCCATCACCGAATGCGAGAAGCTCAATATCGCGGCGATCGGCAACTTGGTCGCGCAGTTGCATGTGCATGTGGTAGCAAGACGCCACAGCGACGCGGCCTGGCCGAAACCGATATGGGCTGTCGCCCCGCCCACCGCTTATGACGAGCGCAGCATACGTGGCCTGCTATCGGTGCTGCGCCAGCGGCTCGGCGTCGCGGACGTATAAGAGATCAAGAGGCGTAGGGCGTATACTGCCTTTCTTCGATGAAATCGGATTTCAGCAGCAGATTGATCGCGCGCTTGAGTTCGTCGCGATTGTCGTTGCTTAAATACACCGGGGGCGCCAACTCGACGAACTCCTGGTCGAAGACGCCCCTTTGACGTAAATGCGGTCCTCGATTCCCCGCAGGCTCTCGTTGATCTTGCGTAGGCTCGGTTTCAGATTGGCGAATTCGACCGGCGACAATTGGTGGGAATTCCAGTATGTCGCCGGCAATAACTTCCCAGTGTTCGACACGCGGCAGGGCAAGGCTGGGCTCGCGAGCAAGCGGCCGAATAAATACGGATGATTTGCACAAGCCGCGGGTCCGTGCAAATTTGTGTCTCACATGCCTGCGCGCCCTCATCCCGGTCCGAAATCTAGTCTCGGATATGTCAATAGCCGGCTTGAACGCGCCGCCGAACGGCGGCCGGATGGTGCCGCGCTTGCCGTGCTCTCCGCCGACCGTGGCGCCGGCGTCTATGTGATCGGCGGCGAGCTGATCGTGCTCAAGAAGGCAGTGTCACTCAACGATCCATTATTCACCTTCGACGAGGCGCGCGCTCTCAGCCAAACCGACGAGACGGTATTTCTCGGCTTGCTCGGCCGAGCCGGTCGCTTCGGCGTTGGCATTCCGCCGGCCAGCGCGGAAGCGCTCAAAGCGAACAGAAATTATGTCGTGACCGACCTGCGGTCGATCGCCGTGCAGGGCCTGGTCGACAGCGAACACCTGCCGCCAATCGCAGAAGCCAAGGCAGTGCTCAATTGGCACTTGCACCACCGCTTCTGCCCGAACTGCGGCACCGGTACGCAGGCCGTCTGCGGCGGTTGGCGGCGCGACTGCCCGAGCTGCAATGCTGAGCACTTCCCGCGCACTGACCCGGTGGTGATCATGTTGGCAATCGACGGCGGACATTGCTTGCTCGGTCGCAGCCCGCGCTTCCTGCCGACGATGTGGTCTTGCCTTGCCGGCTTCATCGAGCCAGGTGAGTCGATCGAGGATGCCGTGCACCGCGAGACGCGCGAGGAGGCGGGCATAACTTGCGGTCGAGTGGTCTATTTCGGCTCGCAGCCCTGGCCGTTTCCGAGCTCGCTGATGATTGGCTGCCACGCCAAGGCCCTGACACGCGACATCGTGGTGGATCGCAAGGAGCTCGAGGATGCTCGCTGGTTTAGCCGTGATGAGGTCGTCACCATGCTAAAGCGCCAGCACCCTGCTGGCCTCACCACGCCGCCGCCGGTGGCAATCGCGCATCACATCATACGCGCCTGGGTGGACGACGAGGTCGGCTTTGACTGAACGCGTCTTCGCAAGACCGAAGATCCTATGCGCCGGCATCGCGGTGCAGGACATCGTTATGCGGGTAGAGAATTTCCCGGCGCCCGGCACCAAAGTGCCGGCCTCAGACTTTATCATTACCGGCGGCGGCTGCGCCGCCAATGCTGCAGTGACGATCGCACGACTGGGTGCGCGAGCGGCCTTTGCCGGCCCGCTCGGCGGCGCCCATGATGCGGTCAGCGAGCGCATTGTCACCGACCTGGCCGCTGAGGGTATCGACTGCAGCGGCGCGGTGCGTATTGACGGCGGCACTGCCTCGGTGTCGCTAATCCTTGTCGATGCGCGCGGCGAAAAGACCATCGCTACTCGACGCGGCGTCAAACTTGGCAACGTGTTGCCGGCGGATACCGAGAAACTAGTGACCGATGCCGATGCAATATTAGTCGACAACCGTTTTCCCGACTTCGTCACGGCGGTGTGCAAAGCCGCTGGGAGGCGCAAGATCGCGGTGGTAATCGACCTCGATCAGGCGACGCGGGCGGACGATCCGCTGTTCGCACTCGGCACGCATGTGATCGCGTCGGCCGAGGCGCTGCACGGCATCACCGGCCTGAACGATTATGGTGCCGGCTTGCAGCGCTTGGCCGAGCATGTCGGCGGATTCCTCGCCGTTACCGACGGCCCGAACGGAGTTTACTGGCTAGATGCCGGCACGCTGCGGCACATGCCGGCCTTCCCAGTCAAGGTGATCGATTCACTCGGCGCTGGCGATGCGTTTCACGGCGCCTTCACGCTCGGCTTAGCGGAAGGTCGTGATCTAGAGGCTGCCCTACGCTTTGCCAGCGCTACCGCCGCGCTCAAGTGCACGAAATTCGGTGGCGGCTCCGGCGCGCCGTGCCGCGCAGAGGTGGACACGCTCCTCAAGATAGGGTGAGGCTTTATTTCTAAAACGGACAGGACGCGCAGGCGCCGGGTGCCTACGAGCCGGCCTTGGATCCCTTCAACCTTGGATCCCTTGAAAATGTCACAGGATGCGACCAGTGATTTTGGTTGAATAAGAATATTTTTCTATATAAAGACGCTTCCAACATCGAAATAAGGCATTTTTTCCAATGTACATGGTACATTTCAAGAAAACGTTCTAACTTAAAAGGAAATGGGGAATGGACGCCATCGATCGCAAAATCCTCGCCGTCGTCCAGCAGGACGCGTCGCTCTCGGTCGCCGAGATCGGCCAGCGCGTCGGATTGTCATCGACGCCGTGCTGGAAGCGACTACAGCGGCTAGAGGCCGATGGAGTGATCACGCGACGAGCCGCGTTGATCGACCCTGACAAGGTAGGCCTCGGCATCACCGTATTCGCATCGATCGAAACCGGCGACCATTCGCAGGAATGGCTCAAAAAATTTGCTGAGGTGGTGAGTGCTATGCCCGAGGTGATGGAGTTCTATCGGATGGCCGGTGATGTCGATTACATGCTGCGGGTGGTGGTGCCGGATATTGCCGGGTATGACGCTTTCTACAAGCGACTTATCGCAACCGTCCCGCTGAAAAACGTCACCTCACGCTTCGCCATGGAGCGAATCAAATCGACCACCGCGCTGCCCCTTTAGGGCGGTTCAGATGCAGGTGCCTTAGCTCGCTTGCGGTGATGCGCAGCGTGGTTTAGCGCGCGGCCGCCGGCGTCTGCGCTGCTTGCGAGTTCCGAGTGCCGGTCTGGCTCAGGATAGCGTTGAAATAAGCAGGCGCATCGCCGAGCGTCAAACGACGTTCGCAATCCGGACTGCAACTGTAGGATTCGCGGTCGACGCCCTTGAAAACGACGACCACGTCGCGGTTGGTGGAAACGCCGAGAACCTGCACGGCCTTGTCCATCACGACACGACCGGTGCGGTCGAGCGCCATCAGATTAGTGGAACCAAGGCCCTTCCCGGTAACGATCAGGATGCCGCCACTTTGCAGGGACGCGTCAGCAATCAACGGATTGCCGATGACGACCGTGGCGACGCGCTCGGGCAGCTGTATTATTTGCGCCTCATCAATATTGACCGTGAGGCTATCGGCCTGCGCCGAGGAGGCTCCGAATACTGCGGCAGACGCAATCGTCCACGCCCAGAATGCGATCAGTCGTCTGTGACGTCCAAATATGGTCGACATCGAACTCTCCAGCGCTGCGTACCCGCGATACCGCCGCAAGACAAAGGCCGGCGGACAACTAAACTTGACTGTAAATAGGTGAATGAAGCGTAAAGGATCGGGGCTGCGAGAATTCCAATCAAGGTTTAATGCAGAGGGGCGCAACGGTATGGCGCTCGCCGTCAAATGATGACGCGGACCGTTATGCCTGCCGAGCAGGGCGCCAACAGTATTGCCAGCAACATCGGGCTGGGCTTTTTGCAGACGGGAGAAGTATTGCCACGGCATCAGAAATGATATTATGTGCAATACCCAGTAATCACGGAAATTCTATTGTATACACGCGCGTAAAAATTTATTAACTTTGATGTACTAGAGATTATAACTTATTAACTGCAAGATATATCCATCGAATCACCCCATATTTCTTCGATCATATTAACCCGCATGCAATACCTGATTGGTAGCTTGCCCGCATGGCGCAGGAGAGCCGGGACACAAACCCTGTCTTCTGAGCCAACTCAGACAGCCACGTGTGGATCAAGGAGTTACTGATGAAAAACCTCTTCGTGCGTTTCGTGAAGGACGACTCGGGCGCCACCGCCATCGAGTACGGCCTGATTGCCGCGGGCATTGCGGTCGCGATCATCGCGGTCGTGCAGACCGTCGGTACTAACCTGAATGCCACATTCAACAACGTCGCAACCAACCTACAAAAATAGGGTATGAATTTTTCGAGCGACCTTCGTTAGGGAAGGTTCGCGTGAAAACGATATAGAGGCCCCGGCCATTGCCGGGGCCTTTGTATTGAGCGCCTCCTACCGATTGGCATTAACGTCACGTTACAAAGCCCCGGCCAGCCGATCGAGCTCTTTATTTTTTTACCGACGACCTCGCCGGCGCTTAACGGAGCGGCAAGTCGTTTCGCGCTAACTGAACCGCAAGTTCGCGTGGCGTAATTTCGACAGTCCGCGGCGATTCGATGGAGACGAGGCAGATGGTGACGGACGCAATCAGATTGCTGCTGTTTCCCGCGCTGATGGCGTTTGCAGCCTCAAGCGATCTCATCACGATGAAGATCTCGAATCATTTGTCGCTGGCACTGGCCGGCGCATTCTTTCTGCTCACGCTCGTGACGGGCATGAGTCTTCCGACCATCGGCCTGCACCTAGCCGCGGCGGCACTGGTGCTGGTGGTTACCTTCGGCTTTTTCTGGCAAGGCTGGATCGGTGGCGGCGACGCCAAACTCACGGCCGCCACCGTGCTATGGTTCGGCTTCGACCATCTACTTGATTACTTGATCTATGCCTCACTATTGGGCGGTGCTCTGACGCTGCTTTTCCTCCTGTTCCGCAAGCTGCCGTTGCCGGGCCCATTCGCCCGCCAGCCTTGGATCCTGCGCTTGCATGAGGCCGGCGGTGGCATTCCCTACGGAATCGCGCTCGCTGGCGCCGCACTAATGGTTTATCCGAAGACCGGTTGGATGCCGGCAATTGGCATCTAAATAGCTAAATAGCTCCTTTTGCGGGATCAATTGCGTCCGGCAACATAATATTAACTCGAATTGGACACAGCTGATTAACCATACCTTGACCTTTAGCTGATGAAATCCCCTCCGAGCGGCTGTGTCGGCCGCCATGTGGTTTAGGCGGCCGGATCCGCCGTAATGGTGAGAGTTAAGCTCATGAAAGCCGCACGTCTCGTCGTGTTGACCATTGCCGTCGGAGCCGGTGGTATTGCCGCGCTATTGGCTGGCCGGTCAGAAAAACTGATCGAGGTTAAGACCGAACAGGGGACCAAGGTCGATACCGTTGATGTGCTGGTGGCGCGCTCCGACATCCCGATGGGTCAAGCTGTTTCGCCGGGCGACATGCAGTGGCAGGCTTGGCCGGCGAGCGCGGTGAGCGCAAATTTTATCAACAAGAATAACAATCCGAAGGCGCTTGAGAATCTCTCCGGCCAAGTCGCGCGCACGCCGTTCGTCGCCGGTGAGCCAATCCGTGAAGCCAAACTAGTGAACGCGAAAGGCTCCGGCTTCATGGCTGCAATTCTGCCCAGCGGCATGCGGGCGGTGTCCACGCAGATCTCGCCGGAAACCGGTGCCGGCGGTTTCATCCTGCCGAACGACCATGTCGATGTAATCCTATCGCGCCGTGACCGCGCAGCCGAAAAGGCCTCTGGCAGCGAAGCGCACACCAGCGAGATCATTCTGAGCAACATCCGTGTACTGGCGATCGACCAAAACGTCGAGGAAAAGAACGGTCAGAAGGTCGTAGTCGGCAAGACCGCGACACTCGAACTGACACCGCGTCAGGCTCAGACCCTGGCGCTGTCGCAGCAACTCGGTTCGCTGTCACTGGCGCTTCGCAGCATTGCCGACGCCTCGGAGAATGGTGGGCCGAGCGACGACGACAAACCCGATGCGCGAAGCCAAGCAGTGAACATCGTTCGGTTTGGCGTCAGCACCACAACCACACCACGATAAGCAACTGAGGGGAGGGAGCGACATGGCGATAAAGATATTGATTCGCAGCGTGACGCTGGCGGCACTGATGGCCGGTACTAGCCTAGCACCGACGGTTCCCGCGACTGCCGCCGACACGATGCACGCGGCGGCGACCCAGGAGACGGCGAGCGATGCCACTTCACGCTTCGTTCCGCTCGGAATCGGCAAATCGGTCGCGATTGATTTGCCGGCCGACATCAAGGATGTGCTGGTCTCGGACCCCAAGATCGCCAATGCGGTGATTCGGTCGTCGCGCCGCGTCTACATCATCGGCGTTACGGTTGGGCAGACCAACATCTATTTCTTCGACGCCGACGGCAAGCAGATCGCCGGCTACGACATCGCGGTAAAACGGGATCTCAACGGCGTACGCGCCGCGCTCAATCAGATGCTGCCCGGTAGCAACATTCGTGTTGAAGGCATCGGCGACGGCGTAGTGCTCTATGGTGACGCGGCGAGCCCTGACGCGTCGCAGCAGGCTTACGATCTCGCTGCGCGGCTCGTCGGCGACGGCACCAGAGTGGTCAATGGACTCGCGGTGCAGGGCCGCGACCAGGTCATGCTGAAGGTGACCGTCGCGGAGGTGTCGCGCGATGTCATCAAGCAGCTCGGCATCAATCTCAGCGGGACCGCTGCCTTCGGATCGGCGATTGTTAATTTCAACTCCCAGGGTGGCACCAATAGTGCGTTCTTCGCCAATAACCATCTTGTGCCTGGCGGTTTTGGCTTAGGCAAGTCGCTGACCGCCACCGTGCAGGCATTGGACACCGCCAGTGTGGGCCACGTACTTGCCGAGCCTAATCTCACCGCGATCTCAGGTGAAACAGCAAGTTTTCTTGCTGGCGGTGAGTTCCCGTACCCGATTGCGGGCAATTGCGCGACATGCCCCCCGTCCGTCGACTTCAAAAAATTCGGCGTAACTCTGGCGTTCACTCCTGTTGTGCTGACGGAAGGCCGCATCAGCCTCAAGGTGAAGACGGAAGTCTCGGATCTATCCGATCAGAACGCTATAACGGTGCAAATACCGGGAGCCGGATCGCAGACGATTCCCTCCCTTCAGACAAGGCAGGCCGAAACCACCCTGGAGGTTCCATCCGGGGGCTCGCTCGCCATGGCCGGCATGATCCAGGAGAAGACCAGACAAAAAATAACCGGCATGCCCGGATTGATGAATTTACCTGTTCTCGGCGCGCTGTTCAAAAGCCGCGATTACACCAATGGCCAGACCGAGCTTATGGTGATCGTAACGCCATATGTCGTGCGAGCGGTGGCGCGGAAGGATCTATCGCGGCCTGACGATAACTTCGCCGACCCCAGCGATCCACAGACAGTGCTACTCGGCAGATTCAATCGCATCTACGGCCGCATCGCTAGTCCGCCGAATGGCAACTATCACGGCAAATACGGGTTTATTCTCGATTGAGCGGGATCAGGAGAAGATCGATGACAGCACTCCATACGGCCATCGTTGGCCACTGCGGCCGAGCGACGCTGCGCCTGCTGGCGGTCGGCGGTCTCGCCGCGATGCTGGCCGGCTGCTATCAGCCGAGCTTGACGCAAAACGACTTCGCACATGACTATCCATATGACTATCGACTGCGCCATCCGATCACCCTGAAGGAAGGAACGCGCACTGTCGAGGTCTTCCTCGGGCGCAATCGGGGCGGACTCACGCCGAGTGAGCGAGCCGACGTGTTGTCATTCGCCCAAATATGGAAACACGAAGCGACGAGCGGCATCATCGTGGATGTGCCGAAAGGCGGCCGTATCGACCGCCCCGCCACTTATTCAATGCGCGAAATCCAATCGATATTGGCCGCCTCCGGCGTTCCTCAAAACGCCATCCGTGTCAGAAGATATCGGCCTTCGGATTCTTCGATCGCAAGCATCAAGATCAACTACACGAAGCTAGCTGCGGAAGCCGGCCCCTGCGGCCAGTGGCCGTATGACCTCGGTCCAGCTATCCATTCCGGCTATTTTGAAAACACGGAGTACTGGAATCTTGGCTGCGCCAGCCAGCGCAATCTTGCGGCCATGGTTGATAATCCTGCCGATCTGGTGCAGCCGCGCGGTGAGACACCGGCCTATACGGCACGCCGCACGATCGCACTCGATCATTACCGCAAGGGTGAAAATCCCGCAGCTGTCAACTCGAGCTCCAAAACCACCAATATCGGCGAAGTCACAAAATGATCCAGCACGCTCATCAGGTCGCAGTCGGCAAAAGCGAGTCCATGCTAGCAGCGTCAGGAGGCAACGTCGCGTCGACCGGCGAACACATCGCACCGGCGCCGCGCATCTCGGTGCAGGCTTTCTGTGAAGCGGTCGAAACCGCTGCCGCTGTGCAGTCCGCCAGCGAAGATCGTCGACTTGCCAAGGCGCATGTCAAAATTCAGATGGGCGGTGCCAATGCGGCGGTCGAAGCCTATCGCAACTCGCCAACGCCGAACGTGATCTTGCTGGAAGCCGACGCGCGCGCCAACGAGATCCTGCTCAAGCTCGATCAGCTCGCCGAGGTGTGCGACGCTGGCACGCGGGTGATCGTGGTCGGCCGCGTCAACGACGTCTTGTTCTATCGCGAGCTGACGGGGCGGGGCGTCAGCGAATACCTGATTTCACCGGTTGGCACTATCGACATTGTGCGTTCGATCTGCGGGCTGTACTCGGCCCCGGACGCAAAGCCGGTCGGTCGCATCATCGCTGTGGTCGGTACCAAGGGTGGTGTTGGCGCTTCCACTGTGGCGCACAATGTGGGCTGGGCGATTGCACGCGACCTCTCGCTCGATTCGGTCGTAGTCGACCTCGACCTCGCCTTCGGCACCGCCGGCCTTGATTACAACCAAGATCCGCCGCAAGGCCTAGCCGATGCCGTGTTCGCACCTGACCGCATCGACACCGCCTTCATCGATCGCCTGCTATCGAAATGCACCGATCACCTGAGCCTGCTGGCGGCGCCGGCGACGCTCGATCGCGTCTATGACTTCGGCGCCGAGGCTTTTGATTCGACGCTTGATTCGCTGCGCAGCTCGACGCCCTGCGTGGTGCTGGACGTTCCCCACCAGTGGTCGGCCTGGACCAAGCGGCTCTTGGTGAGCGCCGACGATATCCTGATGGTCGCCGGTCCAGATCTTGCCAATCTGCGCAATGCCAAGAATATGGTCGACCTGCTGCGCTCGTCGCGGCCAAACGATCACCGTCCCTATTACTGCCTGAATCAGGTCGGCGTACCGAAACGGCCGGAAATTACGCCCGCGGATTTTGCCAAGGCGCTGGAAGACCAACCGCTGGCGGTAATTCCGTTCGAGCCGCAGATTTTCGGCACTGCCGCCAACAACGGCCAAATGATCGCCGAAGTGTCGTCTGGCCATAAGACCGCGGAAATGTTCCGCCAATTGGCAAAGATGCTCACCGGACGCGCCGAGGCCAAGCGCACGCGCGGCCACCTACTCACGCCGCTGCTCGCCAAGCTTATGAAGCGGAGCGCATAAACTGGAACTAATTCGGAGGCCGCCTCGTGTTCGGTAAGCGTAACGCAACATTGGAAGACCGCGCATCGGCGCCAGCCGCACGGCCGGTTTCGCTAGCGCCCGCGGATGCGCCGACGACCGCGCCGATGGCGCCCGCGCCCGAACCGCCAAAGCCGGCCGCACCACAGGCGGAACTCGGACGTACTCCATTTCCCTCCGACGGATTGGGCGCTCCGCTAGTGTCTGCCCCTACACCCAGTAAGGCGCCAGCCGCCATCACAACGGCGCCTTCGTCGACCGACGCGCGCCGCTCGGAAAACTACTACGAAACCAAGGGCGCCATCTTCGGCGCACTGCTCGAAGCGATCGATTTGGCGCAGCTTGCGCGGCTTGATGTCGATTCGGCGCGCGAGGAAATTCGCGACATCGTCAACGAGATCGTTGCGATCAAGAACTTTGTTATGTCGATCTCAGAGCAGGAAGAGCTGCTCGACGATATCTGCAATGACGTGCTCGGCCTCGGTCCGCTCGAACCGCTGCTCGCCCGCGACGACATCGCCGACATCATGGTAAATGGATGCGACACGATCTACATCGAGGTGAAAGGCAAGATCCAGAAAACCGGCATTCGCTTCCGCGACAATCAGCAGCTTTTGAATATCTGCCAGCGCATCGTTAGCCAGATCGGCCGCCGCGTCGACGAATCCTCGCCGATCTGTGACGCGCGCTTGCCCGACGGCTCGCGTGTCAATGCCATCGTTCCGCCGCTGGCCATCGACGGTCCCGCGCTTACAATCCGCAAATTCAAAAAGGACAAGCTGACCCTCGATCAGCTAGTCAGGTTCGGCACCATCACCCCGCATGGTGCCGAAATACTGCGCATCATCGGACGCGCCCGTGTCAATACACTGGTGTCGGGCGGTACTGGCTCGGGCAAGACCACGTTGCTCAACTGCCTAACCAAGTTCATCGATGACGATGAGCGCATCATCACATGCGAAGACGCCGCTGAATTGCAACTGCAGCAGCCACACGTGGTGCGTTTGGAAACTCGTCCGCCCAATCTGGAGGGCGAAGGCCAGGTGACGATGCGTGATCTGGTGCGCAACTGCCTGCGCATGCGACCGGAACGCATCATCGTCGGCGAAGTGCGCGGGCCGGAAGCTTTCGATCTGCTGCAGGCCATGAATACTGGCCACGATGGCTCGATGGGCACGCTGCATGCCAACAATCCGCGCGAGACGCTCTCGCGCCTCGAGTCGATGATCACCATGGGCGGTTTCTCGCTGCCTTCGCGCACCATTCGCGAGATGATCTGCGCCTCGATTGACGTAATAATCCAAGCTGCGCGCCTGCGCGACGGCTCGCGCAAGATCACTCACATCACCGAAGTGATGGGTATGGAAGGTGACGTTATCATCACCCAAGACCTGCTGGTCTACGACATTACGGGCGAAGACGCGCAGGGCCATATCCTTGGCCGTCATCGCTCTACTGGCATCGGCCGGCCGCGGTTCTGGGATCGCGCCCGCTATTACGGTGAAGAACTGCGACTGGCCGGAGCGCTTGACGCCGCGGCGACCGCCGACAACACCCCACGAATCTGAACGGAGCCGCGCCCTTGGACTCGATCGCCTTATTCTTCCTGGCAACGGTGGCCGTCGGCGGGTTGGCTTGGGTGTTCATCTATCCAATCCTGTCCGGCGAGCGCAAAGCCGAAGAGCGCATGGCGAACATCACCAAAACTGAGCCAGCGGCGCGTACGGGGAAAGGCTCGTATAAATCCCGGCGCGACGCTATCGAAGTCGCGCTCAAGGAACTTGACGAGCGCCGAAAGAAGACCAAACGACCGCCGTTGGCAACGCGGATCGCGCGGGCTGGCTTGTCGTGGTCGAAGCGGCAATTCGCTATCATCTCCGCTTGCATCGGCATCGCGGGCTTAGTTATCGGACTGTTCAGCGGCATCGGCCTGCTGCCCTCTATGGGCTTTGGCTTTGCCGGCGCCTTCGGCTTGCCCCACTGGTTGCTGGGCTTTTTGAAGAGGCGCCGCGAAGCCAAATTTCTCAATGCCTTTCCGGACGCGGTTGACATCATCGTGCGCGGCGTCAAGGCCGGCCTGCCACTGCTCGACTGCATGAAGGTGATCACGGTCGAGGCGCCAGAGCCGTTGAAATCCGAATTCCAAGCGATCGTCGAAACGCAGGCCATCGGCGTTCCGCTCGGCGATGCGGTCGGTAAGCTGTACGAGCACATGCCACTGCCGGAGGCTAATTTCTTCGGCATAGTCGTATCAATCCAACAGAGGTCCGGCGGCAATTTATCGGAAACGCTCGGCAACCTTTCGCGCGTGCTGCGCGACCGTAAGAAGATGAAAGCCAAGATCCAGTCAATGTCGCAGGAGGCAAAATCCTCCGCCGCCATTATCGGTGCGCTGCCGGTGGTAGTGATGATACTCGTTTGGATAACCAGCCCGGAGTATATCAGGCTGCTGTGGACCGAACAGGTTGGCAATCTGATGCTGCTCGGCTCTGCCTGCTGGATGGCCATAGGCGTCTTGGTGATGAAGAAAATGATTAACTTCGACTTCTAGAGCGGGACCGATGCTCGATATCCTGATGAGTGCGATCAATACCAAGACGATGGCGATGGTATTGGCTTCCATCGCCGCCTTCGCCACGGTGCTGACGCTCGCAATGCCCTACGTTTTCGTCGACACGCTCGACAAACGCATGAAGGCGGTAGCCGTTGAGCGCGAAAAGATTCGTCAGCGCGAGCGGGAGCGCCTGCTCCAGAGCAAACAGAAGGCCACCCTGCGTCAGTCACCGAAGCAGTATATTCAAACTGTTGTTGACCGCTTCAATCTGAGCAAATGGTTTGGCCAGGAGGAAGCGCGCCTGAGGCTGGTGCAGGGGGGCTACCGCGGCCAGGCGCCCTATATCACCTTTCTATTTCTCCGCATGGTAACCCCCGCCGCCACGTTCTTGTTCGCGGCGGTCTATCTGTTCTTCGTGATCGAATTTAAGCAGCCGATGGCTATCAAGGTCGGAATCTGCATATTGGCCGCCTATATCGGCATGCACCTGCCACTGGTGCTGCTGAAAAACCAGATCCAGAAACGGCAATTGTCGATCAAACGAGCCTTTCCGGACACGCTGGACCTTCTGTTGATTTGCGTGGAGTCCGGAATGTCGATCGAAGCGGCGTTGCGAAAGGTCAGCGAGGAGGTCGGCAGCCAGTCGGTGGCACTTGCCGAAGAGCTCACACTCACCACGGCCGAACTTTCCTATCTGCCGGATCGCCGACAGGCTTATGAGAATCTCGCCAAGCGCACCGATCTGGAAGGCGTGAAATCCGTCTGCATGGCCCTGCAACAGTCAGAACGCTACGGCACGTCTCTGGCATCTATGCTGCGAGTGATGGCACAGGAAAACCGCGACATCCGCATGTCAGAAGCGGAAAAGAAGGCCGCTGGCCTGCCGCCGAAACTCACCGTGCCAATGATGTTGTTCTTCCTACCGGTGTTGTTCGTGGTGATTCTCGGTCCGGCCGCCATCAGGGTCATGGCGCTTCAATAAGTGGGCGCATCTGGCTGGCGCGATCGATCAGCAGCGAAATTTACAATCAGGTTCCGGCGTCGGGCGGCGGTACGTTTGGCCGCTGGCCGCCTTTTTGGCGTGCGCTATGCTGCGCGAGCATCTGCCGCAGATAATCGACATTAGCGGCAGCTTCCGCCTCCGGTAGCTCGGCGCGGGCGATCGCCTCGGCTTCAGTGAAGCGGCCGCGCAATCCGACCACGAGTGCCAGGTTCTGCCGCACCTTCGGGCTAGCCGTCGGTTGCGCCACGGCACGCCGCAGCGTCTCCTCGGCGCGCTTTAAATCCTTCATTAGCGCGTAGGACAGGCCGAGATTGGACAAAACCGATGGCTCATCCGGCACGATCTTGAGCGCGGACGAGTAAATACGCTGCGCCTCGGCATGCTGACCCATCTGATCGAGCACGGCGCCCTGCGCATTGAGGATGCGCCAATCCGGCTGATCGGGTGAATGCGCGCGACTGAGCGCGTCGAGCGCTTGCGGATAGTTGCCGGCCTCCGCCAAAGCACGGCCATAGGCGGCGAGCACAGGCATGTTCTTCGGATTGCGGATCACAGCCTGCTCGAGTACGGCGACCGACTGCGCGCGCTGTCCGCTGGCGCGCAAGGCGCGCGCGTAGGCAATGGCGGTGTTGGGATCACCAGAATCATCGCGATAACGGTCGGCCCATCGATTGACCTCTTGCCGCCAATCGGCATCGCTGCGCGGAACATCGCTAGTGCCGATCGAGCCGGTAGTGTCGCCGCTTGTGGTGGTGCAGCCGGCCGCTGACAGCGCCAATACGGCCGCGACGGCGGCAGACGCAAGCAGGCGGGAAGGAGCTGTTATTGGGCGCATCCGGCGATCCAGCAGCATTCCCGACCAATAAAACGTTAACCCTAACGATTGGTTAACTGGCCGGCGGCCGCGCAAGGGCCTGCCTCGACCGTCCACGCCTTTGATGTTGCAACGCTTTCTAAAACGTGGATGCTCGCGACAAGCGCTGGGCTAGAGGATCCAGCATCCTTGGTTTAGGAATCGAAGATGGACCTCGACCTCTCCCCTGACGAACTCGCCCTACAGCAACGCGCCCGCACATTTGCCCAGGAAGTCGTGCTCCCACGCGCCGCGGCGATCGATCGCGACGAGCAATACCCCTGGGACATCGTGAAGGCGCTCGGCGAGGCCGGCTTCCTCGGCATGACCCTACCGAAGAATCTCGGCGGCAAAGGTGCGAGCTTCCTCGACGCTGCAGTGGTGATCGAGGAAATGGCCAAGTGTTGCACCGTCGCCGCGCGTATCGTGGTCGAGACCAATATGGGGGCAATCTCGACGGTGATGGCCTATGGCACCAAGGAACAACAGCAACTGGCGGCCGGCCTCGTGCTCGCTGGCGACAAACCCGCGATCTGCATCACCGAGCCGGATGCTGGCAGCGACACCACCGCCATGACCACCCGCGCCGACAAGCGCGGCGACCAATATGTGATCAACGGCAAGAAGCACTGGATCACCGGCGCCGGCGTCTCGCGACTGCATTTGATCTTTGCGCGCGTGTTCGACGAGCGCGGTGAGGCGCTCGGTATCGGCGCCTTCCTGGCGATCCGCGACGTGACCAAAGGCCTGCGCGTCAGCAAGCGCGAGCCGACCATGGGCCTGCGCGGCATGCCGGAGGGTGAGTTGACGTTCGAGAATCTGGAAGTGCCGGCCGGCATGGTGGTGATACCGCCGTCGGGGTTCCGCCGCGGCTTTGCCGACCTGATGAACGCCTATAACAGCCAGCGCGTCGGAGCTGGCACGGTCGCGATCGGCATCGCCGCCGGCGCGCTTGATTACGCTCTGGCGTGGGTCAAAGCGCGCGAGCAGTTTGGCCGCCCGATCGGCGAATTCCGGGGTCTGCAATGGCTCTTGGCCGACATGCAGACGCAGCTCACTGCCTCGCGGTTGATACTCTACGCGGCAGCCCGCTCGCGCGGGCCCAACGGCAGCGTGTTCCCCGATCCGATGCTGGCGGCGCAGGCAAAGATCGTTGCTT
>Ga0207761_1000115_pt1 | contig 24991 bp, 24 predicted proteins | sample LuqExpMetageno34_FD_187792 | JGI IMG/M metagenome (GOLD analysis project Ga0207761, IMG submission 187792) | Tropical forest soil microbial communities from Luquillo Experimental Forest, Puerto Rico - Sample 34 (SPAdes) | ecosystem: Environmental > Terrestrial > Soil > Tropical forest ... | reverse complement strand
TCTGCGGCTCCCACGTGCGATAGTCGCCGGCATATTCATGCACGAAGATGACGGCCGAGCCTGCGCCCGCCTCTTCGTAATATAAGCGGGTACCATCCCGTGCTACGATACGCGGCATCTCTCGCTCCAGCCGGTGGAACATGATTATTTGCACGCCAATGAAAGCCGAGTAAAGTCTTCGACAATGACGCCCGCATCTGTTTCATGGTGTGTGACCGGTAACGATCATAAGAAGCGTGGCGACAAGACCACGTCGCATTCCACCAGGGAGAACTTTACATGACGATATTGTCCCGCCGCGGCATGGCCGCGCTCGCCGCATTTTTTGCCGTCGTACTGGCAGTACTCGTTGCCGTTCCGGCGCACGCCCAAGACAAGCCAAAGATCAAGGTCTCCAGCCTCACATTGCCGGTGTTCAATCCGCTGGTGTGGAATATCATGAAGGCGCAGGGTTTCGACGCCAAGCAAGGGTTTGAGCTCGATATTCACGCCTACCCGTCGATCGCTGCGTTCTACGCGGGCTTCGCTACCGGCGAGACCGACGCGCTGATCGGCGGCCCCACCGTCTTCCAGAAGCTCTATCAGGAAGGCGTGCCGGTGCGCATTGTCGGCACCGGGTTCACGCTGGCCGACCTGGTGATCTTCGCTAAGGACCCCGCGATAAAGTCACTCGCGGATCTCAAGGGCAAGCAGGTCGCCATCGACATGGGCGGGTCGCAATTCCAGGTGGTGAAAATCTACGCCAGTACCAAGGGCATCGATCTGGGCAAGGATATCACCGTGGTCAACGCCAATTTCGCCGTCGCCCGCGCGCAACTCGAAGCCGGTCGAGTCGACGCCGCGCTAGTGATCGAGCCGCTCGCCAGCATCATCACCAAGCAGCATGCCGATTGGCACCCGATCTTCAACGGCGCGGAGGGCTGGAAGGAAATCACCGGCGAGAGCGGCTGGGAAATCGTGCCCGCCATGCGCGCTGATTCGATTCAGAAAAATCCGAACGGACCGAAGATGCTGATCGCGGCCTTGCAGGACGTCGCCGATTACATGCAGAAGCATACCGCCGAGGCCGACAAGATCGCCAGCGACACGCTGAAGCTGCCGCCCGGAATCTTCACCGCAGCGGTCGAAGGCAAGCGCTTGCAGATGATCGTCAAGCCGGCCTGGGACTTGGCTACCAAGAAGTCGATCAGCGACATGATGGAGCGCGCGGTGAAGGCCGGATTCTACGAGAAGATGCCGGACGAGAAGATCTTCTATGCCCCATGAGGAGCTGACCGCGCCGGTCCCGGTCCTCGCGTTTCCGCGGCAGACGCTCGTCTCGCTGCTGCTGTTCGCGGCATGCTGGGAAGCCCTGTCGCATCTGGCGCCGCTGCTCGGGATCCCGCCGTTCGCGATCCCCAGCCTGCTGCGGATCGCGAAAAGCATTGCCACTATCACGCCGATCGACGTCGTCGTCACGCTGGCGCGCGTCATCGGCGCTCTGGTCGCATCCTTCGTGGTGGGCGTATCGCTCGCCATGGCGATGTACCGCTCGGAGACGCTCGACAAATATCTGCACCCGCTGATCCGGCTGTTCATGGCCGTGCCAGTAGTGTCGTGGATCCTGTTCGCGGTGCTGTGGTTTCCCGGCGTCGAATTCCGCATCGCCTTCGTGCTGATGGTGGTGTGCGGACCGGTGTTCCTGGTGGACGCGCTCGATGCCATGCGCGGAGTCTCGCGCGACCTGCGCCATATGATGCAGTCGTTCCGGCCGACCACCTGGCAGTACTTCATCAAGCTGATGCTGCCAGCGATCGTGCCCAACGTATTCACCAGCTGGAAGGTCAATATTAGCCTGGCCATCCGTGTGGTCACCATCGCCGAACTCGTCGGCGCAGTAACCGGGATCGGACATCAACTCTCGGTGGCCCAGGAGCTGTTCTCGGTCGCCGACGTGTTCGCCTGGACGCTCGTGCTGGTCGTGCTGCTGTTTCTGCTTGAAGCGGTCGTGGCGCGCCTAGAAGCGCGCATTTTGCGGTGGCGTCCATGAGCGGACCTTTGCCGATCGAGGTGCGCGGCCTGCGCAAGGTGTTTCGGCAGGCCTCGACGGGACAGCCGGTGATCGCCATCGACCGGCTCGATCTCACTATTGCGCCGAGCGAAGTGGTGGCAATCGTCGGCCAAACCGGCTGCGGCAAATCCACCTTCTTCGACCTGATGATCGGGCTGGACGCGCCGACCGACGGCTCGATCCGCATCGGCGACAAGAGTCCGCACGCTGATTTTGATTACTTCCGCGGCAAGATCGCCACCGTGTTCCAGCAGGATCGGCTGCTGCCGTGGCGCACGGCGCTCGATAACGCTAAGCTGCCGCTCGAGCTGATCGGCCTGCCGGAGAACGAGCAGCGCGAGCGTGCGCTCGAATGGCTGAAGCGGCTGGGTCTCGGCAACTTTACCAATGCCTATCCGCACGAACTGTCCGGCGGCATGCGCCAGCGCGTGGCCATTGCGCGCGCGTTCGTGGTACAGCCGGACATCTTGTTGGCTGATGAAGCCTTCGGCCATCTCGATGAGGTGACGGCGGCCGAACTGCGCGAAACCTTCCTTGTACTAGCGCGCGAATGCGCCTCGACCGCGATTCTGATCACGCATCAGCTCGAGGAGGCGATTAGCGTTGGCGACCGTATCGTTGTGTTCGGCGCTTCGGCCAAATTGCTCGCCGATATCCGCGTCGCGCAATGGCCGCAGTCCAAACATGCTTTGTTGCGCGAGGCCATTCAGTCGACCCTGCAGAACAATCGCTGCGATCCGCGGCTCACACTGCCGGCAAAACCACGCAAGAAGAAACTGCGCCAGCTTAGCTCCGCATAATCGCCTTGGCTGCGTCGCCGACCGCTTCCACCGCCATGTCGGTATCTAGGAAGCAGACAATGCGGCAGGGGCAGCCTTCCAGACCTTCGTAGCGCCAGGGGAAGGCGCCGATCAGGCAGCGCTTGCCCAGCACCAACTCGATATCGCCGCCGATATTCTCCGCGTGCAGCAGGCCTTCCTGGAACGCCCAACTGTGGAACGGGAACATGTCCTGGCTGACGCGTCGACCCGATTTCTTATGGGTGTACTCGAACGTGCCGAAAAACTCCGCCGGGGTCTTGCCGTGCCTGCGAGCAAACTCATCGGCGAGATCGGGCCGCATGCGGCGGATCGATGTATTCATGGCATGGTCGCAGGAGCCAGTGTCCATGCCCCACCAGCGGATCTTGCGCTTGAGCATCCAGTGTAACGTGTCGAGATTAGGCCCGGGATGATAGCAGAAGTACCTCACCAGATCCTGCTGCGGCTGGCCTTCGTAATGTCTGTGCCAGCCGGTGTGCAAAATGAGGATGTCGCCCTCGCGGACGTCGGCACCGGCACTTTCGATGATCTCGGGGGTGATCACCGCCCAGTCATGCATATGTTTTGAAATGTCGACCACTACGCCGCGATTGACCAGATAGTCGAGCGGCAGATGCGCCATGTCGCCCCTGCGGTTGTCGGTGGCGTGCATGGCGCCGTCAAAATGGGTGCCGACGTGCAGCGCGGTATCGATACGCTGCGCCACGATCATCTGTGTCTGAAGATTCTGTGCGTAATACATCTTGTTGCCAGCATAGCCGACCCAGCCAGGCGTGTGCACGTTCATGACATGGGAAAGATCGACGATTTTCATCTCAGCGCACCCGATCGAGAGATAAAGCGGTCCGCCTAATGGATCACAGCAGACCGCGCAGCGCCAGATGCGCGCCGAGCACGAACAGGCCAAGGAAGAAGCAGAGCCGGAACGTCTCCGACCGCACCATGCCACGCACCAGTTGACCAAGCCGCATTCCGACCAGCGAGGCGGCGAGTGCCACCAACGACGGAATTGCGAGCGCAGTGTTCATCTCGCCCGCCTGCGCCAGCGTCGCGCCGAGCGCGAGGGTCGACACCGTGAACGAGATACCAAGCGCTTGTACCAACCGGTGCCGGTCGAATTGCAGCGCGTGCAGATAGGGGGTGCCCGGCAGCACGTAGACGCCCGTTGCGGCGGTGACCGCGCCGGTGAGCAGGCCCATTGGCAGATTGAGCCAGCGTTCGGCGTGCGGCGAAACCGAGAACTCCATTCTGATCAGCCCGAGCCCCGAATAGATCAGCAGCGCCAAGCCGAGCCAGACCGTCGCCTCCCTGCCGCTAGGCAGATAGGATGTGCCGATCACGGTGCCGATGCAGATGCCAACGAGCATTGGCCATAGTCGTTGCGCCAGAGGCATGAGGCTGCCAGCGGCTGCCTGCCAAACATTGGTGATCAGCGCCGGGAGCACCAGGACCGCGGCCGCCTGTGTCGGCGTCATCAGGAGACCGAGCAGCCCGATCGCCACCGTTGGAAGCCCGAGGCCAACGACGCCTTTGACCAATCCCGCCAGCATGAATGCGCCAGCGATCGCGAGGAGGATTGCGGTTGAGTCCACGGACGGCCCTGTCTACAAGGCGGTCAGCGTGCGCGATCGAGCTCTTCGCGACAATACGGAGGAGCACAAGCGAGCGTTCGGCTTTCGTAAAGTATGCCGGCTTCGTTGCCGCCGAATGCGGTTAGGTGCCATACTTTTGCGTCTCCGCCCCATCGCATAATATCCTGGCGGCAACGCAATGCGGGTATTCGATCTCGAACTGCCGGCGCAGAAGCTGGCGTGCGTCGCATCAGTTGAGGGAGAAAACCGTGCGCATCATCCTAGCTTTGATTGCCGCGCTGGGACTAGCGCCGAGCGCCTGGGCGCAGGACCCGGCGGCCGATTTTCCGAAACATCCGATCCGCATCATCGTCTGCGTGCCGGCCGGCGGCGGCGTGGATACGGTGACGCGCATCGTCGCCGACGGCTTGCAGAAGCGCCTGGGCCAACCCGTGGTGGTGGAGAATAAAGCCGGCGCGGCCGGCAATATCGGCGCCGAGGCGGTCTATACCTCCGAGCCAGACGGCTACACACTGTTGGCCGCGCAGCCCTCGCCGCTGACCATCAATCATTTCCTCTACAAGAAAATGAATTTTGATCCGGCGCAGTTCGAACCGGTGACAATTATGACCACGGTGCCGAATACGCTGCTGGTGCGGCCGAACTTTCCGGCCAAAACCGCCAAGGAATTCGTCGACTACGTCAAAGCGAATCCCGGCAAGATCAATTACGCCTCGCAGGGCATTGGCACAACGTCACACCTGACCGCCGAACTGTTCGCAACCATGACCGACACCAAGCTGGTACATGTGCCGTACAGGGGCACAGCGCCGGCGCTCAACGATCTGATCTCCAGTCATGTTGACTTCATCTTCATGGAGCTTGCCTCAGCAATCAAACTGCACGAAGCCGGGCGCGCTCATATCCTCGCGGTGACGACGGCCAAGCGCATTCCGTCTTTGCCGGACATTCCGACGCTCGACGAGTCCGGGGTGAAGGGCTTCGAGTCGGCGACTTGGAACGCTATCGCTGCACCGCCCAAGACTCCGCCGGCGATCGTCGCCAAGCTCAGCAAGGCGGTGAACGAGGTGCTCAAGGGCCCGGAGGCGCAGGCGCACTTTAGCAAGCTGCACCTCACCGCCACGGGCGGCACGCCTGCGGAAGCCAAAGCCTTCATCACTCAGGAGACGGTGGAGTGGGGCAAGGTTATCAAAGAAGCCCACGTCCCGGCGAATTGAGGGACGTCGCACCATCTATTTCCCTCCCCCTTCTGCCCGTTGCGTAACAGCGCAGCCACGTGACATCCTCAGCGCATGAACCCGAAAAGTATGAAGCGGTTTTCGGATAAGCTTATGCGCAGGTCGAATTTCCCCGCCATCAGAGGTACCCCATGGCCAATCCGATGATCCCGCGCGAACGCTGCGAGTATTCGGCGATCGTGGACCGCCCGCCGCTCAAGCTGCCCGGCAAGGCTCGCATCGTGTTCTGGTCGATTGTCAATTACGAGGTCTGGGACATCGGCAAGCCGATGGCGCGCCAGTTGTTACCGGCACCGACCGGCGTCGCGCTGATGCCGGACGTAGTGCATTGGGGTTTTCACGAATACGGCATGCGAGTCGGCTGCTGGCGCTTCTTCGAGCTGTTCAAGAAGCTCGGCATCATGCCGACGCTCGCCGCCAATGCGCGCATCTGCGAGGACTACCCGCGCGTGGCGGAGGAAGCGCGCGACGCCGGTTGGGAATTCATGGGCCACGCCTATGAGCAGGGCCCGATCCACAAAGAGGCCGACCAAGCTGGTATGATCAACCGCACCTTGGACATCATGGAAAGATTTTGCGGCAAGCGGCCGGTCGGCTGGCTTGGCCCCGGCCTGACGCAAACGCTGGAGACACCCGACCTACTCGCCAAGGCCGGCGTGAAATATATTGGTGACTGGGTCTATGACGACGAACCGACTGTGATCCGCACCGCCAACGGACCACTGGTGACACTGCCCTACACCATCGAATGCAACGACATTCCAGTGATGATCATCCAGCACCACAACAGCGACTATTTGCTCAAGCTGGTGATGGACCAGTTCGACCGGCTCTATGCCGAGAGTGCAACCCGCGCCAAATTCTGCGCCCTGGCGATCCACCCCTACATCAGCGGGCAGCCGCACCGGATCAAATATCTCGAGCAGGTTTACGACTACGTTAACAAGCACGAGGGTGTGCTGCACTGGAACGGCGAGCAAATACTGGACTGGTATCGCGGCGTTGCCAAAATCGAGGCCGCCGCTTAGCGTTGGGCCACCGCGCATAACAATAACGACGACGGCGCGCATAGGAGGAAACCAATGGGATTTAAAGCGATTGTCCGCGTGCTGGCCGGCGCCGGCGCGCTGGCCGGGCTGATCGCGCAAGCCTCGGCTGAGACGCACGAGATCCGGCTGGCCCGGCAATTTTCCATGGGCTACCTGCAGCTCAACGTGATGGAGCACCAGCAACTGATCGAGAAGCACGCCAAGGCCCTGGGGCTGGGCGATGTAAAGGTGTCGTGGTTCACCTTCAACGGCCCGACCGCGGTGAACGAAGCGCTGATCTCGGGTAATATCGACGTCGGCTCTGGCGGCGTGCCGGGCCTGCTCACGCTTTGGGCACGCTCTAAGGGCACGCCGCAGGAGGTACGTGGCATTTCGGCGCTGTCATCGCAGCCATTCCTGCTCAACTCGCGCGACCCCAACATAAAGAGCATCAAGGACTTCAAGGACTCAGATCGCATCGCACTACCGGCGGTGCGATCCTCGGTGCAGGCGATCACGCTGCAGATGGCTGCGGCCAAGGAATTCGGCGTCAAGGACTTTGCTAAGCTCGACCCGCTCACGGTTTCGATGTCTCCGCCCGACGCCACCATCGCGTTGCTAAAGGGCGGCGCACAGATTTCTGCCGCCTTCAGCGTGCCGCCATTTCAGTATCAGCAGCTCGAATCGTCTGACGTTCACACGGTTTTGAATTCGTTCGACGTGATGGGCGGCTCGCACACATTCACAGCGGTGTGGGCGCCGGCGAAATTCCGCGACCAGAACCCCATACTGTACAAGGCGCTGGTGGCGGCGCTGAAGGAAGCGACCGACATTGTCAACAAGGATAAGCGCGCCGCTGCAGCGCTTTGGATCGAGGATTCTAAGTCGAAGCTGCCGCTCGACATGGTGGCCAAGCTGGTCGCCGGCCCGCAGGTGCGATGGACCATGACGCCGGAGCACACCATGAAATATGCTAACTTCATGTCAGAGGTCGGCACGCTCAAGGTGAAGGCGTCGTCGTGGAAGGATTACTTCTTTCCCGAGATCTATGACGCGAATGGGAGCTGAGCACCGTCATCCCCCGCGAAAGCGGGGACCCATACGCCGCGGTCATTCGATAGAACACAGAGCATGGGCCCCGGGCCCCGATGGGTCGGAGGTCGCCCGGGATGACGCGAAAAGTAGAACGCCTGAGGAACGCCTTTCATGGACTTTCCTAAACCGCCCGTCGGCATGTTGCCGAACGACCGCCTCGCCTATTCCGCGGTTACTTCGCGCAAGCCGCTCAAGCTGCCCGGCAAGGCGCGTATGGTGGTGTGGACCATCACCAATGTGGAGGAATGGGACCCGACGCAGACCATGCCGCGCACGGTGCTGACCCCGCCAGCCGGCGGCTCGCCGATGCCGGACATTCCAAATTGGTGCTGGCACGAATACGGCAACCGTGTCGGCTTCTGGCGGCTGTTGCAGGTCTATGACGAGTTCAAGATCCCTGGCGTGATGAACATCAACGGCGTGGCGGTGAACGCCTTCCCCGACATCATGAAGGCGTGCATCGAGCGCAACTGGGAATTCCTCGGCCACGGCTACACGCAGCGCAACATGCAGAAGGTGGAGAACGAGCGCGCCGACATCCGCAAATGCATTGAGGTGCTAGAGAAGGCGACCAGCAACCGCCCGCGCGGCTGGCTCGGGCCCGGCCTGACAGAGACCTGGGAGACGCCGGATATCCTTTCCGAGGAAGGCTACGATTATGTCGCCGACTGGGTGCTCGACGATCAGCCGGTGTGGATGAAGACGCGCGGCAAGCCGATCCTCAACATCCCCTACACACAGGAATGCAATGATGTCGCCATGATGCTGATCCAGCATCACAAGGCCTCGGAATTCTACGAGCGGGCGATGGATCAGTTCGAGCAGATTTACAAGGATGCCAAGGGCTCGACGCGGGTAATGGCCATCTCCGTGCACCCCTACATCATGGGTGCGCCACACCGGGCCAAATATTTCCGCAAGATCTACGAGAAGATCCGCAGAAAGAAAGACGTGCTCTTCTGGACCGGCAGCCAGATCGCGGACTGGTACAAGAAAGTCGGGCCGAAGCCCGCGTAGTCCACATGCCGTCATGCGCACCTTGTGCCGGGCATCCACGCCTTCTATGCATGGAACCCTACAAGACGTGGATGACCTATGACCGCCCAATTTCTCGACAAGAAGACCATCGCCGAGCTGGCGGCACGGATGTACCTCGACACCGGCGCAGTGCGGTTCATGAGCGACAAGCCGTTCATTTTCACCTCCGGCTGGGCCAGCCCGGTCTACAACGACTCGCGCTGGCTGATCTCGTTTCCCGACGTGCGCTCGACGCTGATGGATTTCGCGGTCGCCGCAATCACGCGCGACATCGGCCGCAACCAGATTGACGCGGTGGCGGGCGGAGAGACCGCAGGGATTCCATTTGCCGCCTGGGTAGCGGACCGGCTCAATCTTCCGATGCAATACGTGCGCAAGAAGCCGAAGGGCTTCGGACGCGGCGCGCAGATCGAGGGTCAGCTCATCCCCGGCCAGCGCGTGCTCTTAGTCGAGGACCTCGCCACCGACGGCCGCAGCAAGGTGAACTTCGTCAAGGCGCTGCGTGAGGCCGACGGAAAGGTGGCGCACTGCTTCGTGATCTTCTTCTACGACATATATCCGGAGGGGCGGAAAATCCTCGCTGACCTCGGTGTCACATTGCATTCGCTTACCACCTGGCGCGACGTGCTGGCCGTCGCCAAGGCGAGCGGCAAGTTCGAGGCTAAGATGCTGGCCGAGGTGGAGAACTTCATCAACGACCCTGCCGGCTGGTCGAAAGCACACGGCGGAGTGGCCGAAATCGCCGAGTAGTGTTCAGGGAGGTTGTCATGGCAAAGGCAAAGCGGAAGGTGAAGGCAACCAAAGCAAAATCCAAAAAGACCAAGAAGAAAAACGCTGCTACGCGCGCTAAGCCGTGGCGCAAGCAGAAGTTCACGGTCAGCCACCACCGCGAAGAAGACTTCGACCAAGGCCTCCGGCCTTATTCGGCGTACCGCGATCTTGGTATCGCGCCGGCAACCGGCGGCCTAGTGCAGGCGCATGTGATCCGCATGACCAAACCATTCGACGCCACGGAAGTCACAATCCCGCATTACCACGACGTCGAATTCCAGATGGTCTATGTGCTCAAGGGCTGGTTCAAGAGCGAATTCGAAGGCCAGGGCGTGCAGACCTTCCACACCGGCTCGTGCTGGATACAGCCGCCGAAAATCAAGCACACCGTGCGCGGTTATTCGGATGATTGCGAATTGCTCGAAATCGTGCTGCCGGCTGATTTCGAGACTGTGACGTTGGCAAAATAAATCTGTCCAGCCGTAAGTCGGCCATCACAATCGTGAAGATCAACGCCGAGGTTGCGACCACGCTCATCACGTGGCGACAGCCGAGCGGGCTAATGCTTATTTCTCGATATCGTCATCCGATAGCACGCGCAGCGCGGCGCCATCGACGTCGCTGTACTGGCCGCTGCGCAACGCCCACAGAAAGGCGAACAGGCCGATCAGGCCCAGGCCGAGCGCCATCGGCACCAGATAGACCAGCACGTTCATGACGCATCGCTCTCCTCGGCTTGCGTGGGCATGATGTGCGGACCGCGATGGGCGCGCAAGGCGTTGAGCGTGACCAGCATCGAGGAGCCTGACATCGCCAGCGCGGCGATCAGTGGCGTGACCAGACCAACGATGGCGACCGGTACCGCAATAGCATTATAAATAGCGGCCAGCCAGAGGTTTTGCGCCATCAGCCGGCGGGCGCGGCGGGCGCCGACTACTGCTTGGACCACTGGTCTAAGTTGTTCGCCGAGGAACACCGCGTCCGCCTGAGCCTGGGTCAGGTCGGCGGCCGCGATCGGCGACACCGAGACGTGCGCGGCGGCAAGCGCTGGCGCGTCGTTCAGGCCGTCGCCGACCATCAGCACTCGGCGGCCTTGCGCCTTCAGCGTCTCGATATATGCGATCTTTTGCGCCGGCTTCAGTTCGCCGCGCCAATTAGATATGCCAAGCGCGGCGGCGATCGGCTCGACCGCGTCACGACGGTCGCCAGACAGGATATGCAGCTCAAGGCCAAGCGCGTTTAGCGCTTTGACGCAGTCCACCGCATCCGGCCGCAGCGTCTGCGCAATAGCAACTGTAGCGCTGCGCCCGCCGTGCGCGACGCAGATGCGCGACGTGCCGGGCTCGCCGGCGTGCGCGTCTGCAACGCTGCAGAAATCCGCGCTGCCGAGCCGCGCCTCGGCGCCGTCGATCAGGGCGCGCACCCCCTGCCCCGGTTCTTCCTCCGTGCCGTCGAACGGCGTGCGGGCCGCCGCTTCGCGCGCCAGCACCTGCGCCAATGGGTGATGGCTCGACAGCGCCAGCCGCGCGGCGAGCGCCAGCAGATCCGGCGCGAGCATAGCGGCATTGACGACGCGCGGCTCCGGCAATGTCAGCGTGCCGGTCTTGTCGAACACCACGGAATCGGCTTCCGCCAGCCGTTCGATGGCGTCGCCAGCATTCAAGATCACACCGGCGCGGAAGAGCGCGCCCGACGCCACCACCTGTACCACCGGAATCGCCAGCGCCAGCGCACAGGGGCAGGTGATGATCAGCACCGCTATCGCCGTCACCACGGCGTCATGCACGGAACTTCCTGCGATCAGCCAGCCGGCCGCGGTCAGCGCGGCGGTGAGGTGCACCACCGGTGCATAGATCCGCGCGGCGCGGTCGGCCAGCCGCAGCGCGCGCGACTTGGCACCGGCCGCCTTCTCGAGCAGCTTCTCAATCTCGTCAATCAAAGCGGCGCTGCCGGCGGCAGTTACGCCGAGCGTGAGCGCGCCGAAATAGTTCATGCTGCCAGCGTATACGGTGGCGCCGGCCGCGACCTTACGTCGCGTGGTCTCGCCGGTAACCGGGCTCTCATCGAGTTCGGAGACGCCGGACACAACGACCGCATCGGCCGGCACGCGCTCGCCAGCCTTGACCAACACGCGGTCGCCGGCTTTCAGGGCGGCCACGGGAACGCTTACCAGTTCGTCGTCGACGAAGCGATGCGCGGTGTCGCCCTTCAAGGCCGCGAGATTGCCCGCGATGGCGCGCGTCTTGCGGCGCATAGCATGGTCGAGCGTGCGCCCGACCAGCAAAAAGAACAGCAGCATCACCGCCGAATCGTAATAGGCGTGCTCGGCGTGGTTGGCTGTCTCCACCAGCGACATGCCGAGCGCCAGAATCACGCCGAGTGAGATCGGCACGTTCATGTTGAGGCTCTTCGCACGCAGCGCCTGCCAGGCGCTTTCGAAGAACGGCCGTCCGGCATAAGCCGCTGTCGGCAACGCGATCAGCGCCGAGGCCCAGTGGAAGAAGTGGCGCGTCTCCGGCGTGATGTCGGTGACATTGCCCGACCATACCGACACCGACAACAGCATGATGTTCATGGTCGCAAAGCCGGCGACCGCCAGGCAACGGGTCAATCGGCGCGCTTCCGCCGCTTCTTCTTGCTCGGCGCGCAGCGGGATAAAGGGATGCGCGCGATAGCCGATGTTCTCGAGCGTCTGCAGGATCTGCGCCGGACGAAACGGGTCGGCCCAGGCGACGTGCAGCCGGCGGTTTGTGTAATTGAGCCGCGCCTCGGTGACGCCCGGCAGCTGTTTCACCGCGCCTTCGATGCGCGAAATGCAGGCGCCGCAGGCGATGCCGTCGATCGCCAAATCCATGGCTAGACCGCCGTTGGCGGACGGCTTCGCATAGAGTGATAGATCAAGCGTAGTATCGGTCATGGCGCGTGCATCATGTGCTAGCGCAGCGTGACCCGGCTACGCGAGCGGAACATGCGGTCGTCGCCGCGATAGAGATCGACGGTCAACTCCCACTGCCCAGCATGTGCCTGGGTTTCGCCGCGGAACAGGCCGGGGCCGCTGCGGCTCAACGCGATGTCGTGGTCGAGCCGCGCATCGGCGGGATGCGCAAGGCGCGCCATCGCGGTCAGCCCGGTGAGTGGCGCGCCGCGGGCATCGTGCGCACTGATTTCGAGCACGGCATCGCCAAAATTATCGCGGCTGAGTTTGCCATCGACTTGCCAATGCAGCGCCTGCTGACGCTCGGCCCGCTGCATCTCGCGCGTGAACAGCAGGCCGGCATTGTATGAACTTGCCGTTTCAACGCCGCCGAAGGTCGAGGTGGCGAATTGCACCAACAGTGCATTGACAGCAAACACCACGCCGAAAAAGCCGACGAAGCACAACAGTACGGCGAGCCCGGTCAACTCGCGCGGTGCTTTTCGCTTATGGTCGAGGGTGGCGGACATTGGGATTACCTCGGTTCAGGCGCGAAGAAATGGTCGTGCGCGGTTGCTTGCTGGCCGGTCGCAATATCAGTGAGACGAAACACTACCGCCGTCTTTGGCGGCGGCGGCAGGCCGTAGTCGGTCACTACCACGCGAATTTCGTGAGTCTGGTCGGGACCGACGTCGAACCACGGTTCGCCGTCCTCGCGCGGCGGTACGCCGACCAGATCGATCAGCGTCGCCGGCAGGCCGTTGAAGCTGAGCGCGAATTCGCGCTTCTTGAGCTGCTTATTGACGATGCGGATGGTGTAGCCATTGCGCACCGAACCGTCTGACAGCCGCACGAACATCGGATTGCGGTCGTGGATCACGCTGATGCCCTCGCTTTCGCGCGTCGCCAGCGTATACAGCATCAGGCCGCCGGCCACCGCGATGATAGCGCTGTAGAGCACGGTGCGCACCCGTACCAGCCTGAAGAACGGCTCCTTGCCTTCCATCCGGAGCTTGATGTTGACGTCGGTGTCATAGGCAATGAGGCCGGGCGGGCGGCCGAGCTTCTTCATCATCGCGTTGCAAGCGTCGATGCACAGGCCGCACTGGATGCAGCCGAGGCTGGAGCCTTCGCGGATGTCAACGCCGGTCGGGCAGACGCGCAGGCATTGCTTACAGTTGGTGCAGTCGCCGGCCGGCTGGCCCATCGCGCGCAGCTGTTTCGCCTTCGTAACCGAACAGCGCGGCTCGCCGCGGTCGTAGCGGTAAGTGACGTTGAGCGCGTATTCGTCGGTTAGCGCGGCCTGGATGCGCGGCCACGGGCACATATAGAGACAGACCTGCTCGCGCATATAGCCGGCGAGCGTGTAGGTGGTGAAGGTGAGGATACCTATCCACAGATAGGCGACGAACGGCGCGGTGCCGAAGGTGAGTTCCTTCACCAGCGTCGGTGCGTCGGCGAAGTAAAGCACCCAGGCGCCGCCAGTCCACCACGCCACCATCAGCCATAGGAAATGCTTGATGCCCTTGCGAGCATAGGTGTCCAGCGTCCAACGCTTGCCGTCGCGCTTCATGTGCTCGCGCCGGTCGCCTTCCACCAGCCGCTCGATCGCGAAGAACAGATCGGTCCACACCGTCTGCGGACATAAGTAGCCGCACCAAACCCGGCCGGCGACGGCATTCATCAAGAATAGCACTAGCGAGGCGATGATCAGCAGGCCGGTGATGTAATAGACCTCCTGCGGCCAAATCTCGATGAGGAAGAAATAGAAGCGATTATTAGGTAAGTCGATGAGCACCGCTTGGTTCGGCGCATTGGGTCCACGATCCCAGCGCAAGAACGGCAGCAGATAGTAAATACCAAGAGTGACGAGCAGCACCGCCCATTTGATGCGGCGGAAGGTACCACTCACGCGCTGCGGATAGATCTTCCGGCGCGCCGCATAGAGCGGGGTGTCGTCCTTCGGCTCTTGGCCGCCAACTTCGGCCGCGGCGACTAGACTCGTCAGTGCGGGCACCTCCGAAGGCGCGCGATCCAGCATGGCTGCGTCACCGGACGGGCCAATCATTTTTCTCCGCCGCCGAGACCATGGACATAGACGGTGAGCGCCTTGATGGTGGAATTGCTCAGGCGTCCGCCCCAAGCCGGCATGACACCGCCACGGCCATTCTGGAGGCCCTCCATAATGATCGCCTTGTCCGAACCATAGAACCAGAGCTTGTCGGTCAAATTGGGTGCGCCGACTTCGCGGTTACCCTTGGCATTCTCGCCATGACAGGTCGTGCAGTTCTCGGCAAATATCTTCTTGCCAAGCGCGAGATCGATGCCTGACTCAGTGGGCAGGCCGGACAGCGAGCGGACGTAATCGGCAACCGCCGAGATTTCGGCCGGTTTCAAGATACCGTCGCGGCCGAAGGCCGGCATACGTCCCTGGTGACCGTCTTCGTCACCACCGCGCGCGCCGTGACGGATAGTAAGTTCGATGTCTTCCAGCTTACCGCCCCACAACCAATCGTCGTCGTTGAGGTCGGGATAGCCTTTGCCGCCAGTGCCGCCGATGCCGTGACAGGGCGCACAATTGTCAGCGAAGGCGGCCTTGCCCTGCGCGCGGGCAAACTCAAGCAACAGGGGATCGCCCGCGATTTCCTTCAGTGATGCGGTATCGAGCTTGACCATCATCGGCCCGCGCAGGGCCTTGAGCTGGTCGAGCTCGGAAACAACGGCGGCGCGCGAATGCCAGCCAAACACGCCTTGCGTCGTCGAGGTCAGCAGCGGCCAAGCCGGATAGACCACCCAATAGCCGACCGCCCAGATGATGGTTGCGTAGAACAACCACAGCCACCAGCGCGGCAGCGGTGTGTTGAGCTCGCGGATACCGTCCCATTCGTGACCGGTCGTCGCAGTACCGGTGAGTTTGTCGATCTCTTGTTGGTCGTTGGCCACCGGTCAATCCTCCCGCAGCGGAATACGTGCCGCTTCATCGAATTGCTGCTTGCGCGAGGGCCACAGCGCGTAGAGCAGCACCAGCGCAAAGATCACGACGAAATAAGCCAGGCCCCAGGTCTGGGCGAACTCGGCGACGGCTCGATAAGTTGCGTCCATCGTTGTCACCGAATGTTGGCTTTGTCGTCGTAGAGCTTGAAGTCGACTTGCGTACCAAGCATCTGCAGATAGGCGATCAGCGCATCGGCTTCGGTGATGCGATCAGGATCGCCGTCAAAGTCACGCGCCTGCGCTTTCGGGTACCGTTTGGCGAGATCGGCAGCGTTCGGGCTATCGGTGGTCGCCTGCGTCTGAACATCGACCGCAACATTAGCGATCATCTCGGCGCTGTAGGGCACTCCAAGCAGGGCCTGCACCTTGAGGTCCTGCGCGATGTTCTTGTAGTCGAGCTCGGTCTGCTCCAACCAGGAATAGCTCGGCATGACCGACCCCGGCACCACCGAGCGCGGATCGCGCAGATGGTCGCGGTGCCAGTTGTCGGAATATTTGCCGCCGACGCGGGCGAGATCAGGACCCGTGCGCTTTGAGCCCCACTGGAACGGACGGTCATACATACTCTCGGCTGCCAGCGAATAATGACCGTAGCGCTCGACCTCGTCGCGCAGCGGGCGGATCATCTGCGAATGGCAGAGATAGCAGCCTTCGCGCACATAGATGTTGCGGCCGGCGAGCTCGAGTGGCGTATAGGGGCGCACGCCGTCGACCTTCTCGATCGTGTTCTTCAGGTAGAACAGCGGCACGATTTCGACCAAGCCTCCGACCGCGATCACGATCAGGATGCCGATGACGAGAATGATCGAGTTCTTCTCGAAGACGGCGTGTTTCGACCAGAGCGACATGGGCTTCCCCGCCTATTCTGCCGGCGCCAGCGCGACGCGGCCCGCGGCGGATTCCGCCGAGTTCACGGTTTTCCAGATATTCCAAGCCATCAGCAGTGCGCCGAGCAGGAACAACAAGCCCCCAAGCGCGCGGATGACATAGAACGGATGCATCGCCTCCACGGTCTCGACGAAGGAATATTCCAAGAAACCGAGCGACGTGTAGGCACGCCACATCAGGCCTTGCAGGATACCCGACACCCACATCGCAGTGATGTAGAGCACGATGCCGACGGTCGAAATCCAAAAGTGCCAATTGACCAGCTTGAGCGAATAGAGCGGCCGGTTCCACAGCCACGGCACCAGGCAATAGATCGCCCCGAACGAGATGTAGCCGACCCACCCGAGCGCACCGGAGTGCACGTGGCCGATGGTCCAGTCGGTATAGTGCGAGAGCGAATTGACCACCTTCACCGACATCAGCGGCCCTTCGAATGTCGACATGCCGTAGAAGGCGACCGACACCACCATCATGCGCAGTACCGGATCGGTGCGCAGCTTGTCCCAGGCGCCGGACAGCGTCATGATTCCGTTGATCATGCCGCCCCATGACGGCATCCACAGCATGACCGAGAACGTCATGCCGAGCGTCTGCGCCCAGTCCGGCAGCGCCGTGTAGTGCAGATGATGCGGACCGGCCCAGATGTACAGGAAGATCAGCGCCCAGAAGTGGATGATCGACAGCCGATAGGAATACACCGGCCGATCGCACTTCTTCGGGATGAAGTAGTACATGATGGCCAGGAAGCCGGCGGTCAGGAAGAAGCCCACCGCGTTATGGCCGTACCACCACTGCACCATGGCATCCTGCACGCCCGACCAGACGATGTAGGACTTCGGTGAGAACAGTGACACCGGCACCGCCGCGTTGTTACCGAGATGCAGCACCGCGATGGTGAGGATGAAAGCAAGATAGAACCAGTTGGCGACGTAGATGTGCGGCTCGGTGCGCCGCATGATGGTAGCGAGATAGACTAAGAAATAGGTCACCCACACCACAGTCAGGAACAGGTCGGCGTACCATTCCGGCTCGGCGTACTCCTTGCTCTGCGTGATGCCGAGCAGATAGCCGGTGCCGGCGATCACGATGAAGAAATTGTAGCCGAGCACCACAAACCAGGGTGCCAGATCGCCGGCCAACCGCGCGCGGCAGGTGCGCTGCACAACATAGAAAGATGTGGCCACCAGCACGTTGCCGCCGAAGGCGAAGATCACCGCTGAAGTGTGCAGCGGACGCAGACGACCGAAGGTGATCCAGGGCAGATCGAGATTGAGCGAGGGGAATGCCAGCTCGGAGGCGATGTAAAGTCCGACCGCAAAGCCGGCGACACCCCAGAACACGGCCATCAAGGTCGCGAACTTGATCGGCCCCATATTGTAGTTGGGCTTGTCGCCGATGGTCAGCGGGGGATGCTCCGCCGGACGCTCGTAATAGCGGTTGATGATCGCAAAAACCGACGCAATGCTCGCCGCCGCAAACAGATAGGCGTGGAACGCATATTCCGGCGTATAGGCCTTGGCCGCGACCACGAGTGATAGCAGCGCCAGCGCGACGAACGTCAACGCTAAGCCTCCTTCGCCAAGGGTCATGGTCTTTTGAGGAGCGAGCGCGTTCGCCATGCTGCTGTTCCGTTGTCAGTGCGCAAAAAAGGGTGGGGTCTACAGGGCTGACTATCCTCCACGGCCCCAGCGCCAACCTTGATGCATGTCAAATGAAACAGGCGCGCGTGAGCGTCCAATCCGTGAAACTACCTGGTTGCCAAGCCAGCCACGCCAGCCAGCGGCACGAACCGCCGCTATTGATGCGCGCCTTCCGCTCGTCGGTGAGCGCGGCATAGAAAGTGTCGAAGGCCGGCCGCACGAGCTGATCGCCACCAGCATCGTATCGAGTCGCATTTCGATGGTCACCAGCCGGCGAGTTGCGCTGGCCGGCACCTAGGGCGAGTCGGCTGCCATGGTTTCCGCAGCCTTGAGCACGCCGCCCGCAATGCCTCGAGCGCGTCGGGCGTCGTTGGACCAGATCAGCGGCGCGACGCGATCGATCCGCCATTCAGCGAGCGCAATATTTTTTCGGCAATGCAGCATTGACCCAGGTCGCCGGACCGCAAGGAAACGCTAAACGCCGACAACGAATTTCTGCTCAATATCGCCGATTGTGATCTGTGGCTGGGCCGGTGGCGCGATCGGCGCGCGCTCGCCGCGATACAGCACGCCGATGCTCAAGTCGTTGTCGGTCAGTGCCGCGGCCGCAGCCGCCGCGCGGTTCGGCTCGATCGACGGCGTCGCTGGGCGCACCTGTTTTTTCCAGGCTGTCTGCTCCGGCCGGAAGGTTATACAGGGACTCATGACTTCGATGAAGGCAAATCCCGGCCAGCGCAGGCCTTCGACGATCATATCGGCCAGCCCATTCGGATCGCCGGAAAATCCGCGCGCGACGAAATTGGCGCCGGCGGTGATCGCCACGGCCAGGGGGTTAAACTGCCGCAGGCCGATCCCGCCGGGCGCAATATCGCAATTCCAGTCCGGCTCGGTGGTCGGCGACGGTTGGCCCTTGGTCATGCCGTAGACCCGGTTGTCCATCACCACATAGAGCATGTCGATATTGCGCCGACAGGCGTGGATGAAATGGTTGCCGCCGATCGAATAGCCGTCACCGTCCCCGCCGACGGAGATAACTTCGAGATCGGGCCGCGCCAGTTTGAGCCCGCTGGCGACCGCCAGTGCGCGGCCATGCACACCGTGGAATCCATAGGTACTCATATAGCCGGGTAGCCGCGATGAGCAGCCGATGCCGGACACCAGCACCACCTCGTGCGGCAGTCGGCCATGCTTGGCGAGCCCGCGCTCGAGCGCGGCCAGCACACCGAAGTCACCGCAGCCCGGGCACCACACCGGATGGGCGCCCGAGGAGAATTCCTTCGACGACAGCACGCAGTGCACTTGCGCCTGATCATGGTCGCTCATGGCCGCACTCACGTGACATAGGATGCGATTTCCGATGGCCGGAACGGCAGCGGGCCGGGCCGCGCTACACTTTCCGCGCTGGGCGGGATCGCCTTACGTCCGATCAGATGATGGTAGAGCTGCGCGCCATGGTTCTGTTCAACCACGATGACGCGGCGCACGCGGGCAAGCGCACGCGCCAGCGCCTCCATCGGCAGCGGCGACAGTACCCGCAGCGCGATCACCTTGATCTGGTGCCCGTTCATAGCCAGCCGCCGTGCCGCCTCGCGAGCGGGACCGATGGTGGAGCCGAAGGCAAGCAGCGCGACCTCGCCATTGCCCCAGCTCTCGCCCCAATAGACACCGGGATCGAAGCGTTGGATCTTCTTGGCGCGCTTGTTGATTTGGGCGACGTGAGCGCCTGCCCCGCTCGCCGGAAGGCCAACTTCATTATGCGTCAGCCCTTCGGCCACCCAAGCAAAGCCGGGCGTGCCTGGCGCCGGCATCGGCGTCACTGGTTCGCCGGCCAGCGCATAGCGCTTGAACGGCTTCTCATTGGCAACACCATTGGCACGGCGCTTGAGCGGCGTCGGCCGCTTGATCGCGGGATCGATCACCGTGGTCGCCTGCCCGAGCGTCTGGTCGGACAACACGATGACCGGAAGCTGCAGCGACTCAGCGACGTAGACCGCATATTCGGTGGTGGTTAGGCAATCGGCAACCGAGATCGGCGCCAGCACCACGCGCGGCGCGTCGCCATGTGCGCCGTAGATCGCCAAATTGACGTCGCTCTGCTCGGTCTTGGAGGCGATGCCAGTGGACGGCCCAGCACGCATCACGTCGATCAGCACGAGCGGTATTTCGGCGGCGACGGCGAGTCCCAAGGTCTCGGTCATCAAGGACAGGCCGGGCCCCGAGGTGACGGTCATCGCCGGTACACCGCCATACGAGGCCCCGAGCGACATGTTGATGGCTGCGAGTTCGTCCTCCCCCAGAACCAGCTGTCCGCCGAGCTTTTTGAGATGCGGCGCCAGCCATTCTACTAAGTCCGTTGCCGGCGTGATCGGATAGCAGCCAACGAAACGCACGCCGCCGCGCAGTGCGCCGAGCGCCGCAGCCTGGTTACCGCTGATCAGCCAGCGCGGCGCGCCCTTGGGCGGATCGAGCCGCATGTTAATCGTCAATCCGACTGCTGCGGCCGCGCCGATCGCGGCGCTCTTGATGTTGACGGCGACCAGCGCCGCCTCCTTGCCGGAGAAGATTGCTTCGATCGCCGCCCGCACGTCGGCGACGTTGACCCCCGCGAGCGCGGCCACTGCGCCGGCGGCGACCATATTCACTCGCCGCTCGCCGGCGCGATTATCGTGCTTCTCCACTTGGCGCTCGTTCATCGCCAGCGACACCGTGCGCGGCCTCGCCTTGGCGATGGCCGCCGGAATGGCGCCCGCGTGCGGATCGGCTATAACGACGCTGGTCTCGTCAAGCGGGATTTCGGCTGCGAACTGCTCGACCTTCTCCCAGTCGAGCGCCACAAATATGTCGAAACAATCGGGCGGCGATTCGATCGGGCCGGTCGCGATCTGTACCAGCGCCGCCGATTCGCCGCCGCGCACCTGCGCGCCGAACAGTTGCGTCATCAGCCCATAGTAGCCGGCATGGGCGGCCGCGCGCAGGAATACGGCGCCGGCGGTCATCGCGCCGGTGCCGCCACTTCCTGCGAATACCACGGCTATTGATGCGCGCGCCAAAGCCTCGCCTCCATTACGCGTAGCCAAGCCAATGCCAGTAGGTGGCACCGAGCACCATTACAAGCGCGAGCGCGATCACCGTCAGCACCAGGCCGGTGCGGACAAAATCGCGCGCGCGGAACGTTTCGGTGCCATAGGCAACCATGTTTTGCGGCGCGTTGACGACCAGAATGAAGCCGAAGCTGACCACAAATTGCAGCAGCATGGTCATGCCGATGACGTTGATGCCCGGCGTCGCCACGCTCTTGAGCACCGCGATCACTATCGGAATCATAGCCGAGGCGAGTGCGGTGGCGCTGGCGAAGCCGAGATGGATCACCACCAGGAACAAGCTCATCACACCAAGAATGAAGAGCACGCTGGCGTTTTTCAGGCCGAATTCGGCGACCACTATGTTGGCGAGCCAGGTTGCCGCGTTGGTCTGCAGCAAAGCAGTGCCGAGGCTGATGCCGACACCGAACAGCACCACAGTACCCCACGGAATCTTCGGCTGCGCCTCCTTCCAGGTCATGATGCCAATACCGGGCAGCAACATCAGCGCAACGGCGGTGATGGTGGTCGTGCTGGTGTCGAACTTGTGCAGCTTGCCTTCCGTCGCCCAAAAGGCGATCAAAGTCAGCGATAGCAGCAATAATTTCTTCTCGTTCGCTTTCATCGGACCGAGCGCCGCGAGCGATTCGCGGATGCCTTCGCGGCCGCCGGGCACTCCTTTCACTTCCGGCGGCATCATGATTGTCATCACAAAATAGAGGGCGATCGACATCAACACCCCGAAGGGTGCGGCGGCGATCAGCCAATCAAGCCAAGTGATAGTTTGGTCGAATGACTTCTCAATGAAGCCGATAGCGACCATGTTCTGCGCGGCGGCTGTCTTGATGCCGACGTTCCAGATGCTGGCGGTCTGCACTGTGGTGATCATCAGCATGCTGGCAAAGGCGCCGCGCTTGTTGACCCCAAAAGCAGCGATGATGCCGAGTGTGATCGGCACCAGGCAGGCCACGCGCGCAGTGGTCGACGGCACCATGAAGGAGATTACGAAGCCAACCAGGATGGTGCCCACCACAACCGCGCGGGTCTCGGTGCCAACGCGCGACAGGATATTGAGCGCGATTCGCTTGTCGAGGCCGGTCGCGGTCATGGCCGCGGCAAGGAATAGCGCGGCAGCAACTAGCACCAGTGCGGTGTTGGAGAAGCCGCCAAAGGCGAGCGTAAGCGCCGCGCTGGTGCCCATCAGCACCTTCGGATTGGCGACGCTCGGCGCCAAGCCGAGCAGGAACGCCATCAGGGCGGCGATGACAACAGCTGACACTGCGTAATCGATCGCTTCGGTCATCCACACGATAACGGCGAAGGCAAGAATCGCTAGCATTCGATGCCCGGCCACCGGCAAACCAGCGGGCGTCGGCAGCCAAAGAATAACGATCAGGGCGAACACCGCGGCCAACAGGCCCCAGTTGGCGGCGAACCAGCTTTTCTCCTGCGGAACCGATTGCGCGGCCGCGCAACCCGACGGTTGGGCGGCGACAGACATAATGTCCTCCACGGCAGATTTCGGAGCTTCGGTTCCAGCATTCACAGTTACGCAATCGACGCGTTGAGACAGATCAAAGAACGCTGATAATGCTGGGTTTAAGAGCAGCACCGCGGTAGTGAATGACGGCGCACCTATGACAAAAACGCGCCGCCGCGAGGACCGCGGCGACGCGCTCATGTAGGTTATTACCGATCCTTTAGGCGGCAGCCTTGACGGTGATCGTCTTGCTTTGCGCTGGCGCCGGCTTCGGCACCCAGCGTCGTCATTTAGTTCAGATTATCGCGACCTCGTTCCTTCTTGACATAAAATGTTAAGTCTAGCGTGAGACGCGCTTGCCACGGAATATCTTCTGCGCGGCTATTGCGAGAGCGCTGCACCGGGCGCTTCGAGCGTTATGCCCGACGTCGGCTCCACCCAAGCCAAGTGATCCTTAACCGCCTTGACGCCGGAGATATTCTCGGCGGCAACCTTGAGCGCCTGGCGCTGGCGTTCGTCGATGATTACGCCCCAGAGCTCGACCACACCCTCGTGTACCACCACGTTGATCATGGCGGCTGGCGCCCATTGCTCGCGCTTGATTTCCGCCAGTAGACGCTCGCGGATGCTGGCGTCGCCCGTCGCGGTTGGTTCTGCCTTGCGTGCCAAACTGACCATCGCGTGCATGAGGTTGGAGCGCGTAATGATGCCGACTACCTGCCCGCCGCACACCACAGGCACGCGCTTGATGCGGCGGCGCTCCATCATGTCGACGATATCTTCAAGTGCAGTGTCTTGCTCAACGGTTTGCACCTCGGCCGTCATTACTTCCGAAACTTTGTTGCCGTGCGAATGGGTGTATTCGTCGGCGACGCGGCCAGGACCCATCAAGAACTCGAGCCAACGCGAACGCCTCCGCTCGGTCTTGGTCTCGCGGCGGCGCAGGAAGTCGCCCTCCGACAATACGCCGACCAGGTTACTGTTGCCGTCGATCACCGGCAGTCCGCTGATGTGATGCTGCAGCATCAGCCGCGCGGCCTGCAACACCGTCGCGTTTGGATCGATCGAGATCACGTCGCGCGTCATTACGTCTTCGGCTTTCATGGCAACCCCCGATCGTTACGAGGCTAAGCAAGCATAAAAACGCAGTTTTGACCTTGATGCAGGTCAACCTTTTGATCTCAATGTTCCATTCTGGCGGCGGTAGTGGAGCCTAGATGTGTTTGAGCCAAAAATAGTCACGGATCGCGTTGGCTGCGAGTTAGCCAGGCACGCCGCATGACCGCGCGCGCCATACAGAAAAATGCCCCGGCAAACCGTGCCGGGGCAGTTAAGCCGAACAAAAGTCAGGGAGGACGATGTTCGGCGTTAAGCGTTCAAGCGGGTCAATGCAGCACGGTTGCGCAACACAATACGGCGTGAGCTGGGGACGGCGATTGCTGCACAATTCTCAAGCTGGGTCAGAGTGCGCGATACCGTCTCGATAGTCAGTCCAAGATAATCGGCGATGTCCTGTCGCGACATCGGCAAATCGATTTCGTTGCCGGCGGGGCTACGCTTGGCCATTTCGAGAAGGAAGCCGGCCACGCGCTCCTGCGCGGTCTTGATCAGCAGCAGGATGTGGTCCTGCACGCGCTGCAATTCGGTGGCTGTCATCGCCCAGAGCTGGCGGGCGACGTCGTTCTCGCGCGCGGCAAGGGAAACCACGGTGCTGCGCTTGATCACCAGAACCTTGCAGTCAGTGATTGCTTCGGCCGAGAACGTATGCTCGTTACCAACCTCAAGGCCGAAAATATCGTTGGGTAGATAGAATGCGCCGATCTGGCGTCGGCCGTCATTGAGCACTTTGTAGGTACGCACTGTTCCGCTTATCACCTTGTAAATGTACTCGGCCGGTTCATTCTCGCCGTAGATTTCGGCGTTGCGTGAGAACGGCATTGGCGCGCCCATCAGCTCGATCGAGGTGCCGTTCACGTGCCGACTCACCGAGGGAGGCGACCGCATCGGGCGAACAACAGTCGCCTGACGCAAAGTGCCGCGATGGGTCAACGTGTGGGTCAACATGGCGTTTGGTCCTCGGTAAATTTGACGCTTATGGATACCGCTGGAGTCACCCCCTCAAAATTCAGATAATCTCCATAGGGGGTTTACCGGAGGCGCCCGGGATGGGCCGCTATCCGCAAGGTGCGTATGCCGGAAGCCATTGTAAAGACTGACGTTTTTGAACGCGGCCGGGTCTGGCGCTACGGCGTTGCCCCGACCCTCGTCGCCTTGACTCTGGCCCTGCGCGCGCTCCTGTCGCCAATTATCCCGGGCGATGCAATATTTCTTTATTTTCTACCGCCAGTGCTGATTTCGGCTG
>Ga0207761_1000113_pt1 | contig 25130 bp, 16 predicted proteins | sample LuqExpMetageno34_FD_187792 | JGI IMG/M metagenome (GOLD analysis project Ga0207761, IMG submission 187792) | Tropical forest soil microbial communities from Luquillo Experimental Forest, Puerto Rico - Sample 34 (SPAdes) | ecosystem: Environmental > Terrestrial > Soil > Tropical forest ... | reverse complement strand
TGCCGATCCATAGTTGCCGATATCCGCGTAATAGGGACCTTTCTGGAAATCCACGCGCTCCACGAATTCCGGGATGACCGTATTCATGTCCGCGTAGCCCTCGCCGTGCGCGTGCGAGGGAAGGTTCAGCGGCATACCGTCGAGGAAAATGGCGAAATCCGTGCCGTGGTCGAGATTGAAGCCGCGAAGAAAATACTGGTTGGCCTTGCCGCCGCCGGCGTGCTGCGTGATGATGACGCCGGGAACCGTCTCCAAGACTTCCCCGGAGCGAAGAATCGGACGGTCCTGGATTTCCGTTGCGCCCACCGCTCCCTGAGTGGCGGAATCGGCAATTCCGATGAGGCTATCCTCCCGGCCCTGCACGTTTATGGTGGTGCTCACGGAGTTCACCGCCAGAGAGATGCGCAGCGGGGCTGGGGCCTCCGTGGTTCCTATGGAGACGGGGATTTCTTTGGTTTCAAAGCCGAGATTGGATACCACGAGGCGATAATTACCCGCCGGTAGTCCTGAAATACTGAAGGAGCCGTTGGCGGCTGACTGCGTGGTCCTTTGTACAGTGTCGTTCGCGTTTCGAACCTGCACGATAGCCCCGACGATCACTGCGCCCGACGCGTCGACGACAGTTCCCGACAACTGAGGCGAGAAAGCCTTGCCTTGCGCCATGAGTGCGGCCGGCACGATCACGAGCAGCAAAAAAGTGGCAACCCACAGTCTGGGCATCATGCGTTCCTGGAATAGATTAATGGAGTCGGCTCGCCTAAGAATAGACTTTGCAGCCCGGTGGTAGTATTTGTCTCTGGAATGGCTCAGGTGCAACGAGTTCCGGACCTCAACGCGCAGCGTGCCGCGATGAAAAAGCTGGAATTTCTGGTCGGCAGGTGGACCGGGGAAGTGCGTCTATTGCGCGGTCCCGCTGAATGGGTGGATTTGCAGCAAAGTGAGGAAGCGCAGTACAAGTTGGGCGGCTTGATACTGGTCATCGAAGGATTGGGGCGGACAAAATCTGACGGACATCCCGTTCTACAGGCTCTCGGTGTGATCTCTTACGATGACGAAACTGCCACCTATCGCATGCGGGCCTTCAACGATGGCCGCTTTCTCGAAAGCGAAGTGAAACTCCTGGAGCAGGACAAGGGAATGAGCTGGGGCTTTGCGTTGGGCCAGATCACAACACAATCCGTATTGCGGATAAATGAAAGTGGCGAATGGACAGAACTCGCTGAAATTAGGATTGGTTCAGAAGCTCCAAAAAGATTGTTGGAGCTTACCGTCCGTCGGGTTAGCTGATACTCTCGATCCCTTCATTTCCAGAGCCAAAACCAAAAAGCGAACATGCCGGTGCTAGGAGCTGCTTTTGGCGGTATGCCACTCGGCGTGGAGCCTTTCGTCCTCGACTTTCTTGATTATCACTGGGACCACGCTGAGTTGCTGAAGAAGAGTCAAGGTGTCCCAATTCACCCAGGCCTCGACAATCTTTTCTCCGGCGAGCCTGGTGAAAGTCATGCCCGAGACTGCAACTTTCTTGCCCGAGGGAGCAATGACGCTGAGCGGCCCTAAATGCGTACCGGTGCTCGACCACCGGCAGGTGACAATGTCATCTTCGGAGATGATGTCCTCGATTGTAAACTGAAGATCGGGAAAAGCCGTCCGGTAGTGCGTGACTCTCTTCTTTTCGCCTTCCGGGCCGGGTCCAAAATCTGGTGTTGAGGGGTCGTGGTGGGTGTAATTCTCGGAAAAGAGCTCATCAGCTACTGACAGGTTTCCATTCGTCCAAAGTTCCTCGATCAAGCGTCGCACGATTGCCTTATTTTCGTCTGGCATTGGAGGTCGCTCCTAAATGAACTAGGGTGGTCCTTAGCCGCCACTGGTCCTGGGAAAAAGGCGAAGGGATTCTAACGGAAAAAGGGTCGCTGGACATCAAGTCCAGGTAAACGGATATCAGCAAGGGGGCCTGGGGCCCCCCTAGGCCGCTAGAAACAAACGTGATATAGCGCACAGCGCCTCTGGGCGGAAATGGGAGAAGGTAGAGTGAGGCAAAGTGTCCGAAGATCGCTCCTCGGGCGGCTTTTCCAGACAATCAGGGGGTATCTATGCGACGTGCTTTGGTGTTCCTGAGTGCGGCCCTGCTGCTCACCTTTGGCGCGGCTCTCGCGCAGCAAAAAGAGAATTCCCAAGAAGCGGCCGCGGGCCCTATTCCGGAAGACGCTGCGGGGAAAAAGAATCCTGTCAAGCCCACGCCCGAAGGCCTGGCCGATGCGAAGAAGCTTTTTGGATATCACTGCGCAATGTGCCATGGAGAGAAGGGCGACGGTAAAGGCGACCTGGCGGAATCAATGAAACTGCAGTTGAGCGATTGGCAAAATCCAGAGTCGATTTCGAAGTATACGGACGGAGCGCTGTTTTACATCATCACAAACGGCCGCGGCAAAATGGTGGGTGGAGAAGGTGATCGCACGAAGGAAGAGGTACGGTGGAATCTGGTGAACCTGGTCCGGTCCTTCGGAAAGAAAAAGGAGGAACCCGCAAAGTAAGAGCGGTTTCTGACTGCGGTAATCCATGTTCAGGCGCCTCGTAAGGGTCGAGGCGCCTCTTTTTTGTTACCGATGCGTTATGCTACAGAGCGGGAAAAGGAATTAGGGGAGGCCGTTCTTATGGCACATGCACCAAAATTTTTGGCGATCGTGAACGATGCGAAGAAACGGGTGAAAGAAACGAATGTAGCGGACGTAAAGCGCCGCGTGGACGCTGGGGAAGAGATCGTGCTTGTGGACGTCCGGGAAGACAACGAGTGGGCGAATGGACACCTGCCGGGGGCGATTCACTTGGGCAAGGGAGTAATCGAGCGGGATATCGAGACGCGCGTGCCGGACACGTCGGCAAAGATCATTTTGTATTGCGGAGGCGGGTTCCGTTCGGCGCTCAGCGCAGACAATCTGCAGAAGATGGGCTATACGAACGTCGAGTCGATGGACGGCGGGTGGAAGGGCTGGCTGGACGCAGGTTTTCCGACGCAGAAGGGCTGAAACTCAGCGAGGACTGGCTGGGAAGAAGAAACTCGTAGTCATGTCCTAAGGTTTCAGTCTTCATCGCGAAAGTGCGTTGACAGGGGCTGCAGGCCTAATTTGTCTTGGATTCTGTGAGCGAAGGGAACCGGGTGTTACGGGAATCCGGCCTTTTATGGCGCAGCCACCGCCAAGTAAATACGGTTAGCAGTGCCGTGTAATTCCCAACCATGAACCAGCGGGCCTCCCAGCGAATGCCGTTGAATCCGTAATTGGACAGCGGCCAGAGGAAATGGACAGCGAAGATGCCTTGATGGGTGGGGATGTCGATCAGGATATGCAGGGCCCAGCCGAACATTTCGAAGACCGGGCGGCGCAGGATGGCCCAGACCAGTCCGAACACCGCCGCAAACACGAGCAGGCTGTGACTGCAGTGATAAAGCTGCCACACGTATTGAAAATGCGGCGCGCTGTGCGCATCCGGCAGCAAGGAATGCGTGGTGCCCGACAGGTACCACCAGATGCGAACCACTGCAGGAACAGTGAAGCTGAATAGGTCGGGGAAGACTCCCCAGAATGCCGCCCAGGTGAGACGAAGCGTTTGGCGTGTTTTGTCGCGTGCGATGTCGGCGGCCGCGGCGGTCCAGAGGGCGTGGGCGATGATGTCCATCGAGCAGCCTGTACCGGAGCGACCATTCCAGTGTAGCTGAAGATAAGCTCAAGGTCCCGTGAGTTGTTGGGGCAGTATCCCGAGGGGGAAAATAGCTACACCCCGCGTGTCGCGTCGCAAATTCCTGGCTAAGAGATCGGCGAATCACACAGGGGTACTATGAGGAACCACTCCGGTTCTGATACCTCAACGGACGGTAAGCGCGCTAACCATGCAGAACTCTTATTTGGGCGTGACCTTCGTTACTCTTCTCCGTTCTGAGGCTCAGAAACTCCGGCCCAATCCACGCGGCGTTCAGTCGCTTTATTCTCCCCAGAGAAGGGTGACCAACCTTGTCTTTGTCTTTTCCCTTTAAGAAGCGTGCTAGCTCCGTCGGTTTGACCTGCCCGACCAGCGCGAACGGGGGCAAACCGCTTGATTCAGAGTGACTGGAAATCTCGTTAACTACCCTGATTTCAACATAATATCCCACAATTGCGCACTTCTGGCCGCCTTGGCCAGCCTGCCCGAAACCTGTCCCTTCGGCGGTTGCTTTTGGACTGTGTTTCCGGTATTAAAGTTGCACATTATTAGCCACCTTTCTCGTCGTTTCCTAGCGGGGACTAGCGCGTCCCTTGAGGAGTTTTCGGACATGACGACCCGGCCCTGGATCTGTCCCGCGTTGACGCACTCTCTCGCCCTTTCCGGGTCGAGGTCCCTCTATCCGCACTCGGTTTGAGGCGAATGTTCGTTTAAGACAAGGAGACCCATGATTCGCAAATTGGGGCCCTTCTCTCTCGTTGTCCTCGTCGTTCTTGCCGCCGCTCTCCCCGGTCATGCGCAGGTCGAATCAGGTCTGCGTGCTCGGCCTCGAGTGACGCAGGCAATCGATGAGATGAATCGCATCACTCTCGAGGGCAACACCCGCCCCGAGGCGAGCCCCGCGAACGATCGAGGCCCTGTGGCGAACGATTTCGCCATGGAGCACATGCTTCTGCAACTGAAGCGGTCATCTGAACAGGAACAGGCCCTCCAGCAATTCCTCGACGAACTCACAAGCAAAAATTCGCCCAACTTCCATCATTGGTTGACCGCGGAGGAATTCGGTGAACGCTTCGGCATGGCGAAGCCCGACCTCGACGCCGTCACCGCCTGGCTGGAATCGCAGGGATTCCGCGTCAACGTGGTATATCCGAGCGGCATGCTGATAGATTTTTCCGGAAACGCCGCCCAAGTACGCAAAGCATTTCAGACGGAAATTCATCACCTGGTCGTCAATGGTGACCGCCATGTAGGCAATGTCAGCGATCCGCGAATTCCCTCGGCGCTCGCTCCCGTCGTCGCCGGCATCGTTTCTCTACACGATTTCCGCCCGCATGCCATGTACCACATGCGTAAGACCAACGCGGAATTCACGTTCACCGGCACATATGGCACCACTTACGCGCTCGTCCCTGCGGACCTGGCCACCATCTACAACTTGAACCCGCTGTTCAGCGCGGGCATTACCGGCCAAGGCCAGACCATTGTGCTCATTGAAGACACCGACGTCTTCACCTCCTCGGATTGGAACACGTTTCGACAGGCCCTAGGCCTGTCGAGTTACACCTCAGCTACATTTACGCAAGTCCACCCGCCCGTGCCCGCCTCATTACCTGGCAACAATTGTGGCGCGCCCGGGGTTGTCGCTCCCAATGATGCCGAGGCTATCCTCGACGCGGAATGGGCCAGCGCCTCCGCTCCCGGCGCCGCCATTGAAATGGCTGCCTGCGCCGATACCAGCACCACCTTTGGCGGTCTGATCGCGATGCAGAATCTCATTAACGGGAACTCCCCGCTTCCCTCCATCATGAGCATCAGTTATGGCCAATGCGAAACCGTGAATGGGGCAGCCGCCAATGCCGCCTTTAACTCTACCTATCAACAGGCCGTTGCCGAGGGCATCTCCGTTTTCGTTGCCGCCGGTGACAGTGGCGCGGCTGATTGCGACAATAGCGTTTCTGAAGCCACCCACGGCATCGCCGTGAATGCTTTCGCCTCTACTCCCAACAACGTCGCTGTGGGCGGCACCGATTTCAGTGACACATATTCCAACGCAAACTCCACATACTGGAATTCCAGCAACACTCCCGCTTTTGGTTCGGCCCTTTCTTACGTTCCCGAAATTCCTTGGAATGACTCCTGCGCCGGAGCCCTGCTCACCGCTTATGAAGGGTACAACCTCACCTATGGCTCAACCAGCCTCTGCAATGACCCCACTGTCGGCCCACTGCTTATGACCACGGTCGCGGGCGGTGGCGGACCCAGCCAATGTGCCACCGGCACGCCATCCACAGCCAGTGTGGTCAGCGGCTCCTGCGCCGGATGGCCGAAACCCTCCTGGCAGTCTGTTCTCGGCAATCCGAGCGACGGCGTGCGCGACACTCCCGATATCTCACTGTTCGCTGCTGATGGACTGTGGAGTCATTACTATGTATTTTGCTGGTCGGACACCGCGAATGGCGGAGCAGCTTGCGGCGCCGACCCAAGCACTTGGTCCGGCGCTGGAGGTACGTCCTTTGCCTCGCCCATCATGGCTGGCATTCAGGCGCTCATCAACCAGAAGGCCGGAGGACCACAGGGCAATCCCGCACCCGTTTACTATCAACTCGCCACGGCTGAGTACGGTTCGAGCGGCAGCAGTACCTGCAATTCGAGCAATGGCAACGCCGTAAGCAGCGCCTGCATTTTTTACGACGTAACTTTGGGCGACATGGACGTCGATTGCACCGGGCCCAACTGTTTCCTCGGCGGTGGCGCAGTTGGCGTCCTCTCAACTTCCAATTCATCGTTCGGCCCCGCCTATGGCACCCACGTCGGCTGGGACTTCGCTACGGGCATCGGAAGCGTCAACGCTGCCAACCTGGTCAACAACTGGGTTCCTTCGACCCCTCAGTCTGGCTTCACCCTTTCGGCATCGCCTGCCAGCTTAACAATCCTCCAAGGCGCCACCGGTTCGACCACCATTACCGTCAATCCTCTGAATGGTTTCAGCAGCAGCGTGAACTTGAGCGCGTCCGGTCTTCCCAGTGGTGTCACCGCGGGCTTCGGCACGAATCCCGCAACGGCCAGCAGTTCTTTGACGCTTTCCTCAACAGGCACTGTGGTGGTCGGCACCTATTCCGTAACCATCACAGGAACCTCCGGCAGCCTCAGCAGCAACACAGCTCTCACCCTGATTGTGAACCCAGTTGGCAATTACACCCTCTCCGCCTCTCCGAGCAGTCTCAGCGTAGTCCAAGGTGCGAAAGGCACGAGCACCATCACCGTGAGTCCGCAGAGTAGCTTTAACAGTAGTGTTAGCTTGTCTGCTTCCGGCCTGCCCAGTGGCGTCACCGCAGCGTTCAGTACTAACCCCACTTCGGCAAAGAGCACGCTGACTTTGACCGCCAGTATTACCGCAACGACGGGGACAGCTGCGGTGACAATCACCGGCACCTCGGGAAACTTGACTCACACAATCACGGTCAGCCTCACCATAACTGCCGCACCTCCGAATTACTCGCTGTCGGCTTCCCCATCGACGTTAAGCATTATCCAGGGTGCGAACGGAACGAGTACGATCACGGTCACTCCACAGGGCGGCTTCAATAGCAGCGTGAGCCTTGCTGCCTCCGGCTTGCCGAGTGGCGTCACCGCAGCCTTCAGTCCGAACCCCGCTTCGACGCCGAGCACGCTGACATTGACGGCTAGTGCCACGGCTAAAGCGGGAACGGCCACCGTCACGATTACCGGGACCGCCGGGAACTTGAAACATTCGACGTCAATCAACCTCACCATAATCGTTCCGCCACCGAACTTCACTCTCTCGGCTTCTCCTTCGACGTTAAGCATCGTCCAGGGTGCGAGCGGCGCGAGCACGATCACGGTGACTCCGCAGAACGGCTTCAACAGCACCGTAAGCTTGTCAGCCTCCGGCCTGCCCAGCGGCGTCACGGCAGCCTTCAGTCCCAACCCTGCTTCAACGACGAGCACGCTGACTCTTGCGGTCAGCGGCACGGCAACTACAGGAACAGCTACCGTAACCATTACAGGAACGTCCGGCAGCTTGACCCGTTCGGCTGCCGTTGCGCTTACTGTCTCCCTTGCGCCGAACTTTGCTCTTTCGGCGTCGCCCACCAGCCTGAGCATCACACAGGGCGCCGCTGGCACGAGCACGATCACGGTGACTCCGCAGAACGGCTTCAACAGCACCGTAACCTTGTCAGCCTCCGGCCTGCCCAGTGGCGTCACCGCAGCCTTCAGTCCCAACCCTGCTTCGACGACGAGCACGCTGACTTTGACGGCCAGCGGCACGGCAACTACAGGAGCAGCTACTGTAACCATTACCGGAACGTCCGGCAGCTTGACGCATATAACGACCCTTGCGCTCAACGTGTTTATCGCGCCGAACTTTCCCGCAGGTTGGTCGGATCTGGATATAGGTACGGTTGGCCTGGCAGGCAGTGCGAGTTACGCGAATGGAGTGTTCACTGTAAATGGCGCCGGCACGTCGACCTGGGGCACTGCCGACGGCATTAATCTTACCTATCAATCTCTGTCGGGAGACGGCTCGATCGTGGCTCGTGTTGTCAGCGTCAGCCCGTTCTCGACCGGCGGAGTGATGATTCGCGATTCCCTCAACGCCGGTGCCATGAGCGTGTTCGTCTCCTACTATGGCTCCAGCATTTATTGCAACTACCGTAGCACCACAGGCGGGAGCACCAGCCAGGTCAACTCTGGGACTGTGAGTCTGCCGTACTGGGTGAAGGTGGCGCGCAGCGGGAGCACCTTGAACAGCTATTACTCGTTGGATGGGGTGTACTGGGCGCAGTTGGGGAGCAGCCAGACCATCAGCATGGGACAGAGTGTGTACATCGGCCTGGGCGTGAGCAGTGGAAATACAGAGAGTCTGGCGACGGCGACGTTCGACAGCGTGTCCATCAACACGGCAGCAGCACCGGCGCCGGTGATTAGCGGTGTGGTTCCCAACACGGGAGCGATCGGGAGTCAGGCGGTCATTACGGGGAGTGGTTTTGCAGGCGTGCAGGGTGGTAGCACGGTGACGCTGAATGGCACGGCGGTGGCGGTCAACAACTGGAGCAACACGAGCATCAGCGTGACGATACCCTCGGGGGCGACCACGGGGCCGATGGTGGTTTACCTCGCCCCGAGCATGAACGCCAGCAACCCGGCGACCTTCCAGGTGACCTCGCAACCGCTGCCGGCGGGATGGCAGGATCAGGATGTAGGGTTGGTGGGGGTAGCGGGAAGCGCGACGTACAGCAACGGGACGTTCACGGTAAAGGGCGCAGGCACGTCGGCGTGGGGAACCGCGGACGGGATTAATTTTGCGTATCAAGCGCTGACGGGAGACGGGTCGATTGTGGCACGGGTGGTCAACGTGAGTTCGTCATCGGCCGGCGGAGTGATGATTCGCGAGACACTCAATGCCGGGTCGACGGAAGTGTTCACGAGCTTTTACGGACAGGACATTTATATGAACTACCGCGCGAGCACAGGAGGAAGCACGAACCAGGCGGGAGGAGGAAGCGTGGCGCTGCCCTACTGGGTGAAAGTGGTGCGCAGCGGGAGCACCTTGAGCGGATACGGTTCGTCGGACGGAGTGAACTGGGTACAACTGGGGCCGAGCCAGACGATAGCGATGGCACAGAATGTGTACATCGGCTTGGCTGTGAGTAGCGGGAACACCACCAGCCTGGCTACCGCAACCTTCGACAACGTGACGGTCCAGTGATCGAGCTGCTTTTCCAGGCCTTCACGTGCGTTAATAGGGACCTTCCCACCTCATTGCTGTACTGGCCGAGAGCAAGTCATTGATGCTCGGATCTAAACGTTCCGGTAAAATCAGCTCGCCGAAAAAGGTAAGCTCGCCATGGACAAGCAACTGCCAGAATCGCGTTTAACGCCCGAGCAGCAACTTTTGAATGATCTTTGGGAGGAGCACCTCCGTCAGGAGTTCACCGCACACGACACCGAAGCGACGATCGAGACCATGGTCCCCGACGCCTACGTGAACCACATTCCTGTGCTCACCGGAGGAATCGGCCATGATCAGCTACGCGAGTTCTATTCCCGCCACTTCATCCCCAAGATGCCTGCAGATACAGAGATCGTACCGATCTCTCGAACAATCGGAGCGGACCGTCTCGTGGACGAAATGATCTTCCGCTTTACTCATACTTTGGAAATGGACTGGATGCTCCCCGGAGTTGCGCCGACGGGCAAGAGGGTCGAATGCGGGCTGGTGGTGATCGTTCATTTCCGTGAAGGTAGACTCTCCAGCGAACACATATACTGGGATCAAGCCTCAGTCCTGGCGCAAATCGGCCTCATTGATACTTCGGGTCTGCCGGTGGCCGGTGTGGAAACTGCGGAGAAGCTGGCAGACCCCAACCGGCCGTCAAACCATTTGATTGAAAGAACTTCTTCGAACAAAAATCGCTGAGAAACAGAAATTCGCGCTCGGAGGTTGTCAATGTTTCGCAATCCTGCAGCTCGTCTCCCCTGGCTGACGGCAATACTCGTTGTAGCTGGCGCGATCTCCTTGGTGCTAGGTTCGGATGTTCCGGAACCATATTCCGTGGTCCACGGTTGGCCGCAGCTCCCGCCTGGATTTGTCCTCGGCCAAGTCTCGGGCGTGGCTGTGGATTCTCACAACCACGTTTTCGTCTTCCACCGGGGCGAGAACTCATGGGCCAGCGACAAAACACATGTCATTCCTTCGGCCGCGATCCTGTGTTTCGACGGACCGACTGGCAAACTCCTTTCTTCGTGGGGACAAAATCGTTTTCTCGAACCTCATGGCCTTCGGGTGGACGGGCACGACAATGTTTGGGTGACGGATCGTGCGCTGCAGCAGGTATTCGAGTTCTCCCATGACGGGACGCTGCTACTAACGATCGGTACCGAACGTACCCCTGGTCTGGACGGTACACATTTCAATTTGCCAACGGATATTGCCTTTGCGTCGGATGGGAGCATCTACGTGAGCGATGGCTATGGCAACAATCGGGTTGCCAAGTTCTCCACCGATGGAAAGTTCCTATTCGATTGGGGGCGCAAGGGTGATGCACCCGGCGAGTTCAATCTCCCGCACAGCGTCGCTGTCGATGCTCAGGGGCTCGTTTACGTCGCCGACCGCTCCAATTCCCGAATTCAGATATTCGATGGCAATGGCAAATTTCTGAAAGTGTGGAAGTCCGATGAACTGGGCCGGCCCTGGTCCCTCGCGGTTGGACCCGACAATTTACTTTACGTTGTCGACGGAGGAGATCTCAAACCGGCGCCTCCCGACCGGGGACAAATTCTGAAGCTCGACCTTTCGGGCAAAATCCTCGCCAAGTGGAGCCGTTACGGAAACTACGACGGACAGATTTACTGGGGCCATGACCTTGCTGTTGGCCGCGACGGAGCGGTCTACGTCGGGGACGTGTATCACGGAATGCGTGTGCAGAAATTCGTCCCTAAATGAGGGATTCGGTCGCAAGAATCGGGCTTGAGTCCTTTTCCGATTGTAGATTGTTAGCGTTTGCAGGTGACGCAACCCGGGTCTAGAATACCCGCCTACCTACAGGGCACGTCATTCCGCCTGGGTGGGGCCCGTGTCCGTTCGGAGGGGTACCCATGTCTAGGCCTCCTTATCCAGGCATTCGCATCACCGCCAACGGGAATCAACTCGTTTCGTACCACACCGAAGCGCGTATTGCTGACGCAGGAATCTTTTACCCGATCACGCCGTCGACGGAAGGCGGTGAGCTCTACCAGCAGTCCTTCGGGGAAGGACGCTTGAACGTGTTCGGGCGGAGTTGCCTGGCGGTGGAAGCGGAAGGGGAACATGCCGCGCAGGGCGGCGCGATTGCGCACTCAGTCTGCGGAAAGCGTGTCGTCAACTTTACGTCGGGGCAGGGAATCGTCTACGGCGTTGAGCAGTATTATCACGCACCCGGTAAGTGCTCGACCATGGTTCTGGAGGTGGTGGCCCGCGCGCTGACCAAACACGCCCTGAACGTCCACTGCGGCCATGACGATGTTTACGGTGCGCTCGATACGGGCTGGATTGTTCTCTTCGCTAGGGATGCACAGCAAGCCGCCGACCAAGCCCTGATCCTGCGTCGCGTCACCGAACTGAGCCTGACGCCGGGCATGAACGTGCAGGACGGCTTTCTCACCTCGCACCTCGAGCGCACCTTCTACAAGCACGAAGCGGAACTGATTCGTCTGTTTCTGGGCGCCCCCGATGATCTGATCGAGTGTCCGACAGAAAGCCAACGAAGCCTGTTCGGGCCAAAGCGACGCCGTGTGCCGAGGATGATTGACCTGAGCAATCCAGTGTTGCTCGGACCAGTCCAGAACCAGGAACACTATATGCAAGGTGTGGCGGCGCGCCGCAACAACTTTACGGAACCCATTCTGTCCTTCTTAGAAGAAGCGCACCGAGAGTTTGGCAAACTCACCGGCCGTTACTACGGCTTGGTCTCTCAGTACAAAACCGAAGACGCCGACACGGTCTTTGTGTCATTGGGTTCGGCGGCTGAAAACATCGAAGCCGCCGTGGATTATCTTCGCAATCGTGGAAATTCCAAGGTTGGCTCCATCCACCTGAATGTCTTTCGTCCATTTCCGGATGCCGCGGTGGTTCAGGCCCTCAGTGGCAAGAAAAACGCCATCATCCTCGAGCGCACCGATGAACCAATGGCCGGAGACAATCCCATGGGCCGCGACATCCGCACTGCCCTCAACAAAGCGATGCAGCTTCCCGGCCGGCCTGCCGCCAAAAGCCTGCCTTCGCTTTCGGCCGACGAGATGCCTCGTCTTTTTTCCGGAATCTACGGTTTGGGCTCTCGGGATTTTCGGCCCGAACACATTCTCGGCGCCTACGAGTTTGCGACGGGTCAGCGTGCCAGGAAAGACGGCAAGCAGGCCGCCGATGGTACCTCCTTTTTCGTTCTTGGGGTCGATCACCCGTATGAAGTCAAATCCGAAGACGCGCCATCGCTACTCCCCAATGGAGCCATAGCCGTTCGTTTCCACTCCATCGGTGGTTGGGGTGCGATCACCACAGGCAAAAACCTCGGAGCGATCCTCGGAGATCTGAACGACCTTCTTTACGAGCGCGACGGGTTGGTCGATGAGTTTGGCAATCCCAAAGAAGTCATCCACGTTAGCGCCAATCCCAAGTACGGTTCAGAAAAGAAAGGCGCTCCGACGGCTTACTTCATGGTCGCAGCGCCAGAACGCATTCGCGTCAACTGCGATCTTCGCCATGTTACTGTCGTGCTCTGCTGTGACCCCAAGGCCTTCACGCACACCAATCCACTCGACGGCATGTCCGAAAGCGGGTGTTTGGTCTGGGAATCCGAGGAGGAAGGCGAGCAGGCATGGGAACGACTGCCGATGTGGGCCCGAAATCAGATTCTCGAGAAGCACATTCGAGTGTTCACGTTGCCGGGTTTCCAGATTGCCCGCAAGGCCACTGATCGTGCCGATCTGCAACTGCGCATGCAGGGCAACGCTTTCCTCGGCGCATTTTTCGCAGTTTCTCCGCTGCTGGCCGATTTCCGCATCACCAAGGAGCAGTTTCACGACGTCGTTCACAAACAGTACGTCAAGAAGTTCGGCCGTTTAGGCGAAGGCGTTGTGAAATCGAACATGGAGGTGATGACCCAGGGTTTCGAACGAGTCCGAGAAATTCAGGTGGGTGAACTGCATGCGCTGGACCGATCCACGCTTCGCGGGGAAGCATTGTTGCCGTTGTTGTTCGATCATTCTGGTGAGAACTGCCGTTCAGGATGCCGCTCCACACCGATTCCCACCTTGCAGCACGAACGCACTCCTGTCACTCAGGTGGCAAGCTTCAACGCGGAGTTCCGCTCCGGCTTTGGTTACAACCAGCCGTCTTCTGCTTATGCGTCGGTGGGCGTCATCGCTGCCGCCAGCGGCGACACCGCCTCAAAATATGTGGCGCGCCGGGAAACTCCGCTCTTCATTCCCGAGAATTGCACCCAGTGTATGGAGTGCATTACGGTCTGCCCAGACACTGCCTTGCCCAACTGCTCCCAGGAATTAGCGACGATCTTGCACACGGCCGCAGTCCAATACGTTGCAGATCCTCACGAGCGGGAAAGGTTGTTGCGATCGCTCCCCGAAATCGAGGCGCGCACACGCGAGCGCATGCGTGATACTGTCGCTGAGAATTCCCACCTGCCGCTGCCGCGGATTCTTCGCGAAGTCATCGGCGAGGTGGATGGATTCTCCAACGAGGCCAAGCAGCAATTCTTCGCCATCATCGACAAAGTGCCGATGGCGTTTCAGAAGACGCATGCGATTTTTTCGACTCCAGAGCGAAAGCATGCGGGAGACGGAGGAATCTTTTCCATCTTCGTCTCTGATTTGTGCAAAGGCTGCGCAGCTTGCGTAACCGCTTGCGGCGACCATGCGGCGCTGAAGATGGTGCAGGAAACCGAGGCGGTCAACGCCGAGCATGAGACCGGCAGTGCTTTCTTGAACCTGCTTCCCGACACGCCGCAGAAGTACCTCGGACTCTACAGTGACTCGCGGCCACAGGACTCCAAGACAGCGACACTCCGAAACATGCTCATGGTGCGGCGGAACTACGACGCGCTGGTCTCTGGAGACGGCGCCTGCGCTGGCTGTGGTGAGAAGAGCATTCTGCGCGCGATTGCCGCGGTCACTGAGGCGTACATGCGACCGATCTATCACGCAAAGGCGGACCGCCTGGAATCCAAGGCTGGCGAGCTGGAGCGGTTGGGCGTGCAAAAGCTCGCAGCCCTCAAAGAGCGGAATCCCCAGGAGCATGATCTCTTCCGGCAGGCGGTGGCTGATTTCCTGATGGGCCTGGGTGGTGAAAACGACCAAGATACCAAGGCCCGCATTGCTGCCCATCCCCCTATCTCCGATGCCGAAATCATCGACGCGATCGCGAAGGTGATGCTGACCGAGGCCTTCAATCACAAAGCACTGCAAGCTGTGGATGGTCGCACCGCGAACGGAATGTCCGTAATGGCCATGGCTGCGCATACCGGATGCAATACCGTCTATGGTTCAACTCCTCCTAACAATCCGCATCCTTATCCGTGGATGAATTCGCTCTTCCAGGATGGCATTACGGTCGCTTGGCTTTTGGGGGAAAGTTTCATTGTCGACCACGGTCGGCGTTCGGTCATTCCCGAGCGGCTGGCTGACGCTCTTCTCTATCGCGAAAGAGAGGCTCTCACTCTGCGCGAGTATTACGAATTCGCCCATTTCAGCGATGCACTGATGACCGATCGGGAAGTCTTGGAGTTGCCAAAGGTCTGGGCCGTTGGCGGCGATGGAGGCATGGGCGACATTGGCTATCAAAACACCTCCAAGGTCGTCCTCCAGAATCGGCCTAACGTCAAAGCTCTAATGCTGGACACGCAGGTCTATTCCAACACCGGCGGGCAGAACTCGGATTCCACACCCATGCTCGGCGGCAGCGACATGAATGTTTTCGGCGCAGCCACCCAGGGGAAGAGCGTCGAAAAGAAGACCGTTGCGGAGACTTTCCTTGCGGGACACGGTTCGCCATTCGTTGCTCAGGTATCGATTGCGAATCCACCGAAACTCTACCGTGCCATCCTTGATAGTCTCGAGTATCGCGGCACCGCCTTTCTGCAATGTTTCACCACCTGCCAGCCGGAGCACGGCGTAGGCGACGACATGTCTCTTACGCAGGCCCAGCGTGTACGCGATTCACGCGGCGCTCCCGAATTTGTATTCAATCCGCGTCTTGGAGAGACCTATCACGAGACCCTTGATCTCAAGGGCAACCCGTCACTTGAGCTGGACTGGTATGAAACCAAGTTCAAGGGTTCCGGCGAACCGTACCGATTCACGGTGGCTCACTGGTGTGCGACGGAGGCGCGTTTTCGCAACCATCTGAAGAGAATCAAAGAAGGCGACACAGCCAAGCTGATCCCTCTAGAGAATATGTTGGTGCGCATCACGCAACAGGATGTGGTTTATCGCCGCTACTTGGTGCCTGAGCATCGAGCTTACGTTCCCGACTTTGGTGTCTACATTCGGATCCAAGGGTCCAACGGAGACATCGACTACCGGGCGATTTCGCGCCAGCTCGTCTTGTTCTGCGTCGAGCGTCGAAAAGCCTGGCGCATGTTGCAGAGCAAGGCCGGCATCGCAAATCCCGAGTACAAGGCGCAGCGCGCGATCCTCGCGGATGTAGATGCCGGCAGAATCTCCAATGGAGAATTGTTTGAAAACGGAACTCACTTGCTAAAAGTCCGAATGAAGACTTTTCAACCCGCGGTTCAATCGCATTCCACCTCCACTAAGGCACCGATGGAAACGGTAACTTGATGCCCAGCGAGGAGAACTTTCTTCGCAAGCTACTCTTGCACGAGGATGCGGCAAAGCAATTGGCTACCTAGCGTGGGTAGCTTCCGGCGATGTAGTGCTGTAGCTGTTCGATGGTTTCTGCTTGAGCGGAAACCATCCACTTTACGAGATCTCCGATCGATACGACGCCCAGTATTTTTTCGTTCTCCGCGACCGGGAGATGACGGATGCGGTTCTCGGTCATAAGCCTCATACAATCTTCGACTGTATGGTCTGGCCGGACGACAATGACAGGACTCGTCATGATTTCCTTTACGCGTGTCTGCTTCGAAGATCGTTCCTGGAGTATGACTTTTCGTGCGTAGTCTCGCTCTGAAATGATACCGACTAACTTGCTGTTAGAAATCACCAACAGCGCACCTACGCTTTTGTTGGCCATCATTTCGACCGCGTCATAAACCAAGGCTTCAGGGTCCAAGGACCAAATATCGCGACTCTTTTCTTTCAACACCATCCCGATTGTGTCAGCCAGACGCATGGCCTGCCTCCCTTGCCACCACCTGTCTTAGGTCGCCCGGCCAGAACCTACTGCGGGCAAGGTCTGGTGTCAAGACGAGCATCGTTGGACATGCTCTCACGTCAATCGCATCGGCATCGAGCCCGTCAATTTGAAACAGAGCGATCGCAGCACAAGGACGAAAAACCGACTTTTCATCCAAGTCCACGGCGCTATCCGTGGGTACTGATACCTCAATGGACGATAACCCGGTTAATCAGAACCTACTGAGGTGATTGCGAGACGCAGATGGACCGGCGCGCCACCGCTCTAGCTCCTAGTCCGCATTTGAGAACTTCTGGTTACGTGTAAGGTTCGGGCTCGTAACGCGGGTTTTTTGCGACGAAGAGGCCATAGACGAAATTGCCGGACGCGAAGCCGGCGCGCATGGCGCGGAATGCTTTCAGATTAGTGACGAATTCGGCACCCAATTTTACCGCAAGGGACCAGATCGTTTTGCGCTTGATAATGTCCAAGCCGATGTCCCAGCTTTTCGCGCAATTGAGCGTGAGATCTTGCTGATGAATGACATGCAGGCCACTAGAGATCAAAAAATCATTGTAGTCGTTCATTCTGTGGAGTTCGACCATCATGCCCTTCTCAATAGGCGCGATGAATTTCTTTTTGTCTGCGGCCGAGAGATTGTCCTTCTGGAACCAGTCCGTGAGGGCGAAACAACCCCCGGGCTTGAGGAGCTTCGCCGCCGACGTGAAGAATTTTCGGGGATCATGATAGTGAGAAATGGATTCGACGGACCAAAGCAGGTCAAATGGCTGCGCAAACTGCATCTCCTCCGCATCCATCAGCAAAAAGCTGACGTCCAGGTTGACCTTGGCAGCCGCTTCCTTGGCCATTTGCACTTGCACGGGGGAAATAGTGATACCTGTGACCTGGGCATCGTATCTATTCGCGAGGTACAGACTGCTCCCGCCAAAGCCGCAGCCGATGTCCAAAATGCGCGAGCCCGTCTTTATGTTCGCGAGCTGTGCAAGGTGATCGATTAGTTGTGTCTGGGCAGTTTCTTTCGATTCATCGCCTCGGATCCAATACCCATGGTGTATATGCTCACCCCACAGGGATTGGTAGTAAGGGCTAACGGCATCGTAGTGTTCAATGATTCTTCGCTTCCCGTTGACGCAAGCGATGGCCACAGCACTAGAGCTCCTAGGTCTAGATTCGGGCGACGGCCTATTCTAGCTCTATAGCGTGCGTTGTCCAGTCGCAGGTGGCTGGAGCACCAAGGCTTAACATGAGCCACTGACCCCATCAGCCACAACCGATTCGACACTGGTACACCAGGCCCCTTGAGCATAGAATCCTTTCGGGTAGCCCGCCGGTCGAAGCTCGTCGATTAGTGAACTATGAACACCCAATTCATAGGCAAGTCGACCGCGGAAGGTCTGAACGAGTTGCAAGAAGTTACTCGCTCAACGACCTATTCGCACGCGCTGAGGCCCGCAGCCATATCCAAACTCTTGGTTCGAGTGTTGGCAGGACTCGTTGCTTTGGCGAGTATTGTCGCTGTATCCGTCGTGGCTGCGCTCTCATTTGGATGCTATGGCGCGGCTGCGCTTGTTGGGAAGATTGGTTCTTTGCGCGATAGTTATCAATTTCTCTCCCATGCTTACGACCGATTCATTGGCCGGCTAGGGCAAGAAGTTTTGCGAGACCCCCGAGACACCCCTGCGTTGCGAATCATGGTTTCCCTGACCCTCACCGCTGTGCCGATTTTCGTGTTCCAACTCGTTTTAGGTAAAGCTAGCCTTCCACTCGCCATCGCTTTCTATCTCTCCTTGTACGGTCTCAAGGCTCGACGAGCTGTGAGGATGTTCAGCGCTAAACACTTAGAGGCACACCGGCCTCAAGGGTACTTCTCGGACAAGTACGTTAAGGTCTTCGGCCGTTACGTCGAATTTTTTCTCGGATATATGTACGGGGACCTTCCGGAATTAGGTCGCACTGTTCATGTCTGTCTCCACCATAGGGAGAACGGTGGATTCGACGACAATGCCTCTACCCTTCGCTATGATCGAACGAGTCCCTTGGATTTCCTTTGGTATCTTTCGGACAACCTCTGGACGACTCTGGGGTTCGCGCCGTACGCCTACTTTAGTGCCAAACGAGATGAAAAGAACCGAAAACGAATGCTATGGGGTATGGCGCGGTATTTTATCTATTTCGGAGCTGTCTTTATTTACGATTGGAGAATTGGAATCTTGTTCGTGTTGGTTCCACTGCTCACCATGAACTCCATCATGGCCATCACCTCTTGGGTTCAACACGCCTTCTGTGACCCGCAAGATCCCGAAGATTATTTTTCGAATACTGTGACCATAGTCAGTGAAGCGAACTTCATGAACGAGGGATACCACCTTTGCCATCACCATCGATCCAGCCTGCACTGGACCGAGATGCCTAGCCATCTAGAGCGGATTCGCGACAAGATGCGAGAGTCACGCTCGCTGGTCTTTCGCGACTTGGATTTTCTGGAGCTTTTCGTCGAGTTGACCCTTCTGCGCAGAATGCATGTGCTTGCCGACAAGCTTATACCGTGGAAACCTATGACTCACGAAGAGAGGCTGGGTTTGCTGGCTGACAGGACTAAGCCTGCTTTAGCCGTTCCGGCCAAGGCGTAACGGGAAGGCCTACGGGAAAGAATCAACTCCCGATTGATCGGGTGACCGGTAACTCAGGGACTGATACCCATCGGACGGTTTACCCAATCGGGACCTACGGTTGGCTTTTCGATGTGACGCACAGCTCGAGTGACCGCAACGGTCAGGGCCGCCCGCCCTTGGAGGGGGGAGAAGGATTAAACGTCGTATAATCTCGTGCTCGCAACTGGGGAGCAGAACATATGAACATACAAGAACAAATCAAGAAGTATATTGGCAGCCAACCGGAGCCAAAACGCAGTGACATGCAAGAGTTGCATCGGCTCACACTTCAAGTGTCACCGGAATGCAAGTTATGGTTCTTCGATGGTAAAAACAGCAAAAATCATACTGTTTCTAACCCTACGATAGGATACGGATCTCACACAATAAAATATGCCAATGGAACAAGTAGAGAGTCTTTTCAAATTGGTGTGAGCGGAAACAAAACGGGAATTTCTGTATATATTCTTGGTCTCAAAGATAAGAAGTACTTAACCAAGAAGTATGGAAAAAAACTAGGCAAGGCGAGCGTAACCGGATATTGCATTCGGTTTAAAGTCCTAAAGGATATAAACATCGATACGCTTGAAGCGGCAATGCGATATGGGCTTGCAGCTTAGAATGAAAAAGGCAAGCTGACGAAATAATTCCACTGTCAATGGCAAACAGTTATCGATGTAAAGATGCTCCCGTATACGACCCCTACAGACCTGACCAGCGCCACAAAGCCATTCTCTATAAAACGGGTCTACCACAATGGCAAGTAGCGCCTGTAAGTCCGCAAATCGGAAAGATTGCGTATAGTACTGACACGAAAGGCAACCCGTTCACCCGGACGCACCGAACGTGTGGCATTGAACGAGTCACTCCGGCGCAGGGCTAGTTCGCGGGTACCGGCTCTGCGGTACGCTCGCTCTATTTCTCAGCCATTGTCTCCTCTTATATTGTGAACTGTCAGTTGGACTTCACGAAGGCATCCGACTGGTCCGATTTTCTTATGCAGTCCACTGTTCGCACATATCACCGTCGTAGCCGCCGAATTACTCTGCATCAGCCGCTGCGGCTTCGGCCTTCCTCACCGCGTGGGGAACTCTTTGATGAAATTACGAACACGACCAATGTCTCACGCGAGGGATTTTACTTCTGCACCCAGCTTGATCATTACCAAGAGGGCATGCGCCTCTTGGTGACACTCCCGTATCATTGCCCGCGTGACCGTGGTGACCGTGAGTACCTCGCTCAAGTTGTTCGTATCGAATTCCTCGATGAAGGCCAGCGTGGCGTCGCTATCCAGATCTTGTCCTTGGTAGGAAGCCCACAGTGAGATTCGCTCCGTATTCTTGTGCACTCAGAGGCGGATCATGACGGACGCAAAGAGCTACTGGCATGTTGTCGTGTTCCGATGTGTGCATTGTGGAAAGAATGAAGCATTCGCTGAAGAATCCTCTGCAGTTGAACCTCGCGAGGAGCAGGTTCGGAGAAAGACATACCAAGCTATCTGTCGGCATTGCGGCTGGCAGGGTGAGGCTCGCGGTATCTCCGCTATAGAGATGCGCAGCGGAGTCGAACGTCGAGCGGTAATTCGTAGGAAGGAATGAAGCCGCTCCATGGCGGACTGCGACGCTGGTCCACTGTTAGTGTGGAATTGCTCCGCTAACCCAGTTCGTGTCCGATTACCCGGTTAATCACGACCCAGCAGAATCTTGCGGGGAAACGTTCGCCCGGCGAGTTGCCCGCAGCAACCAAAAGCTGGAAAACGAAGGCCGTTCGCGAGGCCCTATTTCACCGGACCGAGATAGTGATCGAACCAGTCGAGGGTGTCTTTCATGATTGGCAAGATTGCAGGCATGTGCCCCGCGTCATACAGAATGTGTTTTTTGTCTGCGACGGGCGTCCCGAGGGCCCGGAACATCGGTTCCTGGCAGGTTTCTAACGGGAAACCGAAATCGTAGCGGCCGTTGATCATCAGGACTGGCGCCTTGACGCGCGGGGCGAAGTTCATGGGATCGGCTTCCGGAAGAACTTTGTAGCTGTCGCAGCCGCCGGACCAGATGGCGATGGCTTTGAAACGTGGTTCCAGTGCGGTGAGGATGGGAAAGAGTTGGCCGCCCCAACTGATAGCAAAAAAACCTAACTTATCGTGGTTGATGTCGTCGCGGGTTTCCAAATAGTCGACGGAACGTCTCAAGTCGTCGGCTTGCTGAACGGTCTCGTCGCGCTCGGCGATGGTGCCGGGGTCTGGAGGAGTGCCAAGTCGCTCATAGGTGTCCTTGTAGATAGGGAACACCAAAGCGCGGCCGCTTTTCACCAGGAAATCAATTACACCGATTTGCGACTCCTCGAGAGTACGGTGGTCTTGTGCACCGCTATGGGGGAAATAGACCACCGTCTGATAAGGCGGAGCAACGTTCTTTGGCAAAAAGAGGTAGGCCGGAACTCGTTCATTACCGTACGTGGCGTTGAAGGAGACGCGTTGCAGGCGCCAGTAAGGGGAGCTGTCGTCTTCGCTGTCAAGTTTCGCATCGAGCGGGGTTCGGTCGTAGGCATAGAGACGTTCGTACATCTCGAAGACCGAATCGGGGACGGCCTTGAATTTGCGATAGTCGGTCTTCTCGAAAGATACGGGGGCGGTGAGATTGTCTGGAATAGATGAAGAGCCCGCTAATTTGACCAGACGGAAACCGTTAGTGGCGGAGCGATCGAAAGGCGGATGCGCATCGGGCTCCTGATACATATAGGGGGGATCGTTCGCGGCGCCGCCTAGAATGTATTTGCGATCTGCGATGGAGTTATTAAAACACCATTCCTTCGCGTTGCCGGCCATATCGTAGGTGCCAAAGGGGCCGAGGCCCGGATAACTCCCTACTTTGACGACGCCTTTCATGGAGAAATTGCTGTTCTGGAGAATGTCGGAGAAGAGACCCATGCCGGCGGCGCGGTACCAGTGGTAGATGGTGGGAAGAGCTTTACCGGAGAATTCAGCGAAGGCTGCGGCCTCATACCAGCTGACACCATTGACAGGAAATTCTTCTTCGCCGGCGAGAAAGGTGCCGAGCTCCCAAGTTGCTGGGCCGGAACGGTCGGTCTTGTCGCGGAGCAGTTGCATGGCTTCGGCGAAGGCCAGAGTCCGCCCCTCTTTGACGAAAGGGAACTTCCAGTATTTGGAGTCACGGTAGCCGCCGGCGTCGACGAATTTCTTGTATTCCGCGTTGGTGACTTCGAACTTATCGATCAAGAACGCTTCGACCGTTACCTTGGCCTGACCCGTCGGGTCGACTTCTCCCGTCGGGACGCGCACCATTCCCGGTGGGAGTGAACCCACGGGATCGAGAACGATGTTCGAGAGATGCTCATCGAGAGCGTCATCGCCGCTGGGGCCAGAGGTGAAAACAGTTTCGTAGCCATCCTTAGAAACGCGAAGGGCGTAAAACGCCAAGGGAATGCGAAAGTCTTCGAGGGGAGTTTTGCCAAGATATTGCCAAGCGGCCTGTGGCTGATTGTAATCGCGGACGTAAACATCAGCGCCGGCCGGCTGGGAGATGATCTTTAAGTCGTAGTGAATCTTGTCTTCCAACTTGGCTAGGGCTACATCGTGCGGGGCGTAGCGCTGGGCTTGTTGAAGAAGCCGATAAGCTTCCATGCCTTTCCATTCTTTGCTGTAGCGGTCGATTTGCGGCATGGCGGTGTCGTGAACCCAGCGGAGGCGCTGGTTCCGGCGAATGGAGTAAGCGGCGACGACGAGGATGGCGATGGCCACAAGTGCGGCGGGGACAAGGAATTTTGGTTTGCGGATGGCACGGGCGATAGGAATAGGGCCCGTGGTTTCCTGATGTAAAAGCTTCAGTGCGTCAACGATCTCCTGCGTGGACTGATATCGCTCGTCGCGTTTCTTGTTGAGAGCCAACGAAATGATTTTGCCGAGCTCGGAAGGAAGAGCGTGGTTCTTTCTGGTGGCGGGCGTCGGATCCTTGTGCAGGATCGCGTCAAACACGGAAGCAGTGCTGGTGCCGCAGAAGGGCAGGGTGCCGGTGGACATTTCGTAGAGCACGACGCCGAACGAGAAAATGTCGGTCCGGGCATCGAGCGGTTCGCCGAGGGCTTGCTCCGGAGACATGTAGGCGACAGTGCCGAGTGTCGTGCCGGGGTTCGTCAGGTCGGTGTCAACCAGGACGGTGGATTCGGATTGCTTGGCGGCACCTTCAAAGTTTTTGAGGAATGGAGTCAGTTTAGCAAGGCCGAAGTCGAGGATCTTCAAACGGCCGTGATCGGTGACAAAGATGTTGCTAGGTTTGATGTCGCGATGAACGATGCACTTTTCATGGGCCGCTGTAAGGCCTTCGGCGAGTTGGATGGCAAGATCGAGCACCTGGTCGACGGACAGCGGCTTGTCGGCGATAAGGTGTTTGAGGGTGTGGCCCTCGAGGTATTCCATGGCCAGAAAGGAGCAGCCATCGGAGTTGCCGATTTCGTAGATGGTGCATATGTTTGAATGATTCAGCTGCGAAGCAGCCCGAGCCTCTCGGCGGAAACGCTCGAGGGATTGCGGGTCCTTGGCCAGATCATCGGGGAGGAATTTGAGAGCCACAAAGCGGCCGAGATGCGTGTCTTCAGCCTTATAGACCACGCCCATGCCGCCCCCACCGATTCTTTCGAGGATGCGGTAGTGAGATAGAATCTGGCCAATGCGTGACTCGGAGTCCGGCATTGTGAGGCGTATGTTAGGTTGCGCTCGAAAGCAAGTCAACGAAGTTGCGGGATAGAAGATAGAAGAGAGCGAAACGCCCTATTTGCACGATGAAAGGACAAGCGTTTCCGATCCGTAACTAAAAAAGCAGCCAACCGCAGGCATCGGTTAAGAATGATTGGGTACTGATACGTATTTGGACGGTAACCCGGTTAATCGGGACCTGTGCGGCGAGTGGAGAAACACAACAGAAAAACGGCGATAGCGGAATGCTCCACCAACCTGCATCGCTGATTTGCTGAAGAGTTTGGGGAATGAGTGATTTTACTGACGAGCCGTGACAATCACCGCCAGGGCAAATCCCAACCAGGTTGCGCCGCTTAAGAGCATCACGCTCACAACCAGAACAGCTATCGGCCTTTCAATGATGGCTCTAGGGTTCATGGAGCCTCTGGCTTCAGTTTGGGACAACGCCGATTCAGTTCGTTGTCGGAGCGCAAAATTCGTAAGTTTCACGACGAGTTGATTTGCCCGAAACTATCCACTAATCGGCCACGATTACCTTGACGCTGCTTTTTGGAGAGAAGGATTGGGCCGGGGCTTGTCGCACTGAGGTTGGGCGGACCTTTGTGAGGCGAGTCTCCGGCCTTTTGAATTTTCCGCCTACACCGATCACGTTCCCAGCCCGGCCAAAGGACGTTCAAAAAGAGTCGCACGCGTTCACACAACATTAACGCCGTTGTAGCACGCTTGTCTCATGCCAGGCAGCCCCGCTGAGGTGCAGCATGAGAACACTAGTGCCGATTCCGCACGAAAGCCTGAACCGTTTGAAGAAGGGCAATTTCAAGGACTTCGGCTACCAGTTTGTTTCGGTAAAGCTCAAGGACGGAAGGGTATTTCCGCAGGCCGTTGCAAGCGAGGGCTGCCTCATCCAAGTGAAGGGATTTCGTGAAATTCCGTTTGTTGAGACCGACATCGAGTCGGTAGACGCGGGCGCCGAGCCGTGGAATTTCCGCCGAAGGGCCGTCAGGACGAGAACCCCGCCAAGAAAATGACTGCACGACCCGCCAGCTGAGATCCTGATACGTCAATGGAAGATTTCCCGGTTAATCAGATGAGATGAGAAGGCCGGTCTCCTGACGGGATGCGATACGCTCCCAATGTTCGACGTGCTCGTGGCACAAAGAAAAGGAGACCGGCAATG
>Ga0207761_1000112_pt1 | contig 25194 bp, 28 predicted proteins | sample LuqExpMetageno34_FD_187792 | JGI IMG/M metagenome (GOLD analysis project Ga0207761, IMG submission 187792) | Tropical forest soil microbial communities from Luquillo Experimental Forest, Puerto Rico - Sample 34 (SPAdes) | ecosystem: Environmental > Terrestrial > Soil > Tropical forest ... | reverse complement strand
ACACGAAAGAACACGGTCGGAACCACGAAGAAGTCGGAGGAGACCATATCCTTCGTATGGTTTGCCAGGAACGTGTGCCAGGTTTGCGATGACGCACCATCTACTTGGCGACGGTAGCCTCGGATAGTTCAAATCCCAGCTTCAACAGTTCTCCATGAATGCGTGGCGCTCCCCACCGAGGATTGGCCAGGCTCATCTTGCGAATTAGTAGATCGATGACTTCCTGCGGCACGCAGGGCCGCCCTTGTGGATGGCGGCTCTTCCATCTCCAATACAGGCGGAATCCTCGTCGGTGCCGAGCGATGACCGTTTCCGGTTTACGTCCATTGCGCTCTGGGATGCAAAGACTCTTGTTGCAGAGCATTCTGGCATCCAAATAAGAAAACAAGAGACTACAGTAACGTGACCCAAGAACTCTGCACGGGCTTGTCGCTAGTCTACTTCGGTTAATGTTTAACAAAAAAGTTAAGACGGTAACGCTGGCGCGCCGCCGTAGCGCTCGAAACACCCATAAGCGCAACCAAGTACGTTTGGCACGCCTCTTGCATGTTCTCTGGGCGAAAGGCATCGAGATTTTGAACGATCCGAGCGAAAAGGAGATGAAGAAATGGCGAGCCTGCCGATTCGCGACCCAAGTGAAGGATGAGCTGCTCGCGCCGAAGAACGCGGCGCTAATCGTAATTGACTATCAACCGGTACAAGTGAACTCGATCGCTTCCATGGATCGCCAAAAGCTGATCAACAACATTGTCGGCGTGGCGAAGATCACGAAAGTTTATGGTCTGCTGATCGCTGATGTAGTTTGGCCCCGCTGCTTCTCTGATTTCCTGAGTATCAGTCAGACTGGAAGGATACGACTGTGAACATCATTGTGTGCATTAAACAAGTGCCGGCAAAGGACGCGCCGTTGGCGATTGCCGGAAACTGGATCAAGGAATCGGACATCGGATTCGAGATGAACGAGCCCGATAGCTATGCTCTCGAAGCGGCGTTGCAGTTGAAGGAGAAGCACGGCGGCGAGGTAGTGGCACTTTCCTTGGGGCCAGAGCGCGTGAAGCAAACGATCAAGGAAGCGCTGGCGAAGGGCGCAGACCGTGGGATTCACATCATAGACGATAATTTTTCGCAACTGGATCCGCTGGGAGCCGCGAAGATGCTTGCCGCCGCAATTGCGAAGGAAAAGTTCGATCTTGTGCTAACGGGATTACAGAGCGATGACAACGGTTTTGGCCAGACCGGCGTGTTGCTGGCGGGGCTGCTGGATTCGCCTCATGCGACCATCATCATGCAAATCGACGTGCAGGACGGAAAAATGAAATTGAAGAGGGAGCTGGAAGCAGGATGGTTCCAGTGGGTCGAGTGCCCGCTGCCCGCGGTGCTCTCGATTCAGTCTGGGATCAACAAGGTGCGCTACGCCACGCTGAAAGGAATCATGGCGGCCAAGAAAAAACAGATTCCTACGATTACGAAAGAGTCGCTAGGCGTGACAGTGGAACCGACACAGAGAATTGAAAAAATTTACGTGCCGAAGAAAACGAAAAAGACAGAATTCTTGACAGGGCCCCCGAAGGAAGTGGCGGCGAAGCTGGCGGAAAAACTCAGGTCTGAAGCGCGGGTGATCTGATCATGAAAATACTAGTGATTGCGGAACAGCGTCAGGGAAAGTGGAACAACACAAGTTTTGAAACACTCGCGGCGGCACAACAGGTTGTCGCGGCCACGTCAGGAATCGTGAGCGCAGCGGTGTTGGGGAAGGGCGTGGCAGCGCTGGCAGAGGAGTTGGCGACAAAAGATGTGGCGGAAGTGCTGCTCGTCGAACATGAGTTGCTGGAGAGCTACACACCGGATGGATATTGCGCTGTGCTGAAGCAGCTAATCGAGTCGGCGAAGCCGGATCTGGTTTTGTTCCCGCACACTTATCAGGTACGGGATTTTGCGCCGAAGCTTGCGGCGATACTGGGCAAGGGAATGGTGGGCGACTGTGTCGGCTTCCGGAACGAAGACGGGAAGCTGGTGTTTGTCCGCCAGATGTTCCAAGGGAAAGCAGCCGCGGATGTGACATTTACGGGGGCGGCACCGTGGTTTGCGTCGTTCCAGTCGGGAGCCTTTCGGGCAGACTTGCTGGCAGCTGGTAAGGGCCAAAAGGCTCCTGTGAAAGCCGTGAAGGTGGAGTTGAAGCCAGAAGACATTCGCACGAAACCGCTCGAATTGTTCAAGGAAGCGAAGTCGGCCGTGGATCTGACGCAAGCGCCCCTAATTGTAGCGATTGGGCGCGGCATTAAGGCGCCGGAGAACATTGCGAAAGCAGAGGCGTTGGCGAAGGTACTCGGCGCCGAGCTCGCGGCGTCGCGGCCAATTTGCGATGAAGGCTGGTTGCCCATGGAGCGCCAGATCGGCAGCTCCGGACAGACGGTCGCGCCGAAGCTGTATCTTGCTCTGGGCATCAGTGGGGCGATTCAGCATGTCGTGGGGATGAAGGGCTCGCGCACGATTGTGGCGGTGAACAAGGATCAGAAAGCGCCTATTTTCGAGATTGCGGATTACGGCATCGTGGCGGACATCTTTGAGATCATGCCCGCTCTCACGGAAGAACTACAGAAAACGAAGGCCGCGAAGGCGTAGACCCCATGACCATTCAACGGGAACAAGTGGAAGCCGATGTACTTATCGTGGGCGCTGGACCAGGAGGTTTGAGCTGCGCGCTGCACTTGGCGAACCTCATCGAGAAGCACAAGGCGAGCGGAGCAAAGTCGGAGCTTTCAGCGGAGAACATTTACGTGCTGGAAAAGGGGCGCGAGATCGGTGCGCACCAGCTTTCCGGCGGGATCATGGACCCGAAGGCGCTCGCCGAACTGGTTCCGGATTTTGAGAAAACGGCGCCGCTCGACACGCCCGTGACAAACGACGGTGTGTATTTCTTCCGGGAATCGAGCGCGTGGAGATTGCCGATCACGCCGCCGCCGCTTGCGAACGAGGGCAACTACATAATTTCGCTGAACAAGTTGGTGAAATGGCTCGGCGGCTTAGTCGAGAAAAAGGGCGTAAACCTTTTCACGCAGTTTGCCGGCAAGGAGCTGATTTACGACGGGAATCGAATCGCCGGTGTCATCACCGACGATAAAGGGCTCGATAAAAACGGCAAACCGAAGAGCAACTACACGCCTGGATATGAATTGCGGGCAAAGGTGACGGTACTGTCGGAAGGCACCCACGGGTCCCTGACGAAAGAAATGGTCAACCGGCTGAAGCTCGATGGCCTGAACCCGCAGGAGTATGGGATCGGGATCAAGGAAATGTGGGAAGTTCCGGCGGGACGAATCGAGACAGGATCAGTGGCGCATACGATGGGATGGCCACTCGATTCGGACATGTATGGCGGCGGGTGGGTGTACAGCATGCGGGACAACCGCGTCTCGCTCGGGATGGTTGTGGCGCTTGAATACGCCAATCCTCAGTTCGACCCGCACGAGCACTTCCAGAAATTCAAGACGCATCCGTTTGTCCGGCGGATTCTTGAGGGCGGAAAACTAGTGCGGTATGGCGCGAAGACGTTGCCGTATGGCGGCTGGTATTCCATGCCGCGGAACTACGTGGACGGAGCGGTTATCATCGGCGATTCCGCAAGCTTGCTGAACGCTCAGCGACTGAAGGGAATTCACACGGCGATCAAGAGCGGGATGCTAGCTGCGGAGACCATTTTCGAGGCGCTTAAAGCGGGGGACACTTCGGCGAAAGCGCTGAAACCGTTCAAAGAAAAGATCGACCAAAGTTACATCAAGGAAGAGTTGTGGAAGGTGCGAAATTTCCACCAGGCATTTCACGGCGGACTGTGGAAGGGGATCCTGAATGCCGGACTGCAATACGTCACCGGTGGGCGAGGGTTGGTGGACCCGATGCGTTCGGAGGCGGGATACGAACGCTACGCGAAGCGGAGTGGCAATGGGACGCTGCGGGATCAGAGCACGCGGTTCAAGGGCGATGGGAACCTGACGTTCGATCGGTTGACGGACATCTACCATGCCGGCGTGCGCCACGAGGAGGACCAGCCGTGCCACCTGATCGTGGCCGAGCCGGATATCTGCAGCAGCCGCTGCGTGCGCGAGTACGGAAATCCGTGCCAGTATTTTTGTCCCGCGGCGGTGTACGAGATTGTGAAAGACGGCGAAGGATCGAAATTAAAAATCAACGCAGCCAATTGCGTGCACTGCAAGACCTGCGACATTGCCGATCCCTACCAGGTCATTAATTGGACCGTGCCGGAAGGTGGAGGCGGTCCGAGCTACGACGGAATGTGAAGCTGGCCGCATTCCGGCGGCAGGAACCCTGGAGCTGGATATTTCATCGGTCGATTGAATTTTACACGTGGCCTAAGGCCACCAAGGAGCAAGACCATGGCGACGAAACCTATTCTTAACAAGCCCCCAGCGAAAGGCGGTAGCTTTCTACTGGAGCCCACTGCCCCGCAGGATGTCTTCACTCCCGCGGACCTGAGCGATGACCAGAAGCTGATCGGCCAGACCGCGGAAGAGTTCGTGACCAAGGAAGTATTTCCTGTAGTGAAAGATCTGGAAGCGAAAAGACCGGGGTTGATGTCGGAGTTGGCCAGAAAAGCGGCCGAACTCGGCCTTATGGGACCCGGCATACCCGAAGAATACGGCGGGGCCGGACTGGACAATGTCGCGACCACCGTTTTGACCGAAAAGATCTCTCTCTACGGAGGTTTCGCCATCACGCAAGGTTCGCATGCCGGAATCGGTACGGTTCCGATCGTCTTTTTTGGCAGTGACGATCAGAAGAAAAAGTACCTGCCGAAGCTGGCGAACGGGGAATACATCGCTGCATACGCCCTGACGGAGCCGCAGTCAGGCAGCGATCCGCGGAATACACTCACCCGCGCTGAACTCAACAAGGAAGGCACGCATTACATCCTGAACGGACAGAAGATGTGGATCACGAACGGGGGCTTCGCGGACCTGTTTATTGTATTTGCGGCAGTCGACGGCCAGAAGCTGACAGCATTCATCGTGGAGAAGACATTTCCTGGTTGCAAGCCGGGAAATGAAGAACACAAGTTGGGCCTCCACGGCAGCTCGACGACGGCGGTGTTCCTTGAGAACTGCATGGTGCCCAAAGAAAACGTGCTCCACGAAATCGGCCGCGGCCATATTGTGGCCTTTAACACCTTGAATGTGGGGCGTTTCCGGCTAGGCGCCAATTGCGTAGGCGAATCCAAACACCTGCTGATGACGGCTTCCAAATATGCCAAGGAGCGTAAGGCCTTCGGAAAACAGATCGGCGACTTCGGGCTAGTCAAGGAAAAACTGGCAGAGATGGCCATCCGGATTTTCGCCGTGGAATCGATGATCTATCGGTGTGCCGGGTGCGTGGAAGCCGCGGCGAGCGCAGCGGAGCTTTCGGGCAATCAGGCCATGGACAGCATGAAGGTGCTCGAGGAATACGCAATCGAATGCTCCATTGCAAAGGTGTATGGGAGCGAATTGCTAGATTTCGTGGTCGATGAGGCGGTACAGATTTTTGGCGGTTACGGTTTCCATGAGGACTACCCGGTCTGCCGCGCCTATCGCGATTCCCGCGTCAATCGGATTTTTGAAGGTACCAATGAAATCAATCGAACGGTAATCAGCCTCACGCTGTTGAAGCGCGCGACGAGCGGTCAAGTACCCCTGATTCCCGCCGCCAAGAAGCTGGCGGGGGAAATTCTTGCTGGTGCCCCGAAGGAGGAATCTCCACAAGACGTGCTCGCCGGGGAAGCGCTCGTGGTTGCAAACGCGAAGAAGGCTTTCCTCCAGGCGGCAGGTGGCGCGCTCCAGAAATTCCGCGACAAGCTGGGCGAGGAGCAGGAATTGATTGGGGCATTAGCCAACATCGTATCGGAAATCTACGCGATGGAGTCCGCTCTGCTGCGCGCGGAGAAGGCCGCTGCCAGCAAGGGCGAAGCCGCCGCGGCGGTCATGATCGATGCTGCGCGCGTGTATATCGCGGAAGCCGCCGAGCGCGTGGACCACGAAGCCAAGCGAACCATCGCGGCGGCATATGAGGGAGATGCGCTGAAGACGCAATTGGCCGTGCTGAAGCGGTTTAGCAAGGCCCCGGCCGTGGACACGATTGCTCTGCGTCGCCGTATCAGTGCCGCGGTCCAGGCGCAGGATCACTATCCATTCGAGGGACGCTGAAACATTGGCTGTGTTGGGCGCTTAGAACTTGGTTGGTTTCCGAATGTTCTAGAAATGAGAACGAGCCTTCATCGTCGGATGAAATGAAGGTCGAGTGCACTTAAGAAAAGGAGCGAAAGAATTCAATGTCCTCTATGGCTTCCAAATCAAAACTCACGAAGCCCACTGCGAAAGCTACTTCGGGACGTCTGTTCTTCTTGGATCTGGGCGCCGGTCGCGTGCTCTCCGCAAACCCCGACGGCTCCGATTTGAAAACCATCGTCAGCGAGGGGCGAAGACTTCCGGACGGCATCGTTGTGGACGTCGCAGCCGGCCACATCTACTGGACCAACATGGGCAACCCCAGCGCGAATGATGGCTCCATCGAGCGCGCTGATCTCGATGGGAAAAACACCACGCACATTGTTCCTCCTGGCGAGACATTCACTCCGAAGCAGCTCCAGCTCGACAAAAAGAACGGCAAGCTCTACTGGTCCGATCGCGAAGGCATGCGAGTGATGCGCGCAAACCTCAATGGCTCAAATGTCGAAACCCTCGTGGACACGAGCCAGGGTGAAGCCCGCCCCGGTAGGGACGCGACGAAATGGTGCGTGGGTATGGCACTCGACGTTGAAGGCAGGAAGTTCTATTGGACTCAGAAAGGCCCGGACAACGCGGGCCAGGGCCGCATCTTCCGCGCCAATCTGGAGATTCCGAAAGGCCAGAGTCCAGCGAATCGCAAGGACATCGAAGTTCTTTTCGGTAACCTGCCTGAGCCTATCGATCTGGACCTCGATCTTGAGAACCGGATCATGTACTGGACCGATCGTGGTGACCCGCCACGCGGTAACACGGTGAACCGGGCGCCCATGGATGCAGCTCCCGGCGCTCGCAAAGACCCGGAGATTGTTTTTGACCACCTGATGGAGGGAATTGGTCTGGCGCTGGACCTGAAAGGTGGGCGAATGTTCCTGACCGACTTCGCTGGCTCCGTATACAGCGCAAATCTCGACGGTTCAAACAAGAAGGCTTTGCTTGTTGCCGAAGGAAACCTGACCGGTATCGCTTACGCTGAAATTCCCGAAAGTTCTTAACGAAGGCCTCAACCGGCCTCGCGATTTGAAAAGGAGACGATGATGAGTTCGCCAGCTTCTGCGTTGAAACTTGAAAACGTCCTTTACGAAAAGAAAGGGCCGATCGCCTACGTGACCGTTAACCGGCCAAAGGTACTAAATGCGTTGAATCAGGCAGTCTTTGCAGACCTGAAAACGGCGTTTGAGGACGCACGCGACGATGCCAGCGTGCGCGGCGTCGTTTTGACCGGTGCCGGGGACAAAGCGTTCGCGGCCGGCGCCGATATCGCTGAAATGTCCAATTACACCGCGGTCGAGGCAGAAGCAGCGACGCGACGTGCACAGGGGGTAACCGAGCTCATCGAAAATCTTGGCAAACCCGTGATTGCTGCGGTGAACGGCTTTGCCCTCGGCGGGGGTTGCGAACTAGCGATGGCTTGCACCATTCGACTCGCTGCCGTAACGGCGAAGTTTGGTCAACCCGAAGTCAAGATCGGAATCATGCCCGGTGCCGGCGGAACACAGCGGCTTCCACGATTGGTTGGCAAGGGCAGGGCATTACAACTCATTCTGACCGCCGAAATCATCGGCGCTCAGGAGGGGTATCGGATCGGCTTGGTAAACGAAATTGTTCCGAACGCCAATCTGATTACGAGGGCCGAAGCCATCATTAACCAGATCATTTCGAACGCGCCTATCGGCGTCAAGCACTCCATCGAGGCTGTGAACAAGGGATTGGATGCAAGCGTGGCAGAAGGCCTGCTCCTCGAGGCTTCGATGTTTGCGATCTGCGCTGGGTCAGAAGATAAGAAAGAGGGCACATCAGCCTTTCTGGCGAAACGTGCACCGAAGTTCCAGGGACGGTAAGGCATGAGGGATTTTGCCAGGGGCAGGCGTCGCCCTCGGCCGCACCGTGAGGCCGCAGTTGATTTTGAAACTCTGATGAAATTGAACAAATAGGAGATGCTATGGCAGCTGAAAACATATTCTCAGGTTTGAAGGTCGTGGACTTTGCCAACTTCATTGCGGCCCCAGGTGCGGCCACGATGTTGTCCGATTTCGGCGCGGAAGTTATTAAGGTCGAACCTCCCGGAATAGGCGACCCGCATCGGCATACGTACCAAATACCGCCGCAACCGAGGTCGAACGACAACTACGCCTGGCACCTGGCCAATCGTAATAAACGCGGAATGGCGGTCGATCTGAAGTCGCCCCGGTCGAGGGAGATTGTCGAACGGCTCGTGAAGTGGGCGGACGTGCTGGTCATCAACTTTCCACGCCCGGTACGCAAGCGCCTCAAGTTGACCTACGAGGACGTAATCTCGTGGAACCCTCGTTTGATTTACGCCGACGTCACCGGTTACGGCGACAACGGCCCTGATGCGGATCTTCCAGGATTCGATCTTACTGCGTTCTGGGCGCGAACCGGGCTCCTAGCCCTGACGCGCGATGCTGGCGCTGCACCCACACTTCCCCCGTCGGGCAGCGGAGATCACGCAACGGCGGTTGGGCTGTACGCGGCCATCGTAACTGCTCTCTACCGCCGCGAACGCACAGGTAAAGGCTCGCATGTCACCACCTCTCTCGTCGCGGCAGGTGCTTGGTCCTGCTCGATGTACGTTCAGGCTGCTCTGTGCGGAGCCAAGTTCTTCCCGCTGCACGATCGGAAGAATCCCCCGAACGCAATTTTCAATGTGTACCAGACCTCTGACGACCATTGGTTCCTCATTATGGTTCAGGACAAATACTGGCCGGCTCTTGCCACCGCAATCGGCCACCCCGAGTTACTACTGGATACGAGATTCAAGGATGAAGCCACGCGCGGCGCGAATGCGGCGGCATTAACGCAAATTCTTGATACTGTGTTCAGCGCTCATCCCCTGGATCACTGGCGCGAAGCATTCGATCGTGCCAACGTCACTTACGGAATCGTCCGGCACCCCTCGGAAGCGATCAATGACCAACAGTTCTTGGCGAACGACATCATCGTGCCGCTTGAAGGCGCCGGCGAACACATGAAGTTCACAGTGAGCAATCCCTTGAAAGTGCACGACGTGGCGAAGGTGGCGGCGCGGCGTGCTCCGGAAATCGGCGAACACAACGAAGAGCTGCTGAAGCAGCTTGGCTTCAGCGGTGACGAAATCGAAGGCTTGCGGGCGAGCGGCGCCGTCCCGCACGTCTGGCACTTGGAAGCCGCAACCACGGGAGGTGGAAGATGAGTGACATCATTACAGAACGCTCGGGAAGCATCCTGCGCGTGCAATTGAATCGTCCGGCAAAGAAAAACGCGATGACTTCGGCCATGTACACCACTCTGGCTGACCTGCTCAATGCCACGGCGAAGGACGATCATGTTCGTGTCGTGCTCTGGCACGGCGCGGGAGACTCGTTCTGCGCGGGCAACGACGTGGAGGATTTCCTGAATAACCCTCCAGGGCCGGGGGAAAGTCCGCAAGCTCGCTTGATTAATGCGCTAATCAATTTCGACAAACCCATCGTCGCCGCCGTACACGGCGCAGCTGTAGGAGGTGGAACGACCATGTTGACGCACTGTGACTTCGTATACGCAGGCGACAGCACCAAGTTCCAAATGCCATTTATTAATCTAGCTCTGGTCCCGGAATTTGGATCGACCTACTCGGTTCCAGTGCGTATCGGATACCTTCGTGCCGCCGAGCTCATTCTGCTGGCGCTGCCTTTCGATGCCAAGCGGGCGGCGGAGCTTGGGTTCGTGACTTGTGTCGTGCCTGACCAGAAACTGCTAGCCACGGCGACGGAGACTGCGCAGAAGTTGGCAGAAAAGCCCGCGGGCGCGCTCCAGGCCTGCAAACGACTCATGAGGCAGTCTTCACGCGAGCAACTTGAGCAAGCGGCGAAACTCGAGAGCGAAGAGTTCTCCGCACGCGTGCGGTCAGCGGACACCAGGGAAGCGTTCACAGCGTTTCTTCAGAAGCGCACGCCGGATTTCACGAGAACAAAAGAAACCGCAACTGCCACCTAATCGCTGTTGCGGTGGCAGCAAGCCAAGAGGAGGAGCGAATGATGACGAAACAAGCTGGAGTTGGGGACACAGTCTACAAAGTAGTGGAGGTCATCGGAACGAGCACACGGTCCTGGGAAGATGCGGCGAAGAATGCAGTGGAGACCGCCGGACAAACGCTGCGGGATCTGCGCGTGGCAGAGGTTGTAAAGACGGATATGACAGTCAAGGACGGCAAGGTGCAGGCATACCGCACGCGGGTGCTGCTGTCTTTCAAATATGGAAGCTGAGTGCCCGGCCTGCCGGAAGCTCTCGTTCCAGAAAATCAGAAGCCGGCATCATCCGTTTACGGTCTGAAACAAATCGGGGAGCGCCTGGCTGGGATCAGAATAATGGTCTCAAGCAACCGAGATTTTCGAGGAAACACAATCCAAATGGAACGCGAAGTTCGAACACAGTAAGGAAGGGTCTTATGGCAAAGAGCAAGGAAATAGGAAAGGTAGCTATTATCGGGACAGGGGTGATCGGAGCAAGCTGGGCTGCGCTTTACCTTGCACACGGTCTCGACGTGGTGGCGACCGACATTGCGCCCAACGCGGAAGCGGCGCTGCGGCATTTTGTGGACGATGCGTGGCCAGCGCTTACCAAGTTCGGCCTGGCTGTTGGCGCCTCGCGCGATCGACTGAAGTTCTCCGCCGATCTGGATCAGGCAATTGAAGGAGCGGACCTGGTGCAAGAGAACGGACCGGAAAAGCCGGATTTCAAGATCAAGCTATTCGCCGACCTCGATGCCAAGCTGCCCGTTACCACGATTCTCGCCTCCAGTTCTTCCGGAATTCCAATGACCGTGATCCAGTCAGCTTGCAAGCTTCCGGATCGCTGTGTCATTGGCCATCCGTTCAATCCTCCGCACTTGATGCCGCTCGTGGAAGTCGTGGGAGGCGAGAAAACAAGTCCGGGCACGATTGCTCGAACAATGGAGTTCTACGCGTCACTCGGGAAGAAGCCCATCCACATCCGCAAGGAGATGAAAGGGTTCGTTGCGAACCGGCTCCAGGCAGCCCTCTGGCGCGAGGTCTTCTTTTTGCTTTCCGAGGGCGTCGCCGATGTCGCAGCGGTGGACGATGCTGTTTCCTGGGGACCGGGGCTCCGTTGGGGATTGATGGGGCCGAATATGCTTGCGCATCTCGGTGGAGGACAGGGCGGAATTCAGCACGCTATCGACCATCTGTTCGCTCCCATGACTACCTGGTGGGCAACTTCGGACCCGGTGTTGACTCCGGAGCTCAAGAAACAGATCGCGGACGGAACTCTGCAATTGGCGGCTAATCGCTCGATTGAGGAACTCGAACGCGAACGCGACACTATGCTTTTGGAATTGCTGGCCACGCGCTCAAAAGGTGAGAAGGTTGCGCAGGTGGCCGTAGCCGCGGCGGTGGGGCACAGCCTCGAAGCAAATGAGATGCGCCGAACGAACTGGGGGCCCCATGCCTAACACCTATCGATTCATCATCACAACGATCCTTGGCATTTTGTTGCTGCTCGCGTGGACCAAGTCAGGAATGGCGCAAACCCAGGAGTCAGCCACCACTATACAAACAGGGTCTCAGAACCTGTCTGCGGCCGCCGGCGAACAGCGGGGGACCGACAACCAGTCCTTCTCCGAACTTGGCAAACAGGCCACCAATCCCCTTTCCAGCGGTTGGCTGATGCAGACGCAGCAAAATAACAACTGGGTGGGAATGCCATTGGGCATGGGAGATCGAGTCCAGAGCGATCTGCTGTTTCAACCACTCATGAACGTGAAACTGACTGACAACTGGACGCTGTTCACGCGCCCGGTACTGACATTCTTCAATTCCACGCCGTATGTGGATTCGACCGGACATGGCGAGCGTACTACTGCGTTTGGTGACACAGTTCTTGCGTTTGCGCTGGCGCCCCGCCCAATGCTCGGCGGCCACCTCATGATTGCCGCCGGCCCCACCTTCATCTTTCCGACTGCGACAGAGCATCTGCTCGGACAGCATACATGGCAACTCGGACCCGACGTTGGAGTCGTATGGTTAGGCAAACACTTTATAGCCTTCGTCTTTCCGCAGCAGTGGTTCAAGATTGGCGGCAGCGGTCCGAAAACCAATCAATTGAGCACGCTTTGGGATTTCACCTACTTTTTTAAGAACGGATGGAACATCGGAACAGAACCGAACTTCCTGGTGAACTGGCAAGCGCCCAGAAATCAAAGACTGACGTTCCCGATCGGTCCTCAGGTGGGAAAAATGTGCAAATGCGGGCACACACCGACGTTGTTTCAGCTTCAATTCGAATATTATCCGATCCATCCGTCCGTCTATGGCCCGAAGTGGAATATTCAGCTGCAGATAACTCCGACGATCCCGTCACTCATTAAGGGACAGATATTTTGAAAGTCTCGGATTTTGAATCGTGAAACGAGCTGCCCAGTCCCGGATGCTTCGGCGGGTCGCCTGCACGAGACTGCCCACGAAGTGGGGAGTGTTTCACACCATCGGGTTCCAAAGGGAGACTTGCAACGGCATTCGACGCGCTGAGACTGCTGTAGCCCTTGTTTTGGGCGAGGTAACCGAAGATGCGCCGTTCCTGCGTATCCATTCGCAGTGCCTCACGGGTGAGTCGTTGACCGGGTTCCCTGCGAAGCCACGCCGAACCCTCACTCCTTGGCTTACCTGCCGGCCAAAAGGGAAAAGATGGGGCACGGGCTCGCATTGGAATCCGAGAGCACATACGACACAGGGGCGGCAAATGGCAGGATCAATCCGGTTCGAGCACCGGTGCGATGAGTCAAGAAGAGCGGAGTTTCGCAAGCATCGACGCCGCCTTTGCGAGTCCAAGCTGGACGCATGATCGTTGTTGTCGACGACGAAGAATCGAGAGAACAAGGGTGACCTGACGATGGCGGCGGAAATGATTACACCCGAGGCCATCAACTTCATGGCAACGCACGCACGAGGCCTGATCTGCTTGGCCATGACCGGCGAAAGGCTCGATGAGTTAGCGCTTGCCCCCATGGTTCAGGAAAACACCGCTTTGTGCGGTACGGCGTTCACTGTTTCGATTGAATGAACGATGATACACACCTACTCGCTTGGCCGAGGCTCTAAATATTATCCGGACCAGCCGGCGCTTACTGTCGGCGAAACACGTCTGACCTTTCGAGAGCTGGATGACCGTGTTGGGAAAATCGCCGCCGCGCTGACCGCACAAGGATTCGGCCCAGGCGACCGACTGGCCCTTCTCCTACCGAACGGACCCGAGTACATCGAGTTGGTATACGCGTGTGGCCGGACGGGAGTCATTGCGGTCCCGTTGAATGTACGGCTCTCCGCGCTCGAAATCGATCGAGTGCTCGAAGATGCGAAGCCACGCGGTTTGGTGAGGCACTCGACTCTCCCGGTCCCGAGAGTGCAGCTTTGCTGGGAACGAGTCCTCGATGAAGAACCGCTGGAGCTTGGGAAGCTGTCCTCACGTTCCTACTACGATCCGGACGCGATTTTGGCTCTTATCTATACAAGCGGAACCACCGGTCAGCCCAAAGGCGTGATGTTGACTCACGCCAACATTCTCGCGAACGTGCACAACTTCAATTACTGGATGCGATACAAAGAGGCGGCCGTCTATCTTCATGCTGCGCCGATGTTTCACATCGCGGACTTTCCGGGTATGTTCGCAACTCCGGCGTTCGGCGCGCACCAGATCACGATTCCGAAATTCACTCCCGAAAGGTTCTGCGAAACAGTTGCACGGGAACGGGTAAGCCACACGGTTCTTGTCCCGACGATGGTCAATGGGCTAACGCAATTCCTGGCCGAGGAACAACATGACTTGAGCAGCCTCGAAGTGTTGGCGTACGGCGGTTCTCCGATGGCTCCTGAGCTGATCCGGCGAACGAGAGAGGTCCTGCCAACGGTCAAGCTGGTGCAAGTTTACGGACTCAGTGAAACGGGCTTTCTGACCGGTCTGCGCGATGAGGATCACACCGACGACAAGCTGATGTCCTGTGGCCGACCCTGCCCCGGAATCGACGTGCAAGTCGTGGATGAGTCAGGAAAGGAACTCGGACCTGGTGGTCGCGGTGAACTGGTGGCTCGGGGTGCGAATGTCATGAGGGGTTACTGGAACAATCCTACGGAAACCGCGAAATCCTTTCGGGACGGGTTATTTCGCACTGGAGACATTGGCTATCAGGATGCCGCCGGGTTCTTCTACATTCTCGACCGGGCCAAAGACATGATTGTCACTGGCGGCGAGAACGTCTATTCGGGAGAGGTGGAGGCTGTGATTTACGGACATCCCGCGGTTCGCGAAGTGGCGGTGTTCGGAATCCCAGATGCGAAGTGGGGAGAACTTGTTATGGCCTGCGTCGTTTTGAAAGCAGGGAAGGCGCTCAGTTTCGAAGATTTGGTTGCTCATTGCCGGCTGAGCCTGGCCAATTACAAGATTCCGCGGCGCGTGGAATTCTCAGAAACGGAGTTACCAAAGAGCGCATCCGGAAAGGTTTTGAAGAGAGATTTACGAGAGCGGTTCTGGGCTCATCAGGAGCGAGCGGTGGGTTAAGCGGACAAAACAGGCAATTAAATCGTGACCTGTCCTCGATCCGCGCTCGCGCCTTGACTCGCTTCCCTATGCCTTGCAGAGGAGTCGGATAGCGTTTAATCGCCAGGAGGATAGACCGATGGAGGATTACTACCTTATTGCCGCGATCCTTACAGTGGCATTGCATGCAAGAAAACCTCCCGGATCTTCTAAGGACGGAGACCAGTGGCGGAGTGTGTGGAACGACTACAACAGATTTCTGAAAGAGCTGGACAAGAAGGATCAGTCCATCGACAAACGGGGAATCAATCCGGACTAACACTATAGCTGACGAGGATATGTCAGCAGGAGAAGAGGGCGGAATCGGCGTTTGAAAACAGAGTTTGGGTTGATTGTGTTTAGCTAATGAGTCCGAACGTCCAGGAGTTCCGCACATTTATTGTCACCAGAGAGAATCCCTCCTCGCTGGAACAGGCGGCACGCACTGCCGTGGCAGCGGTCCTTTCCTTGCAGGTCGCCCGCTTGCTCGGCGCCCACAGCTGGTGCTCCCAATAAAGAATTGACGATCGCCGAAAACCTCGGGTGTGTGATGCCTGGCGAATCGCCCGCGATTTTCGGTGACGCGTTAAGGCGCCTGTTCACATCCTCGACTTTTCTCTATGAGGATGGCGGTCGATATTGGAATGACCCTCAAGCCTTTTCGATCAAGTGAAAGGGAGGAAGGCATCCTTATATATGCGTATATATGCGTTTTGCGGGGGAGGGAATTGGCCGTGACAGTGTAGGATTCTAACCGGGGACGAGGCAGCGTTCTAGCCAGCTGAACTACGTCCCCAACCGTGGAATCAACTTAGCGTAAAACCTTGCAAATAAGGGGCCCGCGAGGCAACCATCGACGTCACAAATTCAGCTCCATCCTCTGCCTCTTCGAGTCAAGACCAGGATCTGTGCACCTTGGCTGTCTTCAAGCGAAGCGTCTGCCCGACTGATGCCTACAAACGTTCGGGTTTGATCGTCCGAAACACGTCAGATAAACGCCGATGATGGCGCTGGAGGCTGAATGTGGTTAGAATGAGCCTATGCAAAATTGGCGCGAGCGAATCAGCGTAAACCCGGCCGTCTGCCACGGTCGAGCGTGTGTCCGAGGAACGCGCGTCTTGGTATCCGTCATAGTGGACAACGTGGCGGCAGGTGTAGCGCGCGAAGAGATATTGCGGAGCTACCCAGCGCTGACGGACCCGGATATCGATGCGGCATTGGCGTACGCGGCTGAGTTGACCCGCGAAGGCACTGTGGATTTGCCGCTGGAAATCAAAGCTTGAAGTTCAAAGTCGACGAGAATCTTCCAACAGAATATGCGTCGATCCTTCGCGAGGCAGGCTTCGAAGCTGATACGGTCTCCGACGAGAAACTCTCAGGTGCTGGTGATTCGGCGCTCTCCGAACGTTGTCGAGCGGAAGATCGTGTGTTGATGACGCTGGACCTGGATTTCGCGAATGTCCAAGCATACCCTCCAAAATCCCATCCGGGAATCGTGGTGTTTCGCTCCAAGGCCCAAGACAAGCCAACGCTTGTTGCTCTTTTGAAGCGCCTCGTCCCTGCGTTACTGCACCTCTCCCCAAAGCATCAGCTGTGGATTGTCGAGCCGGACCGCATCCGATATCGCGAAGAATGATATTGTCGAAGACCTGTCCCGAGCTGAAAGTGGAGTTCTTGCGTTTCCGTTGTCGAAGTAGGGAGGGGTCAGCCCGTGACAGTGCGCTGCACCAGGGCAGCGTTCTAACCAACTGAACTACGTCCCCACCGCCAAAAGCAACGACTTACGATAAAACCCTGCAAATTAAGGGGTTGCAGGATTCGCATACAGCGCACTGGGTGCCCAGAGTGCCCCTGACTGCAAGCCTTCCTGGCAAAACCTCCTGTAAATCTCCTGTAAAAATCAGTGTGCTCATGCGAGTTTTATACTAGCACAGAACCGGTTGTCCGTCATGTTCACCGGGGCTTTTTTGGCACTCCTAATGCAAAACTGTCATTGGGCCTGGGGGCAAAGACGCGATTAGTGGTCAACGCTTCGCGTGCATCGCGTGTGATCGGCTTGGCTTCCTCGGGAGCATAAGCGCACGCTCGATTCGCTTCAGGCATGAACCAGGCTAGTGCGGCGCGAATGGGTTTTACAACGACTTACACAACCGCGGGGACTGCCAAGCGCCGCCTAAGTCGTTGAAGATCGCAGAAGAAGTTTCGCACCGTGGGTTGGATTGTGGGTTGGAAATCCTTCGGGAAGAGGCATCACGCCTTAGCTGACTGTGCCTAATTGACTTTAGCGAAAAGCAAACTTGAACGCCTAGGTACACGTCAGCTTCCGAATAGACATAACGTGGCTCTGTTGACATCCTCAGGGACAAGTGACGATGCCTCAGGCGGTACAGGTTGAAACTCAGGCCAAGCAACAGGGCTTGGCGCACTTGCATGGACAAGCTGTGCCCGGGAGCGCGAGCCGAGAGCTTGCGTTTGACCGAAGAGAACACGCTCTCGATCAGAGCGCGACGCCGGTAGAGTCGAGACGGGAATGCCCGGCGCATTTCGGCGCGCACCCCGTGGATGCGCCAATTTTTCTTCCCGCGCTTGGCGGGAATGACGCTTTGCGCTCCGAGCTGCTGACGGATATAAGTATGGTTCCTCTCGCTGTCGAACTCCGCGTCGGCCAGCACCAGGCCGATGCGAGTTTGCTGTGCAGCGGTTTCGACCACCGCGGGCAGATTGCCGCAGTCGTTCCACGGACCGCGGCGAGCGCTTTGCGACAACAAAAACTGTTGATCCAAATCCGCCACGATGACCCACTTCAACCAATGCCGCCACGGCAGCGGCTTTTGCCCGTGATGGTGCAGGCGACGCACGAAAAACGTGCTGACCGCCCCCTGCGCCAAACCCGTGGCGTCCACGCCGACGCGAGCTCCTCGTTGGCCTTTCCGACGCGCACCGCGCAAGCGACGCACCGTCTCGCCGACCGCTTGGTCGATGGTTTGATCGTCCAGCCGCTGCAAGAAACGATACAGCGTGGTGAAATCGGGCACACTGGTCAACCCAAGTGTCTGGCGCAATTCGCGATGTTCGCCGAGCCGCACTTCGGATTCGCGAAAGGTCCAGTCCTCGTAGCGCATCAGACAGAGGATTGCCAGCAACTGGGGCTGCGTGAATTGATGTTTGCTGAAACGGCTGCGGTAGCGCGGGAGCACCGCCTTGGCTACTTGCAGAGCGATGCGAGCGAAGGGCAGGAGTCCGACTTCGGCCATCACACCTCCTGCCTCCATAGCAAACAACGATTCTCAAGAAGTGGCGATTGCGAATTCTCATGGTTGTAGCGAGGATGTCAACAGAGCCACATAACGTCTGCACTCCATGTGTCTACCCCTACCGGCTCGGATGCTCGCAGCACGAATTTGCTGGCTACCGACTTACAAATAGAAGACCGGTGAACGATGGCTCGCGAGGCGCTTGTTACCGGCAGAGTTTTCTATTTCCTGAAGGCAAGGGGAGGACCGCCGACGCGCTTGACCTTAAGGTCGACACTCACTTCTACGCGGTCGGCAATTCTTATGAAGGGAATACCACTGTTCATCCCATAGTCCTTACGGTCGAACGCCATCGTCCCTACGATCGTACCCGAGCCCGTTCCCTCGCCAGAAACCGTGAGTATTAATTTCTCGGCGCGGGTCACGCCACGAATCGTAAAATTGCCATCCAGTTCAAAGGTGTTGGGACCGGTCGGGACAACCTTTGTCGACTTGAATGTGATGTAAGGATCGTGGTCGGCGTTAAAGAAGTCCGAGCTTTTTAGCTTGTCATTCTTGAAGCCACTTCCCGTGTTCACACTGGCTGCCTGGATTTTGACGTCCAAAACCCCTGTTGTTGGGTCGGTGGAAGGGAACGTCATGGTGGCGTCCCACTTGTCAAAAGTACCCTCGATGGAGACCGAGGCCTTCACGCTGAACTTAATTGTGCTGTCCTCCGGCGTGATCTTGAAGACAGGAACCGCGTTCGAGGACTGCGCCCGAGTCACCGAAGAAAACAATAGAGTTACAAAGACATTTAAACTCGTCCATCGGGTCAACCGTCGACTTTTTCTCATGGCACAATTCCTTTCTTAGTTTGCCGTTTAACCCCAAAGGTCCTTGTGCCGAAACTTGTCAGACGGAAGTGATCTAAGGAACTGTCGAAGGTGACAGGCCTTGCCCACAAAGACTAATCCAGGGAAAAGTTACCTTCTCCGGGTCTTTGTGTGAGAACTCGTTGTTGAAAGAAGAGTTGCTGTAATCGTCCCTCGCCCAGGACTCTGCCCACTTCGCCATAGCCTACAAAGGGGACAAGCATGACAAAAACCAGCAACGCGAGAGTAAGAATCCCCTTCCAGGTTCCGCCGCCGAGATCAGTGATGCTCTGACGGAAAGGTTCATGTCGGTACAGGCCGATGATTGCGTCTTCGAGAATCTTGAAACAGGCCAGCACAACGGTAAAAAAGGCTGACTTCAAGATTGTCGGATAGATTAGCGGAGCATTCTTTAATCTGTTGCCGAGCGGGAAATGTCTGGCAACGAGCATGACTTTTGCGAGTGCCAGTTGTGTTGGTTCCGCCTGAAATGGAGAGAGGGCGCTCTCCGTTAGTGACTATTCCGCCTTTCGGGGCGGAGATTTTCAAGGCATCGATGAGCCCCACCAGGCTATCCCTCGGCACGGTTGCGTCCCCGCAGAGCCCGCTTCCGTTTCGCCCGGCAAGATTATTGTAGCTCTACCACGTCCATCGGTCTCAACTTCCGGTTAGCCGCTCACTTGCCAAGTACCAAATTTCCAGTTCGACGGAACGATTGGGGGAGCCAGCCAAACGCTGCCCTTCACTGTTACGGCTGAAGTTCGATCTCACCCGGACGCCACGTCTTGTTGAACCACGGCTCAAGCGGACCGTAGAGACGCAAGAGAGTGTTCCAGCCTTTGCCGGGTATGGTTTGAATCCAATTCGACTCCTTACCGGCCGGCGCCTTTGGCCCGAAGTGAACGTCCACAGAGCCATCGGGATTTGTTTGTAATCCCTTTGTCTGGCTACTCACTGCGGGCCAATCCTGATTCGTCTGCAGCATCGAGCGGGTTTGGTTGTCATACAGTATGACAGACCAGAAATCCTTCACCGGGATGTCCTTCGGCAGGTGCAGCTTATAGTTCTTTCCGCCGTCAAGGCCATCGCCCTTGGAATCCGCGAACGCGGCCATGTATTGCGACCCCGCGCCAACCAATTTCGAATCCATTGCTGGAGTGATACCCGTAGCGTAGAAGAAGAAACCGCTGTAGGCGTCCAGTATGCGCGCACCGTTGTCTTCAAACTGGTAACCGCCAACGAACCCGATTCGCCATGCGCTGTTCGGGTAGTAGTATCCATCCGCGCCGCGCCAGCGGTACATAATGGCACGAGCCGAGGCATCGCCCGCGTGGGCCGCGTCCGTGAGGATCTTCTTCATCCGCGCGTCGGGCGCGAAGGGTTTGCCCTTCTGGATGCCGATGGAAGCCCAAAAGCCTAGCGTGGTTGGGTCCATCCCTTCCGACGGCTCTGCCTGCACAACCTCATTGAGTGCCTCCCAGAAGGAGAAATCAGCGGGGCCGAGGGTGTTGAATGCCTTGCCCGTTACATCTACGAATTTGACAGCGGCGGATGGGTTGCCTGCCTGAGATAGCGGGTAGATCTTGGTGAATTTCTTCACCGCCTCGACACCCGGTGCCGGGTTGCCATCTACTAGGAAGCTGCGCCAGAAGACTATGTTGCCAAAGGTCGTCGAGCGGATCACGAAGTAGCCGGAGGGCATGTCACCCTTGTAGCCGGGGGGTAGCAGCACGTACTTTCCGCCTTGGCCTTTGTCCGGCCCAGTAATGCCGATATCACCGGCCCAGCCGAACCAGTAGTCGTCCACTGTGCCGAGCACTTTGGGCGGCACTTCGAGAACCAGCGGGCCATCATGCAGGTCGAGCCAGAACATTGTGTAGGGCGTGTTGTTATTCGCGGTGAGAAACAGTGATTTGGGGGTCATCAGGTTCTCGAAGATTGGCACGGTCGAGTTTGCGGACCCCCACTCAAGCACGCCCTTCCGCAGTCCCCATACACTCACGGGAGGCAGCCCGAGCAGGTATCCCTGAACGGCGCGCTGAAAATCGAGCATGTTGTACAGCTTGTCGGCAGACTCTTTGTCGGGGAAGCCGTCGTTCATGTGTACCGTGCCGAACGGCGTTTCCACTTTATCGGGTGCGGGAATGCTGGGTGGTATCGGAGTGGAGTTCTTATATTGTGCGGCAGTGGGCACGACAGCTGTCAGGATCATTACACGCAATTCGAACAAAGAAGCAGTCTTGTGAGGCTGTGATGGCGGTCAAACCCCAACCGCCAATTGCTTGGTGAGTGGTCGGCCAACCGGGAGTAATCCGTTTCATCGGTCACGCGGCCCGCTGGCGGCGATTCTTCCGCCGTTCCCTCGCCGCCTCCAACTTCCGATCCCGCTCGGCCTGAATCTCCTGCTGATGTCCGGCGAGCATGTCCTTCGGCGTGACGTAGCCGATCGCGCTGTTCAGACGGATGTCGTTGTAATGGTCTACGTAACTCTTAACCAGACGGCGCGCGTCCTCAAGCGACAAGGGCGTTCTGGGACGGATGCATTCCCCTTTGAGTGATTTGTGCCAACGCTCGATTTTGCCGTTCGATTGGGGGTAATACGGTGAAGTCCTGACGTGAGTCATGCCCGAAATGCGGATGAACTCCTTGAAGTCCTTAGCGATGAACTGTGGTCCGTTATCGGAAATGATCCGCGGTTTAACGCCGGGATACCGCTCTTTGGCCCGTTCCAGAATGATCTCAATGTCGCCCTCGGTCATCTGCTCGCGCAGATCCGAATGAACCAGGAAACGGCTGTAGCCGTCCAGGATGCTGCACAGGTAGTAGAACGTCGCACAAACGTTCAGGTATGAAATATCGATATGCCAATGCTGGTGCGGCTGCGGTGGTTGGTCAAAGCCGGCCCCTTTCTTCGGAGGCCTTCGGCTCCACTTCCGCAAAAGTCCCGCTCGGCTCAGCACACGCCACACGCTGGCCGGACTCACCGCCACGATGTCGGCGTCCAGCATCATGAATGTCAGCCGTCGGTAGCCTTCCAGCGGATTCTTCAGGTGGAACGCAATGATCGCCTGCTTCTCCCACTCCTCCAACCAAAAGTCCCGGGGAACCCAACCGTTATGCTCATTGACCTTGCCGTATCGCTCGCGCCAGCCGTAGAACTTGCTTGCCGTGATGTCCAGCCATCCGATGAACCGCCCGGCGCCGATCTCAGTCTTCTCAAACCAGCGCCGGACGAAATCTACGATCTGGTCCCGCGTATCGTGCGGAACCCAGACTCCGGTCAGAGTTCCCCAACTCTTTTTTTTAGGGCCACATGTTCCGCCATCAGTTCGGCCAGAACCTCATCCTTCGTCTGGATCTTGTTCTCCAGATATGCGATTCGTTCCTGTTCGGGCTGATGGTTAGTCCGTCTTCCCTGCTGGAAAGCCGCCGCCCCGTTCTCGAAGAACTCCTTCTGCCAGCGGTAGAACACCGTCGGCTGGAGCCCCAGTTCGTCACACAGATCCGAGATCGGCACTCCTTCCAACAAATGCCTCCTCAGAATGGCGACCTTCTCTTCCGGTGTGTAGTGCTTCCGTTGCTTCTTCATCTGTTCACTCCGTTATCTTAACGGATGAACGCTTTCTCCATTTCCAACTGAGGCAGGACACAGTGCGTTTATGATCGCTAACCCATGGTAAGCGAAATCGATGTGGTGTTCGGCGAGAATCATCGATTTGTGCAGCAGGAGCAGTCCGAACATTACCCAGAGGTAGAGGGCGATGATCACCGCCTCTTTGAATTCGTGATACACCCGTTGTTTGAGGGCTTGGCCGTTGTGAATCATACTTCGACTCCGTGCACGGGCACTCCTGCCTCTCGAATCCACTGGCTCTTTCCCCGGCGCGGACACAGGCACTTAGAATGTTGTCGCCTGGCAGGGCCAATTTCGAGGTGCGGGACGAACCTAAGAAATATGGGACGCTTTACGCTAACCGGGATTGGCGTTGAACAAATCTTCGGTTTCCCCACTTAGAGTTTGGACTCACGCAACGGCCAAAGAACCTGTCGATTTCGGCAGGTCCGGCTCGGAAGACTGAACAGAGACGGTCGTTTGCGACCCAAGGCAGCTTAGGCGAAGGCACCGGTCTCCTGTCGGAAGCGACAGTTGGCGTGCACAAACGCCGGACCTTAACATTCCTCATTGTCAAGTTCAGTGAGGTGGAACCATGTGCGCCCGCTCGTCGACTAGCCGCATCAATCGAGGACAGGCATGTATTTTCGTGCTAAGTCTCTTGCCGCTCGTGGGTTGTCGGGACCTGACTCCGCACCACCTAGAATCGCTGATAAAACCTAATACCGAATTGTCCGAGATCGTTGGGTTTTTGGCCGGCCTCGGAACTACCTTTGCTGCCTTTCCCGACCTGATCGCCATGCTCAAGCGCCGGTCCAGCCTGGGTATGAACCCAAGGATGGGCACAATCATGGGTGCGTTTCAAATCCTTTGGATTTACTACGGCCTGTTAATTGCGTCGCGCCCCGTGGTCATATGGAACGTGATCGCCGTATGTATCAATTTTCTCACTGTTGGGGCATACGCGTATTTCGTCCGAAAAGAAAAGTGCGTGCCTATTCCGTAGCTGAGCCGGCGCTAGATGTCATGCGGGAAGAGTCTTGGGTGCTTTTCGTTCGCGTCGCCGCGTTCCCGCGCCAGATTGAAGGTCCGCCATGAATTTTAGAACGTCACTGCTTGTCATTTCTGTTCTCGTACTCTCTATGGGCGAGGCCTGTCAGTTGAGCGCGCGTGAGAAGTCCGACATCATCGTGATGAAGAACGGCGACAAAATTACCTGCGAGGTTAAAGCGCTCAGTTCTAACACACTGTTCATCAGCGTCGATTACATCCTGAGCACGCTTTCTGTAGATTGGACCAAAGTCGACCACATCGATAGCAAACAACTGTTCCTGGTCCGGACGCAAGGAGGAATCGTGTATACTGGCGCGCTTTCCTCTTCCGCGACGCCGGACGGCCGTCCCAGCGAAATTGAAATCTGGGAGGCTCCTGAGAAAAAAATCACTCTCAAACGAAGCGAGGTCATCAACGCAACCGAGACTTCTCGCAGTTTCTTGCAACGCTGGGACGGCGAACTCGGTTCCGGCTTCAGCTACACCAAGGGCAATGAAACTGCGCAATACAATCTCAATTCTGGTCTCGGCTACGTCACCGATCGGTGGTCCGCCGCAGCGAACTACAATTCGGTCCTCACGAGCAGCACGGGTACGACGACTTCGACAAGAAATCAGATCTCGCTTTCTGGACAGCACCTGATGCGCTGGAACAATTGGTATTACACCGGGCTGCTCGGTTTGCTGCAGAGTTCCGTGCAAGGCATTCAACTGCAAGAAACATTCGGTGGAGGTGTCGGAAAGAATATCGTGAACAGTGGCAGTACGCTGTTCACGATTTATGGCGGCTTTGCCTGGCAGCAGATTCACTATAAGCAAACCGTTGTCCCCGCTCAGACCCAGCAAGTGACCTTTGGGCTGGTAGGAACGCAGTTCAAGATGTTCCGCTTCAACCGGACCAATCTCGACATCAGCGCCAATTTCCTGCCGGCCGTCTCGGATCCAGGACGACTACAGTTCAACGCGAACACGTCGTATTACGTGAAGCTGTTCGGTCAACTGAACTGGAATTTTACGTTTTACGCCAACTGGGACAATCGTCCTCCCCCCGGTTTCGCGCAGAGTGACTACGGAGCGAGTTCGGGCCTCAGCATCAGTTTCGGTAACCCGCTTCATCCGTGAGTCTCAAAAGTGTTTGGTCAGCGGGTCACGTTGTTGGCGCGTAGAACCTCGGCACGACCCGGCGACTTCGCCATCTCGTCGTTCTCGGCTGTGATCCAAAGCTCAAAATCGTTCGCTTGCGTAGACGACTGGAATCTTCCTTCAAGCTTGTCGTTGACCTTCACAACGCCTTGGCTTTCTGGAGTCCCGCCTTTCGGTCGGATCCAAACGACGTAGGTAGTCTTTGGGGGCGTCAGCGCACTCGGCTTTGCGAGGTTTTTGACTTCGACGACGAAAACCGTGTTTCCGTTGTTATCCTTACCCGTCTTGACCTCACCCGATGCGGCAGGGACGATCAAGGCGGCTTTCATCTTGAATGTTTTTGCAGAAAGCATGGCAGGCAACAAGACTATTGATATGCCCGCTACGACGGCGATTCTGCCGATGCGGGTTTCAAAAAAACGGATCGACTGATTCATTTTT
>Ga0207761_1000111_pt1 | contig 25243 bp, 24 predicted proteins | sample LuqExpMetageno34_FD_187792 | JGI IMG/M metagenome (GOLD analysis project Ga0207761, IMG submission 187792) | Tropical forest soil microbial communities from Luquillo Experimental Forest, Puerto Rico - Sample 34 (SPAdes) | ecosystem: Environmental > Terrestrial > Soil > Tropical forest ... | reverse complement strand
CACACCCCCTTCGAATAGCGTCGGCCAAAATGTATTACCGCGTCCCGCATAGTAATGTCCCGCGCGCACCGACGACTCCCTCGGGTTGCAGCCCACAATCACCAACTTCATTCCTTTTCGCAGATAGTCTGGCAGCGTTTTCATTCTTCTCTGTCGTTCCTTATCGTGTCAGCCCTGGATTTCGGACCCTGCACCCACGGAAAGCTTCAACCGCGGTTCCTTCGACCCCCGCACGCCTTGCAGGAAAATCGCCATGATCGTGTCGGTCAACCCCTCCGCCCCTGGGTCCACCTCGGGGTTGTGCCACTTGTAGATCCAGTTCATCATGCCGAACAGGCTCAGTACCGCAATTCTCGGGTTCAACCTCGGCGTCGTTCCCTGCGCCGCCACGCCGCGAAAGATCTCCCGCGCCAGCGAATAGTACCGCCGCTTGATCGCCGCTACTTCCGCAATATAAGGCTCCTCCAACGCATCGGCCTCGTGAGAAAGCACTTTCATTTCGGCAGGGTGCGACAGGAAATACTCAATGTGGTTCTGCACCATCACGCGCAGGCGCGTCGTGGGATCCTCCACTCCCTGAAGACGCTCCTCGAGGCGATTCATGACCAGAGTAAAAACGCTATTTTGTATTAGATACAGCAACTTCTGCTTGCTTTCGAAATAGTAGTACAACCCCGAGAGCGACACCCCTGTCGCCTTGCTGATATCCCGGATGGACGCCCCTTCGTAACCCTCTTCCGCGAAAATCTGCGCTGCGTGCAGCAGGATGTGTTGGAGTTTCTCTGATTCTCGCGACTGCAGGCCGGGTGTGGATACAACCATAGGGAACGTTCGTTCGGTGCCACTCACTCTATTGCCCCTCTTCCATCCTGTCAACAAATCCGCTTCAGTCTCCCTTGGCAAACAGCGGTAGCTCTCGCCCCAATCCTCTCTCCCTGGCCAATGCATATACTTTCATCGCTACCGCCAAGTCCCACGAAGCGATCCCATTCGACTTGAATAACGTGACCTGCGAATCGTTGGTCCTCCCCGCTATCTTCCCGGCGACCAGGTCCGCTAACTCCTTCACCTCTGCCCACCTTTGCGGCTGTTTTGAGAATGGGATGATGAGGTCCCCGGCTTCCTGGTTAGACTGTGCCACTGAATCGACGAAAATCAGATTCGCCTTCGCTACCGCGGCTTCATCCAGTTCTTGTTTGTGCGCGTGGTTCGCGCCAATCGCGTTGATATGCACACCCGGGGGCAAGTCCTCGCCACGCACTACCGGATGCGCCGCCGTCGTTGCCGTGCAGATCACCTCCGCGTGCTCCATGGCCGCAGCTGCCGATTCCATCGGGTAGACGTTGATTCCCAGCTTCTCTCCCATCTCGTCGCAGAACCGCTTTCGTCTCTCTTCGTCGCGCCCGAAAACGTAAACTGATTCCAGCATGCGCACATTGTGAATCGCTTCCAGCTGCGTTCGCGCCTGGCCCCCTGTTCCAATAATTGCCGCGGACTTCGCCAGCTTTCTTGCCAGATACTTCGTTGCCACCCCAGAAGCCGCGCCCGTCCGCAACTGCCCCATGTAATCCGCCTCGATCAAAGCGAGCAGTTCTCCGGTCGCGGTCGAATACAACGTCACCAGAAACACCAATTTGCCCTTCACATACGTGTACTGTTTCATTCCCACGTATCCGTCGGCGGTATCGAGGGCCGCCATGTAATGGAAAAAGCCGCGCTCCGGCAGCTCAAATCTCCGTCTCGGGTGCACCATCACCGCTGCTTCCGCCTGCTTTCGCGATATGTCCTCGACCGCCGCAATCGCCATCGGCATGGTTAGCAATTCGCGCACTTCCGCTTCGCTGATGTGCAGCGTCATGGCTTTGTTCCTTGTGTCTCCGCACCTTCCGCTGGATGAAATTCTACTAGCTGCAAGTTCGTATCCGCGACGGTTCCGTGGTGGTGGTATCGGTAACTGATCATCCCCACCCCCGGCACGAGTTCCATCGTGGTATCGTCTGGGTTGCTGACATACCTCAGCTCAAAAACATCCACCGCGTTTGCTGGCGCTCCATTAATATTTTGCAGCTTCTTCTTTTTCACGTCGGCCACAAACCAGCAATACATCATGTCGTCCCGGTTCTTGCCCTCTTCGTCGCAGAACTTCGCGCCATTCTTCAACGGCCATTGAAACAGCAAGGTGTCGTCCACCAGAAACTTTTCGAAGCTGGCGTTCCCTTTTTCGTACTTCGACACATCGAAATCCGGTCCCATATCCACGTAATGCACCTGATGCTTCGCGTCTTCCAGGAATAGCCAAGGTTTCGGATCAGCTTTGCCCGCCGACCAATCCAGGTCCCGGGGGAAACCCGTCACCACCGCGGCTAGGATTCCATCCTTACGGAACACTCTGTCCACCGACATCCGCCACGACACCTTTTCCGATGCTGCGTCTTCCTTTTCCGAGTCAAACCAGCTCACCGTGCCTTCGTACACCCAATACGTCCCGACTTTCAGCGGGAAAAACCCACCGGGAGCTTGCGTATCCTGCGCGCTCAGCGCTACGCCAGCCGCTATTACGCACACCATTGCGATAAACCGAATCTTCATGCCAAAAGAGTACTCCGCTTTTACCCGCAATCGCCTTAACGTTTTGTGAATCCCGCCAGGGACCCTACCGCTTTCCTTTCGAGCTTCCGCGTTTACCCGCTCCTGCCGTTCCTTCTTCGCGTACCCGCCTTACGACCGTCTGTACCAGATGGTACACGCGCTCTTCCTTCGCGGGGTCCATCACATGAAAGCGGAACTCCGGCTCCCCCTTCGGTCCCTTCGCGACGCGAATTGGCAATGCGCCACACAAGTCGTTCTCAATATACGCAGTCTCGTATCGGGTTTTCTTCGGATTCCAGGTGAACACGCGCAACGTCGTGAAATCACACGGCTGGCCTTCAGGACTCTTCGTACCCGCCACCAGATATTGCGGATGGTCCACCGCATCGTCGCTAACACGATTCAGCTCAAACCAGGCGATGGGCCTCACATTTGCCGCGCTCGTTCCATCCCGCACCGGATCCGGCAGATCCAGCGACACAAACCTGGCCACTACCCAGCCCGCGATGGGGATCGACTGGTCGCCCGGCTGCGTTGTGTTCATCACTGCTGAATTTCTTACGGTCCCATCCCCCGGGGGCCGCGTCGCGATCCCCCGCACCAGGTACCAATCTTCCTTTTTGTCCGGCTCTGTGTCTCCGCCGCTTTCTTTTTCGTCCGACACCTGCACCCAGTCCGCCACCGTTCGCCCGAAAATTTCTACCTCCGTGCCTCGCGTGAATTGGTATACGCGCGGCTCCGTGCGTCCCGGCTCGACGCGCAAGTTGGTCGGCACCTTCGTTCTCCCGCGTGCCTGCGCCCCCATGGTCTTCGTCCGTTCCAGCAGCTTCGCGCTTCGCTGCCACAAGTCCGGGGCCATCAGGTAGCGCCCGTCCATCCAACCGACCACTCCTCCGGCGGTCCGCACCTTCACGTTGTCGTTGCGACGCGCCATCACTTCCACGTGCTCGCCGTAACTCAACACACCCATTTGCTCGCGCACTTGGGCAATACTGCTCCACAGCGTCACCGTGCGTTCGCTCACGTACGCTTCCCCAACTACCTCATGTTTGGGCCGGAATATCCACGCCAGAAGGACTACCATGCACAACAGCGGTATTGCGACCAGAAGCTTTCGCTTCATTTACCGCCCTCGGAGGTCGCTCTCATTTTCTCGATTCCCTCGCTTAACGATACTGCCTCCATTTTGCCAGTTTTTCGTTCAACCATCCTCCGAAAGTGCGGCTTTGCGGCCGAGTCGGCAGCAGCTAAGGCGCAGAACCCCACTATTGACCGACCGCCGAGATGCCTTGGCCGCAGTGACACATTGCGCGAAGCTTCTTCTGGCATCGAGCGCAAAGCGCGCTATTGTGTCCCTCAGGGGAACTGAACCGCCCATGAAATTCCTGCGATCTTTCGAACCACTTTCTTTGCTGGTTTTGCGTCTGGCGCTGGCCGCGATCTTTATTTACCACGGCTATCCCAAACTCACACATCCCTCGGAACAGATGCGCGAGTTCTTTACGTCACATGGGTTTCCACCCTATTTTCTCGGGTTAGCGGGGATCATCGAATGCTTCGGGGCTCTCCTGCTCGTTATCGGCCTGTTCACTCGTCCAGCGGCCCTTGTGCTCACGGGCGAAATGGCCGTGGCTATCGCCAAGGTCCATATCACCCACAGTATTCTCTCCGTAAAAGATTACGAGTTTCCTCTGGCGGTCGCGGCAGGCTGCTTCGCTCTTGCCACCATCGGTGCCGGTCTTATCTCCGCCGATAACCTGGTCTTCAGCGAGGGCGGAAAGAAGCGCCGCAAAACAAAAAGCAGCGGCGAATAGAATCCGCGATCGTCAGGCGGGCGTCACGGATGTGGGCGCCACTCGCACACCAGTCGGCCCTTGCGGCAGCACGATCCACAGGACGACATACACAAGTATATTCGGGCCAGGAATCAACGTGGCCAGCAGCCAGAGCACTCTTACCAGAGTCACATCGATGTCGAAATAATCCGCCAACCCCGCGCATACCCCACCCAGTTTCCGGTCGTTCGTCGAACGCACCAGCTTTTTCGCCGGCGCATACGTTGGAGCAGGTGCCGGTGGGGCTCCCGCTCCAGGTGCATCCGAGGCCAGTTTGGCGCCGCAGTTGTAGCAGAACTTCGATCCGTCTGCGATTTCTTTTTGGCAATTTGGGCAAGTCATGGTTTACCCCCTCGCACAAGCCTCCACCCGCGATTCTAAACATAGTTACGAACGATTCGCACCAAAAGTTTCTTGACGACGCACACCTATAGCCAGCAGCAATTCTTTCATCGCAAATTGTTCCAGGAATTCCCGTCTAATACTCGAGCAACTGCCGCACCGCCGTCATCAGGTCATCGGTTTGCGGCAGAATCTCATCTTCCAACCGCGGCTGGTACGCGCAGAATGTGTCCATGGCCGCCACGCGCTTCACCGGCGCGTCCAACTCGCTGAATAATTCTTCACCAATCCGCGCCGCGATCTCCGCGCCATAGCCCCAACTCAGCATGTCTTCATACGCAACAATCACGCGATGATTCTTCTGTACCGTTGTGGCAATCGCTTCCCAGTCATACGGAGAAAGCGACCGGAGATCCACAATCTCCACCGAAGTTCCTTCGCGTTCGAGCGCCGCAGCTGCGACTTCCGCGCGATGCACCACCGCTCCATACGTGATGATGCTGACTTGATTCCCTTCCTTCACCACTCTCGCTTTGCCGAACGGAATAGTGAAGTCAGGCCCCGGATATTCCGCCCGATTGTAGGGTTGCCGGTACAGATGCTTGTGTTCCAGGAACATCACCGGATCGTCGCAGCGAATCGAAGTCCGCAGCAATCCTGCGACGTCCAACGCCGTTGACGGCATCACTACCCGCAGCCCCGGGCAATGCGTAAAGATCGATTCGCCACTCTGGCTGTGGTACACCGCTCCGCCCGTCAGGTATCCGCCGATCGCCACGCGCAATACCGCTGGCGCCTTGAACGTTCCATTCGACCGCCAGCGCATCACGCACAACTCGTCGCGAATCTGCATCATCGCGGGCCAGATGTAGTCAAAGAATTGAATTTCCGCCACCGGCTTCAATCCACGCGTCGCCATCCCAATCGCGCGACCCACGATGCTCGCTTCCGCCAAAGGCGTATTGAAGACGCGGTCCGCGCCGTACTTTCGCTGTAAACCCGCGGTTGCCTTGAAAACTCCGCCCTTGCCCTTCACTTCTTTCAGCGACTCTTCCCTGCTGGCGTCAGCCACGTCCTCACCAAAAATCGCAATGCGCTCGTCGCGCGACATTTCATCCATCAACGTCGCCGCCACCATTTCCACCATGGTCTTCGGCGCGCCATGGGGCACCGGCTCTGCGGCAAACGCCGCCGACGCTGGGTCGACATCCGGCGAATACACATTCACCAGGATCGATGGTACGTCGGGAGCTTCCGCAACCAGCGCCTGATCCGCTGCATCGCGGACTTCGCGGTCCACCTCAGCCTCGAGCGCCTCAATCTCTTTCTGGTCCATCAATCCTTCGCGCACGAGGAACAACGAGAACTTCGACAAAGGGTCGCGCCGCGCTTCGCCCTCGCGCTCCTCGGGCGTTTTGTACAACTTCTCGTCGTCCGACAACGAATGCGAATATGGCCGCGTTACCTTCGCGTGGACCAGCGCCGGCCCGCGCCGCTCGCGTACATACTGAATCGCTTCTCTGCAGACCGCGTAGCTTTCCAGTGGATCGGTCCCGTCACAGTCGGAAATATGCAGCCCAGGGAATCCTTTGACCAGACGCGCAATGCTCCCGCCCGCGGTCTGCACTTCGATGGGCACGGAAATCGCGTAGCCGTTGTCCTCAATCAGGTAGAACATCGGCAGCTTTTTCGCGCACGCCACGTTCAGCGATTCAAAGAATTCGCCCTCGCTGGTCGCGCCATCGCCTGAGGACACGTACACAATCTCGTCCGGTTCGTTGGAAACGAATTCGCCTAGCGGTGCCTTTTTGGCCTGTGCCAACGCTTTCGGGTGATGCTCGTAATAGACGGTAGCTTCCGCCGCGCCTACCGCCTGCACGAACTGCGTTCCCGTGCAGGACGACCGGTTTACGATGTTCCACTTGTTATGGCCCCAGTGCGACGGCATCTGCCGTCCACCGGAACTTGGATCATCTTTAGCGCCGACCGCTTGCAGGAGGGTTTCGAGGGGGGTCACGCCGAGCATGAGGCACAGCGCCCGGTCGCGGTAATAAGGGTAGATCCAATCTACCCCCGGACGTAAGAGCAAGGCCGTAGCGGCGGTGACAGCTTCGTGGCCCGCGCTGGAAATTTGGAAATAGATCTTATTTTGCCGCTTGAGCTGGATTTCCCGGTCATCCAGCCGCCGCGAAAGGTACATCGTGCGGTATAGCTTGACCAGCGTGTCGCGGTCGAGTCCCTGATACTTCTGCTCTTCCGCCTTCGCCACCTTCACGCGCGTCTGCACTGCCATCCGGTTAACCTCGCTTTGGGCAATGGGAGCGATTCCAGGCCGTGAATCTTGATTATAGCCCACCGCTCCGCCCCACCGCCTACAGAACCCACGGTAGCGTGTGCAAAACTGAAGTACTAATCCGCCAAAATGGCCGCAATCGCTTGACGTGGTTTTGTGTAGTGGCCGATCTTTAGATCGGCCCGCGCGAGTCTTCGAGCGCGTCCTTCTTCAATCCAATTCCTCGAACTTCTTCTCCACTTCTTCGAATCCTTCCTCCCCACCCTTCACCACTTTCGGCGCCGCACCCTGAAACGGCTCCTCCGCCGGAATCCGCTGCACCCAACGCTGCTCGCTGAGCTTTTCGTGCCCCGAAAACGCTAGCCGCACCAGCAACTTCACATCGCCATTCCCTTCTGCTTTGTTCTCTTCCGCTACCGCAGCTTTGACCTTTCCTTTATCTTTTGCGTGTTTCTCCGGCCTGGCGGTCTTCTCCGGTTTTGCGGCGCTTCCGTCTCCATCACCCGTCGTTGCCTCAACGCGATCCATCTTGTACAGCAACTTCTTGTCCAGCCGGAACGCCTGCTTCCACCCCTCCAGCTTGTGCCGCGCCTGCTGCAACTTCTCCTCATCCGCCGCAAAGTCAAACAGCATATAAATGTGTGCCATACCCGCAGTTTGCGTCCCGCCAACCCCGCAAGTCAAGAAATCCGCAAGATTGAGCCAACCCTGTTTTTGGGCAGATGCCGCTTTTGGCCGATCTAAGATCGTTTGCTGCAGCGCAATTAAGATGGAATTGCGATGGGTCAAAATTACTATGTTGCGGTATCCTGATTTAAAGATGCGCCGATCGCTCCACCTTCCTATCGCTCCGGGAAAGAAACTGGCGGCATTGTTCTGCCTGTTTTCGGTTCTCCTGATCTGGGCGCCTGCCTGGGCGTCTGTTATCCAATCCCAGCAAATGGATTGCTGCGCCGATGGCCTCTGCCCCGCTCATGGCGGGCATCACAACAAATCGAGCGAGCCGGTTTCACATCCCGCCCAATCTCCCATGGACTGTGATCACCACGACGACTCATCGCAGAAATCATCAGGCCTTGCCGCGTGTTCCCTCTCCTGCTGCCACGATTTGGATCATCCCACCACTGCGGCTGCCATTTTCGTCTTGCCCGCGCTCACGCAGATTGCCGAACCTGCAGTCGCGTTGGCGCCAATTTCCTTCCTGGCACTCACGAATTTCGCTCACGTCTCCGATCCACTCTCTCCTCCTCCCCGCGCATAGCCTCTCTTCTGTAGGTCCCTCGCGTCTCGAATACTAATCCTCGTTCCGGCGGACCACGTTCCGCCACTCGCTCGGAGAAAAAAAATCATGTCGCGCCGTATCTGGCCACCAATGGCCCTTCTTTTATTTGCAGCTACCGCCGTATTCGCAACCGTGTTCGGCACCGTGCGTGGAATCGTCCACGATCCGTCGCATCGGCCGATCGCGTCCTCTCAGGTCGTGCTCAAAGCCGTTAACTCGGACTACTCGCAGACCACTACTTCTAACGCTGACGGCGATTTCCACTTTGACTCGGTTCCTGTCGGCGATTACGTTGTCACGGTGTCGAAGGACGGTTTCACCACCCAGGAGCAAAAGCTCACCGTGCTTTCTGGCGCGGCCCCGGTTCTTCACATAGAACTGCAACTGGCCACGCAGGCGCAGAGCGTCACGGTAACCTCAGATGCTCCGCCCGCACAATCTGAATCCGTGACCCCGACTACGCTCACCACTCAGCTGCAAATCTCGCAAACTCCGGGCGCATCCAAATCCAACAGCCTGGCGATGATTACAAATTACGTCCCGGGCTCGTACTACACCCACGACCAACTGCACATTCGCGGCGGCCACCAGACGAGCTGGCTGATCGACGGAGTTGCGCTTCCCAATTCCAACATCGCCAGCAATCTTGGCCCGCAAATCGACCCGAAAGACATCGACGTCCTCGAAACGCAGCGCGGCAGCTATTCCGCCGACTACGGCGACCGCACGTATGGAGTCTTCAACGTCGCGCCGCGCACGGGTTTTGAAATGGACAATCAAGGCGAGCTGATCGTCACCGCCGGCAATTTCTATCAAACCGATGATCAGCTGAATTTCGGAGGACACTCCAATCGCTTTGCCTATTACGCCAGCCTGCACGGCAACTACACGCAACTCGGCCTGCAAACTCCTACCTCCGCCGTCATTCACGACCAGGCTAACGGCTTCGGCGGGTTCACGTCGATTACCTACAACCTCGATTCTCACGACCAATTCCGTGTGGTCGGGCAGATGCGCCAGGACTACTATCAGGTCCCATTCGACCCGAACGATCCGAACACACAAGGCCAATTCTTGAGTGATGCCAACAGAGAGCGCGACGGCTTCCTGCTCTTCTCGTGGGTGCGCACGTTCAGTCCCGGACTCGTCCTCAGCGTCTCGCCCTTCTACCACTACAACTACGTCGGCTACGAAAGCAGCCCCAACGACTTCCCCAGCTCCGCCACCGAGCGCCTGACTTCCTACTACGAAGGGGGCCAGGCCAACATCAGTTGGGTGGAGAGGCGCAACAATCTGCGCGTTGGTGTCTCCGGCTATGCCGAGCAAACCAACCAGCTGTTCGGCCTGGCGTGCTACGACCTCGCTCAATGTTCCGGCGTGGCCCCTCCGACCACTGTCAATCCCAGCGGGGGAATCGCCGCGGTCTATCTCGAGGATCAGTTCCAGCTCACTTCCTGGCTCAGCGTGAGTGCAGGCTTCCGCCAGACGCATTTCAGCGGCGGCGTGGTGGAAAACGCCAGCGACCCACGCGTCGGTGGTTCGTTGCGTATTCCGAAGCTGAATTGGGTTTTCCGCGGCTTCTACGGCCACTTTTATCAAGCCCCACCGCTGGTGACCGTTTCGGGCCCGTTGCTCGACGCCGCCAACAATCAGAACCTTGGCTTCATTCCGCTTCATGGTGAACGCGACGAGGAACATCAGTTCGGCGTCACGATTCCCTTTCGGGGCTGGACCATCGACGCCGATAATTTCCTGACTCTTGCCAAAAACTTTTTCGACCACAACAATTTCAACAATTCCAATCTCTTCTTTCCCATCACCATTCAAGGCGCGCGCATCAACGGCTGGGAGTTGACACTTCGCTCACCGCGAATCTACAAACGCGGCCAGGTCTACCTGACTTACTCCAACCAACTGGCACTCGGCTGTGGCGACATTAACGGCGGCTTGACCGATTTTTCCTTCGGGGCGGGTTGTGGCTATCTGGATCACGATCAGCGCAACACGCTGCACCTCGGCGGCCAGGTCTCTTTGCCCTGGCGCAGCTACGCCTCAACCGACGTCTATTACGGCTCAGGATTCACAAACGGAAGTCCTCCGCCGAGCCACCTGCCCGGGCACACAACCTTTGACCTGACGCTCGGCAAAGATTTCGCCGAGAGACTTTCGTTCAGCGTCACCGGTTTGAACGTCGCCAATCGCCGCGTCCTGCTGGACAACAGCTTCACCTTCGGCGGCACGCATTACATGAATCCGCGCGAAATCTTCGTTCAGATGCGCTATCGTTTTCACTACTGACAGCACCAAGGATCCTGGATGAAAAGTGATATTCGGATTGAGCACAAAGTCGTAGGAGCGCCGCACTGCCACGCCCGAAGCCCGCAAGGCCTCAAGGTCTTCGGCTTTTTGCTTTTGTTCCTCTGTGTTGCGGGAATGCTTGCCGCCTGTCAATCGGCCCCGGGAAAACGCTACCCGCTTCAAGCCGAAGTCATCTCCGTGGACGCTCCGCGCAAACTCATCGTCGTCAAACATGGCGAAATTCCCGGGCTCATGCCAGCCATGACCATGTCCTACGCGGTACTCGACGCCAAGGACATCGAAAGCCTTCATCCTGGCGATAAGATCTCCGCCGAACTCGTCGTCGCTGACGAAAAAGGCCACCTTGAAAAATCGCCCTGGTCTCTAAAACCAGCGACACTCCACCGGCACCCAAAAACTGATTGCGAGGCTCTTCAGAATGCAAACGGTGCGTGAAACCAACAACCTTTACCGCCTCACGCGCTTTGCTGTCTTCAATTGTTTCCTGGTTCGCGAGAACGGCGAACTTACATTGGTGGACACAAACTTCCCGGGCTCGGCGAATGCGATCTTGCAAGCTGCACGTTCCCTCGAGTCTCCCATTACCCGCATCGCCCTGACTCACGCCCATTTCGACCATGTCGGTTCTCTGGACGCTCTCATGAACGCGCTACCCAATGCAAAACTGGTCGCGGGGACTCGTGAAGGCCGGCTTTTGCGGGGCGATTTCTCGCTGGACCCCGGCGAATCCGGGAAACCACTTCGCGGCTTCAAGCGTGTCCGCTCCCACGTGCACACACTGGTCAACGAGGGCGACCAAGTCGGCTCTCTGCGTGTCGTCGCCTGCCCCGGCCACACGCCGGGGCACATCGCGTTCCTGGACGAACGCGATAATTCCTTGCTCGCCGGAGATTCCTTCATGACTCAAAAAGGAGTCATGGCCGCGGGCGCCTTCGACCTGCTGTTTCCCTTGCCCGCGATTTTCTCGTGGAATAACGCGCTGTCCGGACGCAGTGCCGCCAAACTCGCAGCTCTCAAGCCATCCCGTCTGGCCGTGGGTCATGGGAAAACGCTGGATTCGCCAACCGAGCAAATGGAGCGTGCCGCCGAGGTTGTGCTACGCCAGCATCCTCACGCACAAAACGACTAAAGTCGTTTCTTATTTCCAAACAGAGTGAGGAATTGGCCATGCGTTTGGCAAACCATTGAGCCAACCTGCTTGCACCACTTCCTGCACGAACGCTAAACTATTCTTGAACTTATCAAGGCGATGGAGTTCGCCTTCAACCGCTTCAGCGCATTCGGCTGGAAGCTGATGACTCCTGGCTGCCTCGCGGCTCCAGGAGTTTTTTTGTAGCCGCCGCGGCAGCCAGATCGGAGAAACTTTGCGTCTCGCCCTGATTGCAATTTTCGGCGCTGTCGGCACGCTCGCTCGTTACGGTCTCCAGGGACTGGTCCAAATCAAGATGGCCAGCACGTTTCCCTACGGCACGCTGCTGATTAACCTAACGGGTTGTTTCTTCCTCGGCCTGATCGGCCAACTCACTCTGAATCGTATGGTCGTTCCGCCCGAATGGCGCGTGGCCATCGCTGTCGGCTTTTTCGGCGGCTACACTACGTTCTCCAGTTTTGGCTGGGAGACCGCGAAGATGCTTGAGGCGGGCGAATGGCTTCGCGCGTCGACTTACGTCCTCTCGAGTGTCATACTCGGGCTGCTGCTCTCCGCCGCCGGTATCCGCCTGGCCAACCGCTTCTAAGGAGCGCACCATGCCCCACAGAAAATTCGAAGGCGAGCGCACGTTGATGCGCATCCACATCGGCGAATCCGACAAGTGGCATGGCAAGCCCCTGCATGAAGCCATCGTCGGAGTGTTGCGCAAAGAGGGCTTCTCGGGCGCTACGGTCTTGCGGGGCGTGGGCGGCTATGGTGGTTCCAGTGTGTATCACACAGACAAACTTCTGCGCCTCTCGCAGGACCTGCCCATCGTCCTCGAAGTCATCGAAACGCAAGAGCGCATTGATACAATCTTGCCAAGGCTCGACGAAATGGTCGACGGTGGCCTAATCACCCTGGAAAAAGTCCGCGTGATTCTTTACCGCCCCGCCACGAGATAGCGTCGCCCGTCGCCGCGAATCCGAAAATGTCGGCGCGCCGACATTTAAAGTAATACTTGAAGTATCAGCAAATATCTTTTCGAATGGAAAAAGAATCAGTATGAATTATCGGGAGGTTTTCCTGTGGCCCGTTTTTGGAACGCGACTGTGAACGCCTTGGCAAGTTGGCGATCAGGTCTTCCCATCATCTTCGTCCAGCGGGCTATTTGAGTCCGCTCCATCATTCTCTTCGGCCTGCGAACCCTTTTCACTTTCGCCTTGGCTGGTCGTTTCCTCTGCCGGGATGGCCATTTCCCGTGCTGCATGGCGATGCGACGCCGCCATCCGCCTCTGTACTTCGGCCTGCAAGTATTTCCGCAGATTTTCCGCGACGATTCCGGGTTCAGCAAGTTCACGCAAATCGTTCACGGTCAGCAAGGGCAGAAAACCCAGCACCACTGATACCGGCGTCGCCGGATGCCGCACCAGCGCCAGCCGAACGTGATACGACTGCGACCACTTGGCGTGACGCGCCAGCGCCTGCACCACGCTGGTCGACAGCTTGTCGCGCGCCAACGCTTTTAACACCTGTGCTTCGGTCAGGTAAGGATTGTCCAGCGCGACCGGCAGTATCTGTGCATTTCCTTCCGCTACCAAAGCTCCCGCCACCCGCGCGGGCCCACGCCGCGCCAGTGTAATTTTCTGCCCGAGCGGCAACTGCGGCAATCGCGCCACGACTTGCTCTTCCGCATAGCGTTTCAGTTCCGCGGCCACGGCGGGAGAAAGCGCGAACTGCACCAAATCCATCAAGTACAAATCCTTAATCGTCCGCAGCGCTACCAACCTCGGCGCTTTGGGATGAAACAGCAGCGCCTTCTTCACGGAGTAGCTCTTCATTAGTGCTTTGCGCGTTCCGATCTCTTCCAGAATCTCCCCTGGGATATCCTTGCGGGCAAGCAACAGACCCAATTTCGTCTCTTCAAATGCTGGATTATCGAGGAGTGCCGCCAATACCGCCGGCGCAGGATGATAGATCAACGCGTTCAATTCGTCCCCGGTCGCGGTCCGGGCCAACTCGATTTCTCTCTCGAATCCGCCTGGCACTTACCCCTCGCCCGCTGTTTTCATCAATCGCAATGCAAGTCCGGCCGCCGCTTCCGCAGCGCTCATTAACAACTCGCCAAATTCAGCATGCGGAGCCGTCGCTTTCAGTTTCGTATCCAGCAAGTCATCCAAGTAGCGGGACCGGCCCACCATTCCCCCGCTTTTCACCAGCAAAAATTTCTCTGTCTTCAATTCCAGGCGCCCCACCAAATCCCCAACCAATGCTGCCAACTCATCCGCCGCATGTCCTAACAAAACCCGTGCCTCCGTGTCGCCTTCATCCGCCGCCTCCGCGACTACCGGAAATATCCGGGGAAACACCTCGTCCGGCACCCGGTACACGCGAAGTTGCAGATCGTCCCAATCTTCGGCTCGCAATTCCTTCAGAATTCGCGCAGCGAGGGGAGAATCCGGTCTACCTCGATCCGCTTCGCGCATTGCCGCGATAGCCGCTCGTCTCCCTACGTCGTACGCACTTCCTTCATCGCCGAGCAGCGGCCCATGCCCTCCTACGCGCAGAATTGGTCCATTCCTTTGCCGTCCAACCGCCGCCGAACCTGTTCCCGCCACCAACACCATGGCCGGCCCTTCTCCCGTCGCCTCCAGCGTCAAATCCAGGTCCGTGCAGACTCTCACGATCTTTACGGGAAACTCTTCACTCAACAGCTTCTGCATTTTCCTTTCAGACTCCGGCTGGGCCGCTCCCGCTAATCCGGCGCACACCGCGCCGATCGCGCTCATTTCCAGCTTAGCTTCCTGCAAGACCAAACGGCCCGCTTCACACACCGCCGCCAGCGCGCCGCCGAAGCCGACCCGCATCGGGTTTGACGGCCCGCTCCGGCCCGTCGCGCGCACTCTCCCCAACTCGTCCATGAGCGCGCATTCCGTTTTCGTGCCGCCGCCGTCGAATCCCAATACGTAGCGCATACCCAAAGCATACGTTACTCGCGCCCAGGAGGCGCAACCGCGCTTTCCAACTGCGCACCTCCGCCTTGACGCTTCGCTCGTGCGCCACTATTCTCAGCCTTCGCCACAATCTCGCGATCCGGAGCCTGATGCGCATTCATCTGCTCGATCTGTTCATCGTTGTTGTTTACCTTCTGGGTGTGACTCTTCTAGGCCTTCGCTTCCGCGCGCAGCAGCACGACGTTAAGGATTATTTCCTCGGCGGGCGATCCGCTCCCTGGTGGGCTCTGGCGTTTTCCATCGTCGCGACCGAAACATCCACCCTGACCATCATCGGAACTCCTGCTATCGCGTATTCAACCAATCTCACCTTCCTTCAACTCGTCATGGGCTATCTGGTTGGCCGCGTTCTGGTCATACTTTTGTTTCTTCCGGGCTATTTTCGCGGGGAGTTTGTCACTGCGTACGCTCTCATTGAAAAGCGTTTCGGCGCAAAAATGCGCTCGGTTGCCGCTCTGACTTTTCTTGGTACGCGCACGCTGGCCGAAGGCGTCCGCGTCGCCGCCATAGCTATCGTCGTCAGTGTCGCTCTGGGCACTTCGGAACGCCTCGCGGTTTTCATCGTCATCGCCCTTACGCTGCTCTACACCTTCGAAGGCGGCATGAAAGCCGTAATCTGGACGGACGTCGCGCAATTCTTGCTGTACCTTGCCGGCAGTCTCGTCACGCTTGGCTTTTTGCTCCAACGCATCCCTGGGGGCTGGCATGAAGTTACGCAAGTCGCCGCTCACCACGGAAATAAGCTGCAACTTTTCGATTTCTCGTGGAACTTGACCACCAATTACACATTTTGGTCTGGAGTCATCGGCGGAGCCTTCATGATCATGGCCGCCAACGGTACCGACCAGACCATCGTCCAGCGCCTTCTTGCGGCTCGCAATCAAGACGACAGCCGCCGAGCGCTTTTCGCCGCGGGGGTGATCGTTCTTTTCCAATTCGCCGTTTTTCTGCTGGTCGGTCTCGCGCTCTTTGTTTTCGCTCAGCACGCTCCCTTGCTCGGTCCTGGGGAGCGGACTGACCGTGTCCTCCCGCTCTTCCTTGTGCGAGAAATGCCAACAGGTCTCGCCGGATTCCTTCTCGCGTCCATCCTTGCTGTAGCCATGTCCAACGCCAGCGGTTCACTCAACTCGCTGGCTGCTTCCAGTGTGATGGATTTGAACGCGCTCCGTGGCCGCCAAATTGCCCCGGAAAGAATCATGAAAATCTCGCGTCGCATGACTCTCATTTGGGGTGTGGTTTTGCTCTTCTTCGGCCTCGTCGACTGGAAGCGCTCCTTGCTTGAGACCGGCTTGACGATTGCTTCTCTGCCGTTTGGCAGTTTGCTCGGATTGTTTCTGCTCGGTACTGTGGACGCGCGCGCCAATCCGACCGGCTCTCTGGCAGGCATGATTGCAGGTCTGGCGGCGGTCCTTACCGTCTACCGCACTACTCACGTCGCCTACACCTGGTACGTCCTGATCGGCTCATGCGTGACACTTGCTGTCGGCTCACTCGTCAGCCGTATCTTTTCCGCGAAAGACGCTACAACCTGACATGCCGCCGGCGCCGGTTAGGCTACACTCAGATTCACCCATGACGGAAAAACGCCTCGAACTCGTGCGCGGCCTCGGCCCGTGGGCCTCCACCGCGATCGTGGTCGGCACGATGATTGGCACCGGAATTTTTTTGAAGCCCGCGGAGATGGCGCGTGAAGGCCGGTTCGTCTCCATTGTTTTCGCCGCGTGGATCGTGGGTGCAATCCTTTCTATTTTTGGTGCGCTTTCTTACGCCGAACTGGGCGCGGCCATTCCGGAAGCGGGCGGCGAGTATGCTTATCTTCGTCGCGGATTCTCTCCGGTATGGGGATTCCTGTTCGGATGGATGCACTCGATCGTCGGCCGGCCTTCATCCGCCGCTTCCATCGCAGCGGGCATGATGCGTTTTTTGAGTTTCTTTGTACCCGCGCTGGCCGTGCCGCTGGTCACGGTGCACATTTCGATTCCCGGTCTGACAGGTTGGATCAAGCCGTACGACTTTCAGTTCACTTGGGCGCAGCCCTTCGCGGTTTTTTGGATTCTGGTCATCACCGGTATCAACTATCTCGGTGTTCGTCTGGGCGGCGGCGTTCAAGTCTTTCTCACCGCGATCAAAATCCTCAGCATCGTGCTCATCATCGGCATCGCGTTTCTGCTGCCGAATCCCGCTCCGCAACCCGCCGGTCCTGTTTGGCCTGCTGGGTCCGAGTCGGGCCTACTCACAGCATTTCTCGCCGCGCTCGCCGCCGCGCTCTGGGCTTACGATGGCTGGGAGGACCTCAACCTGGTTGGCTCCGAAGTGAAAGACCCGCATCGCAATTTCCCGCGCGCTTTGGTCGGCGGCGTTTCCTTCGTCGCACTGATTTACATTCTCTTCAGTGCGGCCTGCCTCAAGGTTCTTCCTTTCGATTCCGTGGCCAACTCGGCCCACGTCGCGTCGGACGTGGTTGATCGAATTCTTGGCCACGGCTTCGCCGGATGGGTCACTCTCGCGATGGTCATCTCGGCGCTCGGTTCTATGAACTCCTCGATCCTGAGCGGCGCGCGCGTCCCTTACGCCATGGCGCGCGATCACGCCTTTTTCCGGGTGGCCGACGGTATTCATCCGGTTTACCGGACGCCGGCGCGTGCACTCCTCTTCCAAGGTGTGCTGACGAGCATCATGGCGCTTACCGGGACATTCGAAGAGCTCACCAACCTCTTCATTTTTGCTGGCTGGATTTTCTATGGCCTTGCTGTCGTCGCGTTGTTCCGGCTTCGTAAAACCGAACGCGATCTTCCGCGACCCTATCGCTGCTGGGGCTACCCGTGGGTTCCCGGTGCCTTCGTCGTCGGCGCACTGGCGCTTACGATCAATCTCTGGCTGGTCCGGCCGGGCCGTTCCAGCGTCGGTCTGCTGCTGATCCTTGCGGGACTACCGTTTTACCGTCACTGGACGGAGCTGCACCGGCAGAGAAACTCGCCGCCATCCAAGGAGACTGCGTGATGGCAACGGGCGCAACTTGGAAATATCGCGTCGGGATCTACTTCGTGATCACAATCGGGGCTCTATTCGCGGCGTTGTTTGTCTATCACTTTGTCTACCGCCATCCTTACTGGACTCTGCATGCCTTTGTTGTGCCCTCAAACTCTTTTTGTCCGACTATCTGCAAGGGTGAACGGGTTCTGGTTCAAATGCAAATGGGGAGCCCGTATTCGCCACGAAGAGGCGACGTCATCGTCTTTCGACACGGGCCGGACGACACGAACTTCATTAAGCGACTTATCGGCATGCCGGGCGACCTGGTCGGACCCGGCCCAGGAAACACAATCCTTGTAAATGGCCAGGCTTGGCAACCGCCATCCATCTGCGCGAAGTCTCTTTTAGGGGCTGATTCCGGTGACTCACCGATTTCGTTTCAACCGGCGCGGGTAGCGGAAGGCCAAATGTTCGTCATTGGAGACAATCTGACGAATAGCTACGACAGCCGCTTTGACGAGTTTGGCGAAGTCCGTCCGGTCCAAGTAGTCGGAAAACCTGTGATGATTTATTGGTCTCCAAGCGGCGCTCGGATAGGCTGCCCGATTAAATAAGTCAAAAGCTATTGGCTCGAGCTTTGGCCGGTCGATTACGGCTTTCGTCGAATTCCACCCGGCGGATTGCGGCTTCGGCCTTGTCTCTCACCGTCATTCCCGGATGCATGCATTTGGCCATCGCTTCAATCCCTGTTACTAATCTACCGGCGGGCCTCGATACGTAGGCATTCGCATCCAATGCGTACACCTGCCCGTCTCGCACCGCCGGCACCGTCTGCCATTCCGGCGGCCAGTTCATCCTCAAATACTCGTTTCCTCCCTTTTCCGCATCGTAGCCGCACGGAGCGACGAATAAGACCTCTGGCGCCGCCGCGATGATCTCTTCCATCGTCACCCGGTGCGACGGTTTCTTCGCCTTTCCGATCACGTCCACGCCACCCGCTGCTTCCACCATCTCCGGCACCCAGTGGCCCCCAACATAAAACGGATCGAGCCACTCGAGCACCGCCGCTTTCGGCTGCCTGCGAAAAGAGGCTGCATCTACCTCAATCTGAGCCAGCAGCGCTCCGATATGCTCGACGAACTCTTGGGCGCGCTCGCGCCGCCCCGTGGCTTCCCCAATCCACAAGATGTCGCGCCACACATCTCCGAGATCGAGTGGATCCAGGCTCAACACTTCCGGCCGCGCTGAAATCTGCGCCAGCACCGCTCCCAACTCTTCCGGCGTCGCCGCGCATACGTGGCACAAATCCTGCGTGACAACCAATTCCGGCTGCAATTCCTCCATCAAATCCTTGTCTACCGCGTAGATCGACTCTCCACGCTCCACGTGCTCGCGCACAATCCGGTCAATCTCCGCCGGAGTTGCATCTTTGGGGATTCGCGAGGTTACCACGCGCGTCTTTGTCAGAGCCTCAGGAGGAAAATCGCACTCGTGGCTCACTCCGACAATTTCGTCGCGGAAACCCAGTGCGAACAGAGTTTCCGTAGCCGACGGCAGTAGCGACACTATCCGCATAGTGCGGACTGTAGCATATTCTCAAGCGTGGAATCGCTGTATTCCTGGGCGGGATTTCAGGGACGGCCTTCCGAGGCCGTCCGCTGCGAACCTACACTAGGTCCCACACTTAGTCAGGCGCAGTCTTTCGACCGCAACGCCCGCACAGAGCATCAACCCTGGCAGAATGACCCAACTGATCGTGTTTGCTGCAAATGACACAAATCGAAAATCCGGGCCGACGTTGCGGTCTACCAGTACAGCCCAAGGAATTAAAATAAGAAAGACCACGGCAGCCGCGATGGCGGGAAATGCCGCCGCCACGTAGAGTCGCCAGCCCGTCGCATTCGCTCGTCGCGCCAAATGCGCGCCGAGCGCGCCAACCAGCGGCTGCACAATGAGCCATGGTACATATACTTCTAACCCTCGCGCCTCCGCCGGGTGGGTCATCCAAGGCTGCACTCCAGCCCATATCAGGATCGCTAAAATTCCCCACCCCAATAACAAAGTCACCAGACTTGGTAGCCAGAACTTCGCCACGCGCTCGTTCATCATTCCCTCCTGCCTCGCTGCAGTGATGGACTGCTGCAATTCCAGCCAGTTCTGCACCAGCCGGCGTGTTCGGAGTAGTGCTTCCGCCTCCGTCATTCCGGACGCACACAATCCGGTGTACACATCCTCCAGGTGTTCCGCCAGTTCCCGCACCACATCTTCACTGATGGCATCGCCGGAGTCCGCCATTCGTTGCCGCACGAATTTCCGCCAATCACGCATGCGACACCTTCGCGACGCGGCGCAATACCTTAAACAAATCCGTCCACTCCGCTCGCATCGGAGCCAGCATCTTCTTCCCCTTAACGGTCAGCCGGTAACACCGCCGCCGCTTGCCGTTCGCGCCCGTCTCCCACTCCGCTTCCAACCACCTGCGTTGCTCCATGCGATAGAGCAACGGATAGAGCGCAGCCAGCGTGTACCGCAGCGCACCCTGAGACTGCGCCTCAATTTGCCGTCCAATCTCGTATCCGTGCAGTGGGCCGCGTTCCAGCACGCTCAAGATCGCCAGTTCAGCTGTCCCGCGTTTGAGTTCCGTCCGGATCATGTTGCCTCAGCGTCTTATATGTAAGAGTCTTATATATAACCGACAGATTGTCAATAGTACCTAATCCGCCCACCCCTGGAACGAGGACTACTTGTACAGGAAATACCTCCGCCGCACTGCCTCAAATGCAGCCAGGTCGGCGCTCCATGCCGCAATCACCTTCTCCGGAGCGGTCCCCGCCTTCAATTCATCCACGGTCTTCTCATTCCCGAGAAGTAGCAGCGTCTTCGTCACGTCGAAATGTTCCGGGTACTTCTTCTGCAGCAGTGCAGCAATCTCCAATCCCACGCGCATCGACCGCACCGCCGCGCGATCGTTCACGCGAATCCCAACGCCTCCACATCGTTGGCCGGCGTACAGCCCGCTCACGGGAATGAACGGCTGATTCGCGAACCGCACGCCGGGCAGATTCAGCGCGTTCATCGCTGTCGCCACCTCTTCGCCGTTCATCCACGGCACGCCAAACTCCTCGAACGGCGCTTCGGTTCCCCGGCCCACCGACACACCCGCGTTCTGCAAAATCTCCAGGCCCGGATACAGGACCGCACCCTTCATCGTCCGCAAGTTCGGCGAAGGGGGAATCCACCGAATACCGCTGCTCTCGTAAAAATAGTTGCGATGCCAGTTCTTCATCGCGACGACGTGCAACTCGCAATTGATGTGATTCTCGGTGTTATACAACTGCGCCAATTCGCCAATCGTCAGCCCATACCGCACCGGCACGGGAAAGTACGCCACAAACGCCATCTTGTCCGCGTCGAGCATCGGGCCCTCGACAATCTCACCGCTAATCGGGTTCGGCCGGTCCAGCACGTAGAACGCAATGCCGGCCTTCGCCGCTTCTTCCATGCAGTAGCCCATAGTGGTGGTGTAGGTGTAGAACCTAACGCCCGCGTCTTGCACATCAAAGACGAGCGCGTCGAGCCCTTTCAGCATTTCCGCTGTGGGTCGCCTGCTTTCGCCGTACAAGCTGTAGATCGGCAGGCCGGTCGACGGATCCTTCGACGACACCACATTCTCGTCGGAGTGCCCCGCGATTCCATGCTCGGGGCTGAATAGCGCCACCAATTCCACACCAGGCGCGTGCGCCAGCAATTCGATCGACGACTTCCCGTTGAAATCCACGCCAGTGTGATTGGTGATCAGGCCAATTCTCTTCCCCTTCAGCAGTGCGAATTTTTGCGCTTCCAACACATCGAGGCCGGGCTGCACACGCCCTGCACGGTGTCCGCCGGCCCCGCCCGACTTTTTCTTCTGCGCGCCAAGGGTTAAAGGTCCTACAATGGTCGCCGTACCGACGATCAACACTGCGCTTGCGCGCGCGATTCTTTTTGCATTAGCTAGCCTCAGCATTGGTTTCATAGATTCCAATGATATTCTGGAACGCGCCGTTCGTACCTTCATTGTGAGCGCCGCGTGCGCGTGCTATATACACTCAAGGCGCAGGGCGTGCGGCCAGGGGACTCCCGCAAATGACTAGGCTTTACGCCGCAGTTTTACTCGTGCCCGTCGTGTTTCTATCCTTTATGACCGCCAAAGCGCGCACCAGCAATAAGTCTAAAGCTCCCAAACGTGCCGCTGCGCAGTCGACCACTGGCGCCGTGAACGCCACTTCTCCGCTAACTCCGCTCACCGCCGAACAGACCAAGTGGGTCGAATCGTCGTTGCGGGCCATGTCACTCGAGGAAAAGGTCGGCCAACTTCTCTTCACCACGTATCACGGCAGCTTCACTCCCACCGATTCCGACGCCTTCGCCAGCATGACGCATGACATCAACGACCTCCATGTGGGCGGCTTCATTACTATCACCCACGGCTCGCCGCTCGGTATCGTCAAAGACCAAGCTTATCCGACCGCCGTCCTTGCCAATATGCTGCAATCCAAATCAAAGCTGCCACTGCTCATCGGCGCGGACTTTGAACGCGGCACGGCCCAGCGGCAGGACGAAGGCACATCTTTTCCAACCGCGATGGCTCTCGCTGCCGCGGGTAATCCTCCCGACGCCTACACTATGGGGAAGATCACGGCTCTCGAGGCGCGTGCCGTCGGCGTTCACTGGGTCTACGCTCCGGTATGCGACGTGAACAACAATCCCGGCAATCCGATTATTAACACGCGGTCCTTTGGGGAAGATCCGCAGCGCGTGTCTGAATTCGTCGCGCAATTCGTTCGTGGCGTCCAGGAAAATGGCGCGCTCGCCACCGCTAAACATTTCCCCGGCCATGGCGACACAGCCACGGATTCGCACATCGATCTTCCCATTATCAAAGCCGATCGCGATCGCATGGAACGCCTCGAACTCGTGCCCTTCCGCGCCGCGATTTCCGCCGGCGTGGGCAGCATCATGACCGGCCACCTCAACGTCCCGGCCTTCGAACCCGATCCCGCCGTACCCGCCACTCTGTCGCCGAATATCCTCACGAACTTGCTGCGAAATCAACTTCACTTTCAGGGACTCGTCATCACCGACGCGCTCGACATGGGCGGCATCACGGTCCGTTACGCTCCCGGTGACGCTGCCGTGCGTGCATTCCTGGCTGGCGCCGACGCGCTTCTGATGCCTCCAGTGCCTGATGCGGCGTACCAAGCACTTCTCGCCGCCGCGCAATCCGGCCGCATCGGCACCGATCGCCTCGACGCGTCAGTTCGCCGCCTCCTTGAGGCCAAGGCTCGCCTCGGTCTCAATCAGAATCGCCTGGTCGACATTGCCGGTCTTGACCAGAAATTCGGCAGCATAGCTTGGCAGAATGCAGCGCAAGAGATTTCGGATCGCGGGATTACGCTCTTGCGCGACAAGGCTCATCTGCTTCCTCTGGATGGCACCAAGCCATCACGTGCAATGCTTGTCTCGCTCTACGCCGATCCTGAACCGTACCCTGGCCAGGATCTGGAAGCGCAACTTCGCACTCGTTTCGACTCGCTGATCGCTCTTCGGGCCGACACCAAGTTCTCCCGTGCCGATGCTCTCAAACTCCCTCCGCCGTCAGAGTACGATGTCGTCATCCTCGCGCTCTTTGTCCGCGTCAGCGATCGCAAAGGCGACATTGATGTCCCGGCCGACCAGATGCCCGTCATCAGCCAAATCTACAAATCTGGTAAGCCCGTCATAACTCTTGGACTCGGCAGCCCCTATCTCATCGAACGCTTCCCGCAATCCGACACGTGGATATCCGCCTTCGGCATTAGCGACGTCGCGCAAATCTCATTGACTCGCGCGCTCTTTGGTGAGATTCCGATTCGCGGCCATCTGCCCGTAACAATCCCCGGCATCGATCTGAAAGCCGGCTACGGTCTCGAGGTTCCTGCCGATCCCATGGCGCTTCAACGCATGGATGTGCGCGGGGAAGCGCAATTGCAACCTGCGTTCAAAGTCGTGGAAGACGCCATCGCCGACAAAGCCTTTCCCGGTGCCACGCTCGCGGTCGGTTATCGCGGCAAGGTTTCCTATCATGCCTTCGGCAAGCTCACCTATGACGCGGATTCGCCGGCCGTCAAAGTCGACACGATGTACGATCTCGCCTCGCTCACGAAAGTCGTAGTTACAACGACGCTTGTCGAAAAACTCGCTGAAGGCGACTTCGGTCAACCGCTCAATCTGGACACGCCGATCGAACGTTATCTTCCTGAATGGCTGAGCAGCGGCGCGCAGATGGACTGGCGGCACGCGGTTACGATTCGCCACCTAATGACGCACACGTCTGGTTTGCCACCTTTCAAAGAATATTGGCGTACGTCCACCGGCAAACAGGACACCCTCAGCCGCATCTTCGTCGAACCGCTCGAGTATGAGCCTGGCACCAAGATGGTCTACTCCGATCTCGGCATCATTCTCATGGCGGAAATTATTCAGCGGCTCACTGGCAAGCCGCTGGATGTCCTCGCGAACGAGTACATTTTTTCGCCGCTTTCGATGACTGACACCACGTACAATCCGGCGAGAAAGCTTTGGCCGGAGATCGCACCCACCGAAATCGATAACCAACTCCGCCACCGCCTCGTACAAGGCGAAGTGCATGACGAGAACGCCTACACGATTGGCGGAGTATCCGGACACGCTGGGGTCTTTAGCACCTCGCCGGACCTTTCGCATTTTTGTCAGATGCTGCTGAATGGCGGCGTTTATGCGCACAAACGCATCCTGAAGCGCGCCACCATAGCCGAGTTCACCGCGCCTCAACCAATCTCAAAAAACGAGCGCACACTCGGCTGGGTTGTCCCTACGGCAAGCAGTTCGAGCGGCCACTACTTCTCCGCGCACAGCTACGGGCACACTGGTTTCACCGGCACTACCATCTGGATCGATCCTGACCGTCAATTGTTTGTGGTTTTACTAACGAATCGCGTGAATCCCACCCGAGAGAACATGAAGATCGCCCAGGTCCGCCCGGCGGTCCACGACGCCATCATGAGAGCCCTCGGCTTAGCCTCCGAAGTCACCCATCCTTGATGGTTGTAATCGATGACCCAGCAGCGCAGTGACGGGAAAGAGAAGCGACACAGCTTTCAAGATAATTTGCTCGCGCTTGCCTTGGTGATCATTGGGTTTGCCGTTTTGCTTCTCCTGGAATGGCTTGGAGTTGATCGAAAGTGGTCGAGTGTCGCGTGCGCGAGCGTAATGCCGTTCGGTCTCGTGATTTACCTTTACCCCCAATTCTGAATAGAAAGGCCTTCTGGGCGGCGCTCGGAATCTGCGGCGCCGCCCACTGCCTACTTGTCTGGATACTCTTTGGTTTTCTGTTCACCGCAAACACGCGGGTCAGCATACTCTTGTGGTCACCACTATCAATCGGCGAGTATTTTGTTCTCTTAATTG
>Ga0207761_1000110_pt1 | contig 25254 bp, 17 predicted proteins | sample LuqExpMetageno34_FD_187792 | JGI IMG/M metagenome (GOLD analysis project Ga0207761, IMG submission 187792) | Tropical forest soil microbial communities from Luquillo Experimental Forest, Puerto Rico - Sample 34 (SPAdes) | ecosystem: Environmental > Terrestrial > Soil > Tropical forest ... | reverse complement strand
GTATCGGGGCTGCGATGATTTGGGATGCGGAAAAGCGCGGCGTGCTGAAACCGGGTATCGAGATTGTGGAACCGACCAGCGGCAATACGGGAATCGCACTGGGCTATGTGGCAGCAGCGCGTGGCTACGCGATTACCTTGACGATGCCGGAGACCATGTCTCTGGAACGGCGGCGGGTATTGGCAGCGTTCGGCGCGAAGTTGGTGTTGACGCCCGGATCCGAAGGCATGAAGGGCGCCATCAAGAAGGCGACCGAAATTTACGAGTCGGACAAGTCGCACTACTTCTTGCCGCAACAATTTGATAATCCGGCCAATCCGGAGATTCACGAGAAGACTACCGGACCGGAAATCTGGAACGACACCGACGGGCAGGTCGATGTTCTTGTGAGCGGCGTGGGAACCGGCGGAACTCTAACCGGCGTTAGCCGTTTCATCAAAAACAGCAAGGGCAAGAAGATCACCTCCGTGGCGGTCGAGCCAACGGTGAGCCCGGTGATTCGCCAAACCATCGCTGGTGAACCGCTGACACCTGCTCCGCACAAGATTCAGGGTATCGGCGGCGGGTTCGTGCCGAAGAACCTGGACTTGAGCCTCGTCGATCGCGTCGAAACCGTGACCAACGAAGAATCCGTCGAGATGGCCAGGCGGCTTGCACGCGAAGAGGGAATTCTCAGTGGCATTTCGTGTGGAGCGGCCGCGGCGGTTGCCGTTCGTTTGGCGAAGCTCCCCGAATTTGCTGGGAAGACCATCGTGACCGTGCTGCCCGACGGCGGCGAACGCTACCTTTCGACCATCCTGTTCGAAGGTATTGGCTGAAGTTCGAAGACTCCGATCAACAATCTTCTGGCGAACAGGACGCTCGATCTTTTTCTCGGGCGTCCGGCTCTGCCTTTCCAGGCGAAATGTCATGACAACACCAAACAATGATTTGCAATCCCTGGCCAAAGAATTTCGTGCCGCGCTCGGCGGGCAACGAATTGAGGACTCGGATCGAGCCTACTGGCTGCCCTCGAAGGAAGAGGTCGGGGCGTTCTGCCGCCAGTATCTGGAAGTACTGTTTCCGATCTTTTATCAGCCGCCGGAGTCTGTGAGTGAGAACAACGTCGCCGTTGTGGAGAGCCTCGACTTACAACTGGCCGAGCAAATCGTGCGCGCGATCCGGTTCGACTGCAACTGCCGAGGGAAGGTACCACCCGAAGACCTGGTTCGCGAAGCAGAAGATCTCGTGTCGGCGATCCATGCCCGGTACCCGCAGCTGGCACGCCTGCTGGCTACCGACCTGACTGCCGCGTTGAAGAACGATCCGGCGGCGAGCGGGCTCGAAGAAATCATGTTGAGCTACCCCGGCCTGGAAGCTATCACCGTGCAACGGTTGGCGCATGAGTTGTACAAGCTGAAGGTGCCGTATCTGCCGCGAATCATGACGGAACTCGCGCACAGCCGCACTGGGATCGATATTCATCCCGGAGCGACCATTGGCGAGTCGTTTTTCATCGATCACGGAACGGGAGTGGTGATCGGCGAGACCGCGACGATCGGGAAGAACGTGACGCTCTATCACGGCGTAACGCTGGGCGCATTCAATCCCACCAGCCGCCGCGATGCGGGGGGTGAACTCGTGCGCGGCATCACCAACAAGCGCCATCCGGATCTGGAAGACAACGTAACGGTGTACGCCGGTGCCACGATCATTGGAGGCGACACGCGCATCGGCCACCACAGCATCATCGGTGGCAACGTCTGGCTGACCCATTCCGTTGCGCCGTACAGCCGCGTAGCTATGCGCGACCCGGAACTGATCATCCGCGACAATACCCGCGCCACCGACCGCGAGTGGTTCATCGGCAGCTCAATTTGAGGGGCTGGACAAGAACTTCGCAAAATGCGAAGATAATCAGTGCGCGTCATTAGCCGGAAGAAGATCCGCCTTGCTATTGCCGACCATGCGGAGTGGGAAGCTTCGCTTAATGCATGGTACAAAGTCGTGCGGCACGCGGACTGGCGGCACTTTGAGGCTATCAAGTGGTCCTGGAGAAACGTCGACCGCGTTGGGCGTTGTGTTGTTTTTGACATTGCGAATAATCGATGCCGCCTGGTTGCGTGGATTAAGTTCGATACACGCAGACTGTTTATCCGGCACATTCTGAGCCATCCCGATTACGGCAAGGGAAAATGGAAAGATGATTGTCACAATCGATAAGAAGTATGTGACGAAAGAAATTGCTGCTCCGAAAGTAATCACATCGGAAAAGCAGTACGAGGAATACGTCTCCACCCTCCTGGAACTCGGGAGCCGTGACCGGCTTTCCTTGGCGGAGGAGAATTTCGCAGAACTTCTGACGCTTTTGATCGAAGCCTATGAAGACAAGAACTACAAAATAGCAGACGCATCCCCGATCGATGTTTTACGAGAACTTATATCTGCAAATGATCTCCGACAGAAGGACCTTGCATCTTTGCTCGGTTCTGAAAGTGTCGTGTCGGAGGTTCTAAGCGGCAAGCGAGAATTGAATAAGCGGCAAATTGAAAGATTGAGCAAGCGATTCCACGTCTCCCCGTTAGTCTTCTTCTGAGAGAGAACCCTTCAGCCGCCCGCGTTGACACTCCGAGGTGGCTCCTTTACGCTGAAAAGCTTACCAATCTCAGCGGGAATAGACAGGGAGAGGCATGGCCGAAGAGAAGCTACCGACACGCGCAGAAGACTTTTCCGAGTGGTACAACCAATTGGTTTTGCGGGCGCAGTTGGCCGACTACGCGCCAGTGCGCGGCTGCATGATCGTCCGCCCTTACGGATGGGCGCTGTGGGAGAACATTCAGGGGGCGCTGGACCGGCGGTTCAAAGCGACCGGCCATCAGAACGTCGCGTTTCCCCTGTTCATCCCCAAGAGCTTCATTGAAAAAGAGAAGCACCACGTCGAGGGTTTCTCACCGGAACTGGCGGTCGTCACGATCGGCGGCGGCGAAGAACTGGCCGAGCCTCTCATCGTCCGGCCCACTTCCGAGACCATCATCGGCCACATGTGGTCCAAGTGGATTCAGTCTTACCGCGATCTCCCGGTGCTCATGAATCAGTGGAATAGCGTAGTGCGCTGGGAGCTCCGCACCAAACTGTTTCTTCGTACGCTCGAGTTCTACTGGCAGGAAGGGCACACCGCGCACGCTACGCGAGAAGAGGCGGTCGAAGAGACCAAGCAGATGCTTGATGTCTATACCGATTTTGCCGTGAATGACGCCGCTATTCCGGTGATTCCCGGAGCGAAGTCCGATTCCGAGAAATTCGCCGGCGCCGATGTCACCTATTCCATTGAGGCGATGATGGGCGATGGCAAGGCGCTGCAATCGGGCACATCGCACTTCCTGGGCCAGAACTTCGCGCAAGCCTTCGAAGTGAAGTACCTCGACCAGAGCGGCGTTCTGCAGCATTGCTGGACCACTTCCTGGGGCCTTTCGACTCGCTTCATCGGCGCCATTATCATGGTTCACGGCGACGACCAGGGTTTGGTGCTGCCGCCCAAGCTGGCTCCCACCCAAGTAGTTATCGTGCCCATCTGGAAAAATGATGAAGAGAAAGCATCCGTCCTGAAGGTCGCAAAGGAGCTCAAGACCCATCTGGTCAAAGCGAACCTGCGGGCCACCCTCGACGAACGCGAAGGCTTTAGCCCCGGTTACAAGTTCAACGACTGGGAGATGCGGGGCGTCCCCCTCCGGGTAGAGCTCGGTCCCAAGGACGTGGCCAAGCAATCCGCCATGTTGGCCCGACGGGACCGGCCCGGGAGAGAAGGGAAAGTCAGCGCCTCGCTGGCTGACTTGCCCTCCACCATCGAGAAGTTGCTAGCGGAGATTCACCAATCGCTATTCGATAAAGCTCTGGCCTTCCGGCGCGCAAATACCTATGAAATCTATACTTACGACGACTTCAAGAAGGCCGTCGAAAGCGGTTTCGCCTATGCCTTCTGGTGTGGCGATGGCGCCTGCGAGGACAAAATCAAGGAAGAAACCCGCGCGACCATGCGCTGCATCCCACTAGATGCGGCGGCCGTCTTGGGAATCGGTTCAACCACTGGCTCAGGCACTTGTGTCCACTGCGGAAAAGCGGCTACAACTCGTGCGATTTTCGCGCGCGCCTACTGACAAGGGGAGCCGCCCAGCAGGCCGTTACCCCGAAGCACACCTGTTCTTCCGATTTGTCGACACCGGGATAGCGCGGTGCTAGCGTAATTTCTATGGGTGAGTGAATCTTTGCCGGTTAGCGCAGGCGCGCTGAGGCAGATGGAGTACATTTGGCGATGTGGAACCCGAAGTCGTCTACTCGTTCCCAGCGGGGTGAAGGCAAGCTGAAGGCGTTAGCTTACACTGCAGTTCTGATTGCCGGTGTATTCGTGGCCTTCAAGACGGTTCCGGCGTATGTGGCGGAGTATGAGCTCAAGGATAAGATTGGCGAGCAGGCGCGTTTCGCGGTGGTGAACCGCTACAGCGAGGATCAGATCCGCGACAACATTTTCAAGACCATACAAGACCTGGACATCCCGGCCAGGCGTGAAGACGTAAAAGTCGTCAACACGAACCACGGAATCGAAATTTCTGTGAACTACACCGTGCCCGTCGACTTGATGGTTTACAAAACCGAATTGAATTTTTCGCCCTCCTCGGAGGGCCGCGATATTCTGAAGTAGAAGTTCTCGCCCTTTCGTAACGGGGGCCTTGCTCCTCCCGGTTGGAACCCGATTTTGCGGCGCTCGCGGATTGCGAGACAATGAAGCTGTCCAGCGGCGGGGGGAATCGTTCTTTGCGCTTTCGTCTCCAAAAAGGTTTTTGGACTTCCACTTTCGGGCTGGCACTGCTCGGTTTCGTTGCGCTTTGCTTCCTGATCGCTGCTGGCACTTTCACCTATTTCTACGTCAAATACTCCCGCATGATTGACGCCCGCTTGTCGGGCCACATCCTGCAGAACACCACGCAGATCTTTTCCGCGCCGGGGCACATTGCGGACGGCCAGACCCTGTCCAGCGGCGACCTGGTCATGTACCTCCAACGGTCGGGTTACCGTCCCGAAGCGGACGACAGCGCGCTCGGCGAATACACCGTGGATGGCAACACAGTTGACATCAAGCCCTCGAAACTCTCCTACTTTGGTGGCAATAACGCCCTGGCGGTTCAGTTTAACGGCAAGCTCATCAAGTCTATCCGGCCGCTCTCGGGCGGCCCCGACATGGGCATGGCGGAAATCGAGCCGGAACTGGTGACCAATCTCTTCGACAGCGCCCGCGAGAAGCGGCGCTTTGTCCGCTACGAAGACATGCCGGCGCCGATGGTACAGGCGATTCTTTCTGCCGAAGACAAACGCTTCTTCGAACACCCCGGCTTCGATTTCATCCGCATCTTTGGCGCCGCCTGGGCAGACATTCGTCATAGCCAGCACATGCAGGGCGCCAGCACCATCACCATGCAGGTGGCGCGCACCTACTTCCTCACTACCGACCGCACCTGGAAGCGGAAATTGTCCGAGGCCATGCTGTCCTTTGAGCTGGAGCAGCGCTTCAATAAGCAGAAGATTTTCGAGATGTATGCCAACGAGGTTTATCTTGGCAACCGCGGCAGTTTCGGCATCCGGGGATTTGCGGAAGCCAGCGTCGCGTACTTCGGCAAGGATCTGCGCCAGCTGTCACTGGGCGAATGTGCGTTTCTTGCTGGCTTGATCCGCGCGCCGAATTACTACTCGGTTTCGGACCGCCATCCAGAGCGCGCCGTGCAGGCCCGGGATCGCGTGCTCACCCAGATGCTCGAAAACAAGTACGTCACCGAGGCGGATGTACAAGATGCCAAACGTGTTCCCTTGAAACTCGCCCGCGCTTCCGTGACCGGCAACGAAGCGCCTTATTTCGTCGACATGGTCAAGGACCACCTGCTCGAGAAATATTCCGACCAGGAGTTGCAGAGTTCGAACTATCGCGTGTACACGACCTTGGACCCGCAGCTACAGCGTGCCGCTGCTGCCGCCATCGAAGCGGGCATGAAGAACGTCGACGCTTTGCTTGAGAAGAAGTACGAGAAACTGCGCAAGCTGAAGGGAAAGAAGGTTGAAGAGCTCCCCCCGCCTCAGGTGCAAGCTGCCTTGGTCGCGATCGATCCTCATACTGGAGAGATCAAGGCCTTGATTGGTGGACGGGACTACGGCCAGAGCCAGCTCAATCACGCTCTCGCGCATCGCCAGCCCGGTTCCGTCTTCAAACCGTTTGTCTATGCCGCCGCCTTCAACAACGCAGTCGATGGCGCGCAACCGCTCGTGACGCCAGCAACTACCGTCGACGATGAACCCACCGTCTTCGAATTCGATGGCCAGGAATACACGCCGAATAACTACGGCGAAAGATTCATGGGCAAGGTCACTGTGCGGCAGGCGCTGACCAACTCCTTGAACGTCGCCACCGTAAAAGTGGCCGAGATGGTCGGTTACGGACGAGTCGTACAGATCGCCCGGCAAATGGGATTAGGCTCGAACATTCGGCCAACTCCGGCCGTCGCCCTTGGCGCCTACGAATTGACGCCGGTGGAGGTAGCCGGCGCGTACACCGCGTTTGCCACCATGGGTACGCGCGCGGAACCCATGTTCGTGCACGCGATGGTCAGCGCGGATGGCAATGTCCTGGAGAAGAATACGCCGGTGAACAAGCTGGTGCTCGATCCACGCGTCACCTATCTCGTCGACAGCATCCTGAAGGACGTGTTGAACAAGGGCACTGGCGCACCCGTTCGTGCCAAAGGTTTCACTCTGCCGGCAGCCGGCAAAACGGGAACCTCGCGCGACGGCTGGTTTGCCGGTTTCACCAACAATCTAGTCTGCGTCATCTGGATTGGTTTTGATGACAATCACGATCTCGGTCTGACTGGCGGCGTCACTGCTGGGCCGATCTGGGCGGATTTCATGTTGCGCGCCACTGCGATGCCGGCGTACAGGGACGTAAAGGACTTCGACAAGCCGGAAGGTGTCGATACCATCATGATCGATACCGAAACACTCCAGGTGGCCACGCCGTCGTGCCCGGAGACCCGCGAAGAAGTCTACGTAGCCGGTTCTGAGCCGACGCAGATGTGCGAACTCCATGGCGGACACGGCCCGGCAACCGCAGTTGGAGGGTTTCTCTCTCATATTTTCGGTGGCGGGAATCCCAAGCCTCCGGATGCTGGCGGCACGAATGGCGCAAATGGACAGCCGGAGGTCAAAGGCGCCCAGTCCGGTTCCGGCGACCCGCAAGCTACCAGCGTCAAAGAACCCGAAAAGAAAAAAGGGCCGCTGCAGAAGATTTTTGGTATCTTTGGCAGTAAGAAGAAGAAAGAGCCCGATAAGCCACCTTCTCGGGACAAAGGAGATTCGCCATGACGCGCAAATGCTTGGCGATTCTGGGGTTTTCCTTCCTTTTGTTTGTAGCGCTGCCTCCAGCCGACGCTCAGACCAATCCACCAACCGACTCTTCGACGGCCCAAAAGATCGATCCTGCAACTGCCGCTCAAGCCAACCTCAACGACGAGGAAGTGGGCCGGCTATACATCGTGCGCAAGCAGTATCGTGAAGCGCAGGAGATTTTCCACCGCTTGACCGTGCAGCAGCCGAAGAACGCCGTTTATTGGAACGAGCTGGGAATTGCGATGCACAACCAGACCGACCTCTCCGGTGCGCAGAAATGCTACGAGAAATCGGCCAAACTTGATCCTCACTATGCCGATCCCGTGAACAACTCCGGCACCATCTATTACGAACGCAAGAAGTACTCCAAGGCTGTGCGCTACTACAAAAAGGCCATCGGGCTGAAGGCGGATTTCGCACCCTTCTACTTGAATCTTGGTTACGCCTATTTCGCCGAGAAACAATTCGAGGATTCCATCTCGTCCTTCCATAAAGCACTGCAGATTGACCCGGAATCCTTGGACGCTTCGCGGTCCAGAAGCGGAACTGTGGTTCAGGACCGCTCCATTGCTTCGGACCGCGCAAAGTTCTATTTTCTTCTCGCCAAGTCCTTCGCCCAGTCCGGGAATGTGGAGCGCTGCGTCATCTACCTGAAGAAAGCCAAAGATGAAGGCTATCAGGACATGAACTCGGTCAAGTCCGATCCGGCGTTTGCCAGCATGGTCAAGGATCCGGCCATCCAGGAAATTCTCATGGTGAAGCCAACGGAGACATCGCAGCCCTAAGGTTTGCGGGAAAAAAAGCTCGCTGCACTTGCCATCTTCAGGGTGTATGATCTTGCCGTCGCGATGCGGCAACTCCGCCGCGCGGGCCATGGAATAGCCGCCGCAGTTTTCCAAATCAGCAAACAAGGAGAGCCTCGATGCGTTTTCCATCGCTACTGGGAGGAGTTTTGTGTCTCGCAGTTGGTGCATTCGCGCAAGAGCCGGCGCTCTCTCCGCAGGCTCCTCCGAAGGAGTTGCCCAAGCTAGAGTATTTCAATACTGCGATTGCCAATCCCAAGGTCGATCCTTGCGACGATTTTTTCACCTATGCGAATGGCCAATGGTTGGCGGCACACCCGATTCCGGCTGACCAGGCGGCATGGGGCGCAGGCAGCCCCTTGCAGTTGTGGAATGAAACCGTGCTCCTGCAAACGCTCGAGAAAAATTCCGCTGACAATCCTAAGCGCACGCCGAGCGAGCAGAAGGTCGGCGATTATTACTTTGCCTGTATGGACACAAAGACAATCGATGCACGTACGGCCGATTGGCTGAAGCTGGAGCTGGAGCGCCTCTCCGCCATCAAGACGAAAAAGGACCTCACCGAGGAGGTGACGCATCTTCACCAGACGATTCCCGGCGCTTGGGAAGGAGGAGACAACCAAACCAATGCAGCGCTACTGGGATTCTCCGGGCAACCTGATTTTGACGATGCCTCCCATTACATTGCGATGTTCGATCAGGGCGGGATGGGTTTGCCGGGCCGAAGCTTTTATCTCGATCAGGACGACAAGGCCAAAGAGATTCGCGACAAATACCTGAAGCACGTCGCCAACATTCTGGTATTGGCAGGAGAGACCCCGGAGAAAGCCAAAGCCGACGCGGACGTGGTGATGGCCATGGAAACCGGTTTGGCGACCGGCGCCATGGACCCCGTGGCGCGCCGGGACCCCAAGAACATCAACAACCGCATGAATCTGGCACAAATCAAGGCGCTCACCCCATCATTTGACTGGGATTTATATTTGAAAGAGGTGAAGGCTCCACCTTCTTCCTTCTACATCGTCACATCGCCGAATTTCTTCAAGCACTTGGAAGGAATGCTGAATCAACATTCCTTGGAAGACTGGAAGACCTACCTGCGCTGGCAAATGCTGCATGGCAACGCACCTGCCCTGAGTAGCGCGTTCGTCGATGAAAATTTTGACTTTTTCAGCCGTACTCTTTATGGCGCACAACAGTTACAGCCGCGCTGGCGCCGCTGTGTTCGCGCCACGGACGGAAATCTGGGCGAAGCCCTCGGACAGGTCTACGTCGAGCAGGCATTTCCGGCGACCAGCAAACAGCAGGTTCTCCAGTTGGTTCAGGACCTGCAAACCGTGCTTTCCAAGGACATCGCTGCCGCGGACTGGATGGCTCCGGAAACCAAGAAACAAGCCCAGGAAAAGCTCCATGCCACCTTGAACAAAATCGGCTATCCCGATAAGTGGCGGGATTATTCTTCTGTAGCGGTAGTACGGACCAGTTATCTGCTGGACCGCCAGCACGCCGCCAATTTTGAATTTGAGCGCTGGGTCAATAAGATCGGGCAGCCTCTGGACCGCATGGAATGGGGAATGACGCCGCCGACGATCAATGCCTATGAAGACCCGCAGACGAATACCGTTAACTTTCCTGCCGGCATTCTCCAACCCCCATTTTTCGATCCGAAGCAGCCAGACGCGGTGAACTATGGCGCAATTGGCGCCGTTATCGGCCACGAAATCATTCATGGATTCGATGACCAGGGACGAAAGTTCGATGCTCAGGGCAATTTGCGTGACTGGTGGACCGAGTCGGATACAAAGGAGTACGAATCGCGTGGCAAGTGCATCTCCGACCAGTACACCCAGGAAGTCCCGGAAGCCGGGCCTGGCGTCAAGCAGGATGGCAAGATGACTCAGGGTGAGGATACGGCGGACAACGGCGGGCTTCATCTGTCGCTTCTGGCGCTGCAAACGGATCTCGCGCGCAGTGGGAAGAGTCTGAACGACAAGGGCGCCGACGGTTTTACCGATCTACAGCGGTTTTTTTTGGAATACGCCTTCACCTGGTGCGAACAGTATCGTCCGGAGTTGATCCGCACGCTGGTCCTGACGAACCCGCATTCTTATCCGAAATACCGGGTGAACAATGTGGTATCGAATTTTCCGGAGTTTCGTCAGGCGTTCGGTTGCCACGAAGGACAGAAAATGGCGCGAACGAACTACTGTCGCATCTGGTAGATGAAAACTGGGGACCGGCCGGGCTGACGGTTGCGACATCCTCATGACTTTTCTACCTGCGTGCTGAGCTGCGTTTCTGTGAAATCGTCCGCGCAAGGCTCTGTTACAATGTGCCCAGAATGAGAAACTGCGCGTTTCGCGTCCCGCGAGCCCGCCTTCTTTTCGCGGCCCTGTATCTCCTGACCGGAGCTGGGCGAGTCGATGCCAGGCAGTCGGGTGCTTCCCCGGCGCCCGCGCGTACCCCGCCGGCTTCGGAAGGGATCTTTCTCGTTTTTCCTTTTGAAAATGTAGGCGCGCCGCCGCGCGTGGATTGGATCGGTGAAGGGCTGGAGGAACTCACCATACAGCGCCTTTCCACGGCCGGCCAGCAGGTCTATTCCCACGCCGGGCGCCTGAACGAGATGGATGTGTACGGCCTTCCGTCGTCTGCGAAACTGAGCCGCGCCACGATGCTGCACATCGCCGAAGAACTCGATGCCGACTATATCGTCTTCGGAAACTTCACATCCGATGGGACCACTCTCACGGTGAATGCGCGACTCCTGCGAACCAGCCCGGTCGCCCTGTTCACCACCGTCACCGAGACCGGGCCGCTGGCGTCCCTAGTGGAACTGCACACGAAGCTGGTTTGGCGAATGCTGGGCACGGCGAGTCACAATTATCCGCTGAGCTTGGGTGAATTCGCCAAGATTCAAAAGCCATTGAGCCTGGCTGCTTTCGAGCAATACATCCGCGGACTGCTCGCCAACGACGATGAGACACGCCTGCGCGATCTGAAGGAAGCGGCCCGTTTGGAGCCCGACTGGCCGGACCCTGCCTTTGCCATCGGGCAGGTGTACTTCCAGAAAAACGATTGTGCGCAGGCTCTGCCTTGGTTCGCGAAGGTACCCAAAACGCACGCGATGAGCGTCGAAGCCGTTTTTGCTATCGGGGTTTGCCGTCTGCGGTTAGGACAGCCAGATAAAGCAGAGGAGGTCTTCACCGCGCTGCGCGAGGACTTGCAACACAACTTGGTCAGCGGCGCGGACCTACCCGAGATTTTGAATAATCTCGGCATCGCGCAGGCCCGCCGCGACGATTTTTCTCCTGCTCGCACGGCAATCGGCCGGGCCGGGGATATCGACCCAAATGAAGACGATTATCCGTTCAACCTCGGACTCCTCGCTCTACAGCAGAAGGATTTGGCCACCGCCGCGACCTACTTCGACGAGGCGGTGAAACGCGAACCGGACAATCCGGAAGACCGTGCATTCCTGCTTTATACCCTGGACAAGGCTGGAAAGAAGGATGAATTGCGTGCCGCACGCGAAGCAGCCGAGGCGGAGTTCGGCGAAAGAGCGCTGCCGCTGCTCAAATTCGATGCGAAGCACCCCGAAACGTTGACGAAATTCCAGCGGGTCAAACCCGAACTCGAGACCACTTCACTGCGGCTGGAGCTGGAAGGTCCGCCCGCACAAACGGTTTCGACCGCCGCGGCCGTTTCCGTACAGGCCGATGGCGCTGTGGCTCATTTGCGCCAGGGGCGTCAACAACTGCGCGCCGGGCGGCTGGACGTTGCGGAAACGGAATTTCGCGCGGCACTGGTGAGCGACCCGCACAATGCGGGCGCGCATCGCGAACTGGCGGAAATTTATCGGCGGCGCGGCAAACTCGACGATGCCGTGAAGGAGTTGCAGCTTTCTATTGCCGAACTCGATACCGCGGCGGCGCGCACTACACTGGCGCGCGTTTATCTGGATCAGAAAAAGCCTGATCTGGCCCGCGTGGAGCTCGAAAAAGCTGTGAAGCTTGCGCCGAATTACGCGGAAGCCAAGGAATTGCTCGGTCATTTGGAAAAGAGCCGGGCCACGGGAGGTGCTTCATGAGCGCTCCTGGAAGTATGCGCAGGGTGCGGTGGTGCGTAGGGCTGCTGCTTGGATTCTGCTTGATCCTCTTGGCGCCGGTTCTCTTTCCGGTTGGGGCGGACTCCGCTTCGGAAAAACCGTCAACGCCGCTGGTGCTGGAATTGAAGCTGGACGGCGTGGTTGCGCCGATTCTGGCCAACTACATTGACGAGGGGCTCGCCGATGCGGCCAATCGCCACGCGGCGTTGGTGTTGATCACCATGGACACGCCCGGTGGCCTGAGCGATTCGATGACCGATATCATTCATCACATCTTGGAGTCGCCGGTGCCGGTGGCCGTGTATGTCTCGCCCGCTGGCGCACGCGGTGCTTCGGCCGGATTTTTGATTCTGCTCTCGGCCGACGTCGCGGCCATGGCCCCAGGAACGCGAGCCGGCGCTGCCACACCGATCCTGATGAACGGCTGGTTCTCCATGCCGATGGACGAGGTTCTGCGCAAGAAGATCAACAACGACGCGACGGCCTTCCTCCGAAGTTTTGTGGAGAAACGCGAGCGCAACCCCAAACTGGCGGAAACGGCCATTACGGAGGCTCGCGCCTTCACAGAGAAAGAAGCGCTGGACGGCAAGATGATCGATCTCGTCGTCGGCAGCAAGGAAGAACTGCTTCGCGAAATCAATGGGCGAGAGATCACCCGCTTCAGCGGCTCGAAAAGCAAGCTGGCTCTGGACAACTTCACTTTGGCGCAATTTCATCTGTCGGCGCGCCAACAGTTTCTCACGCGTATCGTTCAACCGGACGCACTGTTCCTCCTCCTGATCGTCGGTGCCCTGGGCCTCTACACGGAATTCACGCACCCAGGAATGGTGGCGCCCGGTGTGATTGGTGGCATCGCAATGCTGTTGGCGCTCTATGCCATGGAGCTTTTGCCGGTGAATTTCGCTGGCATCCTGTTGATTGTTCTGGCGCTGGTGCTGTTTATTTTGGAAGCCAAGCTAACCAGCCACGGCGTCCTGCTGGTCGGCGGAATCGTGTCCATGTTACTGGGCACAATTTTCCTGATCCGTTCCCCGCTCACGCCGGGTGGAGTCACCACCGGAGTTGCGCTCGCGGCCACGTTGCCATTCGCGTTTCTGACTGTTTTCCTGATGCGGCTGGTGTTGAAATCGCGCAAATGGAAGACCGCTACGGGCAAGGAAGAACTAATCGGAGAAGTGGGCGTCGTCACAGCAGCAATTCCCCTGAACGGCGAGGGCATGGTGCGGACCCACGGAGAACTGTGGCGTGCGACATCGGACGAAGCCGTCACCGAGGGAGCAACGGTCCGCGTGCTCCGCGTGGAAGGTTTAAAGCTGAACGTCGAGCTGTTTGTGGGCACAGGTTCAGACAAGAGATAAGGGCTGTGAAACGAGGGAGGCCTCATGTTTCAAATTTTTGGAATCGGAACGCTGATTGTCGGCGCATTTATCCTGATGTGGATTTGGAATTCGATCAACGTGATCAAGGAATGGGAGCGCGGGGTGGTGCTGCGCTTGGGCAGATTGTTGCCGGAAGCAAAGGGAGCGGGCTTGCGGCTGGTGTTCTGGCCGATTGAAACGCTTTACAAGGTGAGCTTGCGGCTGGAAACGCTGGACGTCCCCCCGCAGGACATCATCACGCGCGACAACGTTTCCGTGAAAGTGAACGCGGTCTGCTACTTCCGGGTCGTGGACGCCAACCTGGCGCTGTCCCAGGTGCAGAATTATCAGTACGCCACTTCACAGCTGGCGCAGACCACCCTGCGCAGTGTGGTCGGCCAGTTTGAATTGGACGAGATTCTGTCTCAGCGGGACAAGGTCAACGCAAAATTGCAGATCATCCTGGACCAGGATACCGAACCCTGGGGTATCAAGGTCAGCAAAGTAGAAGTCAAGCAGGTGGACATTCCCGAGCAGATGCAGCGCGCCATTGCCAAGCAGGCGGAAGCGGAACGCGAACGCCGCGCCAAGATTATTCACGCGGAAGGCGAGTATGAAGCGTCGTCCAAGCTGGCCGATGCTGCAAAAGTCCTGGAGACCCAGCCCTCTGCCATCCAGTTGCGCTACCTCCAGACCTTGACCGAGATAGGTGTCGAAAAGAACACAACGATTGTTTTCCCGCTGCCCATAGATATTATTAATAATTGGGTAAAGACGATCGGGGGGTCGTCAAAATAGATGGCATCTGGGGGAAGACGGACTGCGGGCGAACGTGTATTGGAAAGCAAGCACGTTATTGGCCTGTTCTTATTAATGCTATTGTTCTCTGGCGTGTTCTTCACGCTCGGTTACGTGATGGGCCGCAACCAGTACGACGGACAAGTGCGCGCGGCCGTCAGCGGAATGACCAAGCCCGACATTGCTGTCGCGCCCAAGCCCGAGCCTCCGCAAAAGAAATCCGCTGAACCGGAGCCGGCTCCCGCGGACACCGATCCGGCCACAACTGCCTCGAACTCTTCGGACTGGCATTTTTACGACAGCGGTAAACCAGCCGTCGCCGAGCCACATCTGGAGCCTCCGCCGAAGACTCACGCGGTGCCTTCCCCGTCCTCCAAGGCCGTGAATGCCAGGACAAAGGCCGATACCAAGTCGGTACCCGCGCCGGTCACGGTCAAAATCACGCCGAAACCGTCTAATCCTCCGCTCATTCCTAGCGGCGCTTATGTTTTGCAGGTGGCGGCTCTGCTCCGCCAGGATGACGCTTTGGCGATCGCCAACAGCCTGCAAAGGAAACACTACGCGGCATATGTGCAACTCCCCGCGAAGGACAAGTATTATCGCGTGCAAGTCGGTCCCTTTAAGGATCAGAAGGGCGCCGATGTCGCCAAGAAGGGCCTCGAAGGCGAGGGCTTCAAAGCGTTCTACGTCAAGCACTGATGCCGTTTTCTTCCTGGAAATCTTATCTGCGGCCGCATCATTCGCCTGAGGCTCCCGCATGGGTGCGCCTCCTGATTGCAGCAGCGAGCGGAGCTTTGCTGTCTTTTTCGTTTCGCGGCTCATTTCCTGAAGTCTTCGGCTGGTTTTGCCTTGCACTACTGTTTTCCAGCGTCCTCAGAGCGCGGGCACGCGTAGCCTTTGGCTGCGGCTTCCTGCATGGGTTGCTCTTTGTGGTGACCTGCGTACCGTGGATCGCCGATGTGCTCGCCGTACACGGCGGCATGTCCGTGGCGGCAGGTTGGGGCGTCCTTCTCTTGATTGCTGTGGTCTGGGGCGCTTCGATTGGGCTCGCTACCTGGGTCATACAACGGCTGTCGCTCCGCAGTTTATCTCTGGCTCTTCTGGGTGCGCCGTTTCTGTGGATCAGCACTGAAGTGTTGCGCGCATATTTGCCGGAAATCAGCTTTCCCTGGGGACTGCTCGGTTACGTTCCGTCGAAAAATCCAGCCTTGCTGCAATTGGCCGCCCTGACGGGAGTTTTCGGACTCTCCTTCCTGGCTGCGGCTTTCAATTCATTGCTGCTATGGAGCGATTGCGGCGACGGTCCCGGCAAAAGACAGCGTCTTTCAGTCCTTGCGGCAGTCATCGCTGTTCTGTTGCTTGTCGCTTGGCTCGGCCCGCGATTTGTGCCGCATGCCGAGGCGCATCACCTTGCGCGTGTGGTGCAGCCGAATTTTCCGGAGAACGTGCGTTATGAGGGCGACTGGTACGCGGATCATAAGGATGACCTCTTTGTTCTCAGAGAGCTCAGTTTGGCCCCTACGCCGGGAATGCATCCACTCGGCAAGCCAAATCCGGTTCCGACAAATCGGATTGCGATAGCGCCCAGCGGCGGGTCAGATTTACTAATCTGGCCCGAAGCGCCTGCGCCCTTTTCTTTTCAGGACCCTCACTTTGGCCCGTATATTTCCGAGCTTGCCACGGACTTCGGCCATCCCGTGATCGTTGGCGTAATTGAATGGAAGCCCGGACAGGAATTCATCAACGGTGCCATGCGCAACATGCTTCTGCCGTATAACAGCGCGGCGATGTTGAACGCCTTTGGTCAAAAGACTTTTGGCTACGACAAGATTCACCTCGTGCCTTTTGGCGAATACGAACCATTCCCATTTATCCATCAGGTGGTGACCAGTGTTTCTGAAGAGGTGGGCGGATTCCACAAAGGAAAGGAGCGTACCGTCGGAAAGTTTCCCAACGGCAACACCTTCTCTGTGTTCATCTGCTACGAAGCGATCTATCCCGCGGAGGTCCGCGACTTTACAGACCGCGGTGCACAGCTCTTGATTAACATCTCGAATGACGGATGGTTTGGAACTTCGGAAGCCGCGGAGCAGCATCTCCGCATGGCTCGGGTCCGCGCCGTCGAGAATCGCCGTTGGCTGGTTCGCGACACCAACAGTGGCATAACTGCCTCCATCGATCCTTACGGCAACGTGACACGAGTAATGTCGCGAGACGCTCGCGATTCGGCGGATCTGCCCTATGACTTCCGCACCGACCTGACGCTCTACACGCGCTGGAACGACTGGTTTGCCTGGATGTGCGTGGCTATTTCCGCTATTCTGGTTCTACTTACTTTCCGAAAGGCAAATTGACGCTCGCTTTCGAGCGCATCGTTCATGAGCTTGATGATCGAGGATTTTGAACATCAGTACGAAGAACTGAAGAAGAGGATCGCTCTGGTCCGGAGTTATCTTTGACCCGGAACAAAACCGCGCGCGACTAAAATCCCTCGAACAACGCATTTCGGAACCCAACTTCTGGGGCAACCAGGAAGAAGCACAGGCCGTTTTGAAGGAACGCAAGCGCGCTGAAGACCAGCTGGCCGCCGATGCCAAACTCTCCTCGATTGTCGGCGACATCGAAACCTATATCGAACTGGCCAGAGCGGAATCGAACGTACAACAGCGCGAGGAATTGTTGAAAGATCTCTCTCGCGAACTTGCGTCCGCGGATACCTACGTGGGCGAGCTCGAAACACAGACCCTCCTTTCCGGCGAAAATGACCACCTGAACGCCATCATGACCATCAAGCCTGGGGCCGGCGGCACCGAGTCTCAGGATTGGGCTTCGATCTTGTTGCGCATGTATTTGCGCTGGGCGGAACGCCACGGCATGAACGCCGCGGTACTCGATGAAACACCCGGAGAAGAAGCGGGCATCAAGAACGCCACCGTTCAGTTCAGCGGCGAAAACGCCTACGGGCTGTTGACCGGCGAAACCGGCGTCCATCGCCTCGTGCGCATCTCTCCTTTCGATCAGGCCGCCCGCCGCCATACCTCCTTCGCTTCCGTCTTCGTGATTCCGGAAGTGGATGACCGCATCGAAGTCAATATAAAACCGGAAGACTTGAAGCTGGATACTTTCCGCTCCGGCGGCAAAGGCGGGCAGAACGTCAACAAGGTGGAAACTGCGGTGCGCATTACCCATATCCCGACCGGAATTGTGGTGGCCTGCCAGGTTGAGCGCAGCCAGCACAAGAACCGCGAAATGGCCATGAAGATGCTCCGCTCGAAGCTCTACGATCTTGAAATGCAGAAGCGCCGCGAAGAGACCGACAAGCTCGACGAAACGAAAATGGATATTTCCTTCGGCAGCCAGATCCGCTCCTACGTTATGCAGCCATATCGCCTCATCAAGGATCACCGCACAAAATTCAGTGTTGGTGACGTTGACCGTGTCCTCGACGGCGACCTGGACCCCTTCATGCGCTCCTACCTGCTCGCGAAAAAGACCAAGGGCAAGCTGGAGATCCAGCCCGACGACGAATCCGACGCGGCGTAAATTCCTATTTCGGAAATTCGGGCGGGAGTTGCGGTTCGCTCATCGCGTTCCACTGGCTGAAGCGGCTCACGCCTTCATGGGTTGCGCCTGGCGCGGTCCGGCGGGTTTCGCGCGGCAGGTGATCCTGCTCGTTGATACAAATCGTAAATTGGAATTCTTTCTCTTGCGGATCATGCGGCGTCGGCACGGAAACCGCATACTCGCGGCACGAATCGCCATCGACGGAAATCAATTCGCCGCGTTTCACATTGCCGTCTTCGAGAACGCCAGCCATCGAGATGGAATTCTCGTCCCCGTTGGTTGCGCCGTTGTTGCACTCGAAAATTCCCGGGTCTACAAATTCCGCCCGGCGCTGCGCGGGCTGCCAACGACCGTCCGCAAAATAGTAAGAGCTGCCGAAGTAATAGATACCTTCGCGAGTTTGCACCAGTCCCGCAGCATCCCGATAGGTGGAAGTGACATGTTGAAACGAAGGGCAAACTGTGTCTTTGTCGATGGTTTCCGGCGCAAGACCCGAGATGTAGCGCACGGTGTGGAAGTGCCAGCTCTTTATGGTGCTTAGCGCATCGCGAGACCGCGCGATCTCTTTCATGGCCGAGCTACGCTGCTGAATTCTGTAGCCGATCCCAAGCACCGCAACGGTTGCCACGGTCAAAATGACGTACCTGGCTACGCGATCTCTTTTCATTAGCGATGAGACATCGCGCCGGTATGCGGAAACTGGCGAAGGCTCGAACAGCTCTCTCGTGCTTGCGCGGAAGAAAAGGAACAGCCACCAGGCATTCACCGGAAAGAGGAAAAGCATCAGGAGAGTGATGGCGGTAGCGCTTGGCTGAAATCCCGATTTGAAGGCCGGATGCGCCAGGAGATAGAAGCAAGTGACGGTCGAAACGATCGCCCACGCAATAGCGGAAAAGCGTGCCCACGGCCGCAGCTGAAGCAACCCACGTCCGGTGAAGATTCCGGCCAAACCCAAAACCAGCGGCACGCCAGCAAGGTAGGCAAACATTCCCATAATCTCGCGAAAGTCTGAGCCGGCATTGCGAACGCTGACGTGGTATTGGTTCGCAATCGACAGCACCATGAATCCGACGGTTCCGGCGACCCCGAGCCCGACTAGTGCGAACAAGCTGCCGCCTACGATCGCAACAATAGCCGCGATCTTTACCTCGCGTGGTGGCGTGGCAGTGACCTGATGCATTGCTACCAGTTTGGTGCAAACTTGTGGTTTCGAGCCACCTTTCCGACATACCGGTGACCAAACGCGTATGACGGTTCTCGATGGAAGGTGCGTTTGACACCCCCACGCGTCCATTCACTGCCGAGAATCCCCATTTAATGCAGCTGTAACCTCGTGCAGAATCAATGCGTTGATTCCGTCTGCGGCGGGGTGTTAGCCTGTTAGAGACTGTAGTCTACCTCTCTCCCCGAGAGGCGGGCGATGGGGGCTGTGCCGCGCCGCGTGCCGCCCGAAATGATGAATGCAACTGAGGAGAGATGTTTTGAGCGAAGCCAAGAGGAATTTCCTGTTTACTTCCGAGTCGGTTACGGAAGGACATCCCGACAAAATTGCCGACCAGATTTCCGACGCCGTACTGGACGAAGTCATGCGCCAGGATCCCAAGGGCCGTGTGGCTTGCGAGACCCTGGTGACCACCGGACTGGTGGTCGTGGCGGGCGAGATTACCACCAGCGCCCATGTGAACTACGACGAAATCGCCCGGGAGACGGTCCGCCAGGTGGGCTACGACAATGCCCAGTACGGATTCGACGCAGACACCTGCGCGGTGGTCTGCACGGTCAAGCGCCAGTCTCCTGACATTGCCATGGGCGTTGACACCGGCGGTGCGGGCGACCAGGGCTTGATGTTCGGTTATGCCTGCAACGAAACCGAAGAACTGATGCCCATGCCCATCCAACTGGCTCACCGCCTCACGCAACGCCTTTCCGAGGTCCGTAAGAACAAGAAGGTCCCATTCCTTCGTCCCGATGGAAAATCCCAAGTCACGGTCGAGTATCGCGATGGCAAACCGTATCGCGTCGATTGTGTGGTCATTTCGACTCAGCACAGCGACACCGTGTCGACTGAAGAGCTGCGCTCTGCGGTCATGGAACACGTGATTAAGCCGATCGTTCCCCCGAACATGCTGGACGCCAACACCAAGTTCCACATCAACCCGACCGGACGGTTCGTGATTGGCGGGCCCATGGGTGATGCGGGCCTAACCGGCCGCAAGATTATCGTCGACACCTACGGCGGTTACAGCCGTCACGGTGGCGGCGCGTTTTCCGGCAAAGATCCATCCAAGGTGGACCGTTCGGCATGCTACATGGCGCGCTATATCGCCAAGAACGTAGTTGCCGCGGGTCTGGCATCGCGCGCGGAAGTGCAACTCGCTTACGCCATCGGTGTGGCCGAGCCGGTTTCGGTCATGGTCGACACCTTCGGCACCGGAACTATCCCGGAAGAGAAAATCACGCGCCTGGTTCGCGAAAACTTCAAGCTCACGCCAAAGGCCATCATCGAGACATTGGATCTGCGCAAGCCTGTCTATAAGCCTACTGCGGCGTACGGACATTTCGGTCGGAACGGCGCCGGCTTCACTTGGGAGCGCACCGACCGCGCCGACGCTCTGAGAAAAGCCGCCAGCGAAGGCCTTGCGGTCGAAGCTGCCGCGCGGCGCTAGCTTTACGCCGCATTGCTCGTAGGGACTTCTCTCAACTGCAGGTGTCCCCTTGTCGTTGAGATGTGCCTGAACCCTTAATCGCCCCGAAGGTACGATTCGAAAATCATCGAGGAGAAAAAGCATGGCTACCGCCGAACTCAAGAAGGGTGATGTGAAGGACATTGGGCTTGCTGAAGCCGGAAAGCGCAAGATCGAATGGGCCGCGCAGCAGATGCCGGTGCTTCAACACATTCGCAAGCGCTTTATCAAGGAGCAGCCGTTGAAGGGGCTGCGCGTTTCGGCTTGTCTCCATGTGACCAGTGAAACCGCAAACCTCATGATTACCCTACGCGACGGCGGCGCCGACATCGTGCTCTGCGCTTCCAATCCACTTTCCACGCAGGATGAAGTTGCGGCCTCGTTGAATCGCGATTTCAATATTCCGACCTTCGCAATTAAGGGCGAGGACAACAACACCTATTACCAGCACCTGCAGGCCGCGTTGGAGCACAAGCCGCAATTCACGATGGACGACGGCTGCGACCTCGTCACCATGTTGCTAACCAAGCGCCAGGATTTGGTCGGCAACGTCATCGCCGGGACCGAAGAAACCACCACCGGCGTGATTCGCCTCCGCGCCATGGCCAAGGACGGCACCCTGAAGTATCCGGTGATCGCCGTGAACGACGCCATGACCAAGCATTTCTTCGACAATCGCTACGGCACCGGGCAGTCCACGCTTGACGGCGTAATTCGCGCGACGAATGTGCTGATTGCCGGACTGAAGGTCGTCATCGCCGGCTATGGCTGGTGCGGCCGTGGCGCGGCCATGCGTGCCAAAGGGCTCGGCGCCGACGTGATCATCACCGAAATCGACCCGGTGAAGGGAATTGAAGCCGTGATGGATGGCTTCCGCGTGATGCCCATGGCTGATGCTGCCCGCGAGGGCGATGTCTTCATCACCGTCACCGGCAACAAGAATGTCATCCGCCGCGAGCACTTCGAAGTCATGAAGAGCGGTGCGATTGTTTGCAATTCCGGCCACTTCAATGTCGAAATCGAGATCCCCGCGCTGGAGTCGCTTTCCACTGGCAAGAAGGAAGTCCGTCCACTCGTGGATGAGTATCAGCTGAAGGATGGCCGCAAGGTGTACCTGATCGCCGAAGGACGCCTGGTGAATCTTGCGACGGCTGAAGGCCACCCCGCCTCCGTCATGGACATGAGCTTCGCCAACCAGTCACTGTCGGCCGAATATCTGGTTAAGCACCACAAAGACATGAAGCCCAATGTATATGTCGTGCCTGAGGACCTCGATCGCGAGATCGCCAAGTTGAAGCTCGAGTCAATGGGGCACCGTCTCGATAAGCTCACCGCGGAGCAGGAACAGTATCTCGCGTCCTGGCAAGAAGGCACGTAGCCACCTGCCGTCCAAGGCATACAAAACTTCGTTCGTTTACATCGCAAATTCCGCATTGTTCCCTTATGGGAACCTTATGCCGTGCCGGTAGGATGACTTGGGAAGAAGGCTCTTCTCAAGTCGATGGCGCTGTCCGAATTTCTGACCAAGACCTGTGGCATTGGCGTTCTTCTTTTGGCCCCATCTGCGTGGGGACAACTGGCCGGCGCGCAATCTGCCACGCCCGCTGAAAGTGTCAGCGACGGAACGAGCCCTGGCCCTATCATCTCGAGCCCCACGCAAGAAAACGCAGGAGGGTTCTTTTCCCGCTTAGCGAAGGCCTATGCTGACGATTGGAAGGGCGCAGCAACGGACGCTCCTGATCCGCCCCGCCGCGGTTTCCCCGCTCCCGAGTCTTCGCCGCCATACCCGTTCGCCGATTGGCCGTACGGTGGATCGCCGACTCTCGGTGCGCCAGATACTACCGGTGGGCCGCTGATGACCGCGCTTTACACCGGTGAACACGGAAAGTTGTGGCAGGACAGCCGCCTGAAGCTCTATGGCTGGATCAACGGTGGCTTCAACGTAAGCACGTCCGATAAGCACTATGGCAACGCGCCCGCCGCCTATTACATTCAGCCTAATTCCATCCAACTGGACCAGGCTGCGTTTTATATCGAACGCGTGCCGGACACCGTGCAGAACGCTCATTTCGATTGGGGATTTCGCGTTACTCAGCTGTACGGCCTCGACTACCGCTTCACCACCGCAAAAGGCTACTTCAGCCAGCAGTTGCTCAACAGCAACAATCACTACGGCTACGATCCCGTGATGGCCTATGTGGACCTGTATTTCGGACAAGTCGCGCAGGGCATGAATATCCGCATTGGCCGATACATTTCATTGCCCGATATCGAAGCCCAACTCGCCCCGGACAACTACACCTACAGCCACTCGATCCTGTATACCTACGACGCATACACGCAGACTGGAATCAATGTCACCACACGCCTGAGCAACCACTGGATGGTGCAAGTCGGCTTGTCCGCAGGTAACGACGTGGCTCCCTGGGTCGGCGAGCCGAATGCGAAACCAACCTTCAACGCTTGCGTTGGCTACACTTGGAGAGCTGGCAGGGACAATCTCTACGTCTGCGACAATTCCACAAATTCCGGCAGGTACGCATACAACAACGTGCAAGCTTATTACGCCACCTGGTACCACAAGTTCAACAGTTCCTGGCACACCGATACCGAAAGCTGGTACATGTGGGAAAAGCAGGTGCCCAACGTCAACAATCCTGCCGCGGCACCGCTGCTGATCAATGGCGCCAACGGAGCCTTCTGCAACAACGACGCCGAATTGCGCTGTTACGCACCTGAGTGGGCCATCGTGAATTATCTCGAAAAGCAATTCTCGCCCAAAGACTATCTGTCCATCCGCAACGAATACTTCAACGACATCAAAGGCCAGCGCACTGGTTTCCGCACGCAATATTCCGAGCATCTCATCGGCTGGGGACACTGGATCGGTACCACAATCCTTATCCGCCCCGAACTGCGCTTCGAACACGCCTACAACAGTCCCGCCTACAACCTCGGCACGAAGAAAAGCCAGTTCGTCTTCGCCGGTGACGTGATCTACCATTTCTGAGCCACGATTCTTACTGGATATCCTTGCCACCCGATTCGTCTGCCCACAAAAGAACTTGTCATCCTGAGCGAAGCGAAGAATCTCAACCGATCAAGAACTCTCTCTGCTGCCAACAATCAGGATTCATCGGCGTTTCGGCGCATTCACAGGCAGCACCACAGACCGTGCTATCTTATTCGCGGCGTCTCGAAGACTGAGGCGCTCTATTTTTGTGGGGCACTATGTGGGACTTCTGTTCACGCGCGCTCGAGACCGCCAGGGTTCGCGGCGCAACATACGCCGACGTGCGGGTGATGCATCAGCGGCAACGCATCCTCACTACGAAGAACCGCCGTGTCGGGACTCTCGGTCAAAGCGAGTCTCTCGGTCTCGGCATTCGGGTTGTCGCCAATGGCGCCTGGGGTTTTGCATCAACCGACAATCTGACCCTCGACGGAGTGGCAGCTTGCGCCGCGCAGGCCGTCGCCATCGCTAAGGCTTCTGCGTTGGCCAAGAAAGAGTCCGTGCAACTGGCGCCCGAGGGAACCCAAATCGATAGCTGGCAAGGTCCGTGCCTCAAGGACCCGTTTGAAATCCCCGTGGAAACGCAGCTAGGCCTGCTCCTCGTCGTCGACGAAGAAATGAGCAAAGTAAAAGGCGTCACGCTCACCGAAACCGACATGCAATTCCGCAAGGTCGATTCCTGGTTCGCCTCCAGTGCTGGCTCTCGCATCCATCAGCGCAAGTTCGTATCCGGCTGCGGAATCGTCGCCATGTCGTTTCAAGGTGACGCGATGCAGAAACGCTCCTACCCCAACAGCTTCGGCGGTCAACACATCCTGGGCGGCTACGAACTAATCGAAGCGATGGAACTGCTCAAGCATGCTCCGCGTGTGGCGGAAGAAGCAGTTGCCCTGCATTCTGCAGCGCAGTGTCCCGAAACCACAGGCACGCTGATCCTCGGCGGCAGCCAACTCGGCTTGCAGATTCACGAATCCGTCGGCCATCCCATCGAACTCGATCGCGTCCTGGGCCAGGAAGCGAATTTCGCCGGCACGAGTTTCCTCACTCTCGACAAACTCCATAACCTCCAATACGCCTCGCCGATCGTCAATGTAGTGGCCGATGCGCGCACCGAACACGGCCCCGGACTCGGCACATTCGCTTACGACGATGAAGGTGTCCCGGCACAATGCATCGACGTGATCAAGAACGGCGAGTTTCACGGGTACCTTTCCAGTCGCGAAACCGCTCATCTGGTCGGCCTTTCCCGCTCCGGCGGCACGGTGCGCGCCGAGGGTTGGAACCGCTTGCCCATGATTCGCATGACCAACGTGAGCCTTCTCCCCGGCCAGTGGACCTTAACTAATCTCATCGCCGACACCGACGACGCCATTCTCATGGACACCAACCGTTCCTGGTCCATTGACGATCGCCGCTACCAGTTTCAGTTCTCCACCGAAATTGCCTGGGAAATCAGAGGCGGAAAGAAAAGCCGCATGCTGAAAAACCCCAGTTACAGCGGCATTACCACCGATTTTTGGAATTC
>Ga0207761_1000109_pt1 | contig 25487 bp, 33 predicted proteins | sample LuqExpMetageno34_FD_187792 | JGI IMG/M metagenome (GOLD analysis project Ga0207761, IMG submission 187792) | Tropical forest soil microbial communities from Luquillo Experimental Forest, Puerto Rico - Sample 34 (SPAdes) | ecosystem: Environmental > Terrestrial > Soil > Tropical forest ... | reverse complement strand
GGCCGAGCCACGACTGCTGCGTGACGTCCCTTATCTCGTGGCCGTCGATCCGGATCGATCCCTTGTCCGGCAGATACACCTTAGTGATCAGCCGCAGCAGCGTCGTCTTGCCGCTGCCGTTGCGCCCCACCAGAGCGACCTTCTCCCCGGGCCGAACGGTTAGCGAGCAACCGACGATGACCGGGATGTGGGTCGACGGATAGGCGAACGACACCTCCTCGACCACGAGCTCCGGGGTGGCGGCGAGCCGGATGTCCTTGGCCCCGCTCTCCTCGACTAGCGGGCGGGTCTCAAGCATGCGGGTGAGATAGCCGTAGTCGAGATGTTCGTGCTCGATCTCGGTGAGCGAGGAGCCGAAACTGTGCACGCCCGACACTAGCATGGACAGGCTTCCGCCGATCGCGCCCAACTGTAGATACGTGTATCTCCCCTCGACCAGCGCGGAGGCGAAATAGCCGCACAGGATCCCCAGCATGACGACCTCGACGAGGCCAACGATGAGGTTCCATTTCCGATCGAAGCGCGCGACCATCAGCGCGTTGTCCCTGACTTCACCGACCAGTTCACGGAAATAAGCGTGATACGGCGCGACGAGCTTCCACAGCCGGGACCGCAGCCCGGCGCGCGGCGAGGTGATCGCTTCCTCGACCTCGTATTTCTTGCGCCGGGTGAGCGTCTCGGCCTCGTCGAGTTCGCGCCGCTTGGCCTCGCGCAGCCAATCCCGCACGATCATCGGCCCCGCGGTCAGCACGGCGAGAACGCCGACGATCGGATCGAGGCCTAGCAGGACTAGCGACCCCGTCCCCAGCGCGACGGCAGCGCCGACCAGCGACAGCTCCGATTGCCACAGCCGCATGATGGAGCCCGTGCCACGCCGCTGGGCCAAGCGGTGCAACTCGATGAACGATGGGTCGACGAGCCGGCCGAGATCGAGCGAGGCCAGCTTGGCGAGCATGCGCTCCTCCATCGTGTCCCACATCGCCAGCTCGAACCGCTTGGCACGCAGGGCGAGCAGGGCGGTGCCGGCTGTCATCGCGAGCCGATAGATTAGGTAGGCGGCGATGCCAGCCAGCACGGTCGTCCAGTCGATTGTGACATTGGTCATGACGTGCCCGAGCAGACCGCCGACCAGCGTGAAGAGTCCAAGCTGGCGCAGTGAGCTCACCGCACTGCCGGCCCAGGTCAGGCGGACATAGAGCGGGTCGACGTCCGCGACCATGCGGTTGACGGTGACGAGCGTCTCCTTCGCCTCGCGGAAAAGACTCTGTGCGGATGCCAGAAAGCTCATCGTCTCCGCCTCGGCCGGCGCACTCGACCGCTTCAATCGCGCCGGGCACGTCTGCCCGGGAGGCAAATGGTTAATAAACGGGCGTCGCCGATGCTGGAGTGTAGAACATCCCCAATAATGATCCCGCTGTTAAATACAGCGAAAATACAGCGGAAAAGCCCATATTCCGATCTATTTTAGGATTATCTTCTTGGGGTAAACCCCACATCCGTTAACCCGGCGACTCTGCTCAATAACTTAAACCTGAGGTGTCTTTTGCGAATCGGGAGCGCTGCAAATGCCCTCGGAAAAAGAAAATAAGACCGGCTCGACGTCCGCCGAAGCGACGCAGCCGAAGAACGACCGCGGTCGGCCATTCGAACCTGGAAAGAGCGGAAATCCGAAAGGCCGGCCTAAAGGCGCGCGCAACAAGCGTACACGCCTGCTGCAGGAGTTGTTCGACGAGGGGAGCGAAGAACTGCTTGCGCAGATCAAGGAGCAAGCACAGAACGGTGACATCGCTTCTCAGCGTATGTGGTTAGACCGCCTCTTGCCCCGTATGAGTAAACGCGCGGTCACCTTTGAACTGCCCGACAATATCGACACGGCGGAAGGATTTGCAAAGGCGTCGAAGGCGATCGTGAAGGAGATGAGCGAGGGCGAAATCGCTCCTCGGGACGCGATCGGTGCGCTGGCAGCGCTCAAGATGCATCGAGAGAACCTCGCGACAGTCAAACAAGCGGGAACTGACGGATCTGAAAAAGAAGAATCAGCCGAAAACGCACAGCCCGACGCGAAACTAGATCCGTTTGCAGATTCCATAAAACAATGGACCGCCAAAACATTCATCAAAAGCAAGGCAGACGGTCCGGCTCCCGCCCCTACTAAGAAAGATAACGTCAATGTCGGCTAAACCGGTCCGCAAAGTCTTTGGTGAACGATATAGACATCCCGATAACTGGCGAATGGAAATGTCGATTATCGAGGATGGGCCGTTCTGCTCTTTCGACGAGATGGAGGACTGGTACGAGGAATTTGGCAAACATCTTTGGATCGACCAGGATCTCATTGCGGCCACCGCCGCCGCAGGAAGAAAAGGGGAAGTTGCCCGAAAGGAGTTAGATCGACGAAAGAGGGGACTGGCTTTCCTAGCCTGCAACGATCGGTTTTTCTTGTTGACCGCGCTTTGCAATCGCAAAGATGCCAAACACGAGTGGCTCTATTCTCTATGTCGCGAAGTCGAAGAGAACCCGGATGGGCACATCGATCTGTGGGCGCGATTCCATTACAAATCGACAATCATTACGTTCGCTGGCGTCATCCAGGAAGTCCTGCGAGACCCAGAAATCAGAATTGCAATCTTTTCCGTCACCAAGCCGATAGCAAACGCATTCCTCGCGCAGATCAAGGACGAGTTCGAGGGCAATGACCTTCTGAAGTTTATCTTTAGCGATGTGCTTTATGCCAACCCGCGAGCCACTAGTGAGGGTGGCGAGAAGCCTTCGAGATGGAGTTTGGCCCGAGGCCTGACCGTAAAGCGCAAGTCAAACCCAAAGGAAGCGACGATCGAGGCCCACGGGTTGATCGATGCACAGCCTACATCCCGCCATTTCGATCTACATATATATGATGACATAGTCACCGAGAAATATCTTTCCGAGGAGATGATTCGTAAAACCACTGAACGGTGGGAGCTGGCGGACAACCTAGGTTCGCATAAAGGCGTCCGTAAACAGATGGTTGGTACGCGATACCATTTCGCCGACACATATTCGGTCGTGCTTGAACGCGGTTCAATGAAGCCCCGCATTTGTCCAGCAACCGACGATGGGACGCTCGAGGGAAAACCAGTCTTTCTTTCCAATGAAAGGTGGGAGGAGATCAAGCGGGACCAACGCTCGACAGTGGCGTCACAGATGCTGCTGAACCCAGTCGCCGCGAACGAAGCAACCTTTCGTTCAGATATGCTGCGGGGCTACCAAATGATCCCGGCCATGCTGAACGTGTACATCCTCATCGATCCGTCATCAGGGAAGGGGAAACATTCAGACCGCACAGCTATCGCCGTCATCGGCATAGACGAGCGCGGGCATAAGTTTCTCCTCGACGGCTACCGACACCGTATGCCGTTGTCGGAACGCTGGAAGTACGTGAAGCAGCTACTCACCAAGTGGAGAAATCATCCCGGCGTCCAACACGTAGGCGTCGGTTGGGAAAGATATGGCAAAGATTCTGAGATCGAGGCAATCAAGGAATTCCAGCGGAGGGAGGGCGCATTTTTTCCGATTGTGGAGTTGAATACGCCGTCGCAGGGAGCGCACTCAAAAAAGGCTCGAATTGAGCGCCTTGAACCTGATTTTAGACTAGGCAGGTTCTTCTTGCCCTCCCCAGCATACAATCCGGACAAGGGCGGTGACTGCACCTGGCGCGTGTGGACAGAGGAAATGCGGAGGGATGCCGAAAAACGGGGCGACAAACGTAACTACTCTGTTGGAGAAATCGTCTTTCGGCTTGCCGTTCACGAAAGCCGGCCCAAGCGGCCGGAGTATCATCAGCCGGCGCAACACCGGATCGTTCGGCCGCTAAAGCGCGTAGACGAAGACGGCAACATCTACGATCTCACTCGCGCTTTCATTGATGAATTCCTCCAGCATCCATTTGCGCCCCATGATGACCTCATCGACGCAGTGTCCCGAATCTATGACATTGATTCGCGGTGGCCGGAATACCATCAGGATGATGATTGGGAGGGCATTTGCGAGGACGACCCGCGATAGCGCGTCTTGATACTGTTGGGTTCTGCAGCCTGCGCGAGCTGAATTACGTAGCTAGATGGTGTCAGGGGGCGGAACCAAAACGTCGCGTTCCTTTTCGCCGACTTTGATACCAGCGCGAGCGTCCTTCATAAAAAGATGGTGACGATTTTTCGACCAGATGAGCCACGAAAACAGAGACGACCGGCAATACGGTCCGTTTCATTGCGGCTTGGCTGGAGTTTCTGGAACCATTCCGCTTCTTCCGCAACCTTAGTCTCCGATTGTACGCGAACGCAATTCCGCGCGTGAAGTCTGCCGACTTCAATGCCTGACGGGTGGCGGCGATGATTGGAAGCAGGACGAACTTCGCAGCAGTCAGTCCGATCGTGATCAGAGGCTGGAAGACGACCTGCTTCGCGATCCGAAGGCCCAATGGCCCGGCGTCGGTCGCGAAAGCGAGAGCAAGCTCCGCGTGCATAAGCTTTGCCCAAACTCCAATCGCAAGCAACAACGCGGCGAACGCCACGAAACCCAACGCAGCCATTGAGATCCCAAAAATCATGTTGAATTTCTCGCCTCCGAGTAGCGGCAAGCCAGACGGTCTCCTCGGATTCAACATCCATTTTACGAATCGATAGACGGCTATAGCGCCATAGTATTCGAGACCACGATAGCAGGTCGCGAAGAGGTCTCTCATGAATAGTTTCGCTTCGCGCCAGCGCCCTTCGATAAAGCGGACGGCGGCCGGTCTCCAAATCTGCAGACGAAATCGCAACAGAACCGAAGCACGACGAAGCACCCGGAGAACGCGCATCAACGCTGATACCATCCTGGCATAGCTTGCGCCGGCCAATCGGCTGTCGATGTGCCGTATAAGCATAGAAAGCAAAGAATCTACATTCGTGACCAGCGCGACAGCCAGACATAAAATCGCGTCGAGCGCCACAATCACAACCTTGACGGCGGATTCGGCACACCAAACGGCGACCCTGGAAAGCGCAATGTATGGCCAGATAAAGATGGCGTGGAGGACTGCTTCAAGAACCCCCACGATCATGCCCGACGCACCCACCAATCCTTCTCGACCGGTAAATCCAATCGAAGCGAAGAAGGAGGCGAGCCTCTGTTTTGGCCTCGAAAGCCGGTTGTACGCGGCTGCATCCTCGGCCGCTTGGCACTCGAGCTCGCGTGCTACGAATGGATCGTTCATGCACACAAAGACCAGCAAACAACGCGCCGCATCGAAACGCTAATCCCGGAACAATAGTTTTCCAACCAGAGTCCCTCGCGTTTTTGCTACAATCATGGCAAAAAATGGTTACAAGAACAGGCTCCGAAGCGTATTCCCCGGATGACTAAACTGGATTGCGCAACCGAGCGATCGGGGTGATCGGCTCTACTTAGCTTACTGGCCTTTCGCCCGTTCGATTGCGTCCGTGACGAGCCGCTCAGCATCCTCCGCGCCCACCCAGCGCACAATAGTCACCCACTTCCCCTTTTCTAAATCCTTGTAGTGTTGAAAGAAGTGGGCAATCTGGTCGAGAAGAACTTGGGGAAGGTTATTGTAATTCAGTATCCCCTTATAGTACGGATGCAAATCGTCGGCTGGTACAGCTAGTATCTTTTCATCCTTTCCCCCCTCATCCTCCATCAGCAGCGCCCCGACTGGGCGACATCGGATAATCGACCTAGACACGACCGGGACTTGACTGATCACTAGGACATCGCAGGGGTCTCCATCCTCCGACAACGTCCGGGGAATGAAACCATAGTTGCCGGGATAGAACATTGCCGTGTTTAGAAACCGGTCAACGAACAGCTCGCCGCTCTCCTTGTCCAATTCGTATTTTACCGGATCGCCGCCCATCGGTATCTCGATCAGCGCATAGATGTCCTTCGGCGGATTGCGCCCGGTCGGGATTTGCTCGAAGCCCATGCGTGTTCCTCCTCGGTGGACCAGCTTAGTCACTTGCTGAGGCTGTTGAAACTGCACGGTCGGCGAGTGTCTCGGCCCGCGGCCTCGGCACGGATCCAGCGGACGTCCGCGTAGTGAATTCGACAATTCACTGGCCTCTTTCGGCTGGCTGTCGCAAGAATGTAACGCCTAAGAGCCTGAACTGCTGGCGGCCCAGAAGGAGCATACAAATGACCGCTGCTGGGTATTCGCTATTTGTAGCTATAGTATTTAGTCTCGTTGCCATTCTGCAAATGGTTCGAGCCGTTACGAGGTTGCCGATCACCGTCGGGCAAACTGAAATTCCGACATGGGTCAGTTGGGTTGCCTGCGCTGTCGCGACTGTTCTAGCTTGGTTTGGATTTTTAGCGTCACACGGTTAGTCCCGCCCTACCCCACCCCCTGCCACTCCCTGAAATCCAACGCCGCTGCGGGCAGCGAATAGCTCTTGATCTCCCTAGGAAGACTGCGAGCGGGTTTCCTAATAGGGCTGCGAAATGGACGCGGTATACCTGTAGTGGGCGGTAGATGAGCAACTGGTGTCGACAAAGCAAATCTTTGGCTTAATGCGACAAACGCACGGCGGGCGTCTTTCAGTAGGTCCTTGGACTCGCCGCGAACGCAATCCGTTGCCTTGTAGAGACGGCCATGGAACTTCTCCGACAAGTGATCATCGTAAGTGCGTGCTTAACCGTTGCGGCGGGAGCCGCATCATCCGCTGGCGCGCAGACCCAGCAGCAGATCGACTGGTGCGTGAACGAGGGCAACACCTTCTCGCCCGATCTTAGCATTGGCGGTTGTACTGCCGCGATCCAGTCGGGGCGCTGGTCGGGAAAGGACCTTGAGTGGGCCTTTAACAACCGGTGCAGGGCTTACTCCGAAAAGAACGAAACGGATCGGGCGATGGCCGATTGCACGGATGCAATCCGCCTCGATCCAAACGATGGCGTTGCCTACCTCAACCGCGGCGGCACGTACCGCGACATGGAGGATTACGACCGCGCCATCGCCGACTTAAGCGAGGCGATCCGCCTCGATCCGAACTATGCCGCTGCCTCCGCCACCCGCGGCATCGTGTATTCCGACAGGAAGGACTACGACCGCGCCATCGCCGACTTGAGTGAAGCGATCCGGCTCGATCCGAAAGTTGCCTATTTCTACGACCACCGCGGCAAAGCGTATCGCATCAAGGGCGACTACGACCGCGCCATCGCCGACTACGGCGAGGCGATCCGCATCGGTCCGAAAGATGCCTATGCCTATAACAACCGCGGGCTAGCGTATGCCGCGAAGGGTGACTACGACCGCGCCACCGCCGACTTCAACGAGGCGACCCGGCTCGATCCGAAAGTTGCCTATTTCTACGACAACCGCGGCGACGCGTATCGCGACAAGAAGGATTACGACCGCGCCATCGCCGACTTGAGCGAAGCGATCCGTCTCAAGCCGAACGATGCCTGGGCCTACCTCAACCGCGGCAGCGCGTATCGCGACAAGAAGGACTACGACCGCGCCTTCGCCGACTACAGCAAGGCGATCCGCATCGATCCGAACCATGGCAACGCCTACGACTTCCGCGCCGAAGCGTATCTCGACAGGAAGGACTACGACCGCGCCATCGCCGACTTGGGCGAGGCGATCCGGGTCCTTCCGAACGATGCCTGGGCCTACAACAACCGCGGCCTAGCGTATGCCGCGAAGGGCGACAACGACCGCGCCATCGCTGACTTCAACGTAGCGATCCGCCTCGTTCCGACCGTTGCCGACGCCTACCAAAACCGCGGCATCGCGTATTACGCGAAGGCTGACTATGACCGCGCCATCGCCGACTTCAACGAGGCGATCCGTCTCAAGCCGAACGATGCCTCTGCCTACAACAACCGCGGCGTCGTGTATCGCGGCCAAGCTTTCATGTATCGCAACAAGGGCGACAACGACCGTGCCATCGCTGACTTCAACGAAGCGATCCGTCTCAAGCCGAACGATGCTTCTGCCTACAACAACCGCGGCCTAGCGTATGCCGCGAAGGGTGACGACGACCACGCCACCGCCGACTTCAACGAGGCGGCCCGGCTCAAGCCGAACTAGGCCTCGGTATGCGGACCCGGGCCCGGTTTGCAACAAGCGCCACGTAAGACGGCTCCTTGAGGGCTGGTCAAAGCGATGTCGCGCGAGATCAATCTGATTTGCGGTGTCGAAATAGTGGGCATCCGGATTAGCGGCGTTCTTCGGCATGCCTATGGAGGCTGATAGAGGCGGCAGCGTAAAGGACTAATCACGCCAGTCCTATCGGTCCATCCGACTTGACGGCGAATATTGAGCCCTGGAGTAGCAGAACGGGCTACTCGCGGCCGCGCGTCAGATGCACAACGCCAATACTGACCGCGATCGCGACCGCTTGCACGCGGTTGCGTGCGCCGAGCTTTCTTGCCGCGACGCGCAGGTCGTGGTGCGCCATGCTTTGGCCGACGCCCAACATGCTGGCGATCTCGTTGGCCCAGCGTCTCTGCCTCGCCTCTGAGCCAAAATTGGACACAGGTAAAGCAAGGCACAGCCACCGAAGGCAAAAGCAGCCCAAACCGTGTTTTTAAGACTTGGCATCCGCTTACTCACCGAGCGAGAGGGGACGCTGCTGAGGGTGGCAGGCAGAAACTTCAATTCTATATCACGAGCGACTCTGCTTTGTATAAAAGGCCGCATTTCCCCTTGGGAACGGCACGACGCCGCACTGCGGGATGCTCCACTGCGCGAAGAACGTATTAAGGGCTGCCCTCTGGCTATGTCTGGCCTAACAGAAAGGCTGCGCGGGTTGGGCGCGCGGCCTTCTGTCAGGTCAAAGAGAAAGGCCGCGGAGTGCGGCCCCGCGCGGCCTTCCGTAAGTGCCCCAAGCTGGGTTCCGCGCGGTGGGAACCGCTCGGGAACTTGACGTCGGGCGCCGACGGCGCGAAGGCGAACGTGACATCACGCGTTGGCGCTTTGCTCGACGCGAGGAGGCGGAAACATTCGCGAACGCGTTCGTGAGCGTGGTGGTTAAATAGTGTTATTAAATTGGTGCTGCGCCGGTACGGTGGGGCGGTATGCGCGCCGCCTGCAAAATCACCATGCGATCTGCGTCGATGTCCTTGTGGCGACGAGGCACGAAAACGTCGCGCCCGACCGCTTTGCTGTAACCAATCCAGCCGACCAGAACGCCCTCGAGGTCGAACACTTCGTGCATTAGCGCCTCCCCCCTGTCGCGCGCCGAGGAGGAGACAGCACCACAAATCCGCCAATCAAAATATTGTACCGAGGTGCAGTGTCACACCCGCCGACCGCGCCAACCGCATCAGCAGTCTTTGCTGACGATCTGCTCGGCGATGGCGCGATCCGACTTTTCCTAAAATGTGGGGATATGCGGCGGCTCAGAGAGCTGGCCGCCTCACGCCCCTTGCGAAAACGTCTCGCGGGCTGATGATCGGAGAAATGGAGAATCGAGGCATGGCGAAAGAGCTGTTGGCGGGGTCGCCGTACGGGGCCGTTGTACTCACGCTGGAGGAATACGCGCGCAAAGTGGCCCAGCGTAATGCTGAGGAGGCAGAAGACCTCGAGTTGCGGGAGCTCAAGCGGATGCTCGCGGAGCTGCTCAAGCACGCCGAGGAGGTCTAGGCTCGCTCGAGATCCCGGCCCGTTGCGCAGCGCGGTCCTCGGTGCGACGGGCCCGCGTCCGCGTCTCGCGCGCCTATCGCCTTCGCAAGCTTCTCGTGCTGGTCGCCCGCGGCCCGGAGCTCCTTCGCCCGTCGCAGGTGCTGCGCCAGCGTCATCAAATATTTTCCGGTGTTCAGTGCCTCTGCGCGCTCCCAATGGCTACGAGCGTGATTACAAACCGGAAGAGGCGAAAAAACGCTGCAATATCAACGCATTTTGGCAGAGAGGGAGGCCTCCAAAGCGAATTGATATTACTCGGAAATATTTTCAGAGCGCGAAAGAATATTTGCGTGGTTGTCGCCGTTCCGGACACAGCCCGGTTTCTCACCGGCGCCGGCAAATGGCGCGGCGGAACGGCAGCAACCTCACGCGAGCTAAATGGCCAAAGCTCCTACCGATATTCGCTCTTTGGCGCGGTCGCACAGCGTAACAGCGATCAATACGCTCAAGGGCATCATGCAGCAGTCAGATGCGCCGCCAGCAGCACGCGTAGCCGCCGCGTGCGCGTTGCTCGACCGTGGCTGGGGCAAGCCACCGCAAGCACACACGGGCGCCGATGGTGAAGGCGCCATCCAGGTTACAATTCGGCATCTGGTGGAAGGCATGCCCGACGAGCATCGCATCATTGAAGCCGTGCCGATTGCCACAAGGCAGCGGCGAAGACGAGCTATAGGCCGCGGCGCGTAGGCGCCGCGTGCCCTTACTGGATCGCGGCTGGGGCAAGCCGCCGCTACAGGCGAGAACGGCGAGGGCGGCATCGAGGTGATCATTCGTCAGGTCGTCGAAGGCGGCGACGAGGCACTGGATGCTAGAGTGATAGACCGCGACGCCCCAAAGCCGCTAGGGCACACACTAGGGCACAAACGCTACTAAGCGTAATAAGTAAAGGCACTTTCAATAGCTTAGCCTTTAGGACTGGCGGAGAGGGAGGGATTCGAACCCCCGATACCCTTGCGAGTATGCCGCATTTCGAGTGCGGTGCATTCAACCGCTCTGCCACCTCTCCGACCGTTGAAACGTCACCACTATTTAAGGACGCAAGTGGGACATTTCGAGAACGGGTGCAGGCCCTGGACCAGCTTTGGACCAAACACCCGCACTAGGGGGTGCTTCTACCGGGTCTTGAGCACGCTCGACAAGAGCGTCCCCGCGACACTCGCCGCGGCAGCCTCCGCATCGCTCGTGGCGTGGCTGTAAATGCCAAGCGTCACCGCGGCATTGGCGTGGCCAAGCCGTGCACTGACTGCCGCCACTGGGACGCCAGCCTGCAACAGCAGCGTGGCGTGAGTGTGCCGCAGATCGTGGAACCGGAGTCCTCCCAAGCCGAGCTTGGCCGCCCGCGCCGCAAACGCCTTGCTGATCTGCCCGTGGCGGCGCGGCTTCGCCGGATCGAGGGGTGACGCTGGGAAGATCAGCGCCCGCTCGGGCAGCAAGCTGCGCAGGGTAGTCACATCGCCAATGCCGTGGATTTTTCTTTGCTCGGCTTCCTGACGGTCCCGTTCGGCCTTCAACAGCGCTGCAAGCCCTTCGTCAAGCCGGATCATTCGGCGGCTGCGTTCGGTCTTGGGCGCGCCTCGCTCTAGCCCAGCCTTGGTGGGCTTTAGGGCTGCATCAATGCGCAGCGTGTTGGTTGTCCAATCAACAGCAGCCCATTCCAGCGCAAGCAATTCGTTAATGCGGGCGCCGGTTCCTGCCGCCAGCGCGACCACCGGAAACAGCGGGTCCACTCTCGGATTTTCCCCTTGGAGGCGAAGCGTTCGCGACCGGGTTTCGCGCTAGCGCGCCGATCTTCACCGCTGCCTTGAGGCAAGAGCCGAGCACGATGTGAGCATAACGCACCGTCGCTGCACCAAGGCCACTCGACTCCAGATTGCGATAGAATTCATTGATGCGGACGGTCGATAGCTTTTGTAGAGGGATCGCGCCTAGCGCCGGCACGATCTGCCGATTGACGATGCTCAATTGCCGCTCGTAGGAGCGCACCGTCACGGTCCGCTTGAGATATTGCTCTCCCCAGGTTGCAGCCCATTCGGCAAGCGTCATGCTCGTCGTGTCTTTTCGCTTGCGAAACGACATCGACGAGTTCGAGGCGCGGTAGGACCAAAGCACACCAGATGAAATTCGTATTCCCACAGAAATAGTTGCCTCCCAGTCGGCTGATACCTGTTTCAGAAGCAAATCGGGTCATATCCCGAGCGTAGGGTCATCTACGGTTTCTCTACAACGCACTCTAGAAAGCAGAAGGCCCGGCCAAGCGCCGGTCCTGCTCGCGCGATGCGTTGCTCTGCGTCGTCTCCTCATGGGCGTCGAAAGAGTGCAGATGGTCGTACATTCAGCGCTTGCCGCACCAGATCGGCCACGCTGATTTCGCGCAGCGCGGCGGAGAAAGATCGCTCGGCAATCGCGAGTGTCGGCTGAACGACTGCGACCATGAGCTCCGATTCAGGCAGCGGCTCGTCCGAAGAGACCGATGGCGGTAATATGATAGACGCACACAGCGGCTCGGTCGAGGTAGACACGACCGGGCTTCCGTGTACCTTCCGCGCCAATGCCACGCGGAATCACACCGAACCCGTATTCTCTGGAGATGATCGCCGAGCGGCTGAAGCTGCTCAGGCGTATGCTTGATCTTAGTCAACAGATGATGGGCACAATGGCCGGCGTGACCGGCAATGCCTGGCACAACTACGAGGTCGGCCGGCGCTGGATCGAAATCGAGCAGGCGATCCGGCTCAAGATAACGACCGGATGCCCGATCGAGTGGATCTATACCGGCGATGAGCGTGGAGTGCCGCGCGATCTGGCGAAAAGGCTAGAAACGGCGCGGAAACTTCAGCAAGTCACGAGCATAGTCCAGAACTCGCTCGGCCGGTGAAGCTCCTACGTCTTGCGTCTGACCCCAGCTTAATACAGGAACGCCGCGATGAAATACTTATTGATGACAGCCGTACTCCTTGCATTGTCTTCCGGGCGCATTTTGCTTGCCGCTGACACCGTTCCCGAATTCAAGATTGAAAGCTGTAGCGCTGCTGAAGCGATGAGCGGATCGGTAGGCCGGAACGTGCAGGCATGTTTTCAGGATGAGCAGACGGCAAAAGATACATTGCGTCAAAATTGGAGTAGCTATGATCGCAGCCAAAGGAACCATTGTCAGCTGCTGATGAAAGCTGGTGGAAAGCCCAGCTATGTCGAGTTGCTCACGTGTCTCGAAATGAGAACAGGGCCAACAACAACGCCAACTCGAAACTAAGCGCTGTCAAAAGGATCAAGAACTCAGTTGTGTCAGACAGGGCCGTAGGTACGACCTACCGGCTGTGTTCTGTTATGACCGCCGCGTCCCCCAGCCGCAGGTGGTCCCATGGCCCTAAGGGGGTCACGACGTTGTCATCCTTGAGGGAGCATACTGAGACCGCCGAGTGCAATACCCCCTCTTTTTGCGCGAAGCAGTCTTCCCCAGTACTTTGACCCCGCCGCATCTGCGGGGTCTTTTTTTGGGCTGCCGGCCGGCCGCGCCGGGAATCGCGATGACTGAGCGCACACGGAACATCGTCGCTGCGGTCGGCATTCCGATTCTGATAGTGATACATTGGTGGTTATGGTCGTGGGCCGATTGTGGCTCGTTTTGGCTGCAGGCTTGTTAGTCGGCCGCCAACTAAGCGGCCTCGCTACTTAGAGCTACGACGATCATCATCGAGGTCCGCAATCCGAAGTCGCCCGCGTACCTGCGGATTGCCGAGGGGACATTTTGAAAGCTGGAATGGGCGATATGAGCGATGCCGCGAAGTTGCGAGCGGCTAATGACGGCATGGTGCTAGAACTCTTCGATGTGGAAGACAGAAACGTAACGACAGAGTTGGCCCTTCGGGCACTCGCCTACGTCAATCGTCTCCGCGCGGAGCAACCGCGGTTGGGCGAAGCCGAGTTGGAAAGGGTGCTTCAGGCGGTGTTGACGGGCGTAGTAGAGCGACTGGAACAAATTACCGAGAGCGGCGGACAGTTTGGAAGCGCCTGACTGCAAGCCTTTCCTGCGGCGCGAACAAGAGCCGCCGCCGCCGACCAAGCGCGCAATCGCTCAAAACTGAGATAAGCCTGTAGTCGAGAAAATCACGTATATAGCGCCGACTGCGGCGGCGATCGCGATTCCAACAACATATAGCGTCAAATCTCTTTCTATGACTCGCACAGATACAATGTTTTCAATTTTTTCTGGGGCCGGGGCCATGCACCGTGCATGTCATAATCGAGTGAAATGTCGCATATGCGACAAGGAAGAGAAGCCAACCTTCTTGTTCAAAAGGCACCTTCACATCGGACAGGGGCCAGTACCCAGCGTTCAAGGCGCAGTGGTTGGAGCGGCGCGGCCGTGGATCCGGCGGCCCTAGCGCGAAGGACGAAAAAGAGGCCGCACGTCCGTCGGCGGCCTCGAAGTTCCTGCAATGCAAGCTAGGTCCAGGGGTGAACCTAACTTGGCGCCGAGTAAAAGCGGCCACACCGGGTTTCGTTCCGAGAGCTGAACGAGTCGAGCGAGGGTCAGACGAAGAGGCCGCCAGCTAGGCGGTCTCACGCCGAGCGCAGAGATTCCTCACTGACCTGCAGGTCGGCCAGCATCTCTCTGAGCTGGCGTTCAGCATCGGTGTGCTCGTGACCATTGCGCTTGAGTTCCTCAATGGTGTCGCGCTGCTGATTGATTTTCTCCCGAAGGATCGACAGGCGCTTCTGCCGAAGGATCGACAGGCGCTCTTGTGGCGTATCTTCCATCGTAGGCCTTCCCCCGTGTTGGTTGTTGCTATCCTGGCTTGGCCGGGTGGCGCGCGCCAGTCGCGGGTTAGCTAATTTCCGCCAGTTCTTTGTAAGTTGGCACTTTATCTGCTTCCTAGTCTTGTTTTGGTTATGGAGCAGACAAAGCTCTTTTGGTCCTATCGGATATTTCGCACCAACGACGGATGGCGCTGGCAGGTCATGCGCGACGGCGAGCCGGTTGCGAATGGGATTGCCGCCGATATGGCGGAAGCCAGAGTAAGAGTGATGTTACGGGCGGGGGGCGAGACCCATCAAAGATGCCCGTCAAAAGGGGCGCCTCCAAAATTCAAAAGACGCCAGTAGGGACGGAAAGGGGCCAGTACCCAGCATTTAAGGCGCAGTGGATACAGCGGCGTCGATTTCGCGGGCCATCATCTTCACATGCCGCACTACCATTTGACGACGAAAGCCGCAGCACCGTGAGATGCTGCGGCCCTTGACCCAGCACGACTTTCTGGCTGACTGGGGTACTTGTGTCGTCGCTGCGGAACGTAAGGCCATAGGCCGTCGGTCGGCAATTGCTATGGCTTGATGACCTCACTTGTCCCGTCCTCGGTATCTACAATCGTGACCATGACTATGGGGTAAGCCTTCTTAACCGCAGCGCCCGCAGTTGCTGCCGCTTCCTTGCTGTTGAACGAACGCTTAGTTTGTCCGTCCACTCGTAACAGGAACCGCTCCTCAGTTGGCCGGGCCTGACCCACCGGCTTTGGGTCGTCGTCCTGATCTGGTCGCTTCGTTAGCGTCGGTCGTGCACGCATCCTAATCTCCATGGCTCTGTGACGCCGAATACGCTAAAGCCTTAGCGGGATTGGATCATGGTCCAGAATGATTTTATAAACGCTGCGGACCGAGGCGCGCATCGATAAGGCGCTTTGCCTCGGCAACGAGCTCCTCCGCGCTACTTTTTTCAAGATTGGCCGGACTATTTGGCCATGGCCGGATCGAACCTGGCGAAAAGATAGATGCTCTCCAGCCCTTTCCTACAGGGCAGACCTCAATCCGATATCCCTTATAGTCAATGACCGTCATTTTCTAATGGGCATTTCGAGCCGCAGTGGTTCCTTGACGACGTCGCCTAACGCTTCTGGGCGTCGACGCGGTAACCGACAATGGTGGCCTCGCCCAGCGCCTTGGCGGCCTCGAGCCGGTGCAGGCCCTTGACCAACAGAAGCGCGCCCCGTCCGCGCGCACGAGGATCGCCTCGGACACCTTCAGCGGAGATATTGCGGACTATGTCGACCCAGCCTCTCTTTCGAGTCGGTCTCTATCGAGTATTTCGATGCGATTAGAATTCTTGACAATGGCGATCGCACCCTTCGACCTAAAGCTCGTTACGACCCGCGAGACCGTCTCTACGGTCAGACCCAGGTAGTCCGATAGCTCGCGGCGGGTGATGGGCAGCTCAACAAGGCCGGACTGGCCGCAGCGGTCCGCCATTGTTAAAAGAAAACTTGCAACGCGCTCATTTGCCGAACTGCCGAGCCAAATAATGTGCTGCTCTTGTCTGAGACATTCTGAAATTATTTCAGACCAAAGCTTTTCGACGACACGTTTATTATATGTGGTCATAGATAAAACAACTTCGCGGTTGATTACCCCTACTTCCGCCGAGGTGCTTGCTTGACACGCGATCCGGTGAGTACCTCGACTTGCAATTCCGATTAACTGTTCGGCTGTATAGAAATCAACGATCCTGCGATTGCCAGAACTTGTAATATGATAGGTAAAGACGAGGCCACTTTTTATTTCGAACACGGATTCCGCAGGCGTGTTTTGTCTGAACAAATGGCTTCCGGCAGGATAGATCACGGTCTGCCCGACGCTACTCAGATCGAAAATGGTGTCACCCGTACGAATTGAACTAAAAATGCGGTTAGCCGACGTTATCTTTTGAGGTGACTTAGAACGCGAGCATTGTCGGGTGAGCGCGCGGGATACATACTCGTCCATAACTTGACGCCTCAACTCAGAACAACAAATTCGCCATTTTCGCTACCGAAGATAGCAGGCGTTATGTGACGGTGGAATGAAAGCATTGATTTAGATCGATGAAGAAAGCCGCCTTGGACGTGAAGAGTTCACCTTCGGCTTGGCAACCTTGAGACCCGATCTGAGCCGCCAATAAGCGGAGCCTGAGCGACTATGAGCCACGCGACGTTCAACCGGTCGACGGATGGGCTGCCTACCGCCGTCGATCCCGCGCACCTCGCTGCGACCCTCGCCGAGCAGCGGCCCGAGGACGTTGTCGATCTACTTAACCAGAACAAACCTGGATTTGCCGCCGCCGTTCTGTTGGCTTCTCCGGACCCGAAGGCAGTCGCGGTGTTCGATCAGCCGGAGCTTAGAAATGGTTCTGCCATCGCGTCCATCCTGCCGGCTGATCGGGCGGCGCGGCTGCTCAACCAGGTGTCGGCGGACCGGCTAGCTGACATTTTCCGCGAGATGCGGGTGTCGGACCGCAACCATCTGCTCGCCCTTGTCAGCTCTGAGACGAGGAGCACGCTCGAAAGGCTGCTGCGCTACCCTGACGACTGCGCAGGCTCGATCATGACCACCGAGTTCGTCGCAGTTCCTGCAGACTGGACGGTCGAGCAGGTACTCGCGCACGTGCGCGAGGTCGAACACACGCGCGAGACGGTCTACGCCATCTATGTGCTCGACGCGGATGGCACCCTGCTGAGGGCTTTGTCGCTGCGGCGCCTGATTGCCGCCGATCCGAAAGGCGACTTGCTTGCCGTCGCTCCAAACCTCACACCACTTGCGGTCGCCCCGGACGCACCGCTCGAAGAGGCCGTTCGTCTCATTTCGAAATACAATTTGCTTGCCCTTCCGGTCGTCGATGCCAAGCAGCACCCGATCGGAATCATCACTGTCGATGACGCGGTGGACGTACTCGTTGCACAACAAGATGCCCAGGTGCAGCATTTTGGCGGCATGGAGCCTCTCGACACGCCTTATTTGCGTATCGGCTTCTTCGAGCTAATTCGTAAGCGGGCTGGCTGGCTCTCGCTCCTGTTTCTTGCCGAAATGCTCACCGCCTCCGCGATGCAGACCTATCAGGACGAGCTGGAAAGGGCGATTGTGTTGTCTCTGTTCATCCCCCTAATCATGAGTTCCGGCGGAAATTCGGGTAGTCAGGCTACATCCTTGGTGATCCGAGCGCTGGCAGTGCGGGACATGCACCTGCAGGATTGGTGGCGCGTTATTCTGCGTGAGCTGCCGGCAGGGATCCTGCTCGGCGCCGTCCTCGGTGCGCTCGGTGCGACCCGCATCGCCGTATGGCAGGGTCTGGCAGTGTTCGATTACGGGCCGCACTGGAAGCTGATCGCACTTACGGTCGTGCTGGCCTTGGTGGGCATCGTGACGTTCGGTTCGATTGTGGGTTCGATGCTGCCCTTTGTCTTGAAGCGCCTGGGGTTCGACCCAGCGACCGCGTCGGCGCCTTTCGTTGCAACGCTCGTAGACGTAAGTGGGATCGTGATCTACTTCACCGCTGCGAGCCTCGTTCTACGAGGAACCCTATTGTAGGCGCGCCGAAGAAAAACGATCTGCATCAGCAGGAGCGTTTTGGCGCGATGTCCACCGGCAAATTTCGGTCATTGGCCCATCTCGGCCCACTCCTATCGTAGCCCAGCCTTCGCGTGTTTTTGTCGAGCGCCCCGGGACACGATGAAAGCGCCACGAGCTGTATGTCCATTGTGGCTAACCTGCTGTGGGCCCTTGGAATCATCCGTCCAGGCATTCATTGGGCTCCAATAATGCGTCTTTCCACACGCTGGGCAGACAATCGGAACTGGCACGTTGGGAAGCGTGTCGAACTGCACCACCCAGGTCGCAAGCCCGGTCGGGATCACCCGGCCAGTATATGGGCACCGAGTGACAATATTGGCCATCGAGAAACCTCAGGACCGCGTCCGTCGTCCTGAAGGACGGCGACTGGTCATCCGTCGCAAGCTTCATTGTCAGTCCGCCAATATAGCCGAGCAAATAAAAATCAGATCAAATCAGGTAGCCGTGAACAGCAGCAGAACCGTGTTGATCTGAATCAACTATCGAGACGAGCCTGAAACCCGCGAACGCAGTGCGAAGCCTACCCCGGAGGGCCCGATAAGTGCTATTCTGGGTTGTCCTCGAGCGAAATTACCTCGGTCGCCGCTGGCGAGCAGCTTCGGGTCGGCCTTATCCGCTCTACAAGAGCCGCAGTTAAGACAGCGCGATCGCCAAGTCCGTTAGTGGCCCAAAGCGGACGTAACACGGAAGGGCGTTTTAGGTCAGCTTCTGACCCAACGTGGACACTGTGTTACGCGTATTCTCCTTTGTCTGCAGATGATCAGGACAACACCGCAAGGCCGGAAGCAATAAGCACGTGCAACCGCGAAGCTGCAAAGTGGCGATACAGCGATTGGCAAACAGCCCAAATAACCGCTTATCGGGACTGCATGACACGGCACGGTCAATCCTCCGAGTAACGAATAACGGAGCCGCACTATTGGAGAGACAGCCGCTAGGCGGTCTTTCTGTTTGTGCTATTTGTTGGCGAATGTCGGCTATTGGCCCATCTCGCCCAAGCCGAACTTGCACACGGCGACTGCTCTGAGGAGCAGAGCGGACCTAGACGCGGGGCGCCCTAATGGCGGCTAATGACCCCCAACGGACATCGGCGCACCTTGTAGTAGCAGCTAGTGACCGACGTCTCTCCGAAACTACCCCCCAGTCGCAGAACTGTCATGAGCGCCGTTCAAAACGTGTTCCCATTCATCTGATCCTCCTCACCTGATCCTACGGTTGGAGTTTGCGCATGCGTCGGACCCTTTTTGTCGGTACCGTGTTTCTGCAAATCGTTGTTGGCGCGGGCGTTTTCGCGCAAACACCCGCCTCGCAACCGCATAACGTTGTGCTGTTCATCGCTGATGGGCTGCGCTCGCGCTTGGTCGATGACACCACTGCTCCGACAATGACGGCAATTGCGCGTGAAGGCGTCAATCTGCGGAATAGCCACGCGCTATTCCCGACCTTCACGACCGCCAATGCTTCGGGCATGGCGACCGGCCATCAGATCGGCGACACTGGTGACTTCTCGAACACAATCTACGCCGGGTTCGCGGTGCCCGGCGCCAACAACAGCTCCACACCCTTTCTCGAGAATGATCAGGTACTAGGCGACATCGACGATCACTTCGGCGGCAACTATCTCGATGAGGCGACGATTCTCAAGCTCGCGCGCGACAAGGGCTGCAGCACGGCGTCTATCGGCAAGGTCGGCCCGGTGCTGATCTTCGATCCGACGGAACGCAGTGGCGATCAAACCATCATCGTGGACGACGCGACCGGTACGCCAAAGGGTATTCCGTTGTCTACGCACCAAGCTGTGGCCTGTTTTTCGGTGCCCTCTTATTCTTATGCGGTGGAGAGTGCTAGAGAACCAACTATCTGCATTGCGAGAAAGGGTTGACACTCTGTTTCCGATCGCGGGCGAGCGCGAAAACAGCCAAAGGGCTGTAGCCACCAGCCTGGGGATTTCGCGGGTCGGTTTTGACAAATCAAGGCCAGTGACATCAGGCGGCTGACGCCGGCTGCAGGCCGAGCAACAACGTTGGGATAAGTTCGGACACGGTCGGATGAATCGGCACCGCCCAGCGGAGCTGATCGTAAGGGGTTTTTGCATTGATGGCATCGAGGATGCCGTGGATCGCCTCGTCGCCGCCGGTGCCGAGAATCGACGCACCAAAGATCTGCTTCGTTGAGGGATCGGCAAGAACCTTCATGAAGCCGAGAATCTCGTCCTTCTCGACCGCGCGGCCGACACGCGTCATTGGGCGGGTGGAAGAAAGATAAGGCAGGCCGCGGGCACGCACCTGTGCTTCGGTCATGCCGACTCGCCCGAGCGGCGGATCAATGAAGAGTGCGTATCCAAGGACACGATCACTGACGTGCCGTTTATCGCCGTCAAGCAGATTGGCGGCGACGATCTCATAATCATTGTAAGAAGTGTGGGTGAACGCGCCGCGGCCGTTGCAGTCGCCGAGCGCCCAGATGCCGGTGATGTTTGTCTGAAGACTTTCGTCGACCATGATGTAGCCGCGCGGATCGAGCGCAACGCCGGCGCGGTCGAGGCCGAGATCGTCCGTATTGGGGCGGCGGCCGACGGCCAACAGGACATCAGAGCCGAGGATCTCCGGTTCGCCCTGCATACAATCGACGCCGACTCGCACGCCGGGATTTCCCCTGGCAAATCGGATGCATTCGGCGGACGTACGGATATGGATGCCTTCCCTTTCAAGGATATCGCGCACCGCGTCGGACACGTCGGGGTCTTCGCGGCCGACCAGCTTCCGTCCCATCTCGACGACGGTCACCTCGGCACCAAAGCGCCGGTATATCTGGGCGAACTCGAGCCCGATATAGCTGCCACCGATCACTACCAGGTGCTCCGGCACGCGCTCAAGCTCCAGGATCGAGCCGTTGGTGAGATAGGAAATCTCGTTCAGGCCCGGCAGATCAGGCACGATCGCACGCCCGCCGACATTGATAAAAATGCGCGGAGCGGACAAAAGCTCTGCGCCGACCCTCACCTCTTTCGGCCCCTCGAACTGGGCCGAGCCCTGGAAGACCGTGCATCCCTTCATGTTACGCAGCCAGTTCTCGACCCCTTTGCTAGAGTTTGCGGTGACAGTCGCCGCCCGGCTCCTGACCTTGCGCATGTCAATCCTGACCGGCTGATCCAGCACGATGCCATAGTCCGCGCCGCGCCGCGCCAGATGCGCCGCATAAGCGCTGGCGACCAGCGTCTTGGTCGGCATGCAGCCGGTGTTGACACAGGTGCCGCCGAACTTGTCGCGCTCGATTAGGGCGACCTTCATTCCGCTCACGGTCAGGCGGCTGGTGAGCGAGGGCCCCGCCTGCCCCGCCCCGATCACGATCGCATCGAAAGTCTGAGTCATCTTTAATCACCCAAATTCGTTGAGGACAAAGGTCGACGCTCGAGCAAGCCTGCATAGTCTGCTTATGTGCTGGTTTTTGGACGCCGGCAACGACGAGCCGCGCCGAAAGGTTTGTGCTACTTTGTGTGCATCGAAAAAGGCTCGGGCCCACAATGGCGGCGAGCGGCTAGAGAGGACTTCCGGCCTCCAGGACATGGCGCGACTGCTATCAGTGAACGTGGGGCTTCCACGTGACATCGCATGGAACGGTCGCACCGTACACACCGGGATTTGGAAAAATCCTGTGCGTGGCCGCTGTCGGGTCGGCCGGTTGAACCTGGACGGAGACGGCCAAGGCGACCTGACCGGCCACGGGGGTGAGCAGCGAGCCGCCTTTGTCTACCAGACCGAATCGTATCGCTACTGGCAGGAGCGGCTGAAGCGGACCGACTTCGTCCACGGACAGTTCGGCGAGAACTTCACGGTCGAAGGATTGCCCGACGATGCTGTTTGCATCGGCGACCGCTATCAAATCGGCGGCGCACTGTTCGAGGTCACTCAACCTCGCGTTACCTGCTATCGCGTTGGCATTCGGATGAACGAGCCGCGGATGCCGGCATTGCTCACATCCAGCGGACGGCCGGGGTTCTACTTCCGCGTCCTGCAGGCAGGCGAGGTTGGCGCCGGCGACGAAATCGTGAAGGTGGGAGAGGCGAACGAGCGAATGACCGTCGCGGAGATCAACGCGCTTCTCTATTCGCCCAATCATTCACGCAATCGATTGGAGCGCGCCTTGCGGATCGAGGCGCTTTCGCCCGGATGGCGCGCGTCGCTTGAGACGTTATTGCAGAGCCCAATGACTGCCGTGGGGGTTGGCAACGCAGGGCTCGCGCCAGCAGCAGCGGCGCATCCGGCTGCGCCGGGATTTCAGCCGCTCGAGGTGAAGGCCGTCGCGCAGGAGTCCGCAGACGTCCTCTCGCTGTCGATGCGGCATCCGGACAACCAGCCGCTGCAAACGGCTCTGCCCGGCCAGTACGTAGTCTTGCGTCTTGGACGGGCCGGTGGCTCGCCACTCTTTCGCAGCTACTCGCTCTCGGGTGCCCCCTCCACAGAGCGCTATCGAATCAGCGTGAAGATCGAGCCGAATGGAGCCGCTGGGACCTACCTGCGCGAGCATGCCCGGGTGGGCGATGTTCTTTACGTCAGCTCGCCGCGCGGAAGCTTCATCCTGCAATCCGGGGGACGGCCAGTGGTGTTGCTCAGCGCAGGTATCGGGGCGACGCCTGTTCTGGCGATGCTGTACGCGCTGGCGGCGGCCCGTTCGACACGGCAGGTCTTGTGGCTGCACACGGCTCGCGACGGGCAGCATCATCCATTTGCCACCGAAGTCCGCCGCCTCATGCGTTCGCTCGCTCACGGCCGCAGTTATGTTTGCTACAGCAGGCCTGGCTCGCACGACAAGATGGGCGACGATTTCGACGCAACCGGTCACCTGTCGCGATCGGTCTTCGACGAAATCGGCATCCCGCCAGGGGCAGATGTCTACTGCTGCGGGCCGACTCGCTTCATGGCAGACATGAAAGAGGCGCTCGCTGCCTTGGACGTGGCGCCGGAGCGGATTCATTTCGAAATCTTCAACGGTAGCGAGTCGATGACTCCCGGTGTCGTTGGCGCAGCGACGCGAGCTCCACATCCGCCCAGAGACGACGCCGACACCGGTCCGCTGGTATCGTTCGCGCGAAGTGGCATCGCCGCGCACTGGAAGGCGTCAGCTTACCAGAGCATTTTGGAGCTCGCCGAAGCGAGCGACGTCCCGGTCCGTTGGTCGTGCCGGACCGGTGTTTGTCACAACTGTGAGAGCGGCTTGGTTTCGGGCGCGGTCGCCTATGAACCGCAGCCACTTGAGAAGCCCGCCGGCGGCAACCTTCTCGTTTGCTGCTCACAACCGACTGGGGACATCGTCATCGATTTGTGAACCCTGAAGGCGACGCGGAGCAGTCTCTGCCCTGATCGCGATCCCACTGGCCATGGGCTTCGGAATGTTTGCTTTCACCGCGTTGGGCGACAGATATTTTGCTTATGGCGCGCTCGCCGGACTTTACGCAGCGACGACGGCCGGCTTGGGTAAGGCGGACGCGAGCGCCAGTAGTAGATTAAGTCTGCTGCTGACCCAAAGCGGACAGGGCGGTTTGCATGTCCGATTGCTCGCCGCTTGTGCCATAGGGCGTCAGCGCACCCAACCTTCAGTCTTCATGATCGCAGCTCCCCGATCACTTAACAGGAAGTCAATAAATTGTCGGGCTTGCGGATCGGCGTCGTGCGCCAATACCACGTTTACATCGCGCCAGATTTTGCGCTGATTTGAGAGTTCAACAATTTCGGCAACGTCGGAATGCGTGATTGGCCAATCCGGCCAGGTAATCCAAGCGTCTGCGTTTTTATCCACAAACAGCTTGAAGCTCGGGCCGCTGCCCTTGCCGAAGCCGACAATATTCTTGCGGAAGCGTTTGATATCCTCCAGCCGTCCTTCGCGGCCCGCCACATCTTCCCACACGCCAGTTCCGGAGGTATTGGCCACACCTGCACCTTCGGTCACCACGATCCGCATCCCGTCCTTCAGCAGATCGTCGAAGCCATTAATGCCTTTTGGATTGCCTTTTTTCACGGCGATGATCGCCGGCCGAATATAGATCGGATTCACATTATCCCATGTGAAGTCCTGATATGTTTCGAGCAAGGCTGTGACATCTTCCTCCGCGGTGCCCCACAGGATGTCGGCGTCCGCTTGCGCTTTTTTCGACCATGTGGGCTCGGGGCCTCCAGTTATTTCCACGCGTATTCCGGTTTCCGCTTGGAAGACTTTGGCCACCTTCTTGAAGGCTGTATCTGGCCCGCCAGCGCCGTAGAGTCTGACGATACCGTCTCTCGCATTGTGCTTAATCGTGGGGTCGGGGATTTCGTGCGCTCTGGCTTGCGACAAAAACACCGCGAGGATGACAACCGACATCTCGATTATTCGGGGGGCCATCGTGGCTCGACGAGCATTTCTGGACATTCGTCTCGCTCCGTACTTTGACAACGCCCCCCCGCAAAAATACTCTAGACCCCGAGCTCCTGCGGCGCGAGCCACAAGTAGCTCCTAGACTTCGCCCAGCCGGAACTCATGATACGTGCTTTGCGCCAAGGCTTGCGAAAGCCCGGTGTCGGCGGACAGGCGCCATTGGAATGGTGATAACCGATTTTTTTGTCCTATGCGGGCTGAGTATGTGACGGATCGCATGCGTCTAAGCCGTGTATTCATAAAATCTGTGATGTCCGATTTTTGCGGTAGAGCGGAGATGGCCTCCTGCGCTGCAAAGCGGAGTTCGGGCTTCGATAGACACGCCCCAGACCGTCTATAAACTGAACGCACATCAACTAATCGAACTGGAATTGCGGCGCCGAGTAATAGTTTCGTGGGTATAGATCAATAACGGGGCTTTCCATGATCGTAGGGATGTCCGTCGGAGCTTTCACGCTCTTGCATGTCCTCATTACTCTGGTCGCGATTGGGAGTGGACTGATTGTTGTGGGCGGGATGTTCGCTTCGCATAAGTTGCCTGGTACGACCGCAATCTTTCTTTTCACGACGGCACTGACCAGCGTAACGGGGTTCCTTTTTCCCATACACGGCTTCACGCCGGCTTTGGGTGTCGGTATCCTGGCTTGCTTGATCCTGCTGGTCGCGCTGTTTGCTTTATACAAAGAGCACTTGGCAGGCGCATGGCGCTGGGTCTACGTGATCGCGGCGATCGCGTCGCTCTATCTAAACGTTTTCGTTTTGGTCGCGCAAAGCTTCATGAAGGTTTTGGCGCTCAATGTGTTGGCTCCGACGCAGTCTGAGCCGCCGTTCGCAATCACGCAGGCCGCAGTGTTAGCGATCTTCATTCTGATTGCACTCATCGCCGTGGTTAAATTCCGGCCGGTCACTAAAGTGCGGGTGTAGTCGGTTTGCGATGCAAATGTCCGCTCCTGACCCCAAGCGGACATGAGCGCGTGCAAAGTGACCACGCATCGAGGTCGAGCTTGAACGCTAGGACCCTCGGTGCGTAGCTCGGAGGAAG